>WNGI01000211.1_pt1 | contig 39798 bp, 27 predicted proteins | sample 5400621 | NCBI WGS metagenome assembly WNGI01 (sample SAMN13153374, study PRJNA577476) | soil metagenome | isolation source: 20 cm soil or saprolite under Garry oak tree replicate 1 | place: USA:California | collected 2016-06-15
CCCGACGCCGCGCCCTCGGAACGGCTGAATCGCATCCTCTGGCACGATGCGCGCGGCTGGGACGTGTCCTATCCTACGGTGAAGCGCTCGCTGTTCTTCCCGATGTCTGTGGACCTCAGCGACGAAGAGCGGGAGGAGCAGGAACGGGCGAAGCCTTAGCCTGCGGCTGCCGGCGCGCGACGTAGACGCCGACCAGACAAAGCCCGCCCCCCAGCACCGCGATCGCACCCGGCACTTCGCCCAGGATCGCCCAGCTCATCACGATCGTGATCGGCGGAATGAGGTAGGCCGTCGCCGCCACACGACCGGCCGAGCCGCGCGCGAGTGCGTACGCCCAGGTCGTAAAAGCGATGGACGTGGGGAACACGCCGAGGAACAGCATCCAGCCGATGCCGCCGGCGGGGGCAAGGCGGATCTCGCGGACGAGCAGCGGCGCGTAGGGCAGGCAGAACAGCACTCCCACCACGCAACAGGTCCAGGTTGCCTGGAGTGCCGAGATCCTGTTGAGCACCGGCTTCTCGGCGACCAGACCGATCGAGGACGAGAGGGCGGCCAGCAGACAGAGGATGATGCCGACGACTGACGCCTTGCCCGTCGACGTCGCCAACCCGATCACGACCACCCCCGCGAACGCCAGCGCGCCGCCGAGCAGCAGGTTCGGCGTGGTGCGCTCCTGCAGGAATGCGGCCGCGAGGGCGATGATGAAAATCGGAGCAATCAGCACCAGCATCGCCGCGGTGCCCGCATCCACGCGTCGCTCAGCGTCGTTGAGAACGAGATTGTAGACGCCGAACCACAGCAGCCCCGCGAGGACCAACAGGCCGAGCTCGCGTTTGGTGGGACGGAGGATTGGACGCGACAGCACCACACCGCCCAGGAGCACGCTCCCGATCGTCAGCCGGCCGAGCGCGAGTGCGCCGGGTGAGAAGGAACGGCCCGCGGCCCTGATGCCGACGAACGCCGCTGCCCACAGGACAACAGAAACCAGCGCCGCCAGGAGCGGCAGGTGGTTACTCGGGCGAGAATCCATGCGCAGTATGATAACTGCGCATGCCGGTCAGCGGCTCAGCGTCCCGTGGCGGTTGCGCCGATCGAAATGAGCGCCCCGTCTCGCCCGACCGATTGCACGCCGAGCACCGTGATGATCGGGGCGTTTGCCGTGAGATAGGCCCCCGCCGCGTCGCGAATCGTCTCGAGGTCGGCGGGCCGATAGTTGACCACATAGATCGTCAACGCCGTCACATCGCGAGGTGAGGCGCCGGCCGCCTGCAACACGGCGGCGAGATTGGCGAAGGCGCGAGCCGCTTGCGCACGCAGATCCGATCCCGCGAGTGTGTTGGTGCTATCCACACCGAGCTGGCCCGCGATGTACAACGTCCGGCCCACGCGAACGCTCTGAGCGCCGAGCGGTGGCGCGACGACCCCGGTCGCGGCGGGGAGGGCGGTTTTAATTTCCGGAGCGGTGGCGCCCACGCGCGGACCACCGAACTCACCCCGAATCCCGGCTTCCTGCCAACGCAGTTCGTCTTCACGCCGCTTCCGTTCGGCCGTCTGCTCCTCGCCTTCCTTCCACTTCTTGTACGCCTTCATCTGGTCGCCAGTCAGTACGCGGCGCAGGTCGCTTTCAAAGCGGTCCTGGCGATCGCGCAGATACTTGCCCAGATCCTGCAGGCGTTCGGCGTAAAACATCGCCGCCGCGCGGTCGCCGTCATCGAGTTTCTCGTTCATCTTCGCGATCGCGCCGACGGCGCTGTCGCGTTGGGGCCGTGTCGCCACCATGAACGAGTCGTACGCCTCAGCGTAGCGCCGAGCCTGGTCATCATTGAGTCTCAGGAGCGTGCGTGCGAGCGCCGTATCGAGTGGCCCGGCGAGCTCCACACTGGGAAGCTTGGGGGCGCTTGGTCCATAGCGGCCCGCGGGACCCAGGGTCCCCCCCCGGTATCCGCCTTGTGCTCCAGCGGCATGTGGGACGAGGAGAAGTGTTGCGCCAAGGAACGAGTACACCAGCGTGGTTTTCATGAACGCCTTTTCCGGAGGGACAGGGGGATGATGCCTGAGACGACAGTCGCGTCGCACGGTTAACGCCCCTTTGCCAGAATTCGCTGCCGCTCGCCCGCTGTGACCATGTCCCGTGCGACGACGTCACGCACGATCCGCGCGACGAACGTGTAGCCGCGCGATTCGGCCACCAGCCAGCGGCGCCATTCCAACTCGTCGAGCGCGGCGTGCAAGGTGTCGCCGTTCAGGTCGGTCGCGCAGCTGATCCGCTTTGTCGCGACGCGGTCGCCGAGCAGCGCGACGGCGACGAGAGCCCGCTGCGCCGGCCGCGTGAGACACCGGAAGCCGACACGAATCGACGCCACAATCGTGTCGGGGAGATCTCCGGGGAACGTGGAATCGAGCGTCCGCAGGGGGTGTGGCCACGCGCCGTTCGTCGCTTCGAGATTGAGGCCCTGAGCCATCGCGTGGCAGATTTCGACCGCGAGCAGCGGCAGCCCGGCGGAATCGGCAGCGATCCGTCTCGCCAAGCGATTCGCGGCGTCGCCGCTATACGATGGCAACGCCCACTGCACCAACCGGCCCAATGCCTCATGGTCCAACTTCCCCAGCGAAATCGTGGCGCCACGGATATCGCGTCCAATCCGCGCGCGCAGCTCTGCGAGCTTCGGCGGCGCAGGCTCCGGAGTCGTCGCGAGCACGATGAGTACCCGCGCACGAGCGAGATCGCGGGCAAGCCTTTCGATCATCTGATATGACCTCGCGTCGACCCATTGCGCGTCGTCGAGGATCAACACGTGCGGCTGCTCGGCGCTGGTGACGCGCACCACCTCGGCGATAGCGTCATCCAGATTGCCGGTCGGTGGCGGCGGATCCCGTTGCGGAAAACGCTCCGCCCATTCGCTCGCATTGGCGGCGAGCACGGCGAGCGCCGACGGACTGGCACCCGCCACTCCCGGCACGTCCACCAATCCACTTCGTGCGAGCCCCAGCATCGCGCTCCCCGGATGCTCGAGGTCCTCCACCACGGCGCGCGTGCCGACTACCACCCCACCATCGAGCGTGGCGCGTGTCGTGAGCTCCTCGAGAAACCGTGTCTTGCCGCCACCAGCTTCGGCTTCGATGACGAGCAACGTCAGCCGACCCGCTTTCGCGTTGCGCCACTGCGCCAGCGCCGTGGCGAGCTCACCGTCCCTCCCCAAGAGGGGCGCGCGGCGCCATGCCACGCTACGGTCGGGAGAGAGCGCTTCCTTCGGAAGGTGCCATGCGCGGCCGCTGCGCAGGCGCTCCACCATCGCTTTCGTCTCGGGTTCTATCGTGCGGTCCTTCGTGAACTGCTCGAAGGCCTGGAGTGCAGCCGACCGATCGCCGGTGCCGGCGAGCCGCCGCATGTACGCTCGGAGTGCGCGTTGTGAGAAGGGATCCATCTTGCGGGCTTGCACCAGCGGCGCGTCGGCGCCCAGCTCGTCGCCGGCATCGAGTCGCTCCTCCGCATGGCGCAGCAGCGCGTCGATGGACAGACCATGCCAATGCGAGCGCTCCACCGTGAGCCAGTCTTCGAACCCGGACGCGCCCGCGATCTTGAAGCCGTCGAGGAAGTCGCCGTGGATGAGGGGCGTGCTCTGGGCCCAGTCGCGTTGTTTCACGAGCCTCTCGAGCTGATCGGTATCGAGCTCCACTGCGCCATCCGCCAGCTCGACTACATCCCCCGTTGTCGTGAGCTGATCTTCGCCGACGTAGTGTCGCAAGACACGGATGGCTTCGCGCACCGATTGTCGCGCGGCGGCGTCGTCTTTCTCTGCCCAGAGCAGCCCGATCAGCTGCTCGCGGGTGGAGCGACGCTTGGGTGCGCGCGCCAGGTAGAGCAATAACGCGATGTTTTTCTTCCAGAGCAGTTCGGACGGCGCCTCTGCGCCGTCCAGCGTGACTTCGAGCGTTCCCAAGGTCCGGACGCCGATCATCGGGAGCCCCCCGCGGCCGCGCAGTGGAGCTCGCGGGCGCGAGTCCGAGCCATCTCGGCCCGCGCTCCATAGGGGGCCGGTGCGCCGGACCAGTGCCGTACCACCGCCGCGTAGCCGTCACACGCCTGGCCACGTTCAACCCGCCTGCCGGCATCGAGCAGGCGCGCCAGGCGCCAGCGAGCCAGCGTGCCGAACGCCCAATCGACTTCCGCTGCCTGCGGCAGACCAGTCGGCGGGCCGACGACATCGGTATGCTCGTGCCATACCAATTCGGCTCTCGCGCCTTCCACGTCTCCGATGCGGGCGCGCCAAGCGGCCCGACGCAAATGCACGACGGTGCGGAAGAAAGGATCGAGCCCACGCGCGACGGCGTCCACGTCGATGGGATCGAGCAGCACGAGGGCGGCACGCGGCCGACCGGCAGCGGCGAGTGAATCAGCGGCCACCAGGAGCTCCAGCGGTCCGGGCAGCGCGCCCTCTGGATGTCCCCCGAGCAGCTCGCTCATCCACCGGGCGCGGCCGCGCAACGCCGGTTGGACCTCCTCGCTCGTGGCCCAAGGACGCAAGCCCTCGAGTGCATCCGTCACGGGGACGCTGCCCGGATCCAGGAGTGCGAGTGCCGCCGGCAGCTCCGCCGTGAACACACCAAAGTCCGCCTCCGGCGCCACTTCAGTGAGCCGGCGTGCGAAGTTTCGCGAATCGTCGAGACGCCCGAGCGCAAGCGCGGCGAGCGTCTGCGCGATCAACCCGGAGCGGCTGAGATCCCTCGTAGGGCTGGTTGCCAACACCTGACCCAACGCCATGGCTCCCCGTGGCACGTCGAACGTCGGCAACAATCGAGGTCCGGCGCCGAGATCGGCGCTGCTTCGGGTCGCCGGCTGGCTTGTTGCCCATTGCGTGATTCGGACTGCGGCGCTCTCGGGAAGAAAGCGCCAGGCGAACCCCACCTTGAGCAAGGCGCGGAGCCCGAGGGAGAAGGGGTCCAGCGCGCTGCTATGCCTCTCCAACGAATCGAGCGCATTGGCGGCATCCGCCGAGTCACCTTCCGCGGTCGCAACCCATGCGAGGTGCTCCCAGGCGGGGCCAAAGTCGGGACGCAGCCGCGCCGCCCGTTCCAGCGGAGCGATCGCTTCTGCCCGGCGATGCCCGACCAGCGGGCCGCGGTGGAACAGTTCGTCCCCAAGTTGAAACCAACCCAGGAAGACGTCACGCGCATTTTCCGCGGCGGCGCGCAGCGTGTCCAGCCGCGGTTGCTCGGGGAGCTGCGCGGCGAGAATAAGGCTCCGGAACAGGGGCGGTAACGAGTCCGCATGCAGCCGCACGCGGCGCACGCGAGCCGGATCCGGCGCGCGGCTCAGCCAGCGTCCGATTTCATTGAGCCGCCAGGAGCAGATCCAGCACGTCGGATCCGTTTTCTCGGCGTCCAAGTAAGCTTGATATGCAAGCTCCCATTTCGCCTCGGCGACGAGCTGCTCCGCCTTGAGGAACCGCACCAACCCCTCGTGGGTGTGCGGGAGAGCTGGCACCGGCAGGGACGCGGCGAGCGGACTGCGCTCTGCCCAGAGGCCGAGGACGATCTGATATGCGAGAGAATCGCTCAGCGTCTGCCAGGACTCGAGCGGCGCGTGGAACTCGGACGCCGGAACGCCGCCGGTCAGCCGGAGCCTGACATCCTGGCCGGCGACTGTGATCCCCGCCTGGATGACGAGCGACGGAGGAGTCGAGTCGGCGAAATTGACGTGCGCGCGGAGGTCCCGGTGTACCATGCACAAGAGCGAATCCGCGACAGACCCATACTGACTGGGGCCGACGTAGTCGATTCTCGAGAACGTCACCTTCGCCGCGCCGGGATTTGCAATTGTGCACGGCTGCGGCCGATGGATGATGAACCAGATCGTCAGAGCGACGACGAGCCCTCCACTCGCGACCAGGGCAACTGGTCGTACGATGCTCGGCGCAGTCGTCTGCTCGAGCGCCGTGCGGAACGCGGCGGCGTCGGGCCAGCGGTCCTCCGGCTCCTTGGCGACGGCGCGCTGCAACACTCGCGCGAGACCGGCGGAAATCCCGCTCCAGTCAACGTGGTCACCCTGCGCATGGAATCGCCGCGCGCCCCCCGACACCGCCTCGTAAAGCACGACGCCCAGCGCGTAGATGTCGGTCCGGAGCGTGATCGGCCTTCCCTCCACTTGCTCAGGCGCCATGTAGTCCGGCGTGCCCTCGCGGCGCTCGTTGTTCGCTTCTCCTTCTGACGGCGGACGCGCGATCCCGAAGTCGGCCAGCAACGCGCGACCGGGCAGGACGAAGATGTTGGTAGGCTTGATGTCGCGGTGTACCACTCCCAGCCGGTGCACCGCCTCGAGGCCATCAAGCACATCGATGCCGATCCGGACGACTTCTCCCGCGGGGATCGGGCCGGTCTCCAGCCGCTGCTCCAACGTCGGTCCCTTGACTAGCTCCATGATGTAGTACTGCAGGCCCTCGCCCTCTCCCACCTTATGAATGACGACGACGTTGGGGTGTTGGATGCCGGCGAGGATTTGTGCTTCGCGCAGGAATGCCGCCGCGCCGTCCGCGGTGGCGAGCTCAGGTCGCAGGACCTTTATCGCGACGGATCGGTTGAGCAGAACCTCTTGGGCGAGATAGACGCGACCCATCCCACCGCTGCCAAGCTCTCGCTCCACGCGGTAGTCCGGCGATACTGCGTGCTGCAATCGCTCCAGTAGCGCATCGGCCGGCAAGGGCTCCCTCCCGGCTTGAACCTAGCTCAGTCGGGGAAGCTTGGGAGGCTTAGGCCCGTGGCGCATAGCTCCGCGCACAGGTACGTAGTCGAGCGGCGTTGCCGTGCGCGCGCACCGCAACAGCAGCCCGCCGCGGCTCATATCCCCGCGGCCCGCGAAGGTCGCGGGAAACAGCAGGCGATCGCCGAAGACCTCGAGCAGCGGGCCGACATACTTCTCCGTCGCCACGCTGCCGAGCAGCACGATCTTGTCGTCCGGGCCGATGCCGCGTCCGAGTGAAATCGCATCGCGAACGAGCGGCTCCCGGAAAGCCGGCTCGTCCTCATCAACCGGGACCTCGGCCATCCGTCGCAAGTCTTCGACGCGAATGAGGATATCAGTGGGTAGAAGCCCACGCCCCGGCGTAATCACGTAGCCGCGCCCGAATCGGTTGGCGTAGGCCAGCTTGCCGCGAAAGTAGAGGCTGCTCATGAACGTGAACACTTCACCCAGCGGCGCGCCGCCATTCGCCAACCGCTCGCGGAGCGGGCTCGTCGTGCTCTTCAGCAGCATCTGGGCGCGCTTTCCCGAACAGCTCGCAGGGGAAAGCAGGAAAACTGTCAGCACTACCGCTCCATGTAGCGGCGCAGGAAGAACATTGCCGCGCCAAAGATCACAATTATCAGGATGATCCAGATAATGCGGGGCATGCGGCCCTCCTCCGGAAGAGTCCTTGCAGAAAAATATTGCACGCCCAAACCCGGTTTCACATATTAACGCATGCTCGGCCTTGGTGGCGGCCTCTTCACGTTTGCGGCGCTCTTCTATTTCGCCGCGGACTATGAGCACCTCAGCGGGTGGAAGTGGGCCCTCGCCAGCTGCGCCGTCACGATCACGATCAACCAGCTCTTCCCAGCCTCCTTCATTTTCGTGCTGCCAGCCCAGTTTGGGCTGTTCCTGGTGATGTGGTGGGCGCACACGAAGAACAAGGTGCAGCGCGAGGCCGAGCGCGAACAGCGCCAGAAGGACGCCATGCGGGAGCGCCAACAGCGCGTCAGCCAGGCCAGGGAAGACGCCGCGGCCAACACCGATTGGGACGCGCAGGAGCGTGAACGGCAGGCCGCTGCTGAGGCGGCGGCGAAGGAACGGCAGGAGCGGGTGCGACTGGCCCGCGAAGCGCGCGAACGTGAAGAGCGCGGCCGGGGATCGGGAAGCTAGGTCAGATCCGGCCTTGTCCTAAGGTCCACGCGGTCGATATGCCCAGCCCTATCCACAGCAGATCCAGCACTTGAAAAGTCTTCCACAGCAGGACCCAGAATCCCAGCTGGTCCAAGAATCTGTCGTAATACACGTGGATGAGGCGCTTGCGTTCTTCGAACGTCGACGCCCTCGCCGCAACTGCCGCCTCGTGGATCATCTGCTCCCGCAGCTCATGCCCCGGGCCGAAAAACGTCGTATCGGCGGTGAGGTCGGGACGCGCGTTGATGGTCGCCTGCAATTCGGGCGAGAAGGACTTGTGCTCGGTCTTCTCGAGCAGGAAAACCATGATCAATGAGGCGGGACTGTTCGCGAGCTCTTGCCGGATGATGGGCTGCAGGGCCACCGTCACGACAACCACCTTGGCGAGGAGGACCGTGACGAGCGTCAGCACCGCAGCGAGCGCGCCCGTCGCCTTCGTCGGTGGTTTGGCCGCCTTCGCCACGACGAGTCCGAGCAGTCCTCCAACACCCCATGCAGCGACGCCAACGGGGTGGTGGGTCACATACACGAGGCCCACCCAGGCGACGATAATCCCGATGGCCGCAAGCAGGCCGGCAAGCAGCGGCGACCCGTCGGCGCGCTTCGTCGCCGCCTTGCCGTAGACTCGGACCGTGGTCACGGACCACACAATAGTGATCCGTGTTCCGGTTTGCACTATCGATTATGACTTTTGGCGCGCTCTGCAGCACACGAGTTTCAACCCGTCGTCATCACGACTGGGGCATGATCGCTTGTGCCGACGTCCGCCAGTACCGCACAGCTCGTCGCCTGCGCGGCGATTGCGGGCGAGGTGAGGAGGTAGTCGAGGCGCCAGCCGATGTTGCGGGCGCGCAGATTCCGCCACGGCGCCCACCACGTGAAGAGATTGGGGTTCTCGGGATCGAACTGGCGGCCCAGATCCACGAGCTGCGAGCCGAGGAGAGTCTCGAACAGCGCGCGCTCCTCGGGTCGCTGGCCCACGGCGTTCGGCTTGCGCTCTTTGGGATGCACGTCGATTTCCGCGCGCGCGATGTTCATGTCGCCGCAGAGAATCAGGTGTCTCCCCTCCGCCGTCAGCCGCGCCGCCCAATCGCTGAGACTCGTGACGAAGGCAAGCTTGGCGGGGTAGTCCTTGCCGCCGTTCGGGACGTAGACGGAGGCAATCACGAGATCGCCGTGCTCGACGTGCACGATGCGGGATTCCATATCGAAGGGGGGGTGACCAAACACGGGATCGACGGCAAAGAGATCCTTGCGGACGTGCAGGGAAACGCCGGAGTAGCCCTTGAGGGTGTGCCAGTACGCATGGTACTGGTTGAGCCGGCACTCGGCCGGGATCTGGGCGGTGGTTGCCTTGAGCTCCTGGAGGCAGACCACGTCCGGCCGATCGCGCTGCAACCACTCGCACAGCTGCGCGGCGCGGGCCCGAATGCCGTTGACGTTCCAGGTCGCGATTTTCACGCGGGAATGATAAGCCCTTGACGACGCGTCGTGGTCCTGCCATCAAGAAGGAAGCCTAAAACCATTTTCCCTAACGGGAGGCACCGATGGCCGGCCAGAAGATCACGCCATTCCTGTGGTTCGACAAACAGGCCGAGGAGGCCGCGCAGTTCTACGTGTCGATCTTTAAGAACTCCAAGATCCTGCACGTCAGCCGGTATGGCGATGCCGGCCCCGGGCCCAAAGGCTCGGTGATGGTCGTCAACTTTCAACTGGCTGGGCAGGAATTCACAGCGTTGAACGGCGGCCCGCTGTTCAAGTTCAGCGAGGCGTTCTCCTTCGTCGTGAACTGCGAGAATCAACAGGAGGTCGACGAGTACTGGAGCAAGTTGACGTCAGGCGGCGGCCAGGAAAGCCAGTGCGGCTGGCTCAAGGACAAGTTCGGGTTTTCCTGGCAAATCGTCCCGACTGCGCTCGGCAAGCTGATGAGCGACAAGGACCCGCAGAAAGCCAACCGAGTCATGGAGGCGCTCTTGAAGATGAAAAAGCTCGATATCGCCACTCTCGAGGCGGCAGCCAGAGGAGAGGCCGCGGCGATCAGCCGTTGACGGTCCGCATCCCTCCCTCGGGGTACCGCGCGCCCGCGGCGAGTCCGACATCTTCGAGTTGCATCACGTCGGCGTCCGACAACTGTACGTTGAGGGCGCCGACGTTTTCTTCGACATACTTGCGATGCTTGGTTCCGGGGATGGGGACGATGTCGTTGCCCTTGTGCAGCAGCCAGGCGAGTGCCAGTTGTCCCGGCGTGCACCGTTTCTCGCGCGCAAGCGCCTCGACCCGGCGCACCAGATCGAGATTCCTCTCAAAGTTTTCGCCCTGGAAGCGTGGGTGGTTCTTGCGCCAGTCGCCCTCGGCAATGTCTTCCGGCCGCTTGATCTGGCCCGTGAGAAAGCCCCGACCCAGCGGGCTGTAAGCGACGAAGCCGATCCCCAGTGCGTGCGCGGTGGGCAGAATCTCCCCCTCCACGTCGCGGCTCCAGAGGGAGTACTCCGTCTGCAGCGCGGTGATCGGATGAACGATATGCGCCCGGCGCAGCGTCTGCGCGGACGCTTCGGAGAGCCCGAGGTAACGAACCTTGCCTTGCCGGACGAGGTCGGCCATCGCGCCAACCGTCTCTTCGATCGGCACCGACCGGTCCACGCGATGCTGGTAATACAGATCGATATGATCGACGCCGAGCCGGCCGAGCGAGGCGTCACAGGCCGCTGTGACGTACTCCGGCCGGCCGTTTTGTCCGGCCCACTTCCCGTCAGGCGTGCGGACGTTGCCGAACTTCGTCGCAAGAATTACCTGATTGCGACGGCCCTTGATCGCCTTTCCGACGAGCACTTCGTTCGTGTACGGCCCGTACACGTCGGCCGTATCGAGGAAATCGATCCCGAGCGCGAGCGCGCGATGAATCGTGGCGATCGACTCGGTGTCATTGCGCGAGCCGTAAAAATCCGACATCCCCATGCACCCCAAACCAAGTGCCGAGACACGCAAGCCCTGCGACCCGAGTTGAGGTTGTTCCATTCCTTATCATAGGCGAGAGTCACTCCCGGCGTCGAGTGCCGCACCGTACGTGAGGACACCTGTCCGCGTCGGGAGACCGCGCCGGCCATGCAGCGAATACATCTGTGCCCGGGATGTCGCAGCGTGTGACGTCGTTACCGGGCACGCTTTTTGACTGGCCTCCCGTTGTTGAGACCCATCCGACAACGGAGGAACCATGCTGCTCGCCCTGGCCCCCCTGGTGTTTCTCGTACTGGCGCCGCCTGCGCTCCGCGACCCACCAATCAAAATCAAACTCTCCGACGACGTCTACCTTCGCGGCGAACGGGCGCGTGTGAAGGTGAAGACCATTGAGAACGGGTATCTGCTCGTCGTGCGCGCCGATGCGCAGGGGCGCATTCGCGTGCTGTTCCCCCAAGAGCCGGGCGATGCTGCGGCCATCCGCGGCGGACGCGAGGTAGAGATCCGTAGTCGCGGCAACCGCGAGGCGTTCACGGTCGATGACGCGGACGGCTCGGGGAAGATCCTCGCTGCGGTTTCGAGCCAGCCATTTCGAACGGACTCTTTCGCGCGTGCCGGGCACTGGGACTATCGCGCCCTCGCGGGCGATGACAGCGCGGCCGATCCGGAGGCGACACTGCTCGCGGTGGTGGATCGGATGGCGGCCGGCCACTTCGACTACGACGTCGTCACCTACACCGTCACCGCACATCCACCGCTGCGCCGCTCGCCGTGGGGATGGGGCGCCCCAGGATGGGGAAGGGGCTGGGGTTGGGGCGATCCGTGGTTCGGCTGCCTGCGGTGTCGCGGGGTTTGGTGGTGACGAATCCGACCCAGAAACGCCGTAGGGGCGCAGCCGCTGGCCGCGCCCCTACGCGGTTTCCGGAGTCTGGCTAGAACCCTTCCGTAATACTGAACCGCACCATCCAGTCTTTTTGCGGCCGGTCGAATGGATGGACGATATCCATCTGGCCGATCGCATAGCCGAGCAGATTCAGGCGGAACGTGACACCAGTGCTGCGCACGAGCTTGCGCGTCCCGCCGAAGAGCTGCGCCTTGGCACTGTTCGTCCACGCGACGCCGGCGTCATAGAAGATGCCTGCCTCGACCGGCAGCGCGCCGTAATAGCCCCCACCGATGTGGAGCAGACCGAACGGCGGGAAGCGCAGCTCGACATTTCCGACCAGCATCTTGCTGCCCCAGAGTTGATCGAAGACCGGGCAGGTCGAGCCGCTGGTGTTGCCGCACTCGTTGATGTTGAAGCTGCCGAAATCGTAGCCGCGTACCAGGCTCGAGTATCCGATGAAGAGCGGATAGATGCGAGCGTCCTCCCCATCCCGGCCATAGCGGCCGACGTGCAGCACACGCGCCGCGATCGTGAACGGCCGCGCCGGCATGATGTACTTCCGGTAATCCACCAAGGCAGTGATGAATTGCAGCCCGCCAAATGTCGGGTCCGCTTCGATCCGCCAGCGGTCACCCAGGATGGGGCTCGTGGCGCCGTAGAACGAGTTGTCATGCACAAGCGCCATACTCGTCGCCTCGAACGTCGCTGCCGGCGGAACGGGGAGGTGGATGGTCGAATCGAACGCGACCGAGCCGTCGAGGTTGAACCCGTGCTTCTGGAGCTCGTTATCGTATGAGATCTGTTGCAATCCCGCCGACACTTCGACGCGGTCCGAGCGGTTGAACGGGTACGCCACGACTCCGCTCAACTGTCGATTGGTCTGCTTGAAGCGTTGAATCTCCTCCACGAAGACTCCGGTATTCGGATCCTGGTACACGCCGAAACCGCCCAGGATGTACGGGATTTGCTGCGCGCCGACGCTCCAGTTCAGCCGCGACTTCCGGTTGCCGTAGGCGACCAGTGCAGCGAAATCCGAGATGCGACCCTGGACCTGGGCCATCGTGACGAGGTTGTGGTCGCCCAGCATGTCGCTCCAAAACAGCGTGATGCCGCCCCCGACGTACGTCCCGAACCGGTCCGCCGCGATCGCAAGACTGGGCTGCGCGATGAAATCGAGCGAGAGCTTGGGATGATACGCTTTCACGGCGGTGGAAACGGTGACTGTGTTCTCCGCCGGCAGCCCCGGCCCGGGATCCTTGATCAGCTCCGCGATGCCCGTGCCGATCTGGGCGCGATCGAGGGGAGGCAGCGCCGCGGCCGTCTTGGGCAGGTCGATGACCGGTCCACCCTCGAGCTTGTGCAGATCATCGATCGCCTGAATGGCGTAGCCGCCTCCTGAATACACGCTGAATACGGCCCGCGGCGTCTTTTGCGCCACACTGAGCGCCGGGCTCAGCGACGTGATGCCACTGACGCCGCTGAACACATTCGTCACCTGCGTGATGCCGCCGCTGCTGAGCGCGAGGCGGAAAACATTGCTGATCCCGCCGGGATCGCCGATGAAGTAGAGGCTCTGCCCGTCGGGACTCCACTGCGGATTGATGTGCTTCGCATGCGCCAGGTGCGGGAGCTGCCGGATTTGTCCGGAGCCGCTCCCCCGCGGGTCGATGACGGCCAGCTGATAGTCGCCGAACGACAGCGCGTCCAGCGAGGTGCTGAAGCGGTCGGTGACGAACGCGATCACCGAACCGTCGGGGGACCATGCCGGCTCGAGATCGGCGTACGGATCATCGGTCAAGCGCCGCAGCTCGCTACGCTCCAGATCGTACGTAAAGAGATCGGTCACCCCTCCGACTTGCGCGCTGAAGGCGATCATCTTTCCGTCGGGCGACCACGTCGGATTAAAGATCTCCCCGAGCGACGGGAACTTGATCTCCTTGATGAGGTCGCCGTTGTCGCCTCGCACGATGCGCAGCGCCGGGTCTCCAGTCACCACGGCGCCGAACACGAACCGGCTCCCGTCGGCGTCCCACGCGCCTGCGGAGTTGATGAATTGCAGGCTCTCGAGATGCGGATCGCGCGTCGACGAGACGAGCTTGCGGATGGTGCGTCCATTTTCGGCATCGGCGAGGTAGATGTCGATGGAAAACAGACCGGCGTCCGACATGTAGACGAGGCGACGACCGTCCGGGCTCAGTGCTGGCGCGAGGTTGTAGTGCTGCTCTTTCCCAGGGCTCACGAGCAGACGCGCTCCCGAGGTGGACGCCGGCAGCAACCGCGCCTGCATCCGCTGCGCGCGGTCCGCCGGCAACGTGACGCCCGTCGCCAGGGCGACCGGCTTCGCCGCATCGGTAAGCGCGCGATGCCAATCGGCGATGAGACTGTCGGCGGGCCGGTGCGTCATCTGCTCCAGCGCGAGCTGCACGTTGCCACTCCGCCCGGCCGACCGGAGCAGCGCGCCGACGATATCGTCGCCGTACGTCCCGCCGAGATAGGACCAGAACGACTGGCCCCAGCGATACGGGAAGTACCGCGGATTCTCGAGGTCGCGGAAACTCGGCAGCTCGCCGCGCCGCACCGCGTCGCGCATCCACATCGTCGTGTTGGGATCCACATTGCCGAGCGAGACGTACTCGGCCATCCCTTCGATGAACCAGAGCGGCACGCGATTCAAGCCGGTGGCCAGGTTGCCGCGCCCGACGCCTGTGATGTCGTACTGGAAGGCGTGGGTGAGCTCGTGGCCGATCACGTGATCGGTTTCATAGAGCGACGCGCCCATCGGTAGGATGATGCGGCGCTTGAGACTTTCGGTGACACCGCCCGTTCCTTCACCCGGTTGCTCACCGAGGACATTGGTCTGCTGGAAGTCCGGAGCGTCGGAGTACAGGATCAGCGGTTGGCGGCCGCTGAGCTGATGCCGGAGGACCTGTGAGATGCGCGTATACCACCGTTCCGCCATCCGCCCGGACTGCTCCGCCGCGGCCGCTTCGCGATCGTAAAAGTAGATGTCGAAGTGTTGGGTCTTCAGGATCTTGAAGTGGAAGTTTTCATACTGGACGGCGTTGCGGCCGAAGTATTGTGCCTGGGCTCGGGGTGCGATCAAACTCAGCGCCCCAAGCAGGAGTGTGACGCGAGCAATGGTGTTCATGTCCTAGGATTACCCCCGTACATCGGGTTCGGCCACACGTGTCTGGACCTCAGGTCGTAAATGAACGTACAACATCCCAGGTTTGTTCGGACTTCACAAATCCGGGAAAGGACACTCCATGATCGTGGTGACGCTCTGCATCCTCACTCTCAGTCTGCAGCAGCCTTGGAGGGCGGTGGACAGCGCTCTAGGCAGGACGGGCAGTCTGCAAGGGGAAACTTACCGCGTTGGATTTCCGCGCAATGATCTTCACGTCACAGTTGGCGCGGTCACTGTGCGGCCCGCCCTCGCGTTGGGATCGTGGGTGGCGTTCAAACAGACGAAGGACAGCTTCGCGATGTTAATGGGCGATCTGGTCCTGTTGGAGTCGGAGGTGGGACCTGTCATCGACGCGCTCCAACGCGGCGGTATCGAGCAGACGGCACTGCACAATCACCTGGTCGGCGAAACGCCGCACGTGATGTACCTCCACGTCCTCGGCCGCGGACGAGCCGTGGGCATGGCGACGACAGTGCGCGACGCACTCGCGCGGACCGGGACCCCTTCTGTCGCGCCAGCGCCGGTCTCCCCACCCGCCTTCAGTCTGGACACGGCACAGATCGCCCAGATCATCGGGGCTCACGGCCGTGTCAACGGCGGCGTCTACCAGATCACTGTTCCGCGCGGGGCGCCGGTGACCGTGGACAGTCTGGAAATACCACCCGCCATGGGCGTTGCCACCGCGATCAACATCCAGCCGACGAGCGCAACCAGTGCCGCTACGACGGGAGATTTCGTCCTGATTGCAAGCGAGGTGAATCCGGTCCTGCGTGCCCTGCGCGCCAACGGGATCGCCGTGACTGCGCTGCACAGCCACATGCTCAACGAGTCCCCGCGACTCCTGTTCATGCACTTTTGGGGCGAAGGCGACGCGCTCAAGCTCGCTCGCGGGCTGCGGGCGGCATTGGACGACGTGGACAGCAGGCGGAACTAAGGATTCCGCACGAAGCTTCGATACAGCGCGAGATCGTAGACGATCTTCAGCGCTCCGGCGATGAAGAATGGTGCATTGATCAACCCCGGCTGTGCGAATAGCAGCCCAGCGAACATGGGTGCAAGACCGGCTCCGATCGTTCGCGCAACCCCGGTGATCCCGCCCGCTGCCGATCGCTCTTCCGGACTCACCACCGCCATGAGATAGGACTGCCGGGTCGGCACATCCATCTGGCTGATACTGAAGCGTGCGAAGAGCACCGCCACTGCGAGCTGCAGGCTGGGCATGAACGGTACGAGGATGAGCAGCACGTTCGAGGGCAGGTGTGTGAACACCATCGTGCGAACCAGACCAAAGCGCGCAGCGAGCCGGGAAGCCACGAGGGCGGAAATCCCCGCGAGCAGGTTTGCACCGAAAAAGATTGCTCCCAGAGTTGCCGCATTCACGCCGAATCGCAGATAGAACCAGTAGGCCGCGAAGCTCTGTACCACGAATCCGCCGGCGAACGAATCGAGCGCGAAGAGTGCCGCGAGCCGCTGCACAACGCTCCGGGAGCGTCCCCCAAAGCGGGCGCGCGGGTGAGGCACTGTGAGCTCCGTCGCGACGGACAGGCGCGAAAAGCCGAGCACGAGTACCAACCCCAGCGCCGCATACAAGATCACGACGCCTCGATAGTGCAGTGTTTGGGATAGCATCCCGGCGCCCAGGGAGCCGAGCGCGGTCGCGAACGCGCCGGTCATGGTGTACCAGCCGAACACAGCCGTCCGTTCTTCATCCGGCACGACATGGGCGAGAGCGGCTTGCTCGATGGGGAGAAATGGTCCCACCTCATTGCCGCTGGGACTGATCACGCCGATGGTGCCCGCGATCAGGAGCACCAGGAAATTGCGCGTCAGCGCCAAGACGAGTCCTGCGGCGGCCATGAGGAGGGCACCGACAATGAGCATACGCCGCCGGCCGATCCGATCGGCGCGGGTGGTGAGCCACAGCGAAATGGCGGTATCACCCACCAGCGTCAGCGTGAGCAGTAACCCAATCTGCTGAGTTCGAAGCCCGAGCGTAGTCAAGTACAGGACCAACACGACCGACAGCGCGCCGTAAGCGAACAGTCGCGTGAACCGTAGGAGCAGCAGCAACAGTCCGTCGCGTGGGAGTGCCCGCAGCGCGCCGGGGATCACGGAGCGAGGCGGTGGACCACTTTCACGACGAACGCACCGTTCAACTGCCGCGTGAAAGAGGACGTGGACGGAAATCGATACGGCGTGACTGGATTGGTGCTGTACCCCGAGTTCCACACGGCAAACACGTCGTCCCCGATCACCGGGATCCAGTGGAACCGAATGTTGAAGTCGACGCGCTGGTCCTCGTTCGTGTACTGGACGAATCCGAGCAGGCTCGACCGGGGATTGAAGTCGTACTCGAGGCGCGTGGACATCTGAAGCGCCGTGAAGCCTCCGCCTGGCAGGCGTGCCGCCGTGCGGGTGACATTGGCGCCGACGATCGCATGTCCGCCGCCGCGCCACGTCCCCTGAAGCTCTACGTCGGCGCTACGCCCGCCGTAGAAGGGCCCCCAGTTCACGAACGCTGCGACGCTGACCGGGTGCGCAGCAGACATCTGGTACTGGACCTCGTAGCGCGGCCACCAATAGCGTCCCGGAGCCACCCGGACGCCGCGGAAAATGTCGAACGTATCGGTCGGCGCATCGAGCCAGCGCTGATAATTGAGTTCGAAATGATCGCCGTTGTCGCGGTCGCCGCCGAACACGCGCCACTCGAACCATGCGGTCTGCCAGTCGCCGGTGCGCCCCAATGAACCCCTCTCATTGGCTATGATGTCCCAGCTCGGAATGGGCACGGTGAAATCGAGCTGCCGGATGCCGAGCGCATGCGGGCGTGGCATGAAGTCGACGTGACCTGTCGTCTCCCAGATGCCGGTCCGACGCACGAAGCCGAGGGCGGGGTCGAACCCGGAGTCGATGCGATAGAGCGAGACGAAATTGTCGAACAGATCGTTGGGATTGTCGGCGGACAACCGCCAGGCGAGCGGAACGTCGCTGACGCCGGGAGTCCGGCTGCCAGCGATCCAGAATTTCGGCTCGAGATTCTGACCGTGCACGATGAGTGGAAGATCCACGTCGAATCCACCAGTGCCCCGCGGAGCAGCGCCGGTCATGCTCTGCAGCGCGCCAATAATCCCGACATATGATCTCGCTAGCAGGTCATGCTGCACCCGCACCACGGCATCGGTTTCATGGTTTGCGCCCGTTTGCGCATCGAGCACGCCGATGCGCCACGGGCCCTGTCTGCCGTAGAGACGGCCCCCGGCGACGATCGGGATGGGATTGCCGGCGCTGTCCAGCCCGACCCGTCGCGAATAGAACACCTGCGTGCGACCCGGCGTGCCAAAGTCGAACAGCCCGCTTGATTCCAGGAAGAACTGGCGTTTCTCCGGAAAGAAGAAAGGAAAACGGGTCAGATTGATGACCTGTTCGTCGGCCTCGACCTGGGCGAAGTCGGTCCCGGCCGTGAGGTCAGCGGTCAACGTCGGTGAGACGGCGACCTTCGCGTCGAGCCCCGCCTTGGTGCCGACGAAGCCATCGGCGAGCCGGGCGCCGCCGCTGTCGTGCGTCGGTTCGATGACGCGGCTCAGTACGTAGGGGTATAGCTCTACGGCGTGGGCGCGGTGTAACGGCCCGATGTCGATTAGATCGCCCGCTTTCAGCAGCTGATAGAGCCCTTCCGCGCGCCCCCAGGACCGCCACAGGTCCTGCTCGTTCTTGCGACGGATGAAGCGGCGTACGTTGAAGCCAAACTGCAAGCCGGCCGTGTGGCGAAATCGCAGCGTCTGGAACGGTATCCGGAATTCCGCCGTCCACCCGGCAGCATCGCGCGAGACTGCAACGTCCCAAATGCCATTCCAATTCCCGTTGAGGTTATCGAGGTCGGTCAGCTGGGCGTCCCAGCGGGCACCGTTGGGATTCGTCCCGAACACGAATGCGCTGCGGCGGTCGCGGAAGCTGTCGATAAGCAGCTGCACGTTGTCATCGCTCGACAGATCGGCGTCCCGGCGCAGTTGCGTTGCACGAATGCGGCGCGATTCGCCGTCGTATGCGCGTACCCCGATGTAGAGGGCAGTCGCATCGCGGAGGGCCTTGACGACGGTGCGTTCGGTTGCGGGCTCGCCGACGTGTGGCTCACGTTGCCGGAAGTCAGTCAACGAGTCAGCCCGCGTCCAGTCGGGTTCGTCCAACCGGCCATTCAGATGGATCTTGCCGCTCGCCGTCGCGACACGGAGCGCCTGCGGTCGAGCCGACGTCGGTAGCGCCAGTACCAACGTCAGTCCGAGGCTCGCGATTCGCAGACGGCGTTCTGACTTGCCGGGATCTACCATGTGCTCCATGTTCGCGGCATGAGCGCGCCTTTGTCCACACCCGCCGCCGCTGCTCCCTTCACGTCCACCGCCCGCGTCGCCTCGATCGACCTGATTCGAGGCGCGGTCATGATTCTGATGGCGATCGACCACGTCCGCGTGTACTCGGGACTCCCCGCCGGCGGCCCCACGGCGGGGATCTTCTTCACGCGCTGGGTGACGCACTTCGTGGCGCCCGCCTTCATCTTCCTGGCGGGCACGAGCGCGTTCTTCTACGGCCGCAAGCACACCGATCTGTCCCGCTTCCTGTTGGTACGAGGCATCTGGCTCGTGCTGCTCGAGCTGACGGTAATTCGCGTCGCATGGACGTTCAACTTCGATTTCGCGAATTACCTACTGGCGGGCGTCATCTGGGTGATCGGCTGGTGCATGATCATCATGGCGGCGATGGTGCACGCGCGCCCGCGGACGGTCGGAATCATCGGCGTTGCGATCATCGTGTTGCACAACGCGGTAATGGCACCCCTGATGGGCGCACTACCATTGGGGGAGTCGTGGAAGGTTCTGTACATCGGATTCTTCAACGGGCCGGTCAACGGGACGCCGTTGATCGTGCTGTACTCGATCATTCCGTGGATCGGCGCGATGGCGGCGGGCTACTGGTTCGGCACCGTTCTGTCGTTGGAGCCGGCACGCCGCAATCGGATCTGTGTACGCCTCGGGCTCGGCGCGACCGCGCTGTTCCTCCTCCTGCGCGGCTTCAACATCTACGGCGACCCGCGGCCGTGGAGTGCCACACCGCCGATGCCGGCCCTGCTCTCGTTCCTCAACACGACCAAGTACCCCGCGTCGCTGCTCTTCTTGCTGATGACGCTGGGCCCGACGATCGCGCTGATTCCGCTGCTGGATCGCGCGCGTGGGCGAGTCGCGCAGTGGATCACCACCTTCGGCCGCGTGCCGTTCTTCTATTACGTCCTGCATATCCCGCTCATCCACGCGCTCGCCCTTGTGGTGTCGGCGATCCGCCTCGGGGCCGTGAGCCCGTGGCTGTTCACGAATCATCCGATGGCGAACCCACCGGCGCCCGAGGGCTACCCGTGGAGTTTGGGACTCCTCTACCTCGTCTGGGCCATCGCGATCGTGCTGCTGTATTTCCCCAGCCGCTGGTACGCCGAGCTGAAAGCCCGGCGCCGCGATTGGTGGCTCAAGTACCTGTAAGGCTCCAGCTCATTGGACGCAGGGTCCATGCGGATCGGCGGGCTTCGCCACATCCCGCTTGGGACGCTCCGGGGCGTTCGCCACCGCCAGCGCGCCGTCGTGCACCATTTTCGTGACCCGGGAGAGGTCCTGGTAGCTGATGTACTGCGCTTCGTCCGTGACCTGGTGGTAGTCGAGGTGCTCGCCGCGCGAGAAGGCAACTGACGGGATCCCATAGCGCGCGTAACTGTAGTGATCGGCGCGGCAGTAGTACTGGAGCGGATGGCCCGGCGCGTCGTAGGTGTAGTCGAAAACGAACGGCAGCGGCTGCTTGGCATTCGCCGCCTCGAGCATTTCACCAAACTCGCGTGAAATCCGCTTCGCGCCGATCACCTCGAGATACGTCGGGCTGCCGGCGCCCGTGCCGCCGCGCGGGAAGTCGGACGCCGTGCCACGCCCGACCATATCCTCATCGATTTCGCCGACGACCGAGTCGAGCGGCACCGTCGCGTGATCGGTATACCAGCGCGAGCCGAGGAGTCCTGCTTCCTCGCCTGTGTGACTCACGAACAGGATCGAACGCCGCGGTCGCTCGGCGCCCTGAGCGCCGGCGAAGGCCTCGGCGATCTCAAGAATCGCCACCGTGCCGGAGCCGTCGTCATCGGCGCCATTGCGGATCGAATCGCGGCGTGGAGGACGGATCGCGCGCAAGCTGTCGAGGATCGCGCGAATCCTGACTTGCTCCTCGTTGGTGGCCGGCCGGTTGGGAGAATCGGCGCCCATCGGCCGGACGACACGATTGAAGGCGCGGAGCGAATCGTGATCCACGGGATGGTGATCGAAGCCGACGTGGTCATGATGCGCCGTCAGCGAGACGTATTCGTTGCGCAGCGCGGGATCGCCGCCGCGCAGAATCGCCACCACGTTGCGCGCCGGGAACGCGACCGCCGTGTGGGTGAAGTCGTACTGGCCGCTCACCGTGGTGCCGGTCGCGGTGCCCGGCGCGACTCGAGCAGGTTCGTTGCCGAGCAGGCCCGCCGCCGCTCGCCGGCTGAGCCACACCAACGCGATCGCACGAGGATTGCGCGTCGTATCGGAGACTGGGCGGCCCTCGCGAATGCGCGCGATCTGTTCGCTGCCGAGCTGGTCGAGGGCGACGATGCCGATCGTGCTGGCCTCGCGATACCGGCCGACGAGCGGTCCGACCGCCCGGCGATCGAACCCCTGCGGGACATCGAGTACGACGAACTTTCCCGCGGCCCCGCTTGGCGCGATGAGATGCGCGGTGTCACCGACCGACCCGGCATAGACGACCGCCGCCTGCTCGAGCACGCGCGGTGGCAGGGCGAAGCTGGCGGGAAGGAAGTCGGTCCCGAGCTGGAGGGTGGTGCCGCCGCTCGTGACGAGTCGCGAACGAGGATCCACCTTGACGTCCCAGAAGGGCACCGTCTGGAAGTAGGTGCTGCTATCGCCCGCCGGCTCGAGCCCGAGGCGCCGAAACTCGGCCGCCACGTACGCCGAGGCCTTGAAGGCGCCCAGGCTTCCCGTTTCGCGGCCCATCATCGAATCGTCAGCGATGAGGTAGAGGCGCTGGCGCAGGTCGGCGGCGGTCATCTCGGGTTCGGTGGCCCAGACTTGCGCATTCCGTGGAAACGTCCGCGAGCCGGTCGGCGGCGCGTTTCCGGTGGACTGACAAGCGTGCAACAAAACGACGGCGATCACGGTGGACCACGCTCGCTGCATCATCGATCTCCTGGGTTAGAATGCGCCACCGCCACCCCCGCCGCCTCCGCCGCCAGAACCTCCGCCGCCGCCAAATCCCGATCCCCCCGAGCTGCGCGGCGACGACGACAACGTGGTGCCCGCCACCGTCGAGAGATGCGACATGCTGGTCGAGAAATGGCTGACGTTGAAGTTCGCCACGCTGGGACCGACGTACCATTGGGGCGGCTGCGTGTAGATCCCATCGAACGCGCGAGCGAACTGTTTCTCCACACCAAACGCCATCGCGAACGGCAGAAATTTGTCGAACAGCTCCGGATGACCGATGATGATGCGCTTCAAATGCTCGGCCTCCACGCGGCGGAGAAACTCCTCGAATCCCAATACGTGCTCGAGCGCGCGCGCCCCCATTCCCGTGCGCGCCGGCATGATTTGCGCGAACAGAATCACGATGAGGAATGAAAGAACCGCTGCGATGACGAACGGCACCGGGGTCAGCAGGAACGCTTTGGAAAAAACGGTGCCGCCCACGCTGACGAGCACTGCGACGCCGAACGCAATCCCGGTCCAATTCTGTTTCACCTTGTCGGGCCGATTCTTGTAGAACCCGCTCCCCTTCAGGCGGTCGAAAATCGCGTTCCGAATCGGATCGAGCTCCTTATAGAACTCATCCTTCAACTCGTCCAACTCCACGTGATCACCGTGTTCCGAGAAGATGCCGTCGAAAACAGCCACCTCGTGAGGTGTGAGACCGTCGATGGTCTTGAGGCGATGCAGCGAATAGCTGGTACCGCCTCCGAACAACCCAAAGAGCTTGGGGTTCTGGTGTTCCTCGATGCGCAGGTATCCGCGCACCGCCAGATCCACCAATGTGGCCGTGATGTCCCGCATGTCCGCACTGTTATCCATCAACGTTCCGGCCTCCGCCGGCGTCATGTCCGCCGGCGGCTCATACTGCACGGCGATGGGGCGCTGCCTGGGGTCTGCGCCCGAGCGGCGCCAGCGGGCGAACGCGAACAGGAGCACCGGAATGGGGATCAGCAGCGGCCAGTTGCTGCGCACTGCTTGCGCGGTTCGCGCGGCGACGGTCGGTGCCGTGACCACGCCCTTGTCCCACCCGACCACGGCGGTCAGCCCTTCGTGGTATCCCAGAGAATGCGGCATCGCGATGCGGACGATGTTGCCGTCGATCGTGACGGTCGCGTCGCGTGCGGTCGAGCCGTACACGCCGTTGAACGCGATTGCCCGCACGCCGGGTGTTCCCGGTGCGAGATCGACCTCCGCCGTGGCGGCACGAATCGGCACCTCCCACTCGTCGCCCGTGACATTCCAGTAGAGCTCGTCGTGCTCGTCGAAGAACCGCAACCCGTTCGTCGCATGGTAGCGCAGCAGGAGCGTCCGATCGGCGTTCGCGGCACCCGGAATCCAGACCTTGTACTTGATGTACGCCCCCTGGCGACTCGTCTCCGTGCGCAGACTTCTCCCGGCATCGTCCTGCGCGCTTTGCAGCGAGACGCCGAGTGTCCAGTTCAGGCCTTGCGGCGTCCGGTATTTGACCGGAATCGTGCGATACAGTCCGTTCCAGGACCCGACAAATCGAGCGGTGATGGACTCGGTCACATCGATGCTCGCGTCACGATTGACGCGAATACGGGCGTCGAACTTCTCGATGGAATACGACCGCTGCGCGCTGAGCGACGTCGCGGGGAGCGCGAGCAGCAGGAGCGCGAGCGGCACTTTCGGGACGGCGCGCTCCGACGGATCCGTGAGGCCGAAGAATTCCCGCGGGCGCAGGCGCAGCATCGCGGCAATGATTCCCGCCGGAAACTGGGCGATCGCGGTATTGAAATCGCGCACGACGGCGTTGTAGTAGCGGCGCGCGTTCTGCAGATGGTCCTCGACATCGGTCAGCGTCGCCTGCAACGCGGCGTAGCTCGCGGCCGCTTTGAGCTCGGGATAGGCTTCGGCGACCGCGACGACGCGCTGCAGCGCGCTGCCGAGGGGGTCTTCTTCCCGGGCCCGCGTCGCCGGTCCCGCCTGGGCGGCTTGCACCGCTCGCCCGCGAGCGGCGACCAATGCCTCGAGTGTGGAGCGCTCGTAGCCGGCGTGCCCCTGCACGACCGCGACCACGTTCGGGATCAGATCGTGGCGGCGCTTGAGCTGCACGTCGATATCCGACCAGGCGTTATCGCCCAGCTGGCGCAGTCGAATGAGACGGTTGAACGTGAAGACCGCCCAACCGACGATGACGATGCCGATGATCGCGGCGAGAGTCATGGGGGCCTACGCTAGCTCGGTAAAGGAGCGAATGCGAGGATGGCTTGTGGGCAAATCGTTCGGGTCATCCGGCCCGCGAACGCACAGCGTGGTCCGCATGCCGGCCGCATGCGCCGCGTCGAGCTCTGCCACGAGATCGGAGACAAACAGCACGCTCTGCGGTGAATGCCCCAGCGCGGTCGCGATCGTTCGATAGCTGGTCGCCTCGCGCTTGGGTCCAGTCGTCGTGTCGAAATATCCGGACAGAAATGCCGACAGATCGCCCGCCGTGGTGTTCGCGAAGAGATTGCGCTGCGCCTGGACGCTGCCTGATGAGAAGATGGCGATCTGTTTCCCGGCCTTCCGCCACCGCTCGAATGCTGGTCGCACGTCCGGATAGACTTCAGCCTTGCCTTTCAGCTCGCCGCCGCGATACCCCGCATCCCAAATGCGGCCCTGGAGTGATTTGAGACCGGTCGATTTGCGATCGCGGTCCATCAGCCAGTAGACGTACGCCTCAGGATCCCACGGTGGGAGACGCGGTTCGTGGGCGGATTCCGCAGCGTGCTCGGCGCGCAGCAGCTCGATATCGGCGTGGACCTCGGGATCGTCGGCGTGCCGCGCCAGATAGTCGTGCACGCGCGCGCGCGCATACGGGAACAGCACCTGCTGGACGAACGCGATGGGGGTGGTGGTGCCTTCGATGTCCAGCAGGATGGCTCGAATGTCTGTCAGCGAGCGATCGGGATGTACGTCGGTCCCCAGCACACGGGTTGAAACCCCTGATCCACTCCGCTGCCCGTGTAATGCGGCGTCCATCCCGACTTGTCCTGGAACAGGCGGATCGCGCGGATGTCGCGATCGGCGCACAGATCGAACCAGTGCCAGGTCCCACGCGGCACGCGAATCAGGTCACCGGCCTCCACTTCGATCGCGATGACCGGACCCTCGCGGGGATGAATGTGGAACAGGCCGCGGCCGCGGATGATGAAGCGCACCTCGTCCTCGTCATGCCAATGCTCCGTGCTGAACTTCGCCAGCATGGTCTCGAGATTCGGCGTCGCCGGCGTGACGTCGATGACGTCGGCCGTCACATAGCCGCCGCGCGCCTTCAGCATGTCGAGCTCCGGTGCATAGGCGGCGAGCACCGCGTCCGCGGGCGCGTTCGCCGCGGCGCGCTGGGCGAGCGGCCAGCGCTCGTAGTCGATGCCAAGCGTGGCGAGATATTGGGTGACCTCACCCTGGATCGTCAGCGTCCGCTGCTCGGCGGGAATTCTCACGGTTGCCATGACATTCCTCGCTTTCGTGCCATCGTCGCCGCTAGCGGGGGAGAATCGGTCCCGTGACGTCGATCCGGACCGGGAATCCCTCCAACCGGCTGGGGATCCGGGCCCGGGTTGCCTCACTCGTTTTGGCAACCAGGACGCGGATACACGGTGCACCTTCACAGCGGCCGATGGCCGTGCCGAGCACTCCCGGCACGGCCATCAGCGAATCGGTGTGAGCCGCCAAAACCTGTTCGATTGTTCTCGACGATCCCGCCACAGCCGGCCCTTCCCCCTCTCGAGCTCTCTGATGCCCGCAGCTCGTGCCGAGCGCGATCGCGAGAAGCAGACTAATTGGGCCGGAGTACTTTGATCGTCGTCCCGTTGCTGTCCCCGTCGGGATCGTGGTTGAAGGTCCGGTCGTACGTTCTCCCCGCGTATGTCACACTCACCACCGTCATGTTCACAGACGCGACGCTTCTCTTCAAGCTCGGGAACAGGACGATGCATGTCCCGTTGCCGCCCAGCTCACCGGTCGTGCAGGTGTCGGAGTTCGTGCCGACCTGGCTCCAGTGACCGACCACGGTCGCCCCGTTGAGCGGATTGTGATCGGCGTCGTGCACGGTGATCGTGACCGTCGCCGACCAGTTGCCCCCGCTGCGCGAGGTTGTGGCGTCGAGATCCCCGACGTGAATGATAAGCGACGCGGCGGAGAGAAGGACACTGGTCGACGCCTGGTTGTTCGTGGGATCGTCGTCACCGAGCGCGAGCTGGGCCGCGAGCGTATGCGTGCCTAAGGAGCTCGTTGTCGTGTTCCACGGGAACACCAGCGTCACTGCGGCGCCCGCGCGCAGCGCCTGCAGCGTCTGCGTTCCGATCGCCGCGTTGTCGGTTGCGTCGGTCAGGGTCACAGGAACCCCCGCTGGAATGTCCTGATTCCCCACATTCTGCACCGCGACCGAGACGTTTACGGTGTTGCCCTGCGTGGCGGACGTTGGGGCGCCGACGCTCGTGATCGCCAGATCCGTCACTGGGACGGGTGGTGGCGGCGGCGGAGGGGGTGCGCTGCCGTCGATCCGCACGCCGAAATTGTTGAGCACCAGGTCGATGCGGTTGGCGATCGTCTGTGTACTGCTGCCGGCGAACAACAAACCCACCGGGCGGTTGGTGCCGTCGTCCGAGACGATGAGCGAGCCGGAGTCCCCGCCGCCCGAGAATGTGCCAGGCTCGATGATCAGCTGATCTACAAAGGTCGCCTGCTTGACGCAGAAGATGAACAGGACCTCGTAACAGACCGTTACGGTGGCGTTGATGCCGGTGATCTGTCCATGGGTGGCTTTGGTCGTCCGTCCGTACTTCTGCACGGCGAGGCCAAGGAGGGCGCTCTCGTTGTCGAAGACGCCGTCGCCGTTCGCATCGCCGTAAATCGCCGAATTGGGCAAGCCGTACCCCTCGTCGGCGGGCGTGGCGTTCGAGAGCATATCGGCACTCGAGACCGCGATGGCGGCGTCGATGGTGTTCGCGCCTCCCGAGAAGTTGATCGGCTTGAATGCGGCGAGCGTGCCGATCTGATCGGCCGGGGCGGTGCCGCCGTCGAATGGGCCGGGCTGCAGCTCCGGATCGCCTACGCCCGCGTCGTTGCTATTCGCCAGCACGTGATTGTTGCTGAGCACATAAATCGCGCCGCTGGCGTCCACCACTCGGCCGCCGATCGAACCCGCGGTGATCGCGGGATGACCCAGCGAGAACCCAAGCGGGGCGGGCCGCTGGCGCGTCGTGGGATCGGACCGCGCGAGGAACATGCCCGTCACCTCGGTCGTGACCGGTACGCCATCCAGAGCGAGGGGCAGTCCCTTCACGTTGGCTTGAGCGAGCAGCAAGCGAACGGTCGGCTTGCCGTCCGGCGACAGACCAACGGCGGTGCCGACCACACCCGGCACCTGGAGCAGGGCCGCCGTGTGTCTTTCCTGAGCCGCGAGCGCGGCGCGCAAATCGGGCGTAACGCGTGTGAACTCAGGCGGTGCGGCCGTGGGTCCGAGAGCGTCGCGCGACGAATCCGAGCAAGCCGTCCACAGACCGACGCCGATGACGAGCAGCCCCGCCACGCGGGTACGTCTCATAGGTCCTCCCTGGGAGGCGTCGATTCTACGTGCCGGCCTTGCGCTTCGCCATCCGGTCTAACCCTAGGCTCACGGTGCCATACCGCGCTTTCGTCCCATCGCCTCGAACAAGAATTCGAGGACCTCCACGTGGCGCTTCGCTTCGGCCAGGTTGTGGCCCCACGTGTAGAGCCCGTGGCGGCGAATCAGAAATCCATGCGCCGCGGGATGGTCGCGCAGTGTCGCTTCGACCTGCAGCACGGCCGCGGCCCAGTCCTGCGTATTGTCGATGATCGGCAGCCGTTCCTGATGCTCGTGCGTGTGCACGCCGTCCAGCCCCTTCAACATCTCGTACCCGTCAATGGCGAGGCTGCCGTCCGCTCCAGTATCCGACAGAATTGTGCTCCAAACGGAGTGCGTATGCAGCACCGCGCCGGCGCGGCGCGCTCGCGCGATCGCCAGATGCAACGTCGCCTCGGCGGATGGCTTGCCGGAGCCTCGCAGCACGCGGCCACCTCCATCGATCGCCACGATCTGGCCGGGCTCGAGCAAGCCCTTGTCCACGCCGCTCGTCGTGATCGCAAGTGTGAGCGGATCCCTCTGAACGACGGCACTGAAGTTGCCGCTTGTGCCGAATGCCCAGCCGCGCGCATAACAGATGCGGCCGACCTCGGCCAGCTGTTCAGCGATTGCGTCGAACGTGTCGACCATCCTGCACCAACCTCCACTACCCTCCAAGTTCCAGCGAGCAACCTCCGAGACGTGCCGGCCAGCGCGGCGTGAGCGAGATGCCCTGGACGGTTTCCTCAAATCCGCGCTCACTGCGGGCGACCGTGGTGATGTTGGAGCGCCAGACCTCGGTCTCCGGTTCTAGGCGTACCGGCACTTCCCGGACCAGCGACAACTCGGGTGCGAACATCGCGTGCGGATGTGCGGCGCCGTCCCACGTGTAGGCCACATCGAGACAGCCCGCAACATCGAACTTCAACCGTTTCTCGAGCCCGGGGCCTTGCAGGACGGCCGTGATTGCGTCGCGCGTGACGGACACGCGCGCGGCCATCGGCACCGCGGCCCAGGACCGAATCGGTTTGTATCTGGCGGCGGCGTAATCTTCTGCCGTCACGTCCTCACCGAGCAAGCGTTCGACCAGAATCGCCCGCGGCTCGGCGTCGACCGGCGGAAGCGCCTTGAGCCGCGCGACTTTCTCGATGTCATGGATGCTGGCCGTGCCGTCAGTCTTGCTTTCCCCATGGCCATGCGCCTGCTGCTCGGGAATCTCGTGATAGGATTCGCGCCGTCGCGTGAGGACGTCGGCAAGGTTGATCAGATCGTCGAACCGCGTCAGCACTTCCACCGCACCGCCGCGGTGCGGGCTGACCAGCGCCGTGAATTGCCCGGAGTGGATCCAGAGCTCGGGATACCCGTCGTTGTCGAGATCGAGCTCTTCATACGCGAGCGACTCCCCGCGCCGCAGCTCACGTTCCGCGATCGCGAGCTGGCGCCAGATCGCGTTGCGAAGGTGGGGGAGATACAGGCCGCCGAACACGCCATGCCAATAGGCATCGTTGCACTGCGCGCGCCCGATGGCCCGACGCGCGGCCGGCGGATCGCCCCGGCTGCGCGAGAGGTTCGAGAGCGCGACCATCGTCTTGTGCATACGGTTCGACTCGGGGTACTTGACCAGAAAATGGTGCCAATGCCCTCCCCGCACGAACGACGCCGACGCCGCGAGATGCTTGGGTCCGAGCTCCTCTTCGAGCGTGGTGAGATCGCGTTGTGCGGCCGGCGGCAATGACCACTTCTCCATCTCGCGGTACGAGGCGGTGCCGAGGTACGCGAGGCCGCCGGACGGGACCTGGCGGAACGCCTCCTGCGCCGTCGCCAGCTTGATCTCGCCCGCGGCCGTGAGGCGCTCCATCGCCTGCAGGAACGTGTCCAACCAGCCGGAGCCGTACACCCAATCCTTCGTGCCGGGCCAGCCGCCGAACTTCTCGCCGTCATCTGCCAGGACGGCCAGGCCATGACCCTGCGAGCGCAGCTGGCGCAGGTACGACGCGGTTTCCTCCGGCGGGCGAAACGGAATCAGGTAGCGCAGTCGCTCATCGATGGCGAGCAAGCCCAGAGGGCGGCCGTCGGACTCGGTCAGGTGCGGGCGATGCAACTCCTCGTGACGAAATCCGCAGACCAGGAAGTGCCGGTCGTCGACGAGTGCGTACTCCACACCGGCCTCAGCGAGGTCGGCCGCGAGCTCCGGCTGCCACACGCGCTCGGTGAGCCACAACCCCGTGGCCCCAACGCCGAAGCGGCGTTTGAGGTACTCGCGCATGCGCGCGATCTGCTCGAGGCGGTCGGGGCGGGGGAGCGAGGCGAGGATCGGCTCATCGAATCCCGCGAGGAGGAGCTCGAGCCGGCCATCGGCGGCGAGCCGGCCGATCAAATCGAGCCACGACGTGTCGTGTTGCTCCAACCACTCGAGCAGGGGCCCCGAGACATGCAGGGTCAAGGGGAAGAACCCCGCGGCAGCGGTCCGCTCAATGATGGGCCGGTACACGTCGCGCACGTGATCGGCCATCACGTGATCGAAATTGCCCACGGGCTGATGCAGGTGCAGGCCAAATACAAACCGCAGCGGCTGACCGCTCACGGCTGCACCGGTTGGAATGACTGGCGAAAGATGTCGGCGGCGGTACCGGCGGCGGGATCATTGCTGCGCGCGTCACCCAGCTTCTCGATGAACCCGGCTTCGAGCCGCCCTGCTTCGGGACCTGCCAGGGTGATCGCGTGCGCAGCGTAGCGGAGCACCTGGCGGCCCTCGAGGCCCGCGATGTCGTCGAAGAACCAACCGCACGACGACATGGCGCGCAGCACCCCTCGCTCCATCTCGATGAGCCGCGCGGTGTTCTCGTCGCCCCGGACGGGCCCGGTGGCTCCTGCGGCCTCGAGAAACGCCCGCGATCCCCCAGGCAAATCGCGGCCCTCGCGGTCGTAGATCCCGTGCACTTCGTGTGCGAGCCACTCCACCGCGAAGCGCAGCGGGGCGCGCCAATCTTGCTGCGACGGCCGGTCGGTGTGGACTTTGCAACCGCAAGCCGAGCGCCACCGCTCGACGCCGTGGGGGCAGCTCCAGGACGTTGGCTCCACCAGGTCTACCGTCGTCGCGGGTGGGTAGGTGGCCAACGCGGCCGCGAAGTTCGTGACCTGGGCCTTGCCGGACCGCTGGAGGCGATGGATGACGGTGGCGAGTGTTTGATCGGCGCCTTTGTGATGGTGGCCGAAGGTCTCGCCATCGACCGCGATGCTGGCGAGCGTGCCCGGCGGCGTTCGCTCGAGTGCTTCGGTCAAGCGATCGGCGTCGGTGGTGAGCGGGCCGAAGGCGACGTCGTGCGACAACACGCCGTCGTACACGAAGACCGCGATCGACCTGCCGCCGCTCAGCTCGATGCGCGCCAGCAGACCGCTCGCGGGCGGCTTGGAGACTTGATGCGGCGCGAGCACCGTGAACTGGATTCCCTCGGCGGCGAGGACGTCGAGTGTCTCGCGATCGACCGCGGTTTCTGGAAGCCAGAATCCGACGGGATCTCGCCGAAAGAGGCGCTTGAAGTGCGCAATGCCCCACCGTACTTCGGTTTCTTTGTCGCGGCGGCTGGCGAGCGGCAGGATGATGTGATGATACGGCATCGCGAGCGCGTTGCCCTGGCCGAGCCGTTGCACGCTGGCGTGATCTGCGCGAATCACTGCGTCGTACACGTCGCGCGCTTCGCGCTCCAGCCAGTCGAGCAGGGTGGGGCCGAAATCGAAGCTCAGGGACTCGTAGACGCGTGCGAGCGGCCGGTAGGACTCCTGCGTGATGCGGGCATTCCAATCGTGATCAGGTGCGGCCGAGAGTTCCGCATCCACCTGTCCCGTCCACGGGTTTTCCCGCGGCGGCTGATAAAAGTGGCCATGGATGATGGCGAGTCCGCGCTGCGGCGACGTCATGAGACAACGGCAGCGATACTGCGGAGGACATCGGGGAAGATGCTGTCCTGCGCACCCAGCGCTTCCACGCGTGACATCGTTGCATCATCGATCTTGCCGGTGGCGAGCGCCCGCACGAGATCCTCGGCCTGCCCGCAATGCTCGTCGAACCGTTGGTTGGCGTAGTCGGCCGCTTCGCCGGTCGAGATGATGAATTGCCAATCCGAGCCTTGAGCGAGCAGCATCGAGCGAGTCGCCTGGGCGAGTACCGCGCGCGCCTTCGGACCGCCGGCGAGTGCCTTGGCCGCCACGGTCCAGTAGGCGTCCTCGAGCGCCCAGAGCCGCTTCCACGTCCAAGACGTCTGATCATTGAGCCAGTAGGAAAAGTCCCCATCCTTGCCCCACGAGCCCGCCGTGAGCTGAATCGCCGGCGCGCGGCGGCCGTGACTCGCGATGTGCTCGCGGGCCGTCACCGGCTGCACGCCATTCGTCGCGAGCCGGCGATAGACGTTGGCGAGAAAATCGACGCCTTCGAACCACCAGTGCCCAAAGAGCTCCGCGTCGAAGGGGGCGGTCACGACGCCGTCACGCGTCTTGCCGCGGGCGCGCATCGTCGCGGTTTCTCGGAGCACACTGGCAAAATGGTCCGCGTGGGTACGGGCGGAGGTTTGTGCAGCCTGTGGGTCGTATTGCCGTTTGGCGCCGAGGTCGACCTGCGGCCCTGTCACGCGCCACAACCGCAGGCCGTCGGGCCAGCGAATCTTGTGGAACTCGAGATACCACTCGTCGCCGGGATAGCCCTGCGCGCGGCTCCAGACCTGTCGCGATGAGCGCGGGTCGCGCACCAACGCGAAGAGCTCGCCGACGCGGTAGGCGGTATATGGGCTGCGGCTGGCGGGCACGATGTCCTCGGCAGCCTCCGGATAGCCCAATGCCGGCCCCCCATGCACCAGATGCGAGTCCACGAAGAAGTAGCGATAACCTGCAGCGGCGAGATGGTTCTCGATGCCGACGCGATATGGTTTGACCGGCGCGCCGTAACCGGGATTCCAGGGGCCGGCGGGGCGATACGCGCACTCCGGCACCCAACATCCGGTCGGCGCCCGTCCGAAGAGCCGTTGATGCTCGGACGCGCCGACGTGCAGCTGGAGGCGGATGCTCTCGTCCCGCGCGAGCAACGGCAGGAAACCGTGCGTCGCCGCCGACGAGATGATTTCGATGACGCCGCGTGCCTCGAAGCCCCGCAATGTGCCGATCAGATCCCCGCCGAGTGAGTGAAACAGAGCGTAGAGCCGCTCGAGCCGCTGCTGCCAGAACTCTGCGATCGGCCTGAGCGCCAGATCGCCGGACTGGGCGAGCGATGCCGGCGCATGCCGGGCCGCCTCGAGGCGGCGCTCCATGTAGGCCTCGAACTCGCTCACGAATGAGGGATGGGCGAGCTGATTCGCGAGCACCGGCGTGATGCCGAGCGTGATCGGCGCTGGGATGTGCTCGCGCTCGAGCGCCTGCAGCGCTTCGATCAGGGGGAGATAGCTGTCCAGCGCTCCCTCGCACAGCCACACGCTGCCGTGCGGCCAGCGGCCGTGGTGCAGGACGTACGGAAGGTGACCGTGCAGCGTGAGAACGAAATCCATCGCGGGCGCGGTGGCGGGGGGTGGGGGCGGCTTAGCGACGGGCGTTCAAGCCTCGTCCACTTTTGGTCGTGGACCGTTTCCGCGGCTTGCGCGCGCCCTTTTCTCCGGTGGCTCTCTCCGGCGGAACCGCACGTGCGGCGGCGGCTCGGGCGTACACCTTCTCGTACATCTCCGCCGGCTGGCGCCACGAGAAATCCTTCCGCATGGCGCCCTGTGCCAGCTTCGTGAACCACGGACGATCTTGATACATCGTCACGGCGCGCTGAATCGCGAGATCGAACGCTTCGGGACTGTAGGCCTCGTACAAGATGCCGGTGACGCCGTCTTCGATCGTGTCGGCCAGGCCACCCACGCGCCGCGCGACGGGGAGCGCACCATAGAGCTGGGCGCGCATCTGGGTGAGACCGCAGGGCTCGTACAGCGACGGCATCATCAAGAAGTCCGCGCCGGCGAGCAGCGCATGCTCGAGCTCGTCCGTGAACGCGGTGTTCACCCCGACGCGCTGGGGGAAACGCGCCGCGAGCTCGCGGAGCGCGTTTTCGAACTGCGCCTCCCCGGCGCCCAGGAAGATGAACTGCGCGTCGAGTAGCCGCAGCGACTGCGAGGCGACGATCTGGTCGAGGCCCTTTTGCGAGACGAGGCGCGCGCTCATCCCGAACAGTGGAACGTCCGCGCGCCGCGGCAGGCCCCACGCGTCCTGGAGCGTCGCCTTGCAGCGCGTCTTTGCGGACATGTCGTCCGCGCTGAACCGGGCCGGTATGTGGGGATCGGTCGCGGGATTCCATTCGTGGATGTCGATGCCGTTGCGGATGCCCACGAGTCGATCGGCGAGGGCGCGGAAGGTGTGCTGGAGACCGAACCCACCGACGTCCGTGAGCAGCTCGAACGCATGCGTCGGGCTCACGGTTGTCACCATGTCGGCGTATTTGACGCCGCCCTTCAGGTAGTTGAGCCGCCCATACCACTCCATATAATCCGGCGACCACAAATCGTAGGGCAGATGGATGTCTTTCATCACTTCATACGGGTACACGCCCTGGAAGCCGCCGTTGTGCACGGTGAGCACCGACGGTAATCGCTGCAAGTCCGGCTCATCGCGGTACACGCGCCGGAGGAAGACCGGCACCAGCGCCGCATGCCAGTCATGCGCGTGCATGATCAGGTTGCCTTCGCCGATGCGCCGCGCGATCTCGATCGCCGCGGAGGCGAAGAGCGCGAAGCGACGCGGATTGTCGGGATAGTCGCCGCTCGAGTCCCCATAAATGCCGGGTCGATCGAACGACGGATCGTGCTCGAGGAAGATGGTTTTCGGATAATCGTCGCCGGCCTCGTGCCAAAGCCGCACTTGTTCACGGCGGCCGGCGCTCTCCACCGTGAAGGGATCGCTGAACGGCTCGAGCGTGCTGATGTGGCTGCGCGCCTCGCGATACAACGGCAGGACCACGTGGCTCTCCGTTCCGCTCCCCGCCTGGTAGTCGGCGAGACCGGCGACCGCCTGTCCGAGGCCGCCCGTCCGGGCATACGGCCACAACTCGGCGGTGAGATGGAGAACGCGGGTCTTCAACGAGCTCTCCCTGCGTGGTTACGGCGGTGGAGCGCCGGGAATCGCTTCCCCGACGGCAGCGGGAACGTAGTACCGTGTGACGTACGTCTGCAGCATCTGGCGCGTCGTGAAGCGTTCCACCGCGACGGCCATCGCTTCTTTCATCATATGTACCCACTCCGGCGACGGCTTGCCAGGGAGTCGCTCGTAGTACATGGGAACAACTTTGGTTTCGAGGATCTCGAAGAGGTGCTCCATGTCCTCCTGGTCCGGCTCGCCCTCGGCTTTCGGCAGGGGAATGGCCCAGCCGTTCTGACCGGTGAATCCCTCCGCCCACCACCCATCCAGCGTCCCCAGTTGGGGCACGCCATTCAGCGCGGCCTTCATCCCACTGGTCCCGCAAGCTTCCAGTGGCACTCGCGGCAGATTGAGCCAGACGTCCACGCCGGCGACCAGGCGTTGTGCCAGATAGAGCTCGTAGTCCTCCAAAAACGCGATCCGGCCCTCGAAGCTCGGATTCTGCGCGGCTGAATACACGCGCTGCAGCACGCGTTTGCCGGGCTCGTCGGCCGGATGTGCCTTGCCCGAGAAGATGATCTGCACGGGACGTCGAGGATCGGTGAGTAGGCGCCGCAACCGTTCCGGGTCGCGCAACAGGAGATCGGCGCGCTTGTAGGTCGCAAACCGGCGGGCAAATCCCAGCGTCAAGACGTTGGGTGACAGCAGCGCTCCGGCGCCCGCGAGTTTCGCCGGGTCCTTCCAGGTGTCGCGCCAACGGTGACGTGCCTCCTCACGGACGTAGTGAAAGAGCAGTTGCCGGAGGCCTTCGTGGACGGCCCAGAGCCGGTCAACATCGATGATGCGGACCGCGGCGGCCACGGCTGCGGAGTCAGCCTCGGATTCCCAGTCGGGACCGAGTGCCTCACCCAGCAACTCGCGCAGCGGCCGGGCCATCCACGTGGAGAGGTGCACGCCATTGGTGACGTAACCGATCGGGATTTCCGCGACGGGCTTGTCCCCCCCCCACACCCAGCGCCAGATGCGGCGCGACTCTTCGCGATGCCGTGCCGACACCGCGTTCACGCGGCCCGCGAGCCGCAGTGACAGCAGCGTCATCTCATAGTGCTGATCGCTCGGGCCAGGTTGCCCGAACGCCATGAACTGTTCGCGGGTGATGCCCATCGTGTTCCAGAACGGTCCCGCGACTTGCTCGATCTCATTGAATGAAAACACGTCGTGCCCCGCCGGCACCGGGGTGTGGGTCGTGAAGATGCTGGTCGCGCGGATCTGGTCCTTTGCCTGTGGGGGCGTGAGTCCCTTTTCGATCAGCTCGCGCATCCGCTCGACGTACATGAAGGCGGCGTGGCCTTCGTTGGCGTGCCAGATCGCGGGCTGAATGCCGAGCGCGCGCAGCATCCGGACGCCGGCTACGCCGAGCACCCACTCCTGCCGCAGGCGCGACTCCGTGCCACTGGCATAGAGTCGCGCGGTCAGACTGCGATCTGCCTTGTCGTTGCAATCCAGATCTGTGTCGAGGAGGTAGACCGGAACGCGTCCCACCATCACGCGCCACACGCCCACCTGGACCTGGCGGCCGGCGATCGTGATGGGCACGAGGCAGGGGCTGCCATCGCCATTGTTCACACGGAACACGGGATTGACCGTGGGATCGACCGGATCGACGGAATCGGTTTGCCATCCATCCAATCCGATCTGCTGATCGAAATAGCCACCGTGATAATAGAGACCCACGCCGATCAATGGCGCGCCGACGTCCGAGGCGTCCTTACAATGATCGCCGGCGAGCACGCCGAGCCCGCCCGAGTAGATCGGGAGTGAGCGGTGCAGCGCGAACTCGGCGGAGAAATAGGCGATCGCGCGATCGAGCAGCTCGGGATAGCGGCTCGCGAACCACGTGCCGTTTCGCTGCGAGAGCAGCTCAAAGCGGCGGACGACACGATCGTAGTGCTCGAGAAAGATCGGATCTTGTGCCTGCTGCTCGAGCAGCTCCGGGGAGACCTGGCGGAGGAATTGGACGGCGTTGTGCCGCGTGCTCCGCCACAGGCGGTGGTCGATCCGGTCGAACAATTCCCGCGCGTCCAGCTGCCAGCTCCACCAGAGGTTCTGGCTGATGTCGGCGAGCTGCCGGATGCGCTCCGGGATATGGTTCGGCGCCGGCGTGGCGGGGGCGGAGGGCGCGACCTGCGGTGCGGCCGGCGCCTGAGCTGGGTCAGGTGGTGGCATGGGTTGAGACATACTAACGAGTGAGATTGTAAGGCTCCAGTCAGGACCGCAACCATTTCGCTGCGGCGTGCGTCCAAGGTGGTATCCTAGCCCCCGTGACTACCATGCCGAGACTCACCGTCCTTCTCGCGGTATTGTGGGCCCCTTCCTTAATAGCGCAGAACATTCATCCCACTCCGCCACCGGAGGTCACCGCCGTCCAGCTGCGGGAGGAGATCCATCTCGACGGCAAACTCGACGAGGCGGTGTGGCACACGGCGCCAATCGCGACCGGGTTCCGGCAGAATCAGCCGCACGAGGGACAGCCGGCCACGCAGCGGACGGAAGTCCGTTTCGCCTTCGATGATGCCGCCATCTACGTCGGGGCACGGATGTTCGACGACTCGGGCTCGCGCGGCGTGCGCACACGGCTCGTGCGCCGGGATGCCGACCTCGCGTCCGACTACTTCGAAGTCATTTTCGATACCTATCACGATCACATCGGCCGGCTCTTCTTCACTGTGAATCCCTCCGGCGTCAAACAGGACGCGAACGGACTCGGCGGCGGCAGCGACGAGTCGTGGGACCCCGTGTGGGAAGTGCAGACGAGCATCGATTCGCTTGGCTGGACGGCGGAGCTGCGGATTCCGTTCTCGCAACTGCGCTATCCGTCGACGGGCGACGAACAGACATGGGGCCTGCAGATCTGGCGTCAGGAAAACCGGCTGAACGAGCTGTCGCAATGGGCGTGGTGGGGGCTGCAGGAAACGGGAGGACCGCCCCGCTTCGGCCATTTACACGGTCTCGTGATCCATCATGCGCCAGGGCGGGCGGAGGTGCTGCCGTATCTGGTCGGCCGCAACTCCAACATTCCGGGCAACAGGAACGATCCGTTTTTCGACCCGCATGCGGTCGACGGGCGTGTCGGCGGTGACGCGACGCTGCGGGTCACGTCGAATCTCACGCTCAACGCGACCGTGAATCCGGACTTTGGTCAGGTCGAAGTCGATCCCGCCGTCGTGAACCTCTCAGCCTTCGAGACCTTCTTCGATGAGAAGCGGCCGTTCTTCGTCGAGGGGGCCGGGTACTTCGGCCTGGGCGGGATCAACTGTTTCTTCTGCTCGAACGTCTCAAATCTCACCACGCTGGCCACGCGGCGCATTGGCCGGCCGCCGCAGGTATCGCCGTACCGCAGCGGCCTCGCGGTTCCGGTCGACTATGCGGACATGCCGGAGAACTCGACGATCCTCGGTGCCGCCAAGCTCACAGGCCGGACGCGCACCGGATGGTCGATCGGCACGCTGGATGCCGTCACGCGGCGCGAGGCGGCTCCGGTGCAGTTCGACGATTCCACGCGCGGAACGCTCACCGTCGAGCCGGCAACAAACTATTTCGCGACCCGCGTCGCCAAGGATTTGGCGGGAGGGGCGACGCAGCTGAGGGCGATGGTGACGTCCGTCTACCGTGATCTCGGCGATCCCTACCTCGCGAACCGGCTCAGCCACCATTCCGAGGTGTTGGGGATCGCGACCGATAGCTGGTGGAGCAAACGGACCTATCGCCTCATGGCTCAGTTTGCGGGTTCCCACATCACGGGTGACACGGCGGCGCTGCGGCGCGTGCGCTTCGGATCGGCTCACTACTTTCAGCGGCCCGACCGCTCCGATCCTGTGGATGCCCAGACGCCCCGGACCGGCATGGGAGGGGTCGGGGGATACGCCCGACTCTCGAAGGAGGCGGGCCACTGGCTGTGGGAAGTCTCCACCACCTTCCGCACGCCCGCCTACAACAACAACGACATCGCGTTCTTCTCCCGCGCCGATTACTGGTGGATGAGCGCCAATCTCTTCCCGATCTGGTCGAAGCCGACCAAATGGTATCGACAGCTGGTTTTCATCGCCGGAGGGCAGCAGCAGTACAACTTTGATGGCGATCTGACCGATCGACAGGTGCAGGCGTATGCCCAGATCGAGACGCTGGGCTACTGGAATCTGAGCACCTTCTGGATTCACCGGCCACAGGTGTTCGATGACCGGCTGACCCGCGGCGGGCCGGTCGTGAAACGGGTGGCGAACGACTTCTGGTATTTGAACGTCAACAGCGATTCGCGCAAACGAATCGTGGCTCGGTTCAATGGCTCTTACAGCTGCAACGACGACGGGGATTGCGGTAACTCGACGAGCCTGTCCCTGCAGCTGAAGCCGCGCTCGAATGTGTCGGTGTCACTTGGCCCTTCCTACAATCGCTCGCTGACGAGCGTTCAGTTCGTCGGCTCCTACGCCGATCCGACGGCGACCAACTTCTTCGGCACCCGCTACGTGTTCGCGCATCTCACGCAGAACACGATCTCGATGGATACGCGTGTCAACGTCACCTTCACGCCGACCATGACGCTCGAGCTGTTCGCGCAACCGCTGATCGTGTCGGGCGCGTTCTCGCGCTACAACGCCTTCGCGGCGCCTCGCTCCACACAACGGCTGGTGTTTGGCCAGGACTTCGGAACGGTTGTCGTCACGCCGGCGGCGAAGCCCACCGTTGATCCAGCCACGATTCAACTCGATGCCGATACGCTCGGCGGCGGCGCGCCCACCTATAGCTTCACGGACCCAGCGTTCACCTTCCGCTCGCTGCGCGGGAACGCCGTGTTGCGCTGGG
>WNGI01000670.1_pt1 | contig 39776 bp, 38 predicted proteins | sample 5400621 | NCBI WGS metagenome assembly WNGI01 (sample SAMN13153374, study PRJNA577476) | soil metagenome | isolation source: 20 cm soil or saprolite under Garry oak tree replicate 1 | place: USA:California | collected 2016-06-15
GGTGATCACCTGGTGGTCACCGGCGATCTTTTCGACTTCTGGTTCGAGTATCGCAGCGTAATACCCCGCAAACATTTTGCCACGGTCGCCAAGCTCCAGGAGGTCCGAGCACGCGGCATACCGATCACGTTCGTGGGAGGAAATCACGACCGCTGGGGCGGCTCGTTCTTCACTGAAGACCTCGGCATCGAGTTCTTCGGCGGCGAAGCCGAGCTCAACCTGGGTGGACGCCGCGTGTTCATCGCTCATGGCGACGGGCTCACCGAGCAGCACTGGAGCGGTGTCCTGATGCACCGCTTCACTCGTCATCCGCTGACAGTCGCGGTGTTTCGAGTGCTCCATCCGACGATCGGCTTCTGGATCGCCGATCTGTTCTCACGGCACCTGGCGGACAACACGAAGGATCGGAGGGTGCTCGATCGGGCGGCTGACGCGCAGCGCAAATGGGCGGCCGATTTCCTCGGCACCCATCCCGACGTCCAGTTGGTCATCATGGCGCACACGCACCGTCCGATGATGGACCGGCTTCCCGACGGCCGCGCCTTTTTGAATCCTGGTGCGTTTCTGGATGGCGGGCGCTACGCCGTGATCACGCCCGATGCGGTGGAGCTGAAGCAGTTCACAACGGAACGACTTCCACCTGCTTGAGCGTCTCCCCCAAGAACAGCGCGCCCACTTTGCGGAAGTGCGGTTCGTCGTCCGACACGACGAAGCGATGCTCGTGACTGCCGCCGTTCGCCAGCAGACCCAGCCGCTCCAGCTCTTGTGAGACCGTCTTGGCGGTTTCCTCCGCTGAGTCGACCAGGCGAACTTCGGCGCCCATCACGCGCGACAACAGCGGCTTGAGCAACGGATAGTGCGTGCACCCGAGCACGAGGACGTCTATCCTAGCGCGCTTGAGCGGCTCCAGGTACTCGCGCGCGATCAGCTCGGCGGCAGGATGCTCGAACCAGCCCTCCTCGACGAGCGGCACGAACAGCGGGCAGGCCTGGCTGTGCACCTTCGCATCGGGCCGTAGCGCCTTGATCGCGCGCTCGTACGCGCCGCTCGCGACCGTGCCCGCTGTGCCGATCACGCCGATCGTTCCTGTTGTCGTCGCCGCGACGGCGGCGCGGGCGCCCGGCTCGATCACGCCGACGACCGGGACCGACGAGCGCTCTTTGAGATATGGCAAGGCGTGCGCGGTGCTGGTGTTGCATGCGACCACGACGGCCTTCACGCCGCGTCCCAGCAGGAAATTGAGGATCTCACCGCTGTAGCGGCGCACGGTGTCGGGCGACTTCGGGCCGTAGGGCACCCGCGCCGTGTCACCGAAGTAGATGACGGACTCGCGTGGCAGCCGCTCGAACAGCGCGCGCGCGACGGTCAGCCCGCCGATCCCCGAATCGAACACGCCGAGCGGGGCTTTATTCATGGAGGGGGATCGTGACGCCGATGCCGCCCGGAACGGCTTGCACCTTGAGATCGGGAGGGAAATCGCGCAGATGCGCGGCGACGTACGCCTCGGCGCCGGAGAAGAAGTGATTGAAGATCCACAGCACGAGCCAATCCTGCACTTCCTGCTTTTTTAGTGTCAGGTTGGGCGAATTGATGGCCTTCATGTAGTTCGCTTCTTGGTGGGCTTTCAGCGTCATCATGGCGGTCACGCCTTCCCACGTCACAAAGACCGCGCCGGTCATGGGACGACCGGTTGCGGCCTGTCCCCAGCCGGGCAACGCGAACGAGCGCAGGAACGCGCCCATGGGCCTGACGCCCGGACGGAGCGTATCTGCTGGAAGAACCATGCGGGTCGTATCGGTCCGTGTGGTGTCCTGGCCTGCAAGTCGGCACGTCGGCACGACTGCAAGCAGGCATGCGAGGGCCATCGCGTGCCGACGTGCCGACCTGCCGACGTGTATGGTCATCGCGCGACGAGGACGTTCAAACGCCCCCGCTCCAGTTCCACCGTGCATTCGTTAACCCCAGGCTCCCGCAACTCTCCATCGACATGCAGGATCAGCGGCTCTTCCGGCGCGCGAATCGTCAGCTTCGCGGTTTTGATCAGCGCGACTTCCCGCATTCGCAGGTGCGTGCCGCGCATGACGCGCGGGATGGCCAGCAAAAAGCGTGGCAGCGACACGCGGCGGATCAGACAGACATCCATCTTGCCGTCCGCCGGATCGGCATCAGGCGCAAAGCGATAGCTGCCACCCGCCGTCGTCCCATTGCATATCTCAACCATCATCATGTACCCGCGCTCGCGAAAGCCGGGGGCGGCGACGTCGAACAACGGCGGCTGGAACCGGAAAAACGTCTTCACGATAGGCACCAGATATGATAGAAAGCCGCGCAGATTGTGCATGGCATTCCGCGTCTTGACGACGGCCGGCCCGAACCCGAAGCCTACGCTGTTCACGAACCACTCGTCGAATACCCGTCCCGCATCGAACCGGCGTGAGCGCGCCGTGACCAGGCGGGCCACCGCCCGGGCGGGGTCGTGCCCATACACGCCGATCAGCTTGGCAAAGTCGTTCCCCGAGCCGACTGGAACGACGCCGAGCGCGGCGTCGCTGTCTGCGCGCAGCAGGCCGTTCGCCACCTCATGCACGGTGCCGTCGCCCCCGACCGCCACAACGTGCTTCGCCCCCTGCTTGGCGGCCTGGCTCGCGAGCTCCTGGCCATGCCCCGGGCCCTCTGTGCGGACGACGTCCACTGCCCACCCCTGAGCCCGGAACGCGCGCGCCACGACGGACTCGACCCGGCGGGCGGCGCCACGTCCCGCGGCCGGATTGAGGATCACCTGGGCATGAAGCACGCGGCAGAGAAGATAGTAGGGGCGCAGCGTGCTGCGCCCCTACATGCCAGCATGCTGCGCCCCTATATGATGTCTTGTATCGGGTGCGGTTATTTCGAGAGGTACTGCTCGTCCCAGTCGACCGCGAATTCCACGCTGCAGCGGCCGCAGAGCATGCGGCCCGGCCGGCCACGCAGCGCCACGCGGTCACGACAGGAAGGGCAGACGGCGTAATGCTGCCCGATCTCGATCGAGCGCGGCACGTTTTGCGGGCGCGGAACGACGGTCCATTTGCGTGGGGGAGTGCTCGACATCTGGAGGAACGCACGGACGACCGCGACGGGCGTCCCCTTCACGTCGACTACGGCGGCGAGGCCTTGGGCCTTGATGAGCCGGTACCAGGCGCCACGCCGCAGGTTGCAATTCACATCGGCTTGCAGACGAGCCCACACCATCAGTCACACTCAGGCATGAAGGGACGACAACAGTAACGACGGACCACCAACTGTGAAGTGACCGCAGTCACTCCTAGACCTTGACGCCCGCCTCCTCCCAGCCGACTTCGAATTCCTGCCCGCATTTCTTGCACTGATGGGAGCGCGCCCTCTTGGGCAGCGGGGTGCGGGCGCGGCAGTTGGGGCACACGCCGTACATGCCCCGCAGCGGCGGCGGCGCCTTGTGGTTGTCCTTGGCGCCCTCGACCACAGCCCAGCGCTGCGGCGGCCGATTACTGATCTCGAGCCAGGCGCGCAGCACGCCGATCTTGCGGTGATTCACTTCGATAACTGCCTGAAGGTCATTGAGTTCCAGCACGCGGTACCACGCGCCCTTGCGCAGCTTGAGGGGAACATCATCCTGCACGCGGGCAAAAAGGATCGCCATCGCGGGGGCTCCTGCGTGAGACGTTTATAGGGCGGGCGCGGGGCACAATATACAACTCGCCGTGCTACGCAACAGTCAGGGGTTGTCCCAGCCGATCTCGAAGTACCCATTGCACTTCGGACAGCGCATGCTCGTGGCGTGGTCCTCCAGGCGGGCCCGCTCACGGCAATTGGGACACACGCCATAGCGCGCTCCCCAGGTGGTGGGCATGCGCGGCGAGCGAGCCGGCCGGGGCACCACGGCCCACTGTTTGGGACGCTCCGGAAGGATCTCGAGCGATTGACGAGGGAATGGAGTCGGCTTCCCGTTGACGTCGAGCACCACTTCGACCGCGGTCAGTTTCACGATGCGATACCACGCGCCGCGGCGGAGGCGGGCCTCCTCTGAGGAGCGGATCCGAGCCCATTGCGTCGCTGTCGCCATCAGTCCACCAATGCGGGAGACCAGTTACGAATGCAATACGACATCGCGAAAGTCAACGGTGGCGGGAGCGTGTAGGAATCGAACCTACCGAGCCCCTTGCGAGGCCCAAACAGTTTTGAAGACTGGTCAGGCCACCAGACCCAATCCGCTCCCCCATGTGTCGCATCACTGCGTCACCGCGATCACGTCGATCTCCACTCGCGCGTTCTTGGGCAAGCCCGCCGCCTGCACCGTCGAGCGCGCCGGCTTATGCCCTCCGAAGTGCTTGGCGTACACTTCGTTCATCTGCGCGAAGTCCGCCATGTCGGCCAGGTAAACGGTCGTCTTGACCACGTTCTGCAGCGACGTGCCCGCCGCCGCAAGAACCGCTTTCAGGTTCGCAAACACCTGCTCCGTCTGCTCGGCCGTGGTGCGCCCGACCAATTCCCCACTCTGCGGATCGAGTGCCACCTGCCCCGCCGTAAAGACCAGGCTGTCGATCGCGATCGCCTGACTATAGGGGCCGATTGCCTTGGGTGCCGCATCAGTCGCAATGGTTCGCATTAGAACAGTCCCTCGATCGTACCGTCAGGCAGCAGGCGAATGCGCTCTGCCGCCGGGTTCTTGCCGAGTCCCGGCATGGTCATGATGTCGCCGGCCAGGGCGACGACGAATCCCGCGCCCGCCGACGGCAGAATGTCGCGGACGTGCAGCGTGAAGCCGCTCGGCGCGCCCAGTTGCGCGGCATCATCCGAAAACGAGTACTGCGTCTTGGCCATGCACACGGGCGTCTCCCCAAGTCCGAGCTTGGGTAACAGCTCGAGCGCGCGGTCGGCCGCCGGCGCGAACGAGACATTTCCAGCACCGTAGATCTCGCGCGCAATCGTCTCGATCTTCTCGCGAATCGGGCGGCGTTCGTCGTACAAGGGCTTAAAGGCGGCCTTGCTGCTCTTGAGCAATCCCAGCAGCGCTTCCGCGACCGCGATGCCGCCTTCCCCGCCCTTCTCCCACACATCGCACCGCAAGACCTCGACGCCCTCCGCCGCGCCGACGGCGCGAACGGCGTCGACCTCTTCATCCGCGTCGGTGATGAACCGATTCAGCGCCACGAGCGCGGGGATTCCAAACTTCTTCACGTTGCGAATGTGGCGCCGCAGGTTCTCGGCACCCCGCTGCACCGCAGCGGGGCTCGCTACGCCCAGCTGATCCTTTTTTACGCCGCCGTGCATCTTGAGCGCGCGGACCGTGGCCACGATGATCGCGGCCTCGGGCTTGAGTCCCGCAAAGCGGCACTTGATGTCGAAGAACTTCTCGGCGCCGAGGTCGGCGCCGAAGCCCGCCTCGGTCAGCACGATGTCGCTCAACGCAAGGCCGAGCTTGGTGGCCACGACCGAGTTGCAGCCGTGCGCGATGTTGCCGAACGGCCCGCAGTGCACCAGCGCCGGCCCGCCCTCGAGCGTCTGCACCAGGTTCGGATTGATCGCGTCTTTGAGCAGCAGCGTCATGGCGCCCTGCGCCTTGATGTCGCTCGCCCGCGCCGCGGTCTTGTCGGGCCGCAGCCCGAGAATGATGCGGGCGATGCGCTCCTCGAGGTCCTCGATACCCGTGGCGAGCGCCAGAATCGCCATGATCTCCGAGCCGGGGATGATGACGAAGCGCTCCTCGCGCATCGGTCCACCCGACAGGCCGCCCAGACCCACGATGATGTTGCGGAGCGCCCGGTCGTTCATGTCGATCGTGCGCGGCCAGGTGATGCGCCGGACATCGAGACCCAGCGCGTTGCCGTGATGGAGATGCGCGTCGAGCATCGCCGACAGCAGGTTGTGCGCGCTCGCAATCGCGTGAAAATCGCCGGTGAAATGGAGGTTGATGTCTTCCATCGGCACGACCTGCGCGTAGCCGCCGCCGGCCGCGCCGCCTTTCACCCCAAACACCGGACCCAGGGAAGGCTCGCGCATCGCCAGGATCGCGTTTTTGCCGAGCTTCCGGAGCGCCTGGGTCACTCCCACCGTCACGGTGGACTTCCCTTCTCCCGCCGGCGTCGGATTGATGCCCGTGACGAGCACGAGCTTTCCCCGGGCCGGGCGCTGCTGGAGCGCGCGCACGGCGACCTTCGCCTTGTACCTACCGTACAGCTCGAGCTCGTCGTCCGTCAGACCGAGCTCGGCGGCGACGTCGCGAATCGGCCGCAGCGTCGCAGCCTGCGCGATGGCGATGTCGGACGGGACTTTGGCAGCGGTGGTGGTCACAGCGAGGATCCGAGACGCGGACCGAAACAGCGACGGGCGTTCTCGCTGGTGCGCATCGCCAGACTCTCCACGCTCTCGCCACGCAGCGCGGCGGCGCGCTCGGCCACGTCGCGCACGAAGCCCGGCTCGTTCCGGCGACCGCGGTGCGGCACCGGCGCGAGATAGGGCGCGTCGGTCTCGAGCAGGAGACGCTCGGACGGGCACTCGGCCACGCGCCCGGTCTGCGTCCAGTTCTTGAAGGTGATCATGCCGCTGAACGAGAAGTAGGCGTCGATGGCCATGCCGGCTTCCCACACGGTGTCGCCGGACGAAAAGCTGTGCAGCACGACGACTGGTGGACGAGACCCGAGCGCGCCGAGTATCGCGGCCATGTCGTCGTCGGCCTCGCGCGCGTGCACGACCACCGGCTTGCCCAGCTCGGCTCCCAGTTGCAGGTGTGCTTCGAAGGCGGCGCGCTGTGCCTCGCGCGGCGAATGCATGTAGTGGTAATCGAGCCCCGTCTCGCCCACCGCCACGAGCTCCGGCGCGCCCAGCAGCTCGCGCACGCGCGGGCGCGCGGCGGACCAAGTGCCCGCTTCATGCGGGTGGACGCCGGCCGTGGCCGAGAGTCCCGTCGCGGCGCGCGCGAGCGCCGCCGCGCGCTCACTGCCGGCCAGCGACTCGCCGATCACGAGGACGTGCGTGACGCCCGCGCTCCTGGCGCGGGCGAGGACGGCGTCGCGATCGGCGTCGAACGCGGCATCGCCGAGGTGACAGTGCGTGTCGACTAGCGTGTGGGCTGCGGTGTCCGGGGCGATGGCGACGAAGCCGGCGTCGCCGGTGCAAACTGCGGCGCCGGCGCCCGCGACCCGAACGTCCGCGCCCCGCGCGCGTCTTCGCCCGGCCAGCGCTTCTCGATCCAGAGCAGCACCGGCGCGGCAATGTAGATCGACGAGAACGTGCCCGTGAAGATTCCGAACGACATGACCCAGGCGAACGGCCGGATCACTTCGCCGGCGAGGACGAGCAGCGCCAGCGTCGTCGCGATCGTGGTGCCGTGCGTCAGCACCGAGCGCGGCAGCGTCTCGTTGATCGAGAGGTTGAGAATCTCGTAGAGATTCTGGCGCCGGTATTTGCGCAGGTTTTCGCGCACGCGGTCGAAGATGATGATGGTGTCGTTCAGCGAGTAGCCGACCACGGTCAGCACCGCACCCACGACGACCAGACTCACTTCGAGATGCATGACGCTGATGAACGCGATCGTGGCGACGACGTCGTGCGCGGTCGCGACCACCGCCGCGAGGCCGAAGCGCCACTCGAACCGGACGGCGAGATAGATCAGCGTGACCACGAAGCTGAACAGGATCGCGAGCAGCGCCTTCCCCTGCAGCTCGCGTCCTACCTTGGGGCCGACGGCCTCGCGGCGCTCGATCGTGTATTGGCCGGGTCCAACCGCCTGGTCGAGCGCTCGCCCGACCGCCGCGGCCACGGCCTGCGTGCCCGCCTCACCTTGATCCCCTTCCGCGCCCAGCCGCGCGCGAATGACGAACGACGTGTCCGAGCCGAACGTCTGAATGTCGGCGCCGTGCAGGCCGACCTGGTCGAGCGCGGTCCGCAGCTCCGCGATCGGGACCTTCTTCTGCAGCTCCACCTGGACCAGCGTGCCGCCGGTGAACTCGATGCTGTAGTTGATGCCGCGCGTCAGGAGAAACCCGAGGCCGACGAGCATGATGGCGCCCGTGAGCGAGAACGCCCAGCGGCGCCATTTGATGAAGTCGTAGTTCGCTTTGTCAAAGAGTCTGATCATCAGATACTCAGGGTCACCATGTCAGGCCGCCGTTGCAGCCAGATGAGGAAGAGGGTCTTCACCACGAAGATCGCGGAGATCATCGAGGCGATGATGCCGACGATCAGCGTGATGGCAAAGCCCTGCACGGGGCCGGTCCCGACGGCGTACAGGATCAGCGCGGTGAGGATCGTACTGACGTTCGAGTCGACGATCGCGTTCATCGCGTGGAGGAAGCCGTCCTCCACGGCGAGGCGGAGCGACTTGCCATGAACCAGCTCCTCCCGGATCCGCTCGAAGATCAGCACGTTCGCATCCACCGCGATGCCAATCGACAACACGAACCCGGCGAGCCCAGGCAAGGTCAGCGTGAAGCCGAACAACGCCAGCCCGGCGAGCGTGAACAGACAGTAGAGGGTCAGCGCCGCCACGGCCAACGCGCCCGACAGCCGGTAGTAGCCGATCATGATGACGACGACCAGGAGAATTCCGACCACGCCGGCCAGCACCCCGTCGTGAATGGAGTCGGCACCCAGCGAGGCGCTGATCGTGCGCTCGTCGACGATGGTGAGCGGCGCGGGCAGCGCGCCGGCGCGCAGCACCAGCGCCAAGTCGCTCGCTTCCTGCAGCGGCTTGGTGCCGAGCTCGATCTGTCCGTTCGCGCCGATCTGGCTGCGAATGATGGGTGGCTGTCCCTGCACGCGCCCATCCAGAATGATCGCCATGTAATCGTTGATGTGGCGGGCGGTCTCGTCCGCGAACTTGCGGGCGCCGCGGCGGCTCAGCTGGAAGGCGACGATCGACTGGTTGGTCAGCTGATCGCGCCGGGCCTGGGCCTTGACCAGCTCTTCACCGGTGATGATCGGCCGGGACTCGACGGCGTAGAGCGCTCGATAGGGACGGGCATTGCGGGACTCCGACTGCGCGCCCCAACGCAGCTCGATGCCGCGCGGGATCGCCGCGGTCACTTCGGGGCGCGCGATGAGACTGTCGACCAACAGCCACTGCTCGTCCTGTACCAGGTACTCGCCCGGCAGCTGCCCCTGGAACAGGAGCGACGACAGCACGCCCGGCGCATTGGCCTCCGCGGCCGAATCGCGCGCCGCCTTGGTCGTGTCACCACCAAAGAGCTGCGCGACCGCGGAGGGCGCGGCGTTGCTGCGCGACTTGACGCCGGCCTTGCGAAGCGCCGCATCGATCTGCGGCAGCGCGTCCTTGAACAGTCCCTTCATGTCCGTGATGCGGAACTCGAGGAACGCGGTGCGCTGAATGACGCCCCGGGCGCGGGCGGGATCCTTCTCGCCCGCGAGCTCGACGATCAGGCGGCAACGACCTTGAATCTGGACGACCGGTTCCTTGGTGCCGAACTCGTTCATGCGGGTGCGGATCACGCGCTCGGCGCGCTGGATCGCATCGGCACAATCGGGGACGGGCCCCTTGGACTGGTCGACCTCGAGCGCCAGGTGGATCCCGCCCCGCAGGTCGAGCCCGTAATTGATCGGCACACGCCGCACCGTCGTGTCTTTCAGGGCGCCGGTTTTGGCATCGACCACGCGCTCTATCTTGTTTCGCGGGATCAAGGCGACGATGCTCACGACGATCAATCCCAGGATCACGTACAACCGCTGCCGAATCTTCCCCATCGCACGCTCTACCGGTTGAGGGTCGCCCGCGCCGCCTGGCGGTCGCGCTCGAGCTGCGCCACCAGCGCCTCACGGGAGGAGAACGCCTGCACATCCCGCAAGCGTCCAACCCATTCCACGTTGACCGTCTCGCCATACAACTCGCCGTCGAAATCGAACAGATGGATCTCGAGCGTGCGAGCCTGCTCTCCGAACGTGGGTCGCGGGCCCTGGTTCATCATTCCACCCAGGATCTTGGAGTCTGGAGCCAGGATGCTGGTTCCTGACTCCAGAATCCTGGTTCCTGACTCCAGAATCCTGACCCGCACCGCATACACTCCGTCGGGCGGCAGCAACTTTCGTGGATCGGGCGACGCCAAGTTGATCGTCGGAATCCCAATCGTCCGGCCACGTCCCGCGCCCCGCACCACGGTGCCGCGGATGCCGTAACGCCGTCCGAGCCACCGGGCCGCGGCATCCAGATCGCCGTGCGCCAGCGCGGTTCGTATCAGCGTCGACGAGATCGGCTGTCCATCGTCGCGCACCGCATCGACGACTGCGACGGCGAACTTCTTGTCACGCGCCAGACGCTGCACCAGCTCCACGTCGCCGGCGCGGCCGCGCCCGAACCCGTGATCGTATCCCATCACGAGCTCGCGCATCGCATATTCGTCGCACAACCGCTGCACGAACGCTTCGGCATCGAGCTGCGCCACCGCCGGCGTGAACGGCATCAGCACGAACTCGGCCACGCCCGCGGCCCGCACAATCTCCCGCTTCTCCTCCGGCAGCGAGAGCAGCTTCGGCGCCGCCGCCGGATTCACCACCGCGAGCGGATGCGGCTCGAACGTGACCAGCACGCTCTTGCGCGTCCCTGCCTTCGCGCGGCGCGTCACCTCCGCCAGCACCGCCTGATGCCCGCGGTGCACGCCATCGAAGGTGCCCACGGTGACGACCGCGCCGTTCATGATTGGTCCGCCACCACGACGCGGGGCTTTAGAAGGTCGCCTATCTGTTCGGCTACCGCTACCAACTCCTCGCCCGCAAAGACAGCGATCGGCCCTTGGCTTTCGGCTATCGGGTCAACCCGTATCGGGCGACCGTGGACCACGGCGTCCCTCTCCTTCTTATCCAGCTGCCGGCGGGGCATATGCGCCACCAACACCGCCGCATCCTGCAACACCGCAGCCGTCACCGCCTCCGGCGCCACCGCGTCCGCCAGGCGGAGCGGCCCTACGGCCGTACGCCGCAGCGCCGCGAGGTGCGCGCCGCAGCCCAGCTTCGCTCCGATGTCGCGCGCCAGCGATCGCAGATACGTCCCCGCGCTCACCGTCGCGCGAAACGTGAGGTCGGGGACCGCAGCCTCGACAATCTCGAGCTCGCGGATCTCGACCGGCCGCGGCTCGGGCTCGACGACCTCGCCACGGCGGGCGCGCCGGTAGGCACGCTCTCCTTCGATCTTCACCGCCGAGTACGCCGGCGGCCGTTGCTGGTACGCGCCGCGAAAGCTGCCGATCACGTCCGCGAGCTGTGCCGGCGTGATGCCCGTCCACGACGCCGTTGCCGTCACTGTGCCCGTCAGGTCGTCCGTATCGGTCGTGACGCCGAGCCGGATGACGCCGTCGTACGTCTTGGGCCAGCCCGCGGCGAACGGCGCAAGCCGCGTCGCCCGGCCGACGACCAGGACCAGCAACCCTTTGGCGAACGGATCCAGCGTTCCCAGATGCCCGACGCGCTGTTCGCCGAGCGCGCGACGGACGATATCCACGACATCATGCGACGTGGGGCCGGCCGGTTTGGCGACCAGCACGAGGCCCCCGTTTTTCAGTCGTCCGACTCCTTGAGCTCCTTCAACACCCGGTCGATGTGCTGCGCGTGCTCGAGCCCCTTGTCCAGATGGAAATGCAGCTCGGGACTGGTCCGCAGATGCAGCGCTTTCGAGAGCTGCGCTCGCAGAAACCGCGCGGCGCTGCCCAGACCTTCGAGCGACCTCGCCTTTTCCTCGTCTGTGCCCATGACGCTCACGCGCACATTGGCATGCGACAGATCGGGCGAAACCTCGACGCCGGTCACCGTGACGAAGCCGATGCGGGGATCGCGCACGTCGCCGGTGAGAAACGCGCCGACGGCCTGCCGGATCAGCTCGCTCACGCGCTCGGGACGGTGGCTGCGACGCTTCATCTCAGAGATAGCTCGTGCTCGTGTCCACGATTCGGGCCCCATCGGCCCCCGCCACCAGCTGGTCCGCCTCGCGCAGCACGCTCTCGGCGTGGCGCCGGTCGGTGCTCACGACGGCGGCCGTCAGCTCCGCGCGCTGCCACAGGTCCTGATGCGCCGTCTCGGCGACCGACACGTTGAACCGGTTGTGCAATCGATCCTTCAAGCTCTTCACGATCGTGCGCTTGTCCTTGAGCGACTGGCACCCAGGCAGATGCATCTCCCAGACCATGACGCCCACGATCACGAGTCAGCGGTGCTGAGCGAGCGCGCGACCTCCTCGATGCGATACGATTCGATCAGGTCGCTGACCTTCACGTCGTTGAAGTTCTCGATCCCGATGCCGCACTCGAAGCCCTCGCGCACCTCGCGCACGTCGTCCTTGAAGCGCTTCAGCGACGCCAGCGTGCCGTCGTACACCTCCACGCCGTTGCGAATCACGCGGACGCGGCCGGTGCGCGGGATCACGCCGGAGCGCACGAAGCAACCGGCGATGGTGCCGATCTTTGCGATCTTGAAGATCTGGCGGACTTCGGCCTCGCCCAGCACCACTTCCTTCTTTTCGGGCGCGAGCAGGCCTTCCATCGCCAGCTTCACCTCTTCGACGGCCTCGTAGATGATCCGATACGTCCGGATCTCCACGCGCTCGCGATCGGCCGCGGCGCGGGCATTGGAGTCAGGCCGGACGTGGAAGCCCACGATGATCGCGCCCGAGGCGCGCGCGAGCAGCACGTCCGACTCGGTGATCGCGCCGACGCCGCGGTGCACGACTTCGACCTTGACCTCCGCCGTCGACAGCTGTGCCAGCGCATCGGCCAGCGCCTCGGCGGGGCCGCCCTGGTCTGCCTTGATGATGATGCGAAGTGTCGCGACGCCGCCGGCCGCCGCCTCGGCCATGAAGTCTTCGAGCGTCTTGACGCGCCCGGAGCGGCGATGCTGCGCCTCGCGCTCGAGGCGCTGGCGCTTTTGCGCGATGTCGCGCGCTTCCGCCGCGTCGGCCATCGCGAGGAACGTGTCTCCGGCCTCCGGAACACCCTCGAACCCGAGGATCTGGACCGGGGTCGAGGGTCCCGCTTCCTGCTCCGTGCCGCCGCGCTCGTCGTACATCGCGCGGACGCGGCCGGAGTACTGGCCACAGATGAAGTCGTCACCCAGGCGCAGCGTGCCGGTCTGCACGAGAATCGTGGCGAGCGCGCCCTTGCCGGGATCGAGCTGGGCTTCGAGCACCGTGCCCTGCGCCTTGCGGTCCGGGTTCGCCTTGAGGTCGAGCAGCTCAGCCTGGAGCAGGATTTGATCGAGCAGCGCGTCGATGTTGGTGCCCTTCTTGGCTGAGATCGGCGTCATCAACGTGGTGCCGCCGAATTCCTCGAGCACAACACCGTGCGAGAGCAGGTCCTGTTTCACTTTTTGCACGTTCGCCGTCGGCAGATCGATCTTGTTGATCGCGACGACGAGGGGCACGCCCGCGTTCTTGGCGTGCGAAATCGCCTCGATCGTCTGCGGCATGATCGCGTCGTCGGCCGCGACGACCAGCACGACGATGTCCGTGACCTGCGCGCCGCGCGCGCGCATGGCGGTGAACGGCGTGACCTGGTATGCGCCGATGTGCTGCGTGATGCCGCCGGCCTCGCCCGCGACGACATTGGCCTTGCGGACGTAGTCGAGCAGCGACGTCTTACCGTGATCGACGTGGCCCATGATCGTGACGATCGGGGGCCGCGGCTTCAGGGTTTCGGCGGCGTCCTGCGCCGCTTCGGTCCGGGTCGTGGCGTATTCTTCTTCGCGCACCGCCTGGAATCCGAACGCGGATGCGATCAGCTCGATCATGTCGAAGTCGAGCCGCTGGTTGATGGTGACCATCTGGCCGAGCTCTTTGAACGCGAACGTCACGATCTGCGTCGGCGGCACCTTCAACGTGCTTGCGAGCTCCGAGACGGTGACGAACTCCGTCACGCGCACCAGCGTCTTTTCACGCTCGCGCTCGGCGCGCCGCTGTTCCTCCTGGACCTCGCGGAACGTCGGCCCTTCTTCACGACGGTGGACGCCCTTCTTCCCGACCGGCGCCTTCAGCGTAGCGAGCGTGCGCGAGATGTTCTGGGCCACCGCTTCCTGGTCGACCAGCGACTTTTTCCCCTTCTTGCGCTTCTTCCCCTTCTCACGCCGGCGCTCATCGAGCGGCGGCGCACCCGGTGCGGCGGACGCAACGGGCCGCGGTGGCGGCGCCGTGGGGGCGCCGGGGCCCGATGGGGTGCCGCGGGCGACGGGCCGCGGGCGGACCGGCGTCGGGATGAATGGCCGCGGCGGCGGCGATGAAGCGGCGCCGGGAGGCGGCGCGAACACCGGCGTCGATGGGGCGGCGGGTGGTGACTCGACGACTTCGGTCGCAGTGGAGGTCGCGGTCGGCGCGAGGTCCTTGAAGAGTGCGGCGGCGCGCTCTTCGAGCGAGGGTGCCGCCTTTTCCTCTTCCTGTTCGCGGACGGCGCTTTCCAGCGCCAGCCGCGCGCGCTCGGCTTCGGCGGCTTCGGCGGCCGCCACTTCCGCGGCGGCGGCATCGGCAGCGGCGACTTCCGCCGCCGTGCGGCGCCGGCGCCTGGGACGGCTGTCACCCGCCGCTACCGGCTCCGGCGCGGGCTCGGCGGCCTTCACGGCGCGGCGCCGCTTGGGCGGCGCGGCGGGCTGCTTCTGCTTGCGCTTGTCGCGCTCCCAGCGCGCGCGCATCAGCGACACCTGCTCGTCCTTGAGCGGCGTGAGATGACTGCGCACGAAGATGTCCATCTCCTTGAGCATGCCCATCAGCTGCTCGCTGGAGATGCCGAACTCTGCCGCTAAATCATGAATTCGCGTCGTTGCCACTGAACTCCTCGCTATGAGCTATCGGCTATCAGGCCTCTCGCCAGCGCGGGGTCGCTCACACCGACTGCCTGCACCGGCGGTTTTCCGAGCCCCGCTCCCAACTCGGCTGCCCCGGGTCCCCGTAGAATCGGGATCTGCTTCGCCTCCGCGAGTCTTCCGACCTTTTCCATCGTCCGGTGACCCGCATCCTCCGCGAGCACCACGCACACCACTTGGCCTCGCTGCAATCCGGCTCGAACTCCCGCAACCCCGACCACCACGTTCCCTGCCCTGAGCCCCAGGCCGAGGAGTCTGGTGAGTTTCGAACTCACGCCGTCGTCTTACCCGCTTCTTCCTCTTCGCCGCCCTCTTCGGTCATCTCATTCAGGAACGCCATCATCTTGTCGGCCAGGTCGGGCGTCATGCCGGGCAGCTGGTCGACTTCTTCGCGCTCGAGATCGAGGATGTCCTGCAACGTCTTCTTGCCGGCTTGCTCCAGGACCGCGACGAGCTCGGGCGACAACCCCTTCATCTCGGTCAGCGCCACCTGGGTGACCGACGACTCGTCGGCAGCCGGCAGCGGCGCGAACAGCGGGCCTTCGCCGCCGCGCTCGAGCCATTCGCGGCTCGAGTAGAGATCGACCTTCCAACCGGTCAGCTCCGAGGCGAGCCGGACGTTCTGGCCGTTGCGCCCGATGGCGAGCGAGAGCTGGTCCTCGTCCACGATCGCCTGAATCGTTTTCGACTCGGGATCGGAGAAGACGCGCGCCACGCGCGCCGGCGCGAGCGACAGCTTGGCGAACCGCTCGGGGTCCGACGACCAGGGCACGATGTCGATCCGCTCGCCGTTCAGCTCGTTGACCACCGCCTGCACGCGCGAGCCCTTGAGCCCGACGCAGGCGCCCACGGGATCGATCCCGTCGTCGCGCGACCACACGGCGATCTTGGTCCGGCTGCCCGCCTCGCGGGCGGTGGCCCGGATCTCGACGATCTGCTGCTGGATCTCGGGGACTTCGAGCTTGAACAGCGCTTTCACGAACAGCGGATCGGCGCGCGACAGAATGAGGCGCGGCCCCTTGGGCGTCTCCTCGATCCGCTTCAACACCGCGCGGATCGTGTCGCCCTGATGGAAGTGCTCGCGGTGATTCTGGTCGCGGTATGGGATAATCGCTTCGGCTTCGCGGAACTTGTTCAGCATGACGACGATCTTGCCGCGCTCGATCTGCTGCACCTCGCCGGAGAGCAGCTCGCCGACCTTGCTGGAGAACTCCTCCCGGATCCGGCTGCGCTCGCCTTCGCGGACGCGCTGGATGATGCGCTGCTTCGCCGCCTGTACGGCGGTGCGGCCGAACTGGTCGAACGGGACTTCCTCTTCGAGCACATCGCCCGGCGCAAATTCCGCGTCCTCGTAGCGCGCCTCTTCGAGCGAGACCTGTGTCCCCGGATCCTCCACCGCTTCGACCACCGTCTTGAGCACCACGATCCGGATCGATCCTTTCATCTCATCGATCCCGATCTCGGCGCGCACGTTCGGTCCGTAGCGCTTCACGAGCGCCGCGTGCAGGCCGTCCTTCAGCAGATCGATCAGCTCGCTCCGCTCGAGCTGCTTGGTGTTGGTGAGCTCTCGGATTGCGGAGACGACGTCAGTTGTATTTGCCATGTGTCCTCAGTCGACAGCTATCGGTCCTCATCGCTCGCCAGGCGCGCGTCCCTGGCCTCAGCCAACCGGTATTCCCGCTCAGCCCCGCCCTGCGGTTGCAACACCACGATGTCCTCACTGGGCACTGCGACGATGCGAGCCCGCACGCGTCCCAGTCCCGCCAGCTTCACATTCACATCGCGGCCCACGAACCGGACCCAGTGCCGGTGCCAGCGCACGGGCCGCTCGATCCCGGGGCTCGACACTTCCAGGACGTACCGCGTACCCAGGAGCCTGCCACCATCCGCGTCGAGCCACTGCTCCAACGCCCGGCTGACGCGGCTGCAGTCTTCGACCGTGACGTTGCGTGGCGGGCAGTCGATGCGGACCTGGACAAGCGGCCGGTTCGGCGTCCCGCCGATGCGCAGGTCGGCCAAATCGAACCCCAACGCTACCAACTGGGTCCGGAAGGCCTCAACAAGACTCTCAGTTAGCATGGAAAAAAAAGCGCGGGCCGAACTTCGCCCGCTTCAAGTGGGGAATGTAGCCCGGGTCCCCTCTGTGTCAACCGAGTGCGCGACCGAGGTAAGCGACCATGCGGCCATCCACCCCGCGCGAGGCGCGATGCGAGTAGAAGCGGTCTCGTCCCTCGGCACTGCACCAGGGCGAGACCGTGATCTCCCGAATGCCCAGCTCCCGCGCCTGCTTCGCGAGGATCGCACGCAGGTCAAGCTGTACGGTCCCGGTCATCCCGAAGCGCACGGCGACTTCAGAACCAACTTCATAACATGAGCCGCAAATGCCTACTCCACAATGCATTACAATATCGCTCGACTTGGCGACCCCACGCCACTTCAGCAGCTCGACGCATTGCTCCAGAATGCCGTCCGCGGTGCCACGCCAGCCCGCATGGACGAGCGCAATCGCTCCCTTTTCCGGCACCGTGAGGTAGATCGGAATGCAGTCGGCGACCGTGACGGTGAGCAACACGCCCTGCTCGCTCGTCGCATGACCATCGCTGCCGTCCAGGACGAGCCAGCCTTCGGGGATGGCGTCGTGCCAATGTACGTCCGTCCCGTGGACCTGGTGCGCCAGTACGACGGAGGGGAAGCGCGCGCCGAACGCGGCGCGGAACGCGCGCCAGCGCCCGATGACCTGCCCCACCGGTTCATCGCTCCACAACCCGAGGCTCAGCGGCCGCGTCGTGATCCCGGCAACCAGACCATAACGATTGGCCCATTCCAGGAGCTCGATGCGGGGCACCGCCGCGTCGCCGGCCGTGATCTCGGCGAGCTCGAGAGCAGGTGCGGTGGGCGGGGGCGCAGTACGCGGCGCCCCCGCGCTCCCTGCGCTCCCTGCGCTCCCTGCCTGCGCGCCGACGTTACGCTCGACGCTCAAGCTGCGCCCCCAGCGCCTGCAAGCGCGTGTCGATGTGCTCGTAGCCGCGCTCGATCTGTCCGATGTTGTAGATCACGGAATCGCCCTGAGCCGCCAGCGCGGCGAGCAGCATCGCCATGCCGGCGCGGATGTCGGGGCTTTCCACGTGCTGGCCCCGCAGCGCCGACGGTCCCGCGATGACGGCCCGATGTGGATCGCACAACACGATGCGCGCGCCCATCCCGATCAACTTGTCCACGAAGAAGAGCCGCGACTCGAACAGCTTCTCGAACACGAGCAGCAGGCCCTCGCACTGGGTCGCGACGACGATGGCGATCGACATCAGGTCGGCCGGAAACGCGGGCCACGGCCCGTCTTCGAGTTTCGGGACGTGGCCGCCCAGGTCGGGACGGATGCGACGCTCCTGGCCGGCATCGACGATGAGCTTGGCGCCGTCCAGCCGGGGGCGGACCCCAAGCCGCTCGAACGCCAGCAGTGTGGACCGCAGGTCGTCGCCGCGCACGCCGTCGATCGTGATCGCACCGCCCGTGACCGCGGCGAGTCCGATGAACGATCCGATTTCGATGTGATCGGGTCCGATGGTATGCGGCGCCGCGCGCAGCGGCCGGCCACCTTCGATCGTGAACGTGTTGCTGCCGATGCCGTCGATGCTGGCGCCGAGCGCCACGAGGAAGCGCGCGAGGTCCTGGACGTGAGGCTCGGACGCGGCGTTGCGAAGCACCGTGGTGCCCGGCGCGCGCACGGCAGCCATCAGCGCGTTTTCGGTCCCGGTGACGCTCGGCTCGTCGAGGAAAATGTCGGCGGCCTTGAGCTTGCCTTCGAGCTTGTACGCGTCGCCCAGCGACACGTCGGCGCCGAGGTGTTCGAGCGCGAGGAAATGGGTATCGACACGCCGGCGGCCGATGACATCGCCCCCGGGCGGCGGCAACGTGACGCGACCGAAGCGCGCCAGCATCGGACCCGCGAGCAGGATCGAAGCGCGAATCTCCTTACAAAGCGCCGGATCGAGCGCCTTCGGCTCCGCGCGGCTGGTATCGATCTCGACCGTGTTGGAGCCCTGCCACTGCACCGTCGCCCCGACGTGTTGGAGCAAGGCGAGCATGGTCTCGACGTCGCGAATGCGCGGCACGTTGTCGATGCGGCATGGGCCCTCGCCTTCGGCGAGGAGTGTCGCAGCGAGAATGGGAAGAGCCGCGTTCTTGTTACCGGCCGGGCGGATCGTGCCAGAGAGAGGGCGCCCTCCCGTCACGCGGAACGACGGTGGCATAGGTCCGCCCAAGCTACCGGGACGCTTGCGCCTGCGTCAAGCGTTCGCGAACGTTGGCCCTCGTGCATCCCGTGCTTGCGCTGGCGCTCGTCATCGTGGCCGGCATCGGCCTGACGCGCCTGTCCCGCCCGCCCCTCCGTCGCGTCGAATTGCTCGCGGACATCGCCGCCACCGGCGCGCCCTTCTTGCTGCTCGGGCTGCTGCTGGGGCCGGGCTTGGGCGTCATCGACACCGCGGGACTCCGGCTGCTGCAGCCCGTCATTGCCCTGGCCATCGGCTGGATCGGCGCGCTGTTCGGCGCGCGGCTCGAGTGGCGCATGGTGCGTCGCGTCTCACGCCGGACCTGGTTGGTCGGCGCTTCGCTCGCGCTGCCGGTTCTGGCCGCGACGACCGTCATGGCCGTGGTGTTGGCGCGGCGGTTTCCAGGTCTCGCCGACTCGTGGGGACATCCCTCGCTGCCCGCCGCGCTCGCGGTGGGCGGTGCGTTGACCACGGGGGCGAGCCAGCGCGGCCCGCGACTCGGCCGCCGAAACGCCCTCATCGACACCATCTTCGGCGCACTCGCCGTCGCGGGCGCCATGGCGCTGCTGCATCCGGGGGTGGGGGCGGTGTTCCGCGCCGTCACGTTGACACTGCTCGTGGGGCTGGGACTCGGCGGCCTGTTTGTCGCGCTCGCGCGCACCGACCTGATTCCCGATCCGAGCGAAGCGGGTGTCGCCGCACTGGCGGTGATCTTGTGCGGCGCGGGGCTGAGCTACGCCGTGGGGCTTTCACCGTTCGTCGTGTGCGCCCTCGAGACGGCAGTGCTCACGAGCTTTTCGCCCCCTGCGGTCCGGCACGCGATTGCGGGAATGCTGACCCGCTGGGAGAATGCCTTGTACGCAGCCTTCCTTATACTGGCGGGTGCCCTGCTGCGGCCGATCAGCCCCTGGGTGTTGCTCGCCGCTCCGGTGCTCGCCGTGCTCCGACTCCTGGTCCGCTGGGTGACGGTGCGCTTTGGGCTCGATCAAGTGGATCCGGTGTGGCGCTCGCTTCCGTTCCCGCCACCGCCGGAATTCGCGTACTCCGCCGTCCGGCAGGGCGCGACGGCGATCGCGTTGGCGGCGGGATTCGATCTGGTGCGCGGCGCCTCGCCGGGAGGAGCGGTGCTGGTCACGGTGCTGCTGAGTGTCATGGCCGCGGAGGCGCTCGCGATGCGCACCCCGTTGACAGCACGCCCGAAACACGCAGAGGTTACGTGATGCTTCCCACCTGGGTGGGCGTCGTCACCGCAATCAGCCTCGCGGTCATCGCGCTCGCCACTCTTGCTAGCGCCACCGCCGTCATCGCTGCCGCGTTCGGAGTGCGGGCGGCGTTGAAGGTCCTGAAGGGGGTCGCCGGGCCGGCGATCGCGGATGTACGGCAGCTGATCGGCTCGATCAAGATCGAAGCGGACTCGTTGGTGGGGACTTCGCGCGACGTGCGGCACCGCATTGTCAAAGCGGTCGATGCGGCCGAGGATCGTCTGACGGATCTCGACGCCCTCGCCGAGGTGATGCAGCAGGAGCTCGAGGAAACGGCGCTCGATGCCGCCAGCACGATGCGCGACGTACGCCGCGGACTCTCGGTGTGGCGTTGGGGGCGAAGGCTCCTCAAGAAAGGAGGCAAAAAGCGACGGTGAGACGCCTCGGCGCAGCCGTCCTCCTCGCCGCCCTCGCGGTGGTGCTGTTTCCCAGCGTCGCCCACGCCTGGACACCCGGCACGCACATTTTTCTGGGCGAATCGGTGCTCGCCAACCTGCACCAGCTGCCCACGCTCGTCGCCGACCTGATGCGCGCCTTCCCGTACGACTACCTCTACGGCAACATCGCGGCCGACACCTCGATGGCGAAGAAGTATGCGCCCGTCGGACGGCATTGCCACGCGTGGCACGTGGGGCAGGAAATCTTCGATCTGGCTCCCAGCGATCCGCTGCGCGCGTTTGGCCTGGGATATCTCTCGCACCTCGCCGCCGACACCATCGCGCACAACTTCTTCGTGCCGCGCCAGCTGGTGCTCACCTCGAGCACCGCCGCGGTCGGCCACTCGTACTGGGAGAGCCGGTTCGAGACCCACCTGGGCGATGCCTACGCGCGGGAGGCGCGCGACGTGATCCTGAAGGATCACACGGCGAGCGACACGCACCTCGACGAGATCCTCTCTCCCACGCTCTTCAGCCAGCGCACCAACCGCCGGCTGTTCCGCGGCATGGTGCATCTCACCGAAAGTCAGAGCTGGCAGTGGGTCTTCCAGGTGATCGCCGGCGCGAGCCGCTGGGATCTCGCGGACTCGGACATCGAGAAGCACATGGCCGTGGCGTTCGAGTACGTCATGGAGACGCTTGGCGCAGATGCAAGTGCCGCAGCTGCCAGGCGGCTCGATCCGGCCGGAGAAAAAGCGTTGGGACTCGCGAAGCGAATGCGGCGCCAGGCACTGCGCGAAGGCGGCCGCCACGAACCGGAGCGGGTCGAAGAGACGGCAGAGCAGCATTTCGGATTACCGACGCCGGCGCTCGACTACTGGAAGCAGTCCAAGACGCAGCGTCCCTGGCGGGGCGACTAAGCGGAGAGCTTCGCCTCCAGCACGCGCTGCGCCAGCTTGGGATCGGCCTTCCCTTTTGACTTCCGCATCAACTGGCCGACAAAGAACGGCATCAACTTCGTCTCACCCTTCTTGTAGCGTTGCACTTCCGACGGGTGATCGGCCAACACATCCGTGACCCAGCCTTCGATGACGTTCGTATCGCCGACCTGAATCAACCCGAGCGACTCGGCAATCGTGCGCGGGTCTCCGCCCTTCGCGGCGACCTCCGTGAAGACCTTCTTCGCCGCCTGGTTGCTCAGGGTGCCACCTTTGACGAGCGCGATGATCTGCGCAAGCGCGGCTGGCGCGACGCGCAGCTGGTCCTGGTGATCTTTGGCATCCGCCAGCACCTCGGTCATGACCCAGTTCGCCGATGCTTGTGGCTCGGTGCTGATCCGCGCGACGTTCTCGAAGTAGTCCGCGATCGGCCGGGTGCCCGATACTACCGCCGCGTGCTCGCGGCTCAGGGCATACTGAGTCACGAACCGCTCCCGTTTCTGCGCCGGCAGCTCGGGCAGCTCGCTCTGCTGCTCGGCAACGAACTCCGGCGTCAGCACGAGCGGCGGCAGGTCGGGCTCGGGGAAGTAGCGGTAATCGTGACTCTCTTCCTTGGAGCGCTGCGGCCGAACGCTGTTCTCCTTCGAGTCGTACAACATCGTCTGTTGCGTCACGCTGCCGCCCGACTCGACGAGCGCGACTTGCCGCTCGCGCTCCACGGTCAGCGCTTTCTCCACGAAGGAGAAGGCGTTGATGTTCTTGACTTCGGTGCGCGTATGGAGATCCGTCTCGCCGGAGCGCCGGATCGAGACGTTGGCATCCACACGCAGACTCCCCTTCTCCATGTCGCAGTCGGAAATACCGATGTACTCGAGCAGCTGCTTCAGCGTCTGGAGATAGGCGCGCGCCTCGGCGGGCGATCGCAAATCCGGGCCGCTCACGATCTCGATCAGCGGAACTCCCGAGCGGTTGAGATCCACGGCGGTCGCCTTCGGGAACCGATCGTGAATCGACTTGCCCGCGTCTTCCTCCACGTGTAATCGCACGATCGTCGCGGTGACGATACCCCGTTCGGGAGAAACGAATGACAACGACCCCTCCGTCGCCAGCGGCTGGTCGAACTGCGAGATCTGGTAGCCCTTCGGGAGGTCGGGGTAGAAGTAGTTCTTGCGCGCGAAGATGCTGCGCGGGTGCACGCTGCACCCCAGCGCCAGCGCCCCGCGCACCGCGAGACCGATCGCGGCGCCATTGGCGGCGGGCAGCGCACCCGGCAGGCCCAGGCACACGGGACACACCTGCGTGTTCGGCGGCGCGCCGAACGCCGTGGAGCAGCCGCAGAACATCTTCGACTTCGTGCGCAGCTGAACGTGCGTCTCGAGGCCGATGACCGTTTCCCAGGCTTGGCCTGTAAGGCTCATGCTTCATCCGTCGCGGGCACGACCCGCTCGAGCGCGTACGCCGCCTCGATCATCTCATCCTCGAGGAACGCCTGGCCGATCAGCTGGCCGCCGATCGGCAGGCCTTTCACGCGGCCGATGGGCAGCGAAATCGCCGGCAAACCGGCGAGATTCGCGGTCACGGTGAAGATGTCCGACATGTACATCGCAATCGGATCCCCGAGCTTCTCACCCGCCTTGAACGCGGGCGCCGGCACCGTGGGTGTGAAGAGCAGGTCCACCCCGCGGTCAAAGACGTTGCGAAAGTCCTGGGCGATCAACGCCCGCATCTGCTGGGCGCGGCGGTAGTAGGCGTCGTAGTAACCGGCCGACAGCACGTAGGTGCCCACCAGAATCCGCCGCCGCACCTCGGGGCCGAACCCCTGGCCGCGTGTTGCCCGATATAGGCCGCGCAGGTCCGTGTTGCCGTCGAACCTGGGACCGTACCGGACGCCATCGTAGCGCGCCAGGTTGGACGACGCCTCCGCCGGAGCGATAACGTAATAGGTCGGCACGGCATAGGGCGTATGCGGCAGCGAGACCTCCCGGACCGCCGCGCCCAGCTCTTTCATCATTCTGATCGCGCGATCGCTGGCGCGCCGCACCGCGGGATCGAGCGCCGGCGGGAAGTACTCCTTGGGCAACCCGATCACGAAGCCTTGCAACGACTCCGGGACCGTGGGCAACCGCAGGGGATCGCGGTCCTCGCACGTCTGATCCCTGGGATCGCGGCCGCTGATCACCGAGAGCACGCGCGCGGCGTCGTGGACGCTGCGGCCGAACACGCCGATCTGATCGAGCGACGACCCGAACGCGACGAGCCCGAAGCGGCTGACGCGGCCGTAGGTGGGCTTGATGCCGACGACGCCGCATAACGCCGCGGGCTGGCGCACCGAGCCGCCGGTCTCGGAACCGAGCGCCGCGGGCACCGCGCCCGCCGCCACCAACGCCGCCGAGCCGCCGGAGGAGCCGCCCGGCACGCGCGCCCGGTCGAGCGGATGCAGCACGCGGCCGTAGGCGGAAAACTCGGTGGATGACCCCATCGCAAATTCGTCGCAGTTGGTCTTCCCGGCGATGAGCGCGCCCGCGGCTTTCAGCTTGGTGACGGCGGTCGCGTCGTACGGAGAGCGGTAGCCCTCGAGAATCTTCGAGCCGCAGGTCGTGGTGAACTCGAGCGTGCAGATATTGTCCTTCACGGCGACCGGCATGCCGTAGAGGACGCCCGTCGGCCGCGCGGCGGCGGCCTGCGCGAGCAGCGATTTGCGAAGATCCTTGGCGGGCGTGAGCAGCGCGTTGAGGCGCTTTGCCTTCACCAGGCGGTCGGCGACCGCTCCCGCGTCACTCACTCGAACTGACCGAGCTTCGGTACGACGAAGAAGCCCTCCTTGAAGGCCGGTGCGAACTCGGCCGGCCCGAATGCGAGCGGCGACGGGACGACTTCGTCCGGCCGGAAGCGGATCGCATCCGGACCGGGGACGAACGTCTTCACCGTGCCGTTGGTGGGGATGGCGCTGAGCTGCGCGACGTAATCGAGAATGCGCGACATCTGCGTGGCGATCTCCGGCAGCGCGTCCTCATCCACATCGAGCTCCGCGAGCTGCGCAATGCGCAGCACTTCGTCCCGCGACACACTCATGCCCCGTCTCCTTCCCAATCCCGCTCGAGGCCCGCATAGGCCGCGAGCAATTGCTTGGTCCCAATGTCTGGATCGTCGAAGTCCACACTCACGCGCAGATCGCGGCCTTCGCCCGACACCGCGCGCACGATACCTCCGCCGAATTTGCGATGGCGGACCCGTTCGCCTGTCACGTAGCGCGGCGCGTCCTGCGACACCTCGTCCGGGAATCCGAGCTCCGGCAGCAGCCGGCGCGCCGCCGCGCCCCGGGGGCGTGACGGCCGTGGTGGCATCGCACCCGAGGAGCCGCGCTGCGGACGCCACGACGGCGTGGTGCTCCGTTCCTCGACGACCTGCGGTGGCAGCGCATCGAGAAAGCGCGACGGCTCCGCAAGCTCCAGCCGCCCGTTGCGGTAGCGCGTGCGCGCCCATGAGAGATACAACCTTTCACGCGCACGCGTGAGACCCACGTAACACAGTCGTCGCTCCTCTTCGACGCCGCCCGGTTGCTCGGTCGAGCGACCGAGCGGGAACAGTCCATCCTCCAGACCCGCGAGTGCGACGATCGGCCACTCGAGTCCCTTCGCCATGTGCGCGGTGGTCAACGTGACGCCGCCCGTGTCCCGCGCCTCGTCCGTGGGTGTGATGAGCGCCGCCTGAGTGAGGTACCGCTCGACGGCGCTCCCTGCCTCCGCCTCCCCCTCCCCCTCCCCCCCCGTGCCTTCGGCGGCCTCAGCGTCCTGTACCTCCGCCCAGGCAGCCGCGCCCGCCACCAGCTCGCGGACATTCTCCATGCGCTCCAGCCCCTCCGCGCCTTCCTCGGCCAGGTATTGCAGGTACCCGGTCGTCGCGAGGATCGTTTCCAGCGCCGTCGCGGGATCTGCCTGGCCCACGGACTCCCGCAGCCGGCCGAGCAGCGACGCCACACCCGCCAGCGCATCCCGCACATTGGGACGGAGGTCGGTGATGCTCCCTGCCCGCTTCGCTGCATCGAGCAGTGGCTTCTGCCAGCCGGCCGCCGCCTTCCCCAGCACGGCTAAGGAGGCGTCTCCAATACCACGCCGCGGGACGTTGACCACGCGCAGGAAGGCCTCATCGTCGGCCGGATTGGCAATCAGCCGCAGGTAGGCCAGGACATCCTTCACCTCACGGCGTTCGTAAAAGCTGATCGCGCCGATGAGCCGGTAGGGGATGCCGCGAAACCGAAACGCCTCTTCCAGCGGCCGTGATTGCGAGTTGGTCCGATAGAGGATCGCCATTTCTTCGTACGCGGCGTCGCCCTCGGTGGAGCGACGAGCAAACTCGTTCGCGAGCCACTCCGCTTCGTCGCGTTCATCCGCCGTGCTCAGCAGAATGACCGGATCGCCCCCCTGCTTCTCGGTGAAGAGCGTCTTCCCAAGCCGGGCGGTGTTTTCGGCGATGATGCTGTTGGCGGCATCGAGGATGATCTGGGTGGAGCGATAGTTCTGCTCCAGGCGGACCAGCTTGGTCCCCGGAAAATCATTCTGGAACGCGAGCATGTGCCGCACGTCGGCGCCGCGCCAACCGTAGATCGCCTGATCGTCGTCGCCCACCACGCACAGGTTCCCGTGGCGCTTGGCCAGATGCTTCACGAGCAGATACTGGGCGGCATTCGTGTCCTGGAACTCGTCCACCAGAACGTGCAGGAATCGGTCCTGCCAGTACGCCAGCCGTTCGGGGTGCTCACGAAACAGGGTCAGGGGGTGCAGCAGCAAGTCGTCGAAGTCCATCGCATTGGCTTGCTTCAGCGCCGGGCCCAGGGCCGCGTAGATCTCGCCGGCGACCTTGATCAAGGGCGTATCGGCCTGCGCACCGAGTTCTTCCGGCGTGAGCATGCGGTTCTTGGCACCCGAGATGACCCCATGCACCGCCCGCGGCGGGTACACCTTCGTGGATAGCTGCCGCCCTTCGAGCAACCGCTTCACCAGCGCTTCGGAGTCGTCCGCGTCGTAGATCGTGAAGTTCGGGCCAAAGCCGAGCAGCGGCGCCTCGCGGCGGAGAATGCGGGCCGAGAGCGAGTGGAACGTGCCGATCCAGAGTCCGCGGGGTTCAGCGCCGAGGACCTGCGCGATACGGGTCCGCATCTCGCCCGCCGCCTTGTTGGTGAATGTCACCGCGAAGATGCGTTGGGGCGCCACGTGATGCGTGGTAATGAGGTGCGCGATGCGCGCCGTGAGTACGCGGGTCTTCCCGGACCCGGCCCCCGCCAGCACCAGCAGCGGGCCGGCAGCATACTCGACGGCCTCCCGCTGGGCGGGATTCAACGGCAGTGGATGCGACGCAGTCATTTTAGTGGAAACTCGAGCACAAACACCGACCCTTTGCCTTGCGGCGCGGCGCGGAATGTTACGCGGCCGTCATGCTGCTGTTCGACGATGCGCCGGGCCAGGGCGAGCCCGATCCCCCACCCGCCCGTCTTGCTGCTCACGCCCGGCTCGAACAGCTGACGCTGCATCTCGGGAGACACGCCGGGACCATTGTCCTGCACAGTCACGCGCCCCATGCCATCACTCCCTTCTACTTCCACATCGATTCGGCCACCGCGGCCGCTCAGCGCGTCGACGGCATTTTTGACGATCACCTCGAGGGCCCACTCAATCAGCACGGGATCACCGGTGGCTGTCGGGCCGGCGGCCGGCGACGTCAACGTGATCGTGACCGAGTGCGCCAGTGTGGGCAGCCGTGGCCGGAAGTAGGCGACCACGCGCTCGGCCACCGTACCCAATCCGACGGGGTCGCGCCGCGCCGGCCGGCCGATGCGCTCGAAGCGCTTGGCGACGCGCTGCAGCCGCTCCGCGTCCGCTTCAAGATGCGTCACGAGCTCGCTGCCGGGCGTACCCGGATTCTCGCGCAGGTAATCAATCCAACCCGTGAGACTCATCAGCGGCGTGCCGAGCTGATGGGCCGATTCACGAGCCATCGCAACCCACAGCCGGTCGCGCGCCGCGGCCACGCGCTCCCGCATTGCCCAGACCGCGAGCAGGATGAGACACAGGAACATGGCGCCCTGCAGCAGCGCGAGCGCCGTGAATGCACGGGCCGCCGGCAGCGCGCCGTAATGAATCGTGCCGACACCCGGCTGGATCAGCGGCGGGTGGATGCGGTCCAGCTCCGCGATCCAGCTGCGCCGCGTGTCCTCGCTCGCATCAGGGCCGAACGGCGCGTTGTCGAGGGCCGTGATGCGGCCCGCCGTATCTGTGACGGCGATCGGGATGCCGAGGTGCCGGACTTCATCGGCGAGCGCGAGCAGGGCGCCGGCGGCCGCGCCCTCGCGGGGGTCGTTCAGCCCGGCGAAGACGTGCCCGAGCAAACGGCTCGTCTCGCGTGCATCGCTGCGCAGGTGGCGCGCCACGATCCAGGCGTACCCGACGGAGAGCACGCCGAACAGCAGCGCGGCGGCGATCAGTGCCGGCGGACCGGCGCGCCGCAGCGCGCCTGCCCTGCTAGGCGATACGATCGGCGCCGACATAGGGCACTAATGCCGGCGGAATGGTCACGGAGCCGTCGGGCTGCTGACGCGTCTCGAGGAGCGCGGCCAGCGTGCGCGGCAGCGCCACACCCGACGCATTCAGCGTGTGCACGAACTCCGGCTTCTCACCGGGCCTGGGGCGGCACCGAATGTTGGCGCGCCGGGCCTGATAGTCGGTGAACGTGCTGGAGCTCGATACCTCGAGCCACTGGCCGACGCCGGGCGCCCACGCTTCCAGATCGTACGTCTTGGCCGCGGCAAACCCGAAATCGTTCGCGGGCAGAACGGCCACGCGATACGGCAGCTCGAGGCGCCGCAGCACTTCCTCCGCATGCCCCGTGAGCTTCTCGTGCTCGCCGGGGGAGTCCGCCGCGTAGCTGAACCGTACCAGCTCGACTTTGTCGAACTGATGGACGCGCAACAATCCCCGCGTGTCCTTGCCCGCGGCGCCCGCTTCGCGGCGGAAGCACGGTGTGTAGGCAACGTACGCCAGCGGCAGCGGACGGGAGATGATTTCATCGCGATGCAAATTCGTGAGCGGCACTTCCGCCGTGGGGATGAGAAACAGATCGTCGGTCGTGCGATAGACGTCGTCTTCGAATTTCGGCAGCTGGCCCGTCCCCATCATGGCGTCGCGCCGCACCAGAAACGGCGGCTCGACCTCGACGTAGCCGTGCTCGCGCGTGTGCAGGTCGATCATGAAGTTGATCAACGCGCGGGCGAGGCGCGCACCCATGCCTTTGAGTACGGGAAACCCCGAGCCCGCGAGCTTCGCCCCGGCGGGCAAGTCCAGTATGCCGAGCGCCTCGGCGATCTCCCAGTGCGGCTTGCCGCCTTTCGGCGCCGGCGTGCCCCAGCTCCGAAGGACAGTGATTTCATCAGGCACATCGCTGAGTGGCGAGTTGGGGACGAAGAGAGCTTTCGCCTCGAGCGTCGTTTCGATCTGGCGCAGCTCGGACTCGAGCCCGGCAATGCGCTCGCCGAGCTTTTTGCGCTCGGCGAGCACCTGGGACGACAGGCCACCCTGCTTCGCGGCCAGCGCGTCGGCTTTGGCCGCGTCATTGCGTTCGGCCTTCAACGTGTCGAGCTGCGCCGTCAACGTGCGGCGCTTCATGTCGAGCGCTTCGATTTCGTCGAGCAGACGCGTCAACGACGCGTCGCCGCGACGGGCGAGCGCGCCCCGCACCTGACCGGGCGAGGCGCGCAACAACTTCAGATCAATCACGGGTTAGTTGTGCGGCAGGCCTGTGTCGAGCCCGCGATAGCCGCAGTTGGCGTCGACGAGGATTAGGAAATCGATCCGGCGGCCATCCCCCCCCGAGGTCGTATCGATCGTGAGGATTTGCAGCTTGGCGTAGTACGCGACCCCCGGCAGCGCTCCGAAGCTGCATCCCGTCGGGAGCGGGATCGAATGCGCCAGCACCACGTCGTCCGCGGCTACGACGGTGGCGCTGTCGCGATTGTAGTTCGTGAGCGCCGCGGTGTGGATCGAATCGAACTTCTGCGTGACAACCTGCAGTCCGGAGTTCCGGCCGAGCTTCACGGCGCCGGTCGGCAGTAGCAGCGCGCGTCCCGCGCTATCGATATCGAAGACAAAATCGAACAACGGGTACACGTCCGTGCGAACCGCCTGGCGCCCGCTGAGGACATAGCCGGACGGCTTCGCGATCGGCGTGCCGCTCAGCGCCCACAAGGACACGGTGTCGACTACGTTCGGGTATAAGGCCGGAGGAATCCCGATCGGACTCCCACAGGATGCCCAGATAACGCACGCGAACAGCAATAGGATGAAGTAACGCATCTAAGTGCTGGGGAACTTACAGGGCGCCGTCCGAGTGGGTCAACCCACAGTGACTGCTTGACTTCGACTTCCTGGAAACCTACGTTGCCCGCGCGTATGGCGACCATCCGCGATGTGGTCGAGGCGCTCAGCCGTTCCAACGGCGTGGACGCCGTGGTGGTGGTGGGCCGCGATGGGCTGCCCATCGACTCGCGCGTGGCCAACGGCGTCGACGCCGACAGTGTCGCGGCGATTTTGCCTACCGCGATCAATCACATGGCGCAGCTTGGCGATGCAGGTGGCCGCGGCGACTTTGCGACCGCCGTCCTGGAGTTCGGCCACGGGCTCGCGATCGTTGCGGTGCTGAACGCCGATGCGCTCCTCATCGTGCTCGTGCAGCCGGCGACGAACGTGGGCGCCCTCCTGTTCGACCTTCGCCGTCACCGCCCCGCCATCGCCGGTCTGTTGTAAGCAGACGGGCGGCTGGTGGCCAACTCCGCGCGGCACCTCTTGGTGGTGGACGACGAGCCCCATATCGGGCTGGTGCTGCGTCCGTTTCTCGAGCAGCTCGGGTATCGCGTGAGCTTCGCCAAGACGCTCGATGAGGCACGGAGCGCGCTCAAAGCCAATCCCCCCCCGGCGACCGACGGCCTGCTGCTCGATCTTCATCTCCCCGACGGCTCCGGCCTCGATTTCTTGCGCGACCTGCGGCAGCAGGGTCGCACAGCCCGGCTTCCCGTCGTCGTCCTGACCGCGGAGGGTGAAGACCGGATCCTCCGGGAAGCGCGACGCCTCGGTGCCGCGCTGGTCACAAAGCCGTTCAGTCCGACGAAGCTCACGCAGCGGATCGCGCAGATGTTCGGAGATCACCAGCCGGACGCGCCGGACAGCGGGCCAGGCGAGGGCGGGACCACACGGTGAGCACGTGGGCCGCAATTCTCGCCGGCGGATCTGGCACGCGATTCTGGCCGCTCTCGACGCCGGAGCGCCCCAAACAGTTCCTGCCGCTGACGGGCGACCGGCCGCTGCTCGCGCAGGCCGTGACGCGGTTGCACGGTCTCGTCGCGCCGGAGCGCATTCTGATCCTCACGGGCCCTGCCCTCGTCGCCCGCGTCGCCGCCACTCTCCCCGATGTGCCCCGCGCCAACATTTTCGCCGAGCCACGCGCCGCCTCGACGGCGCCGGCCTTGGCGTGGGCCGCCCACTGGATCGCGAAGCATGATCCCGGCGGGCAGATGCTGTCGCTGCATGCCGACTGGTCGGTGGGTGATGACGGTGCGTTCCGGGCGACCGCGGCACATGCCCTGGGCGTCGCGGCGGAGCAGGATGTGCTCGTGACCGTCGGCGTGAAGCCGACGCGGAACGAGACCGGCTACGGCTATATCGTGCCGGGGAAACCATCGGGCAGCGCGCGCCGGGTGAAGCGGTTCATCGAGAAGCCGAGTGCCGCGCGCGCGGCCCTGCTCCGCCGGCGCGGCGCGCTCTGGAACAGTGGCCTCTTCGCCTGGAGCGCGGCGCGGTTTCTCGGCGAGGCCGGCGCCTACGCGGAGGAGCTTGCGCCCGGATGGGGCGCGCTCACGAGCGGTGACGTGGAGCGGTTTTTCTCGGCCGTGACGCCGGTGGCCGTGGACGTCGCCGTGCTGGAGCGCACCACGCGCCTGGCGGTCGTCACCGGAACGTTCGCGTGGGACGACATTGGATCGTGGGATGCGCTGCTGCGGGTGCGCCGGCGCGATGCGAGCGGCAACGTCACGGTGGGAAATGTGACGCTCGGCGAAGACGTCAAGAACTCCGTGATCTGGGCCGAAAACGAAGACCTCGCGGTCACCGGCCTCGAAGACATGGTGGTGGTGCGCGCCAATGGACATACGCTCGTGATGCCCACGGGGCATCCGGACAAATTGAAGGCGCTGGTGCAGAGCCTGTGACCCATGCGCTCTATATGCTCGATCCCGATCCCGGTCCCGCATGGGCGCCGTTTGCCGGCATCCGCCCGCTCTGCGAGCTGCGCGCCGGCGCGCATCTCGTGCGCGAGCGGTGGGAAACCTTCGTCGGCACCGAGGCAACCGCGATCTTCGCGTTGCCGCACCTCGCCGGGTTTCCGGAGCCTGGTGTGCCGGCGGTCGAAGCGCGCCGCGCCGTGGCGGGGCCGGCGGTGATCGGCTCGTCCACATTCGCCCCACGCGGCCTCGCGGGCCAACTGCCCGATGCGCCGGCTCGCCTGATGCACGGCGGCATCACGGTGGGGTGGTCGGTGCCTGCGGGACAAACGTGGACCGGGCCCGTCAGCAATGCGCAGGCCGTGAACGTGGAAGGGGTGTTGTTGCGGGGAGTGCACGATCTCGTCAGCGCAATCGAGCAGCTATTGCGCGAAGACGCGATCCGATTGTTGGGTGATTCCGGTGCCGTTCCAAAAGGCTCCATTGTGCTCGGCGATCCCGCGTGGATTTCGCTGCGCGAGACGACGATCGAGCCGGGAGTCGTGTTCGACACCCGGAACGGTCCCGTTGTGCTGGAAAGCGGTGTCGAAGTACGCTCCGGGATGCGTCTCGAGGGACCGCTCTGGGTCGGGGCCAACACCCGGTTGGTGGGAGGCCCGATCCGCAATTCGGCGATTGGTCCGTGGTGCGTCGTCCACGGCGAGGTCTCCACGTCGGCGATTCTGGGCTATTCCAATAAGGGCCACCACGGGTTTCTCGGACATTCGGTGGTGGGCCGGTGGGTCAATTTCGGCGCCGGCACGACGACATCCAACCTCAAGAGCACGTACGGTCCGGTGCGGATGGACGTGGCCGGCACGAGGTTGGAAACCGGACACCAATTCCTGGGTAGTCTGTTCGGCGACCACGCCAAGACGGCGATCGGCATGATGTTCGATGCGGGGTCCGTGATCGGCGCCGGCGCCAGCGTGTTCGACGGGGTACGCGCCCCGAAATACGTGGCACCTTTCGCCTGGGGAGGCGCTTCATCGGAGCGGATGACGCAACAGGGCTTCCTGGCTATCGTCGAGCGCGTACTCCCTCGCCGCAACGTGCAGCTGACCGAGCCGATGAAGGCCTATCTGCGGCGCGCGTACGACTGGTTGAGTCAATGAGCGACGCCCAGCAACGCTACCGCCGGCTCGGGAAGTACGAGCTGCACCAGCTCCTCGGTGAGGGAGCGATGGGCATCGTGTGGAAGGCCTACGACACGGTGCTGCGCCGCTACGTTGCCCTCAAGCTGCTCTCCTCGAGCTTCCGCAAAACGACCGACATGCAGGAGCGCTTCCTGCGTGAGGCGCGCGCCGCGGGAGCCATCCAGCACGCCAACATCGTCACGGTCTACGACCTCGGCGAAGCCGAGGGCCAGCTCTACATCGCGATGGAGCTGGTCGAAGGCCGCGATCTCTCCGACATGATCGCGCTGCGCGATCCGCTCGCGCTCGAGCGCAAGCTCGACATCACGATCGAGGTGCTCGCGGGCCTGCAGTTCGCGCATCAGCGCGGCGTGATTCATCGCGATGTGAAGCCGTCCAACGTTCGGGTGATGCCCGACGGCCGCATCAAGATCATGGACTTCGGCATCGCGCGACTGCAGAAAGCCGATTCGACCGGCTCCGGCGCGATCGTCGGCACGCCGACGTACATGGCGCCCGAGCAGATCACCAACGGCGCCATCACGCCCGCCACCGACGTGTTCTCGGTGGGGTGCATGCTGTACGAGCTGCTGTGCTACCAGCGGCCGTTCGAGGCGGAGTCGGTGCACGGCGTGCTCTATCAGGTCCTGACGACGGAGCCGCGGGCGCTGCGGACGGTCGCGCCGTCCATCCCCGCGGCGCTCGAGCGCGTCGTCGCGAAGGCGATGAACAAGGTCCCGCACGAGCGCTACGAGTCCGCGGGCCAGATGATGTCGACCTTGCAGCAGATTCGCGCCGCGCTGTCGGGCGCCGACGAGGAGGCCACGCAGCCCCTCGGCCGCTGGACCCCCCTCCCCCGGCCGCTGCTGAAGCTGATCACGCACGCGTCCATGAGGGCGCGCCTCGCCGTCCTGGGCGCGCTCGCCGCCGTCGTGCTGCTCCTGCTGTACGCGCCGAGTCAGTCGGGACCAGACTCATCCGGCGGCGCGGCCCCGCTGCCCAATCCGCCGGGAGCGACGTCGCAGCCGGGCGGCGGACTCGCGGCGCCCCCCCCCCTCGCGGCAAATCCGGATGCGGCCCCGGTCTCGCTGGCGGTCAGCGCGCGTCGCGACTCCGCACTCGCGGCGCGAGACCGCGCGTTCGCGTCGGGCGCACAGAAGAACAGCGTGCCGTCCTTGCTGCTCGCCCAAACCATCCTCGAAGCGTCGGATCGCGCGTTGCAGCGGGGGGATCAGTCGCTCGCGCTGCGTGGGTACGTCGAATCGTACCAACGCTACGGGCAAGCACGTGAAGAGGCTCGGGGCATGGAGCGCGAAGCGCAACACATGATCGAGCGCGTGACGCCCCTCGTGCAGGCCATCCCGGCGGGACCAGCGGCGTCCAATGCCGGCGTGTACCTGGCGCGCGCCGAGTCGCTGCTCAGCCAGCAGGATTTCACGCTGGCGAAGATGGCGGCGCAAAACGCGGAGCAGATCGGCATCGACGCGGGCATCGCGCCGCCCAGCACTCAGCCCACGGACCCCCGGGCCGCGATCGACGTGCTGCTGAGCGATCTCGGCCGCGCACTCGCCAGCCAGCGCATCTTCAACATCCGGGTGCTGTATCCGGGGCTCACCGACTCCGAACGCCGCGGCTGGGATGCGTTCTTCCGCGACTGGGAGCAGATCACCGCGAAATTCGTAACTGAGGATTTCAAGCTGCAGGGAACCAGCGCGACGGCCAACGTGCGCGCGACGTTCGAGTACGTGCCGGCGCGGGGCGGCGCGCCGCGGGTGGACCGCCGGCGGTTCGCAATGCGATTCGAGCGAAAGGACGTGGGTTGGAGGTTAGCGGCGGTGACGGAAATAAAATGACGCGGGGCGCAGCATGCTGCGCCCCTACCACGCCCGCTGGTTGGGTGCCGGTGGATCCGGAATCGTCAGCGTGTCGGGCCGGGCGGTGGGTGGCCCCACGCGCCGCAGCGTGACCGGCTTCTCCAGATCGCCACCGCTGATCGTCAGCTTGTCGCCGGCCAGCTTCATCCCGTAGACCTGCCACACCCCGTCGCCCAGCGTAATCCAGAGGCTGTCGCCCACGATGCGCCAGCGCGCGACGTCCTTGCCGAACTGCGCCGAGCTGTCGCCGCGCACCATGATGTGCCGGATCTCGTCGCCGGCCTTCGCCTGCCAGTTGCCGGTGAACCGCACCGGCGTTTGGGCCGTCATGATCGCAAGACCCACAAAAACCACCGCACGCATCAGTGCTCCCGAAATTAGGCAGGGGCGCAGCATGCTGCGCCCCTACGTTTCACCTCAATCATACGCCCCCCTGGCCCGTTTTTGCAGCCGCTGCGCCGATGGTCAGGCCATCCGAGACCACTGCGACTTGTCCCTCCCACTGCTGCATCATCCGCACGAACGCCCCGCCGAGCTCCGGGTCGAACTCGAGCCCGCTGCGCTCCTCGAGATATCCCAGCGTTTTGTCGAACGACCACGCTTCGCGGTACGGGCGCCGCGTCCGCAATGCATCGTAGACATCGCACACGTGCACCAGCTTGCTGGCCTGATGGCAGTCGCGGGTGTAATGCAGCACGGGGTACCCGCCGCCGTTGATCATGATGTGGTGCTCGTACGCCACGACGACGGCGAGATCGAGGTCTGCTTCGACGTCCAGCAGGATGCGGGCGCCGGTCACGGGGTGCTCGTTCATGAGCGCCCGTTCCTCGTCCGTGAGCCGGCCCGGCTTGGTGAGGACGTCGAGCGGAATCTTGATCTTGCCGATGTCGTGCAGCAGCCCGGCGATCCCGAAGGCTCGCACGTCCGCCCCGGCGAGCCCCAGAAACTCCGCAAGCGCCATCGACAACACCGCAACGTTCATGGAGTGGGTCGTCGTATACTGATCGAATTCCTTGAGCTGCAGCAGCGGCAGAATCACCTGGCGTCCGCCGTGCATCGCCACGGCGAGTGAGCGCACCACAGCTTCCGCTTCCGCGAGCGGCACGGCCCCGGTTGCTTGGACCTCGTTGTGAAGCCACCGCAGGGTGTCGACCTCTTCGCCCAGCGAGAAGCTGATCGTCGCTGTGGGCAGCGGCTCCGTCGCCGCGTCCGCCTCGCCCTTCAACCCCACCGCGCCGAACCTGATGCTCGAGCGGCGCATTTGCCGCGCCTCTGTGCTGATGGCCGACAGCGTGAGCCGGGCCAACACTTCCTCCTGGAAGCCTTCGAAGTCCTCGCGGCTCACACGATCTTCGAACTCGAGGCGCTGAATCCCCGCCTCCGCCAGGCGCTTGCCCCAGTCCCATGCCTTCAACTCTCGCAGGGGGATGTTGCCGAACACGACTTCGTCGCCGAGGAAAGTGAACAGCGGCCGCGCCGTGTCGCCTTGCAGGTCCTGGATCTGCTGGTACGCGACGTCGAGCGCGCGCTCGCGCGCCGGGTGGCCGACGCGATACAGCGCCATGGCGGCAAGCGACTGCGCGAAGGCGTTCAGAAAGCGGACCGGGTCGCTGCTCATCGCTTGGTTGCCGCGGTGGTGCGCGGCTTCGGACTGGCGGCGCTGCGCACTTCGGGATCCGCGGAGGCCGCCGCGAGCGCGAGCAGCGCTGCGGCTTTCATGTCGTTGGGCCATCCGGCGGCCAACGCCATGACGCCGGCGAGGAGCTCCAGCGACCGCGGGGCCAGCTTCGCACGTCCCAGCCAGCTCGTGCCGCCGTCCACGATCTGAATTAGCGCGCTCAGCGCCGCGGTGTTGCGCACGCGGCTCAGGACCTTGATCGCCAGAACGCGCAGCTCGGAGCCCGCGGTTGGGTCGACGGCGATCTGTGTGACCAGCGGGAGGGCCGGCGCCGGCCAGTCGTCGAGCGCGGCGGTGAGTGCGAGCCGCACGGTGCGGGGATCGTCGTCCCGCAGCGCGCCGACCAGCGCGCGCTCCCGTTCGGCGGGCACCTTGAGCGAGACCTTCAGCGCCTCGCGACGCACGCGTGCGTCCTCGTGCGCGATGAACGAAGCCGTGGAGAACCCCTCCGGCAGCGCCGGCAGGCCGTCGAGAATGAGCAGCAGATTCCGAGCGACGTACCAGGGAACGTCGCCCGTGAGCCGCGTCGCAATGATGGACCCGAGCTCACGTGGCGCGCGCGTCAGCCGGTCGAGCAAGCCGCGGCGCGTCGTGCGTGAGGTGGAGTCCGCGAGCACATCGAGCAGCGGCGCGAGCGCAGCCACCGGCAACCGCGGCAGCACCCGATCGAGCGTGGCGAAATCCGGCGGCTCGGTCATCGCAAGGTCCCGGATCACATCCGGCGACGTGACCCGCGTCCACAGCGGCGCCACATCGGCCCGCACCGGCGGATGCGAGGCATCCGTCCCGGCCGTGGCGAGCAGGTCGACGAGCGCGCCAACGTGGTGGCCGGCGACGAGGCGCTCGATCGCCCGCCAGGCGCCGTACCCGAGCGCGCCCGCCTCGAGCGCCGTCTGCACAACGCGCAGCGGCTCGGCGGCGTGCTCCTCTTCGGCGGGCGCCGGCGCGGTCAGCGAACCCGCCGTCATGCGTTGCAGCGCCAGTCCATACGCATCGGGATTTGGATCTTCCAGCGTCCAACCCGTGAGGAGGTCGCGCACCTGCTCGCGGAGCGACTCGTCCGCCTGGAGCCGCACATCCACCGCGCCTTGCTCGGCGTGCTGGGCGAGCTTCGACAGCATTCGCACGAGCGGATCGGACACGGTCTTGTGCGATGCATCCGCCATCGCGCGCACGATTTCGAGGACGGCATCGACCGCGAGTCCGTGCGTGGCGTCGATCGCGAACTTGGTGCGCTGGGCGTTGTCACCGCCCATCTCGATGAGGCGCCGTAGTGTGCCCGGCTGGAGCGCCCCAATGAGCTTCGAGGTGCGACGCCGCAACGCCATCGCTTCCGCGCCGCCCGCATGCTTCAGCTCGTCGGCGATCTGGAGCAGGTACCCCACGATCACCTGATCGTACGCCGCGCTCTTCGGGTGCTCGTCGATTGCCCTGGCGATGAGGCTCGGCTCTGCGGCGGCGATCGACGTCTCGGCATCGCTGATCATCTCCGCGGCGAGCGCCGCGCGGGCTAATCCCACCCAGAGCTGCGCACCGCCCCCCCGTGGGCCGCTCTTGTCGGTGGCGGACGGGTCGTCCTGCTGCAACAGCTCGAGGCGGTCGTACGTCACCGGATGCAGACGAATGTGCTCCCAGGCACGCAGCCGCTCTGGCGCGCCGAGACCGAGGGGTTCACCAGTGCGCTCTGCCTCGATCGCCAGCGTCTTCAGCACATCCGTGACCTCGCTGGTACGGAGGCCGCGATGAAATGTGACGGCGCCGAGATGATGGCGGTGCAAGCGGCCGGCGAGCTCGGCGAGCAGCGGGTTCTTCGGATCGGTCGCCACACCCTCGATGACGAGCTGGTGGCGCGCCACGCCCAGGGCCAGGGTGGCGCGCTGCTCGAAGAGATGCTCGGCGCGGCGCGTGACCCCCGCGGCAGCGGGCGCCAACGACGGATGCCCCTCCGGATACATGGCGTGTTTATGGAGCGCGATCGAGAACTCGATGAGGAAGTCGGCCAACTCTCTCGATAGCGCGGCCTTTTCCGGAGCAGTCATGGCCCCACAAAATAGTGCTCCACGCTATGGCCAACGTCACTTTCGCAAAACGCAACGCCCCAGGGGGTTACCCTGGGGCGCCGTGTAACTGCGCCTGACTGCGGCGTCTGTGCGTCTGCTTCTAGTACATCCCGCCCATGCCGCCACCACCGGGCATCGGCGGCGCCTTCTCCTTCTCCTTCTTCTCCACCACGACGCATTCCGTCGTGAGGAGCAGGCTCGCAATCGACGCGGCGTTCTGCAGCGCCGTGCGCGTGACTTTCGTGGGGTCGATGACGCCCGACGCCACGAGGTCCTCGAACTTATCGGTCTGGGCGTTGTAGCCGAAGTTCTTGTCTTTCGACTCCTTCACCTTGCCGACCACGATTGCACCCTCCGCGCCAGCGTTCTGGGCGATGATGCGGATCGGCTCCTCGAGCGCCCGGCGCACGATCTCGATGCCGGTCTTCTCATCGTCATCGTGGCCCTTGGTCTTGTCCAGCGACTTCTGACACCACAGCAGCGCGACACCGCCACCCGGCACGATGCCCTCTTCGACCGCCGCGCGGGTCGCATGCAGCGCGTCCTCGACTCGAGCCTTCTTTTCCTTCATCTCGGTCTCGGTCGCCGCGCCGACGTTCAGCACGGCCACGCCGCCGGCGAGCTTCGCCAGCCGCTCCTGGAGCTTTTCCTTGTCATAATCGGACGTGGACTTCTCGATCTGGGCCTTGATCTCCGACTTGCGGCCCTCGATCTGCTCGTCCTTGCCCTTGCCGTCTACGAGCGTGGTGTTGTCCTTATCCACGATGACGCGTTTGGCGCGGCCGAGATCGTTGAGCGTCGTGTTCTCGAGCTTCAACCCGAGCTCTTCCGAAATCACCTGGCCACCGGTGAGAATAGCGATGTCGCGCAGCATCTCCTTGCGACGGTCCCCGAAGCCCGGCGCCTTGACGGCGCAGACTTTGAGCGTGCCGCGGAGCTTGTTGACGACGAGCGTCGCCAGCGCCTCACCCTCGACGTCCTCGGCGACGATCAGCAGCGGCTTACCCGACTGTGCGACTTTCTCGAGCACAGGCAGGAGGTCCTTCATCGTCGAGACTTTCTTCTCGTAGACGAGGATGTAGGC
>WNGI01001024.1_pt1 | contig 39640 bp, 41 predicted proteins | sample 5400621 | NCBI WGS metagenome assembly WNGI01 (sample SAMN13153374, study PRJNA577476) | soil metagenome | isolation source: 20 cm soil or saprolite under Garry oak tree replicate 1 | place: USA:California | collected 2016-06-15
GTGTTGGGGGGCCTCGATTTCCAGACCCACCCCGCCAGACCGGCCGATAAACTCCTCGAGGAGCTGGCGGGCCTCGTCGTCGGTGTACTGCTTCGGGGGCGTTTTCATCAGGTATGCCGCCGGAGCCTCCAGCGGCCCGCCGATCCCGCGGTCGAGCGCCAGCTTGGCGCAGCGCACGGCGTCGATCACCACTCCGGCGCTGTTCGGGCTGTCCCAGACCTCCATCTTGACCTCGGCGCTGAGCGGCACGTTCCCGAAGGTCGTCCCCTCCATCCGGATGTAGGCCCACTTCCGGTCGGTGAGCCACGGCACGTAGTCGCTCGGCCCGACATGGATCGCCTCCGCCGGCAAGGCATAGTCGAGCTGGCTGGTCACCGCGCCGGTCTTGGAGATCTTCTTGGACTCCAGCCGCTCGCGCTCCAGCATGTTGTAGAAGTCCATGTTGCCGCCGAAGTTCAGCTGGTAGGTCCGATCGAGCCGCACGCCGCGCTCGCGGAACAGGGCGGTGAGCACGCGGTGGACGATCGTCGACCCGACCTGACTCTTGATGTCGTCGCCGATGAGCGGCAGCCGGCGCTCGGCGAAGCGCCCGGCCCAGTACGGCTGCGAGCAGATGAAGACCGGGATGCAGTTGACGAAGGCGCAGCCCGCCGCCAAGGCCTGCTCGACGTACCACTTGGTCGCCATTTCCGAGCCGACCGGCAGGTAGTTCACGACCACGTCGGTGCCGGTGTCGCGGAGGATCTTCAGGATGTCGGCGGTTGGTCCCCGCGCCTTCTTGACCTTGGTACTGACGTACTTGCCGAGCCCGTCGTGCGTCATGCCGCGGTCGACGCGCACGTTCAGTTTCGGCACGTCGGTGAACTTGATGGTGTTGTTGGGAGCGGCGAAGATCGCCTCGGACAGGTCCAGACCGACCTTGCTCTCGACGACATCGAAGGCGGCCGAGAACTCGACGTCCCGGACATGATAGCCGCCCAGATTCACGTGCATCAGCCCGGGGACGAACTCGTCTTCCCCGGTGGTCCGATAGAACTCGACGCCCTGCACCAGCGATGACGCGCAGTTGCCGACCCCGATGATCGCCAGCCGGACCGTTTGACCGTTGTGCATCGTGCCATCCTCCCTCAGTGGTGAGCTGCACGCATAGCGCGGTCGATACGCCTCATTCTCACGGGGACCCGTGCGGAGGCGGGGCCGCGAGCATAGTCGTCGATGAAATCCGCAATCAGCACCGCCGCATGCGGCACGTTTCGGTAACTCGGGAAGTAGTTCAGATCCACGACCAAGGGCCCATCCGCACTCTCCAGAATGTCCAATCCATACAAGCGTAAGTCGAACAGGCGGCCACAGTGGAGCGCGATCTCCCGTACGTCGCGGCTGATCGGGCAGGCCCAGCGCGGGGCGTCCCTCGACGGCCCGCGCATGCGCATTCCGAAGACTTCCTCACCGATGACGTAGACCTTCAACTCTTGCTCATGCCGGACATATTCCTGGATCAGTACCGGCTCGCGCGGCCGCGGGGCCTTGGCCAGCTCGTGCGGGCTGTGCACGACCAGAATGCCGAGGCCGCGTCCCCCAGCGTACGGCTTCATGATCACCGGGCGTTCCTCGACGATCGACCGCAGCAGATCGGGATCGCCGGTCACCCACGAACGCGGGACCGGAATGCCGGCCGCGCGCATGCGCTCGACCGCCACGATCTTGTTTTGGGCGGCGAGGCAGGCCGGGAAGGGGTTGAGCAGGCGCCCGCCGTGCGCGTGAACGATCTCCGCCAGGCTCAACCACAGCGCGGTGTGCGACTTGAGGACGTAGAGATCGTGCGTCACCGCCAGGCGGTCCAGCTGTAAGAGGAGTTCCTCCCCGATCCCGAGCTCGATATCGAACCCGCGCTGACGCAGAATCTCGAAGGTCTGGACCAGGACGGGATTGGGTGTCGCCGGAGTCTGCAAGGCCAGCATGAAATACAAGTTCATGTGAGCGCTAAACAGCAACCTTCCGCGACGACTCGCCGACGGCCCGCTGCGATGAGACGTCGTATGCGGTGTGGTTCTGCTTCCACCACAACTCGCGATACAGGCCACTGCGAGCGAGGAGCTCGTGATGCCGGCCCTGTTCCACCACGCGACCGGAGTCGACGACGAAGATGCGATCGGCGCGGTGGATCGCGGCGAGGCGGTGCGTCACGACGATGACCGTCCGATCATGCGCGACCCGCTCCAGGGTGGCGATGATGGCGGCCTCGGTCGCCGGGTCCAGGGCCGACGTGGCCTCGTCCAGAATGAGGATCGCCGGATCCCGAAGGATGGCCCGCGCGATCGCGATACGCTGGCGCTGGCCGCCCGACAGCATCCCGCCCAGCTCGCCCGTCGGGCTGTCATAGCCCCGGGGGAGACTCGTGATCAGGTCGTGGATCTCGGCGGCTCGGGCCGCGGCAGCGATCTCGGCGTCCGTCGCGTCCGACTTCCCCATTCGGATGTTGTCGCCCATGGTAGTGTTGAAGAGGAAGGTATCCTGGAACACGATCCCGATCTGCGCGTGGAGTGACTCCTGCGTCACCCGCTGGAGATCGAGGCCGTCCATCGTGACGGCCCCGCCGGCGACGTCGTAGAAACGGGTGAGCAGGCCGAGGATGGTGCTCTTGCCGCCGCCGCTCGGCCCGACGAAGGCGACCGTCTCGCCCGCCGGTATGGTGAAGCTGACGTGGTCGAGATGGAGTTGGTCCCCGGTGTAGCTGAAGCTCACATCCGTGAACCGAATCTCCCTTGCCAGGCGCGGGAGCGGGCGCGCCCCCGGCGCGTCGACCACGCGGGGGCGCTGGCCCAGCAGGTCTTCGATGCGCTGCAAACCCCCGGTGGCGGTGAGGAGGCTCGGGACGACCTTCTTGCTCAGGTTGTAGGCGTCCTTGTTCACGCTGGAGAGCAGGCTGATGAACGCGACCAACGCGCCGACCGTCACCTGGCCGTGGAGCGCCAGCACCGCCCCCACCCCCAGGGCCACCAGCTGCACCAGGAGGACGCCGAGGCTGGAGGCCGTCCCGACCAACTGGGTAAAGAAACTTGCCCGGACGGTGTCCCGCGCGAGGCCCGAAAGCTGGTGCCGGAAGCGAGCGAGGGTGGACGCCTGCAGCCCAAAGACCTTGATGACCGGTTGGGCGCGAACGTGCTCGTGGACGGTGCTGGCGAGCTGCCCCTGGGCCTGCTTTAGTTGATAGTTGGCCCGCGAAGCACGAGGCGTGAAGGCGCGAGTGCCGAGCATCATCAGCGGCAAGGCCACCATCGACACCAGAGCCAGGCGCCACTCGAGCACGAAGAGCAGAGGAACGTTCACCGCGAGGCCGATCAGCGCGAGCAGCGCATCGGCGAGACGGGACGTCAGGCCCTTGTCAATGTCTGCCAGGTCGCTCGAGAAATGCGCGACGATGTTCCCGGTCTGTGCACGCGCGAAGAAATCCATCGACAGGCGCTGGAGATGGCTGAACATCTGGAGGCGTAGATCGTTCAGAATGTTCGAGGCGACCCGGGCCGTGAGGTAGTCCGCGGAAAGGTTGGCGAGGAGAGCGATGATGAATCCGCCCGCCAGCCCGGCCAGTATCCAGAGCAGCAGCACGCTGTCCCCGGCGGCCAGTGCCGTGTCGATGATGAGCTTCAGACTCAGGGCGAGGAACGTGTTGAAACCCTGTTGGAGCAGCATGGCCACGACGATCAGCAGTCCCTGAACCCGGTAGGGACGCCAATACGTGAGGGCGCGACGCATGACCGCGATGAGTCCCATCACCGGCTGGCCTTGAGCGCTCGTGGCGCCTTCCCGCGATTGGGCCCGCATCTACGTCGCCGCAGCCCGGTGCAGCAGTGGTTCACCCCGCATGCTCCGCTGGCAAGCTGCGTAGATGTGCTCGGCCAGGAGCGTGGGAGCGTCGGGTACGCCCATGAAGCTGCCGGATTTGTTGACGTCCACCACGTAGGGCCGGCCGCCGCTCAGCACCACATCCATCCCGAAGAGATCGATGCCGAAGGCGCGCCCGCAGCGCCAGGCAAGGTCACGGAGCTGCGGGGTGAGGGGGAACGGCTCGCCGGCTTTATCCTGGTACGTACGGAGCGGCCAGATCCGCCTCACCCCAAACAAGCGGCGCCCAATGCAAAAGACCTTCAGATCGCGTCCGTCCGGCTCCTCGTAGCGTTGCGCAAGGATCGGCTCGTTCGCTGGGAGGTCGATCAGCTCGCGGACATGCCGGATGACGCGGATGCCCTCCCCACGGGATCCCTGATAGGGCTTGACGATGAGCGGCCCGGACTCAAGGAGCGAGGCCAGGTCGTCGATCCTCGTCGTCAGGTAAGAGTCGGGCGTCGGCACACCCGCCGCCTGAAGAACCCGAGTCACGATGATTTTGTTGCGCATCATCGCCACGGTCGGGTAGGGGTTGAGGGTCGCGGCGCCGAGCGCGTGTAGCGCGCCAGCGAGGGTCAACGCGATATCCGATCCGGACTTGAGCAGATACAGGTCATTTTCAACTCGCACCCGGGAAAGGCTGATCAACTGTCTCTCAGGATGAGTCAGGTCTACCCGCACACCCCGCCGAGAAAGCAAATCTACCGCTTGCTCCACGTTCGGCGTCATTTGGTCCAGGATGATGCCGATTCGCATGAGCCCCCCGCGTTCTCCTCGCAATGCGAATTAACAGGCCGTTAACAGACCGTTAACGGAACATACGTCAATCTAAAGTGGCGCAATCCGCCATCCTCCGATTGGGGGGGGCGAGTCGGGGAAAAAACCCGGGGGAGCTGCGAAAAAATACCGGAGCGCACTTGCCACACTTTGGCGGTTGCGCCGCCGCTCCCCGCAGCTGGTCTACAACCTCGACCGCGACGCGTTCGAGCTCACCAACGTCGCCGGCAACGCGGCGAACGCCGGGCTGATCGCCATCATGGCGGCGCGGTTGCGCGAGTTCGATCCCGGCTGGACCGGGAGCGCGCCGTCCGCGCCGGCGTCCGCGGCACCGCCGGACTACGCCAACGACGACGCGTTCGAATGACCGCCGTCAGCTGCCGAGAGCGGTGTCGATCGCGCGGACGAGCCGGGCCTTCGGCACCGCGCCGAGGATCTGCTCCACGACCTGCCCGTTCTTCAGCAGGACCAGGTTCGGGATGGCGCGGACGTTCAGCCGCGCGGCCGACGCGGGGTTCGCGTCGACGTCGATCTTGACCACCCGGAGACGGCCGCCGTAGTCAGCTGCGAGCTGGTCGACGATCGGACCGATCGCCCGGCAGGAGGCTCACCAGGGAGCCCAGAAGTCGACGAGCACGGGCAGCGGCGCGCGCAGCACCTCCGCTTCGAAGGCGGCATCGGTGATTGGCGTGGCGCTCATCGAAGCGACCGTAGCCGCCGGCCGGCGCCGATGCAAACCGTCAGGGCACGCCCGCGCCGGCGACGTCCACGGGCACCGTCTCGATCCGCCCGCTGCGTTTCGGACGCGCTTCATCGCGTCGGATGGCTTCCGACGTCAGCACGAAGAGCGTCCGGCGATCGGGGCCGCCGAGCGTGCAGGCGATCGTGTGGCGGCCCGTCGCGATGCGGTCGGCCACGTCGCCGCCCTCGCGCACGCGGACCACTTCGTTGGACAGCGGCGACGCCACCCAGACCGCGCCCGCAGCGTCGAGGCAGATGCCGTCGGGAAAGACCGGGTCCACCGACGCCCACAGGCGCCGGTTGGACAGGCCGCCGTCGCCGGCGACGTCGAACGCCGTCAGGCACTGGGCGAACGTCTCGGCGACGATGAGCGTCCGGCCGTCGGGCGTGAGGACCATGCCGTTCGGGAACGCGAGGTCCTCGGCGGCACGCACGACGCGACCGTCGGGATGGACGAGCGCCAGCGCGGTCTTCCGCACTGGCGCGCCACTCTCGTAGTCCCAGCCGAAGTTGCCGACGTAGGCGCGGCCGTGCCCGTCGACCACCATGTCGTTCGCGTGGAACGTCGCGATGCCTGAGAGATCGGCATGGACGGCGACGCCGCCGCGGTCGACGCGGAGCAGCTTCCGGTCGGTCATCGAGACGACGAGCATTCGCCCATCGGGCAGCCAGCCGAGGCCCGACGGCTGCGTCGGCACGTCGAGGATCCGCTCGACGCGGCCGTCGAGGCCGACGGCGAGCACGCGGTCGTCATGCATGTCAGAGACGAAGAGCCGGCCGTCGTGCCAGCGCGGACCTTCGAGGAAGACGAAGCCGTCGGCGAGGACCGAGGTGACGAGCGACATCGCCGCCGCCGTCAGTCCGTGACGTCCTTGAAGATCGTGGCGTCGTGCTTCTGGAATGGTGCGCTGAAGGTCGCGCCGAAGCACGGGCCGCCGCCGCTCCGGTGGAGCTGGACGGCCACCGGACCGGCGAGCCGAATACGCATGGGGTCTCCCGCCGACTTATCGCGGCGGTGTGGGCTGTGTCCAGAAGAAATCGGACGCCGCGGGTCCGCGGCATTTATCGCCAGGGCATCGTCGTGCTAAGCAGCGTCGCCACGAAGGAGGGCCGCATGCCCGACGCGACGATCGACGGCGTGAAGATCCACTACAGCGAGGCAGGGGAGGGCGAACCGCTGCTCCTCATCATGGGCTACGGGATGCCCGGCGAGGCCTGGCTCGGGTCGCTGCCGTTCCTCGGCGGCTTTCGCGCCATCTACTACGACAACCGCGGGACCGGGCAGAGCGATCGGCCGGGCGGCCCGTACACCATCGTGCAGATGGCCGACGATGCCGCAGGCCTCCTCGACCGTCTCGGCATCGACGACGCCCACGTCTACGGCGTGTCGATGGGCGGCATGATCGCGCAGGAGCTGGCGCTCCGTCATCCGGAGAAAGTTCGTTCGCTCGTCCTCGGCTGCACGATGTGCGGCGGAGAACACTCGACGATGTGCGAGCCCGAGATTCTCGAGGAGCTGATCGCCGTTATCGGGGGAATGGGAACGATGGACCCCGCCGCGTGGGTCGACCGGCAGCTGCCGCTCTTGTTCACGCGGGAATGGGTGGAGGCCAACCCCGGCATCCGCGACATGCTGCTGATGATCGCACCGATGCTGCCGCCGACGCCGCCCGAGACGGCGCAGCACGCGATGGCGGGCCTCTGGGGCTGGAGCAGCCACGAACGCCTCACGGAGATCACGGCGCCGACGCTCGTCGTCCACGGCGACCGCGACGTCCTCATTCCGGTCGAGAACGCGCGCGTGCTCGCGGCGACGATCCCGGGCGCACGGCTGCACATCGTCGAGGGCGCGGGCCATGGGTATCCCGCGCAGGACCCCGTCGGCGTGCACCAGCTGGTGACCGACTTCTTCCGCGCGCAGGGCGAGGAGCGGCAACCGGCGGCGTCGGCAAGTCGTTGACGCGTTTCCGTGACACTGTAGTGCGCGCGGATCCGGACGAGCCCGATCTGCTCCTGCGCGAGCATTCCGGGTCCGCGCCGAACCGTCTTCGCACTTTCTCGTGAGCTGCTCGGCACTGCTCGAAATATGCAGCCCTCTGTTTGGGAGAGTCTGATGGCTGATAGTCGGTAAGAACCTCTGATGCTGCAACCTCGGCAACGAAATGCCATGACCTGGATCGCAGACCTCGAGCCCCGCGGCTACTTTGGCCGCGGGTACGCGACGAACTTGATCGCCGTCGGCTGGCTGGAGCAGGTATATCCCTATCCGCGGGGGAGGCTTAGCGACGCGCTCTATGCCCGCCACCTCGTAACCGATGACGCAAGGGAGCGCCGCGTGTCGGGATAAAAGCCGAGGCGGGCCATCAGGCGGCCGCGTAAATCGCGGGGGCCGGCAGCTCCGCCGTCGACGTCAGAAGCCGACCCGGAGACGGGTCATGATGCCGTTGTCGTGGTCGAACGGCATCATCGGGGCCTGCGACGTGCGCTCGTAGTTCAGCTGGATGCTGACGCGCGAGTCGAGCGCCCAAGTCACACCCGCCTCGGTCCGCCTGCTGAACGTGAACGGCGTCCCGTACTTCTGGCCGCTCAGGCTCAGTCGGCGCGCGGGCGGCGCCAGCGTCGGCGGGGAGGCCAGGAAGGCAGCGGCGCTGTTGCCGGCGGCCAACTGCTGCGGCTGCGAAGCCGGCGCCGGCGCACCGGCGGCGTGGCGCTCGGCGGCGGCGATCCGGGGCGCGGCACTCACCATCGCCCCGACGAGGATCAGCATCAGTCCGTGGTTCTGCACGATGGGCGGCGGATATAGGCGGATGTGGCGCGGAGCGCAACTCGCACATACCCGAAGGGAGAGGCTTGTCAGTGACGTCGATGGCGCCGCGCGACGCGGGGCCTGGGGGCGCGGGGCGGACTTCGAAGCGCGCGCGGTCCACAGTGTCCCGGGCAAGCCTGTCCCGTACCGGGCGAATGTAGCCTCGAGAGTTCTTCTAGCGGGCGGCGCCTTCGTGCCCGCCGTGGCCTGACGCGCGCGAGCGAGGCGCGACGGCCGACGGCGCGAGAGCCGCTGAATCCCGTTCGCCGAGCGCCGCTGCGAAGACCTCGTGGACTTCCTCCGCAAGCTGCTCGATCGGCTTTTCGGCAAAGCTCGCAAAGGCGATCTCGTCGAGCACGCGGATGCGGATCGCATGCCGGCCGCGGAGCACGAAGCCGTGCTTCGGAAGCGCACGCGCCGTCCCCTCGACGATGATCGGCAGGAGCGGAACCCGCGCCCGCTGGGCCAGCACGAAGGCGCCCGGCTTGAACGCCTTCAGGCGCCCGTCCGGCGAGCGCGTTCCCTCGGGGAACATCATGATGGGGCTGCCCTCCGCGAGCGTCCGCTCGCAGGCACGCATCATCTCCGCGACGCTCAGGGAATCGCCGCGGCGGAGCTTGATGTAGCCGTTGAGGGCCATGTTCCACCCGATGCAGGGTATGCGGAACATCTCGATCTTCGACACCCACTTGAAGTGCACGAAGAGGCGGAAGAGGACGAGGATGTCGAGGAACGATTGATGGTTCGCCACCATCACGTAGGGGACGCCCGCGCGGATCCTCTCGCGGCCGTCCACATGGACCCGCCAGGCGGGATTCACCCAGGTGTAGAGCGATGCCCACAGGCAAGTGAAGTGGTGAAGGACGACGCGCCGCCGGTCGACGAGGACGGTCGTTGCCCAGATGATGACCGCGACGGGGAACAGGAGGAGCGAGCTCACGGCGATGAACGTCCAGAAGAGGAGCGAGCCGACGCGGGCGAGCACGGGTGCCTGTTATCACGCGACCCGGCTCGCTCCCAGCGGGAACGTTCCGCCCCTCGCCTCCTGATCAGGACGCTTTTCTCAGCGGTCGCCGCTGCGCCGACCGCCACGACCCGCCGTGTGGGCGGGTATCGGACCTCGGCCGTGCGTACCGCCTCCCTCTGCTCCGGTCGACCCGGAATCCTCTGCGAGTATCTCGATCGCGCCCGCGTCGACGAGCTTCTTGAGCCCCGGGTGGTCGATGTCGTGCGCGGATATCTGTCCGCTTTTCCGGGGGCCCAGATGCAACGTCTTGCCGCGAGGCAGGGGGATGCTCAGCGGTTTCCCGGTCTTGTTGGTGACGGCCGCCATGGTTGGCTCCTCTCACCGCACGCGCTTACCTTCTGTTCTTCCCCGGAGCCTGCTTGGGGTGGCTGTAGGTGTCTTGCTTCGACTTCGCTTCGGCCGTGCCCTGGGCCTTTGCGGCGCTTTTCTGCTTCTGGCCGCGCTCTTTCGACTTGGGTGACTTGTCGCCCACGAGTGCCTCCATTCGATGGCTGAGGCCACCGGCGCGACGATGGCAGTCGCGCCATCAAAGGGCAAGTGGAGCAGCAACGCTGCCGCGGACGCGACCTCCGGCCGACATAGTGCCGCCGGCGTACGTGGCGCTCCTGCCGCACGGGAAGAGGGCCGGACGCCTGGGAGTGCATGCGCGACGTCGGATCGGGCGCGATGCGGACCGGCGACGACGTGCGCGTCTCGGGCACTAGCTCGACGGGATACGAAGGCCTCTTTCCCTTAGGGTTTCCGCCAATAGGAAGGCCGCGGGAACTCGCGCACATGATGACGCGTCCGAGTAGGCGAATGCAGTGGCGGATGCCAGCCGACACGAGGGAGGCAGTCATGTTTCTAGCCCATGAGACGTGCATCTCATGAAATCTCGGGTGCCGAAGCTCTGGCTGACCGCGAGGCGAAACCGACAGGAGATCATCAAGGCGGGGTTGAACCGGCGCGAGCTGTTCAAGATGGGCCTGCTCACCAGCGGAGGCTACCTGGTGGCCAAGAGCGGCCTCAGCGCCTGGGCGAGTGGAGGATGCGACGCCGGCGAGTGCCAGCCGGGGTGCAGCCCGCCGACCACCCCCTTCATCGACCCGTTGCGCATTCCACCCATCCTGCCGTCGCGACCCGTGACGGACCTCACGCCCGCGCCGCAGGAATGCCCGAACAACGCCATCAACCCGGCGACCGGTCTCCCCTTCGAGGGCCGCGGCCAGTACAACGGCGTCCTGCGGCCCGGAACGGACTGCTTCCAGTTCTTCAAACGGTTCCCGCCGGAGGATTTCTTCATCACCCGGATGAGGGAGAATAAGCGCTTCCGCATCACGTCCGACCCGCACATCCCCGACCAGACGATCTGGGGCTTCAACCTGGGCGGCAACGATCCGGCGATCACCCCCGGCCCGACGATCGTCGACCAGTACGATGGTGCGAGAGTGGTGCGGCGCTTCAACGAGCTGCCACCCCAGGAGCAGAACGGCGGCTTCGGGGTGCCCGAGGTCTCGACCCACTTCCACAACTTCCACGACGCCCCCGAAAGCGACGGGAGCCCCTGCCGCTTCTTCTTCCGGGGCCAGTATTTCGACTACCACCGCACCATGCAGACGCCCGGGTTCGACGACCCAAATACCGACCCGGCCGAGCGTCTTCTCGAGTTCCAGAGCTCGCTCTGGTACCACGACCACCGCGTCGAGCACACGGCAGAGAACGTCTACAAGGGGCTGCTCGGCTTCGAGCTCCTCTTCAACCAATTCGACACGGGCGACGAGAATACCGGCTTCCGGCTCCCGAGCTTCCCGCAGTTCGACATCCCGCTCGCCCTCGCCGACAAGCTGATCGACCCCGGCACGGGGAAGATCTGCTTCGACCTCTTCGGGTTCGACGGCCTGGTCGGCGACAAGCTGCTCGTCAACGGCGTCCTCCAGCCATTCTTCGAGGTGCAGAAGCGCCGCTACCGCTTCCGGATCCTCGACGGCGGGCCGTCGCGCTTCTACGAGCTGTTCCTCACCAATCCCGACAACCCGAAGCAGTCGATTCCGTACTTCGCCATCGCCAACGACGGCAACCTCTTACCCGCCCCGGTACGCTTCCCGACGTCATCGGGCAGCGGGGCCCGCATCGGTGTTGCGGAGCGCGTAGACATCATCATCGACTTCAAGGCGATCGCGCGCGACCTCGGCGTCAAGCGGCTGTGGCTGGAGAATCGCCTCGAGCAGGTAAACGGCCGGGGCCCGACGGGCAAGATCCTGCCCGCCGGCCAGCGCGAGAACGTGCTCGTGGAGTTCCGGCTCGTGGGCAACAGCGTGCGCGACAACAGCGTAGACCCGGCCGACCCGACGGTGCGGTTCTACGCCCTGCCCCCTCGGCCGACCCCGCGGATCACGCGCCGGTTCCGCTTCGAGCGGGGCAACGGCCAGTGGCAGGTCAACGGGAAGTTCTTCGACTGCGACCAGATCCGCTTCACGGTGAACCGGAACTCGGCGGAACGGTGGATCCTGGAGAACAACTCCGGGGGCTGGCAGCACCCGATCCACATTCACCTGGAGGAGTTCCAGATCGTCCGGCGCAACGGGCAGCTGATCCAGCGGGGGGACATCGAATTCTCCCGGAAGGACGTCGTCAGGTTGCAGTTCAACGAGAAGATCGAGCTGGTGATGCGCTTCCGGGACTTCCGGGGGGACTATCCCATGCACTGCCACAACACGATTCACGAGGACCACGCCATGATGCTGCTGTGGGCGGTGCAGGATGACGCGAACGACAACAACACCCGACCGTAGAGACACAGGAGAGCGACCCATGACCGCGATGACGAGGCGAACCTGGCTGGCGGCGCTGGGCCTGCTACCGGCGGCCGGACTGCTGTCGTGGGCCGAGGCGAGCGGGAAGAGCCAGAAGAAGGAAACGCACACCTGGGAGGACATCCCGCCGCGGGAGCTGATCCGGCGCCGACACCTTCCCGACGTCGCGCTGGTCACGCACCAGGGCAGATCCGTTCGCTTCTACGATGACCTGGTCAAGGACAAGAAGGTGGTGATCAACTGCGTGTACACGCGGTGTCAGGGCATCTGCGTGCCGGTCACCGCCAACCTGGTGCGGGTCCAGAAGTTGCTCGGCGACCGGGTCGGCCGCGACATCTTCTTCTATTCGATTTCGTTGAAGCCCGAGGAGGACACCCCTGAGGCGCTCGAGAGGTACGCGGCGCTGCACGGCGTCGGGCCGGGCTGGTTGTTCCTGACCGGCAAGCCCGAGGACATCGAGAACCTACGCACGAAGCTCGGCTTCCGCTATGCCGATCCCGCCGAGGACGCGGACAAGTCGAATCACGTCGGGATGATCCGCATGGGGAACGAGCCCTACCTGCGATGGTCCGCGTGTCCTGGACAGGCAGCTGCGGCGTGGATCGCGCAGGATATCTTGCTGGAGATGGATGGCCCCACGCGTCCACCGCTGGTGTCCGGGTAGCTAGCCGAGGGTGAGCCAGCCCTCGAGGACGACGACGGCTTCGCCGCCGACCTCGAGGTGCCACTCGCCGCTCGCGTCGCGGCGGCCGCGGACGGCGACCCGACCGGGCCGTCCCACCTCGACGCCCTGCTCGGCGACGTAGGCGAAGTCGCCGCCGAAGAGCCCGTGGCGGGCACCGTAGGCGGCGACGGCGCCGTTCCCCGAGCCGCAGACGGGGTCTTCGGGAATCCCGGCGCCCGGCGCGAAGCTCCGCAGGTGGACGGCGCACGCCGGATCTTCCGCTGCGCGGCAGAAGACGGTGACGCCGGTCGCCTCTTCTTCGGCCGCCACCGCCGCGACGAGGCCGAAGTCGGGGCTGAGCGCCCGCACGGCCGGCAGCCCGTCGAGCGCCACGACGACCCACGGGATGCCCGTCGACACCACGTCCACCGGCAAGGCCGCGAGGGCGCTCGGCGCGCAGCCGAGCATGCGGGCGCAGCGCTCGCGGTCGACCGCGGCCGGACGCCAGACGGGTGACGGCATCGCGATCGAGAACGCGAGCCCGCTCGCCGCCGGCGTGACCGTGACGTCGACGATGCCGACCGCGCTCTGCTGCCGCACGGTGGTTGGCTGCAGCGGCCGCGTCAGGTGACCCGAGGCGATCAACGCGGCGACGGTGCCGATCGTCGGGTGACCCGCGAACGGCAGCTCGTGCCGCGGCGTGAAGATGCGCACGCGGTAGTCGGCGCCGGCGGCCGTCGCCGGTGTCACGAAGGTCGTCTCGGAGAGGTTCGTCTCGCGCGCGATCGCCTGCATCTCGTCCGCGCCGAGTGCGCCGGCGTCGGGCACGACCGCGACGGCGTTGCCGGCGAGCGGAACCCGGGTGAAGACGTCGACCTGGAGAAGCCGAAGGCGCCGCATGGCCCGCGCCCGGCCTACTCCTCGTCCTCACCCTCGCCCTCGCCTGCGTCCTCATCAGCGGCGGGCGGCGGCGCGGGATTCGCCGGCATGGTCGTCGTGGCGCCCGCCGGCGTCTCCCCCTCGACGAAATCGCCCGACCGCTTGTCGAGGCGGGTGTACATGTAGTCGCGCGCCTCGTAGACCGTCTGCCCCCCGGCCTTCATGACGTAGTACTTGGCGTCGTGCTTGGTGCCGAGGATCGTGCCGATCGGCTGGCCGTCCTTGTCGGCGAGCGTGATGCGGAGATCGGGCGCATTCAGCCCGAACGGCGCCAGGTCGGCCGCCGGCTCGGCCGCGATGCTCGCGCCGCGGAGGTCGTGCAGATCGTCGACGAAGCGCGAGATGGCGGTGTCCTTGGGCTTCTTGCCGTCGCCGGCGCCCTCAACCTTCCACGCGGTGTCGCCGCTGCGCGCCAGCGTCGGACCGGGGCCGCCGTCCTTCCGCTCGACCGTGATGCGCCCGACGCGCGCCTGGTCGAAGGCGAGCACCGTCTTGTCGCGGAAGTCGTTCGTCTGCTTGCCGAGCGAGCGCGTCGTCCAGTCGCCGACGCCGTAGACCGTCGGCTGGCTCGCGCGCTTGGCGTAGACGAGCTTCTGCGTGCCCTGCGTCCCCTCGGCGCCGAGGAGCAGGCTCTGGGTCTCGGCGCCGTCCTTCCCCGTGGCGATCGTCACCGTCAGCTTCGGCTGGTCGAGGCCGTACTTCCCGAGGTCCGCCGGCGCGTCGTCGGGGAACTCGCTTGCCCGCGTGCTGCGCAGCGTCGACAGATACGAGCGCACCTCGGTCAGGTCGGCGGGCAGGTCGCCCGGTTCGACCACCCAGGCATCCTTGCCCTTGCGCGCGAGCGTCGTCGTCTTGTCGTCGCCGGTGATGTCGACGCGTTGCACGTCGTCGTCCTGGAACGTGACGAGCTGCTTATCGCGCAGGTCCTTCGCCTGCTTGTTGAGCGCGTATTGCAGCGACGAGGTGGTGAGGTACAGCTTCGGCTCGTCGCCCTTGCGGACGTAGCTCTTGCCGCCGATCGCGGTGTTCTTGCCGACGGCGATGGGCGGCGGTTCGGCGCCGGACTTGACAGTGATCTTGACGAGCGGGTTCGGCTTGTCGAGCCCGAAGGCGGCGAGGTCCTGCGGCGCCTCGTCGAGCGTGCGCTGCACCTCGGCGTCGGCGAGCGTGTTGACGACGCCCTTGACGGCCGGATCGTCCGCGGGCGCGTCGACCGGCTTCACGATCCGCCAGCCCTGGTCGCCCTTCTTGAGCTCGATCTCGCGGTCCGGGAAGACGAGGTCGATGCCGGTGATCGCGTCCTTGTCGACGCCGAGGAGCTTCGCCTTCTTGCCCTCCTCGCGCGCCTTTGGGACCTCGTAGACCCAGAGGTAGGTCCCGAGCCCGGCCACCAGCACGAGAAGGACGAGGATCCGGCTCCAGCTCACTCCGATCTCCGCCGCCACCAGATCGCGATCCCGCCCGCGATCAGGAGCTCGGGGATGATCAGCACGGAGAGGTAGAAGATCTGGACGGCCTGCCCGCCCGTCAGCTCGGCGCGCGAGGCGCGGATGGTGCGGCTGCGAATCGAGACCAGCTCCTCCTGGCCGACGAGCCAGCCGACGGCGTTCAGGAAGAGGTCGCCGTTGAGACGCGACGCGCCGAGCTGCTGGTTGTCGGCGAAGAGCGACGTGCCGAAGACGACGAGCCGCGCCTCGTCGGGCGACGCCGGCTTGCCCTCCGCGGCCGCCGCGGGCGTGACGCCGAGGTCCTTCAGCTTGGCCGTGACCGCCACCGCGACGGTGAGCGGCCCCTTCCGGTCGGTCTCTTCCACCGTCGCCGTGCCCTTGCTGAAGAGCTCGTCGACCTTGGCGAGGGCACGGCTCGACGCGCTCGTCTTCACGAGCGCCGTCGCCTGGATGCCCTTCTTGCCCGTCGAGTCGGGCTCGACCGTCCGGGTCTGCGGGTACTGGGTGTAGTCGCGGAAGTTCTGCGTGATCGGATGCGCGCCGTACGTCTTGGTGATCGGCGTGATGCCCATGGACGGACCGGCGAAGAGGCGGAGCTCGCGGTCGATCACGATGTCGTTACCGAGCTTGACGCCCCAGTCGGCGAGGAAGCCGTTCAGCCGGTCGCCGCCCTCGCGCGGCCCGACCAGCGCCAGGAGGTGCCCGCCGCGCTTCAGATACGCGTCGAGCGCCTGCACCTCGTGCTCGTCGAGCGGACGTGCCGGCCCGGCGAGCACGAGCGCGCTCGCGTCGTCGGGGATGCTCTCCGCGGCGGGCAGCACGAGCGGCTTCACCTCGTAGTTCTCCTGCTCGAGCGCGAGCTTCGCCCCGGCGTAGCCCTTCGGCTCCTGCTGGTCGGCGATGTCCGCCTCGCCATCCCCTTCGGCGAAGTACACGACCTTCTTGGTCGCGCCGGTGACGCGGATGAGCCCGTTCGTGACGGTCTCCTCCGTCGGTTGCGTCACGACGAACGACTCCTTGCCGTACTGGAGGTTCACGCTGCGCGCCGTCGTGATCTTCATCTGGTCGACGAGCGCCGGCTCCTTGTCCGGGTCGACGAGCCGGAATTTCAGGTGCGCGGGGTTCGCGTACTTGTAGCTGTCGAGCAGGCTCTGGAGCTGCGGATCCTGGCCAGCCTCGACGAAGGCCGTCATCTCGAGGTCCTCGGTGAGGGCCCCCACTACCTTCTTCGACTGCGGCGAGAGCGTGTACACCCCGGCCTCGGTCAGGTCCCAGCGATGGTGATGGCGGTAGAGGAGGTAGTTGGCGCCGGCCGCGAGTGCCAGAAAGAGCACGGTGTAGAGCGCGGCGCTCGCACCGTAGCGGGTGGAGCGGGCGCCGAGCGCCGCCCGGAAGCCCTCGAAACCGAAGGCGAGGTAGGCGAGGACCAGCGCCGCGCCCGCGACGAGGTTCAGCAGCACGTACGGGTCGGCCACGGTACGCAGGAGGGCCGCGGCGACGAACCCGAAGGCGAGGAAGACCAGGCCGAGAAGTCCGAAGAGGGAAGCGGAGCGACCCACCCTACGTCACCTCCAGCGGACCGACTCGACCGATCGTTGCGTGAGGAAGATGCCGACCAGGAGCACGGTGGCGAAGTAGGCGAGGTCGCGGGTGTCGATGATGCCCTTCAGCAGTGTCTGGAAGTGCTCGGTGATCGACACGTACTTGATGATGGCCGCGCCCGCGCCCTGGATGGTCTCGCCGAGCCAGCCGATCGTGTACAGCACGAGGAGCGCAAACAGCGCGCCGACGTACGCGATCACGACGTTGTCGGTGAACGACGAGATGAGCGTGCCGATAGTGAGGAAGCACGTCGCCATCAAGGCGAGGCCGAGGTAGCCGGCGAGCATCAGCGGCACCTCGGGGTTCCCGTAGAGCAGGAGCAGCACGCCGAAGAACCCGGAGAGCCCGACCATCAGCAGCACGAGCGTCAGGCCACCGAGGAACTTCCCGACGACGATCTCGCCGACGCGCACCGGCGACGTGAGCAGCAGCTCGTACGTGCCGGCGCGCTTCTCCTCGGGGAACATGCGCATGGTGATCGCCGGGACGATGAAGATGAGCAGCACGGCCATGTTGTGGAGCAGCGGGACGATCACCATCTCGTTCAGGTTGAACCGCGAGAGCATCTCGGGGTTCCGCATCATGCTGTAGATCTGAAGAAGTAGCCGGCGAGCGCCACGTACGCGGCGATCAGTACGTAGGCGACCGGCGAGGCGAAGTAGGAGCGGACCTCCTTGCCGGCGATGGTGAGGGCATTCCGCATCAGGGCTGCTCCTCGGCGGCGGCGGCCGCCCGCGCCCCGTCGCTCGTGTCGCGCGAGATCGCCTCGATGAAGACCTCTTCGAGCGTGCGCGTCCGGGTGAGGTTCGCGAGCTGGTCCTCGAGGACCACGCATCCCTCGTTGATGACCACCACCTTGTCACAGACCTGCGACACCTCGGGCAGGATGTGCGTCGAGAGCACCACCGTCCGCTGGACGCGGAGCGTCTTGATGAGGCTCCGGATCTCGATGATCTGCCGCGGGTCGAGGCCGATGGTCGGCTCGTCGAGGATCAGCACCGGCGGATCGTGGATCAGCGCCTGCGCGAGCCCGACGCGCTGCCGGAAGCCCTTGGAGAGGTGGCCGAGGAGGCGGTGCCTCACCTCGGTGAGCCCGCAGGTGTGCAGCACGCGCTCGATCGCGTCCTCGATCGCAGCACGGTTCATGCCCTTCAGCTTGGCGGCGAAGCGGAGATACGGCACCGCCGCCATGTCGTTGTAGAGCGGCGGGTTCTCCGGCAGGTAGCCGATGCACCGGCGCACCTCGCTCGATTGCTCGAAGACGTCGAAGCCGTCGACGCGCACCGTGCCGCTCGTCGCCGGCATGAACCCGGTGATGATGCGCATCGTGGTCGTCTTGCCGGCGCCGTTCGGGCCGAGGAAGCCGAGGATCTGACCGGTCTGCGCCGTGAACGACACATCGCGGATCGCCGCCCGGTCGCCGTACCGTTTGCTCAGGTTCGCGACTTCGATCATGTAGTGGAATAAGACGTTGGGATCGCGGCGAAAATTCGGGGAGCGTATCTAGCGGCCCGCTCCCGGGAAGTCAAGATTTGGGGAAGTCGAAGACGGACCCGGCTGCCGGGCCACGCCTGTATCTAGTCGACGGCAGCGGCTACGTCTACCGCGCGTTCCACGCGCTCCCGCGCCTCAGCACCTCGCGCGGATTGCCGACCAACGCCGCTCTCGGCTTCGCTAACATGCTTGCGAAGCTGCTCCGGGAAGAGCGCCCGCGCTACACGGCGGTCGTCTTCGATGCCCCGGGTGAGACATTTCGCGACAACCTCTACGCGGCCTACAAGCAGAACCGGCCCGGCGTGCCGGACGAGCTGCGGCCGCAGATGGGCTACATCCGCCGGATCGTCGACGCGTTTCGCTTGCCCGTGATCCAGGTCTCGGGCGTGGAGGCCGACGACGTGATCGGCACGCTCGCCGCGCAGGCCTCCGCCGCCGGACGCGAGACCGTCGTCGTCACCGGGGACAAGGACATGATGCAGCTGGTCGACGGACGCACGACGCTGCTCGACACGATGCGCGACCGCCGCTTCGGCCCCGACGAGGTGCGCGCGCGCTTCGGGGTCGACCCGGCGCTCGTGCCGGACGTCATGGGCCTCATGGGAGATCCGATCGACAACATTCCCGGCGTCGCCGGCATCGGCGAGAAGACCGCGAGCGCGCTCGTCTCCCGGCTCGGGCCGGTCGAGCAGATACTCGAGCGGCTCGACGAGGTCGAGACGATCGGCCTCCGCGGCGCCAAGAAGGTCCGCGAGACGCTGGCGCGCGAGGCCGAGAGCGCCCGCCTCTCGAAGGCGCTGGCGACGATCCGCTGCGACGTGCCGATCACGCTCGACCTCGAGGCCCTCCGCTGGGACGGGCCCGACCCGGCGCGGCTGCGGCCACTCTTCGTCGAGCTCGAGTTCCACTCGCTCCTGCGCGAGCTCGTGCCGAGCGGTGAGGCGCCGGAGGTCGAGCGCTGCGCGGTGCGGACGGCGGCCGAGGTGGCGGCCGCGCTGCCGGCGCTGTGCGCGACCGGGACGCTGGCCGTCGCGTGTGCGCTCGACTCGGGCCGGGCGACGGCCGGCCGGCTGACGGCGCTCGCGGTCGCTGCGCCGAGCGGGCCCGTGAACGCCGTCGCGACTCCCGAGGAGCCGGCGGTGCTCGCGGCGCTCGGCCCCGCGCTCGGCGACCTCGCCGTCGCGAAGCTCGGCGGCGATCTGAAGACGCTCCGGGTGGCGCTCGCGCGCCGCGGCATTGCGCTCGCGGGTCCCACCTTCGACGTCTCGCTCGCCTCGTACTGCCTGAACCCCACCCGAGCCGATCACGGCGTCGCGGCGCTCGCCGAGGAGCTGCTCGGTGAGGCCCGTGCGCCCGACGGCGATCCGGCCGAGACGGCGTGCCGGGCCGCGCGTGCCGCCCATCGCCTGAAGCCGGCGCTCGAGGAGCTCCTGCGCGCGCACGAGATGGAGCGCCTGTTCCGCGACCTCGAGATGCCGCTCGCGTCGGTCCTCGCCGACATGGAGCTCGCGGGGGTCGCGCTCGACGTCGCCGCGCTTGGGCGCCTGTCCGCGGAGATGGGCGCCGAGCTCGAGCGGCTCATGCGGGAGATCTACGAGCTCGCCGGCGGCGAGTTCAACATCCACTCGCCGCCGCAGCTGCGCGTCGTCCTCTTCGAGAAGCTCAAGATCTCGACGCGCGGCATCCGGCGCGGCAAGACGGGCCTCTCGACCGATGTCGACGTGCTGACGCGACTCGCCCGCGAGCATCCGCTGCCGGCGAAGATCCTCGAGTACCGGATGCTCTCGAAGCTCAAGTCGACGTACGTCGACGCGCTGCCGGCGCTGGTCGACCCGAGGACCGGCCGCCTGCACACCTCGTTCAACCAGACGGTCGCCGCGACCGGCCGCCTCTCGAGCTCCGAGCCGAACCTGCAGAACATCCCGATCCGGACGGAGGAGGGGCGCCGCATCCGTGCCGCCTTCGTGGCGCCGCCCGGCCACCGGCTCATCTCGGCGGACTACTCGCAGATCGAGCTCCGCGTGCTGGCGCACCTCTCGGGCGACCCGGCGCTCATCGAGGCGTTCACGCGCGGCGACGACGTCCACGCCCGCACCGCGGCCGACGTCTTCGGGAGCCTGCCCGCCGCGGACGGCCGGCGGCTCGCCAAGGTCATCAACTACGGGATTGCCTACGGGATGGGCGCGGCGCGGGCAGCGCGCGAGCTCGGCGTGGCCCTCGCCGAGGCGCAGGCCTACATCGAGGGCTATTTCGCCCGCTACGCCGGCGTGCGGGCGTTCATCGCCTCGACGATCGCCGAGGCGCGGACGCGAGGCTACGTGACCACCGTGCTCGGCCGGCGGCGCTACCTGCCCGAGCTCGGCGCCTTCGACCCCGCGGTGCGGCAGTTCGCCGAGCGGGCCGCCACGAACACCCCCATCCAGGGCTCGGCGGCCGACCTCATCAAGCTCGCCATGCTCGCGGTTCCGCGCCGCCTCGCCGAGGCGGGCCTCGGCGGCCGCCTGCTCCTCCAGGTGCACGACGAGCTCCTGCTCGAGGTGCCCGAAGCGAGTGTCGAGCAGGCCATCGAGTGTGTTCGGTCGGCCATGGAGACCGTCTGGCCGCTCCGGGTCCCCCTCCGGGTGGACGTCCGCCACGGCGCCAGCTGGGCGGAGGCTCACTGAGCCGATGCCCGGTCGCGGTGCCTTGAATACGGCCTGCCCGGGGCTCGTCTGAGGGGTGGCGGGCGGTGCCCCCTAACGACTGGGAGCTGGTCCAGCGCACCCGCGAGGGTGATCGGGACGCGTTCCGCGAGCTGGTCGAGCGCTATCAGCGCCGGGTGGCATCGCTCGCGGTGGGTATGCTCCGGAGCCGGGAAGACGCGCTCGACGTCGTGCAGGAGACCTTCACGAAGGCCTACCAGCACCTCGATCGGTTCAAGGGCGACTCCGGCTTCTATACGTGGCTCTACCGCATCGCGTTCAACGTCTGCGTCGATCACCAGCGGCGCGAGGGCAAGCTCGCCAACCTCCGTCCCGAGTCCGAGGACAGCGGCGACCTCGGTGCGCCGCTCGGCGCCGACGGGCCGCTCTCCGACGAGCCCTTCCAGCGCCTGCGCAGCGCGGAGATCGGCCGGCGCTTCGAGCAAGCGATTCGTGAGTTGACCCCTGATCACCGGGCCGTCATACTCCTCCGCGAGGTGGAGGGCCTCTCCTACGAGGAGATCAGCCGAGTCCTGGAGTGTCCGAAGGGCACGGTGATGAGCCGGCTCCACTACGCGCGTCGCCAGCTGCAATCGCGCCTCCGAGAGCTCCTGTGACGTGCGCGGACATCGAGCGGCTCGTGGACGCATTCGCGGACGCGGAGCTGCCGACGTCGACGATGGTGGCGGTCGCGCGTCACGCAGCCGGTTGCGCATCGTGCGAGGAATCCGTGCGGCGGCTGCAGGACCTGCACGACGCGGTGGTGCACGCGGTCCGCACCGAGGTCGACGCGCTCGACTTCTCCGGCCTGTGGCCCGCGGTCACGGCGGCGGCCGATCGCGTCGATGCGCGCCGGACCTGGGCACGGCGCGCGCGAGCGATGCCGGCCGCGGCCGCCGGGGCGCTCGCGGTGGCGGCGGCGGCCGTCTTCTGGTTCCAGGGGATCCGCGTTGCCCCCATGCCAGAGTCGAGGCCCGCGCCGGCCGTCGCATCGTACCGCGTGCTGCCGAACCAGACGTTCTTCGACCGTCTGACGGGCAAGGACCTGCGAGTGCGTCGCGAGCCGCGTAGTGGAACGACGATCATCTGGGTGAATGCCACGATGGGAGGGCCCGCGCGGTGACCCGGATGGCGGTGGCGCTCGGCCTCCTCGCTGCGGCCGTGCCGATCGCCGCTGCCGTGGCCCTCGGGATGGAGGTGCAGGTCGTGAGCGTGCGCGCCGAGGAGCGCGGCCCGTCCGACGTCGAGCTGCAGCCGGTGCGTGCTCGCCTGCGCCGGCTCGTCGGGTACCGGTCCTTCCGCGTCGTGCAGCAGGAGCGCCGCCAGTGCACCTGGCGGAACCCCGAGGAATTCGTGATCCCCGGCGGCCGCTCGCTGCGCATCATGCCGAAGGGCTTGCACAACGAGGCGGTGATGATGCAGGTTCGATTGTTCGACGGCCGCCGGCGGCTGGTCGATACCGACGTCCGCCTGCGGAACCGCGGCACCATGCTGCTCGGCGTCGGTCACCAGGCCGGGCGAGCCGACGGGGCGTTGATCATCATGCTGAAGGCGGAGGCACAATGATGATGGGCTGGCCAATCGACTGGTTGGACGACGTGAGCAATCAGCTGTGGGGGATGCTGGACGCCTTCCGCGGTGAGGCGCGACGTCAGGGGATGCTGGCGCTGCTGCGGCCGATCGCGCCGTTCAACCGTCCCGAGATCCTGGCCCCGGCGGTGACGATCGCGGCGCTGCTCTCGGTCTTGCTGCTCTCGGGCGTGGCGGTCGCGGCGCTCGGCGCGTTCGTGACGGCGCTGATCGCCCTCTACCTCCTCCTCGTGCAGGTGTTCGGCGTCACGATCGAGCTCCATCCGTTCGGCACCCGGTGACCCGGCGCCGCGCCGCGCGCCGGAGCTTGCTGGCCGGCGTCCTCCTCGCGGTCGTTGGAACCGGCTCCGCGGCGGCGCAGGAACGTTCCGCTCCGAAGCTCTCGAAGCCGCCCGCGGGGGGAGACTACCGCTCGCCCCTGGGCCAGCGCACCGAGACCCAGGATCTGCAGGACAGCGCCAAGCGCCTCTACGACCGCGCGTACCGCCTGCGCGAAGGCGCCGATGCGCTGCGTGATCGGAACCGCTACGAAGAGGCGGACGCCTACGACGACGAGGCGCGCGACCTCGAAGAGCAGGCGCGCGGCTACGAGCGCCGGGCCGAGGAGTCCCGCGTCGCCCCGCCGAGCCGCCGCCCGCCGCCCATCGAGGAGTGAGACCGCGCCGCCGTCAGGCGGCGCGCATCGCCTTGATGAGGACGTCGGCCACTTCGGGCCGGCTGAACTCCTTCGGCGGCCGCTCGCCGCGCGACAGCATCTCCCGCACCTTCGTGCCCGACAGCGCCACGTGCTGGCTCGGGTCGTGCGGGCACGTCTTGGTCGACGCCATGCTGTCGCACGTCCGGCAGAAGAACGTGTGATCGAAGCGCAGCGGCAGGATGCCGATGTCGTCGACGGGGAACTGATCGAAGATCTTCTGCGCGTCGTACGTGCCGTAGTAGTTCCCCACGCCGGCGTGGTCGCGCCCCACGATGAAGTGCGTGCAGCCGTAGTTCTTCCGCATGATGGCGTGGAAGATCGCCTCCTTGGGTCCGGCGTACCGCATGTTGGCGGGCAAGACCGAGAGCAGCGTGCGGTCGGCGGGGTAGTAGCGCTCGAGCAGCACGCGGTAGCACTCCATCCGCACCTCGGCCGGGATGTCGTCGCCCTTCGTCTCGCCGACCAATGGATGAAGAAGGAGCCCGTCGACGATCTCGAGGGCGCACTTCTGGATGTACTCGTGCGCGCGATGCACGGGGTTGCGCGTCTGGAAGGCGACGATGCGTTTCCACCCGCGCTCGCGGAACGCCGCGCGCGTCTGTCGCGGCGTCAGGCGGTGCTCGGGGAAGGGCAGGTCGGCGGGGTGACGGAGGAGCGTTACGCGTCCCCCGAGGTAGACCTCGCCTTGGGCGAGCACGGCGGCGACGCCCGGATGCTTCGCGTCGTCCGTGCCGTACACCGCGGTCACCTCGCGGCGCTTGTCGGGGCGGTACGTCTCGCGCAGGTGGAGGATCGCGAGCGTCGTGCCCGCCTCGTCCTGGAGTGCGACGTCGGCGCCGACGGCGAACCGTCGCACCTCGTCCGCGCCGACCCCGAGCGTCACCGGAATCGTCCACACGGCGCCGCTCGCGAGCCGCATGCGCTCGACGACGCCGGTGTAGTCCGCCTGGCCCATGAACCCGTCGAGCGGGCTGAATCCGCCGATGACGATCATCTCGAGGTCCGAGAGTGTGCGGCGATCGAGCCGGAGCGCCGGCAGCCGAGCCGCTTCCTTCTCCCAGTGCGTGCGCTCGGCCGGCGTGGCCTCACGATCGACGAGCACGCCGCCGTGCGGCGCGATGGCATCCTCGAGATGGTCTTTCGTCATCGGGTAACCCTACGAGCAGGTGCGGAGAGATGCAAACGAATCAGCGTCCGACGCCGAGGCCGATGAGCGGCCAGTAGTAGACCGCGGTCAGGTTGAAGGCGAGCCATGCGATCGCGACGAGCACGAAGCCGGGGACGAGCATGTCGCGCAGCCGGAGATAGCCCGACGAATACGCGATCGCGTTTCCCGGCGTGCCGACCGGCAGCGTGAAGGCGAGGCCCGCGGGCAACGCCACCGCGGGCGCCATGATCCGCGGGTCGATCCCGAACTGCTGCGCGATGCCGAGCGCCACCGGCATGAGCAGCGCCACCACCGCCGAGTGGCTCATCGCCTCAGTAAGGAGGATGCCGACCGCGGAGATGAAGGCGAGGACCTGTAACGGGCTGTGCGCCCAGCGGCTCACGGTGACGCTCGCGATCCACCCCGAAGCGCCCGACCGCGTGAGCGCCGAGCCGAGCGCGATCGCGCCGCCGTACATGAGAAGCACGCCCCAGTTCACGTAGCGCTCGAGATCCGGCCAGGTGAGGAGTCGCAGCAGGAAGATGACGATCACGCCAGCGAGCGCGATGTTGGCGAGGCCGAACTCCTCGCCGCCGACGATCCAGGCGATCAGCGTCGCCAGCATGACGAGGCCGATCGATTTCTCGCGCGCCGACGGCCGGCCCATGCGGAGCATCTTCTCGGCGATCACCACGTCCGCGTCTCGCACGGACTCGATGTCGATGGGAAAGAAGCGCACGATCACCTGCCAGCCCGCGACCAGCAGGACGGCCACGATCGGCCAGGCGGCGAGCGTCCACTGGGCGAAGCTGTAGCTCTGTCCCGTCGTCTCCCGCAGCATCCCGATCGCGAGCGGCGCGCGCCCGCCGCCGAGCAGCGTCGCGATCCCGCCGATCTGCGTGCCCCACGCCATCGCGAGGAACAGCGCCCGGCCGTAGTTGCTCCGATCGCGCGGCAGGCGGAGCACGCGCGCGATCTCGAGCGTGATGGGAAACGTCATCGCCGCCACGGCGTGCTCGGACATGAAGAACGACATGAACGCGTTCATCAGGAAGAGCGACAGGAGCAGCGAGCGCGGCGTGTGGCCAAAGCGGCGCAGGATGGCGATCGCGATGCGCGAGGAGAGGCCGCACTTGATCAACGCGGCGGCGAGGATGAAGGCACCGAGGATGAAGAAGACGGCCTCGTTGCCGAAGAGCGCGTACGTCTCCTTGGCCGGGAGGACGCCGGTCGTCGGCAGCAGCACCATGGCGAGCAGGCTCGTCACCATGAGCGGCAGCACGCTCGTCACCCAGTAGACGAGGCAGAGGACGAAGATGGCGAGCGCCTTCTGCCCCGCGGGCGACAGCCCTTCGGGCGTCGGCATCGCGCGCACCACGAGGTACAGTACGAGCCCGGCGGTCAGCACCGTCGGCCGGTACGTCCGCTCGGCGAGGATGCGCCACAGCGGCCGGGTGTCGACGAGGACTTCCGCGCGCGATGCCTGCGGGACGGCCACTACAAGTGGGAGGACTCGAAGGACTCGCTGACCGTGCGGACCCGAAGGCGGCGGCGGAAGCGGGCGAGACTGCGCGCCGCGAGCGCCCCGAGACGCGACCGCGTGAGCTGCTGGACCGCCACCGCGAGACGCGCTTCGTCGCCGGCCAGGTGACGCGCCTCGAGTGGGGTCACGCCGAATGCGAGGTCGCGCATCCAGCCCATGTTGATGCGGCGCTCCTTCACGGCCCGGTAGAGGTGCGCGAGGACCGACGCCAGCTCCGCGGGGTCGGATGCGGCGACGTCCGCCGCCGGGGCCCCGCCGCCGCGGAACACCCCGAGGACCGGCACGACGGACATCGCGGTGAGCGCGTCGATGCCGCGAATCGTCGAGGCGGGCGGCTCGAGCCCCATGACCAGCTCGGTCCACACGGTGCCACTCGGGAACACCTCGGCCGCATACGCGAGCGCCTCGAGATACCGCTCGCGGCCGATGTAGCGCGCGCGGCCGACGCAGTGTCGCTGCAGGACGTCGGCGTCGAAGATCTCGAGGTTGTAGCTGAGCGCGTCCACGCCCATCGCGTAGGTGCGGTCGATCCAGTGGTTGGCGCGCGGCGGATGCACCTGGGTGGCGATCAGCGTGTCGAAGTGACGGCGCACGGCCTCGATGTACGGGGTGAGAAAGCCGATCCCGCCGTCCTCGGCGTCGAAGAACGCGCTGTTGAAGTACACGAACTCCGCCGCGCCCTCGTCGAACGCCGCCCGCACCGCTTCGAGGACGTCCTCGACGGGCACCGCATCCCGCTCCGTCATGCCCCGCGCGCCCTCGACGCAGAAGCGGCACGGCGCACCGCGCAGGCTGAAGCCGCAGGCGCCTGCCGGGTTGATCACCAGGTGGCTGCCGTGGACGGCCGCGACGCGCCACATCGGCGTGCCGCGCGTCGTCCGCCGTTCGTAGAACCGGGGCTGCGGCACGGCCCGGACCTCGACCCGGAGCGTCTCGGCGCCGTCGAGCTCGCGGCGCACGAGGAAGAACCGCTCGCCGTCGACGAGCAGATGGAACGGCGAGCCGGCGGTCGTCCGCTCCTCGACGGGCGCGCTCACCCAGGTCTCGTCGGGGAGCACGAGGTCGAGCGAGCGGGCCACAGCGGTGGTGCCGGTCGTCCCGCGGAAGAGCGCCCCGTGGTCGCGAACGGTCGCGTCGAGCACGGCACCGCGGGCCGCGAGCTCGAGCTTGAGCGAAGCAGGATGGACTCCCGCTCTCACGGGTCGGCCTTGCAGAGCGCGCAGCCGCTGCCGACGAGCGCGACGGCGCTGCCGCCTCCGACGTCGACGCGCTGAACACGGCCTTTGGGCCGCGCGCCGAGGAGGATCGCCAGCGCCTCGGCCGCCGCGACCGCGCCGACGGCGAGCACGACGGCGGGCGCCGCGCCCGCGGACGCAGGCTCGCGGCCGCCGACGCCGAGCGCGTCGGGCGGAACGCACGCGCCACACGGCTGCCCGACGAGGGTCGCCACGGCACCCCCCGCGCCGTGCGCGACGGCGAGCACGAGCGGGCGGCGGTGGCGAGCCGCCTCGCGCCCGAGCGCCGCCGTGGTCCCGCCCCGCACGTCGACGAACACGTCGGCGTCCGGCACCGGCACGCCGTCGGCGATCCGCTCGACGCGGCAGTCGGGCGAGAGCTCGGGGAGGGATGCCGGACCTGCCACGAGGTGGAGCGTCCCGACGCCGGCGCGGCCGAGGAGCGTCGCCGTCGCGACCGCCGCGTCGTCGTGCCCGGCCAGCAGAACTCTCGCCCCGAGGAGCCGCTCCTGACCGCGGCCGCCGACCTCCGGCAGGATGATCTGGCGGCTGTAGCGGTCGATCTGCGCCGCGCCGAGCGACATCACTCGATGACGTTCTTCTCGATCGGCTCGACGGTGACGCCCTGCTCGCGGAACCAGGCGACGGCGCCGTCGATCGCCTCGCGCGAACCGTCGAGCTCGAGGGCGATGATGCCGATGTCCTTGCCGACGCTCGCACTCCGGATGTTGGTGACGACCTCGAACTTGCGGCTGCACCAGTAGATGAGCGGCTCGCGCACGAGCTTCTTGGGATAGGTGAGGTAGAACTTCTCGCGCTTCGCGGCGCCCTTGCCGGACCGGGCGGCTCGCTTCATCCGGCGCCCTCGATCGGCTGCCAGCCAAGCCAGAGGTTCGTGGAGAGGTAGCGGCCGCCGAAGTCGGGGAAGAGCACGACAATCGTCCCGTCGCGCAGCGGACGCGCGACCATCAGCGCCGCCACGTGCGCGGCGCCGCTCGACTGGCCGACCAGCAGCCCTTCCTCGCGCCCGAGCCGGTACACCATGGCGTACGCCTCCTCGGTCGAGATGCCGAGCTTCTGATCGAGCTGTTCCTCGTGGTAGATGCCCGGCACGATCGACGACGCCATGTGCTTGAGACCCTCGAGCCCGTGGAAGGCGTCCTCGGGCTCGGCGGCGACGATGCACACGCCGGGATGCTGCTCCTTCAGGTAGCGTCCCGTGCCCATGATCGTGCCGCCCGTCCCGATGCCCGCGATGAAATGCGTGACGGCCCCCGCGGTCTGGCGCCAGATCTCGGGACCGGTCGTCTCGTAGTGGGCCTGCACGTTGGCCGGGTTGTTGTACTGATCGGGCTTGAAGTAGCGCTCGGGATCCTCGGCGAGGATCTTCCGGCAGAGGCGGATCGCGCCGTCGGAGCCCTCGAGCGGGTCGCTGTAGACCACCTCGGCCCCGAAGGCGGCGACGACCCGCTTCCGCTCGAGGCTCACGTTCTCGGGCATCACGAGCTTCACCGGAAAGCCGAGCGCGGCGCCCACCATGGCGAGCGCGATGCCGGTGTTGCCCGACGTCGAATCGATGATCGTCTTGCCCGCGACGAGGAGGCCGCGCGCGAGACCGTCCTCGATCATCTTGAGCGCCGGCCGGTCCTTCACGGAGCCGCCCGGGTTGAACCCCTCGAGCTTCGCCAGGATGCGCACCCCGGGCGCGACGCCGTCCCGCACGTGGCGGATCTCGACGAGCGGCGTGTTGCCGACCAAGCGCGCGACGGAGAGGGCGGCGAGCGGTCCCTCGGCGGGAGACGCCGGCGGCGCGAGGGCGGCGACGGACGGCATGGGCGCGCTCAGGCACCTCCGGCGATCGCCGGCACGATCGACACCTCGTCGCCCGCCTTCACCGGCGTGGCGAGCTGCTTCAGGAACCGGATGTCCTCGCCGTTCACGAACAGATTCACGAAGCGCCGCACCTCGCCCTTCTCGTCGCAGATGCGTTCCCGCATGCCGGGGTAGCGCCGTTCGAGGTCGTCGACCAGCGCCGCGACCGTCGCCCCTTCTGCCTCGACCGCCTCGGCGCCCGCGGTGTACTTCCGCAGCGGCGTCGGGATTCTCACCTGCGCCATGATGACCGTTCCTCCTTTCGGTTGCCAGGGAGTAACTCAGCGGGGGGCTCCGCCCCTCGCCCCCGTCGGGCGAAGCCCGCCGGGGGCCCCCACTCCTCGCTCGCTTCGCTCGGCCGCGCGCGCGACGCGCGCGGAGATTCGATTCGCGTCATCTGCCTAGCTTGCGTTGGCTTCCCGCCCGCCCTCGAGTCGCGCGTGGAGCTCCTCGAAGTCGGCGAGTCGGGCCGGGATGCGAAACGGCTGGGCGACGCTGTCGAGCACCGCCTCGAGCGTCTTGTAGCCGTTGCCGGTGATGGCCACGACGATCGATTCGTCGCGCGGGATGCGGCCCTGCTCGATCAGCTTCTTGGTAACCGCGACGGTGGTGCCGCCGGCCGGCTCGGTGAAGATGCCTTCGGTCCGGGCGAGGAGACGGATGCCCTCGACGATCTCCTCGTCGGTGACCGCCTCGCCCCAGCCGCCGGAGTCGCGCACGGCCTTCAGCACGTAGTACCCGTCGGCCGGGTTGCCGATCGCGATCGACTTGGCGATCGTGGCGGGCTTCACCGGCGCGATCAGCTCCGTGCGCTTGTGGAGCGCCTGGATCACCGGCGCGCAGCCGGCCGCCTGGGCGCTGTAGATCTTGAAGTCGCCCTCGGCGAGCCCGAGGTCCAGGAGCTCGCGGAACGCCTTGGCGACCTTCGGCAGGATCGTGCCGCCGGCGGTCGGCACGACGATGTGGCGGGGCAGCTTCCATCCGAGCTGCTCGGCCACCTCGAACCCATAGGTCTTGGCGCCCTCGGTGTAGTACGGCCGCATGTTGATGTTGACGAAGGCCCAGCCGTACTTGTCGGCCACCTCGCTGCAGAGGCGGTTCACGTCGTCGTAGTTGCCGCGGACGGCGATCGCGCGTGGCCCGTAGATCGTGGAGCCGATGACCTTTCCCTGCTCGAGGTCGTCGGGGATGAAGATGTAGCAGGCGAGGCCGGCGCGCGCCGCGTGCGCCGACACCGAGTTGGCAAGGTTCCCGGTCGACGCGCACGACACCGTGTCGAAGCCGAACTCCATCGCCTTGGAGATGGCCACCGACACGACGCGATCCTTGTACGAGAACGTCGGGTGGTTGACGGAATCGTCCTTGACGTACAGCTCGCGGACCCCGAGGGCAGCCGCCAGCCGGTCGGCGCGGACGAGCGGGGTGAAGCCCGAGTGGAGCCCTGCCTGCGGCTCGCCTTCGATCGGCAAGAGCTCGCGGTAGCGCCACAGGTTCCGTGGCCGGGATGCGATCCGCTCGCGCGTGAGGACGCGCCCGATGGCGGCGTAGTCGTAGACCACCTCGAGGGGACCGAAGCACGTGTCGCATACGTGCAGCGGGGCGATCGGGCTCTCGGCGCCGCACTCGCGGCAGCGGAGACCCTTCACGTAGCTCATGGGCCTTCACTCCTTCCATTGTGGACAGGTTCGAGCTGGGAGCCGGCGTGGCACGTCGCGCAGCGCACGTTCCGTGCGAGCGGCACGGTCCGCCAGCTTCCGGTCCAGGCGTCGATGCAGAGAAGCCGGTTCGCCCATGCGGGGGCTGCGCCGGTGAGGAGCCGGATGACCTCCGCCCCCTGTAGCGCGCCCGCGAGCGCGACGAGGGGACCGAGCACCCCCGCCTCCTGGCAGCTGGGCGTCTCGCCGGGCGGCGGCGGCTCCTCGAAGATGCACCGGTAGCAGGCGCTCACGCCCGGGACGACGGTCATGAGCTGGGCGACGAAGCCGAGCACACCCGCGTGCACGAGCGGGATCCCCGTCGCCACCGCCGCGTCGTTCAGCGCGAACTTGGCCGCGATCGTGTCGGTGCCGTCGACGACGCAGTCGAAGCCGCGCAGCAGCGGGGTGTCAGCCGAGCCGAAGCGCTCGCGTCGGGTCTCGACCCGCAGGTCGGCAGCGATCCCCCGGAGCCGCTCGGCCGCGACCGTCACCTTCGGCCGGCCGAGGTCGGACGAATCGTAAAGCAGCTGCCGGTGGAGGTTCGAGAGCTCCACCGGGTCGGGGTCCACCAGCCCGAGTATCCCGACGCCCGCGCGCGCGAGAACGAGGGCGGCATGGCATCCGAGCCCGCCGACGCCGACGACGAGGACGCGGCGGCTGGTGAGGGCCGGTTCGAAAGCAGGGTGCACGCGCATGGAAACAAAAAACCCCTTCCCAGAGGAAAGGGGCTTACCAGCGTGCGAACCTTATCTTCCGCAGGCCCTCACAGACCTGCGTCGGAATTAGCACCAGCGTCCCGAAGGACCGGTTGCTGTGGCTTCGCCGGGCCGGGCCCTCCGCCACTCTGGATAAGGCTATGTTTTTTCTTCTCTCCCGCGCGTGAGCTAACCCGAAAGGTCCGATTGTGTCAATGCGCAGCGTTCCAATCAGCTGCGTCCGACGCCGCCCAGGCGCGCGGCATACGTGACCTATCCGCTAGTGGTGACCGCCTTCAGCGCGGGGCTCACCACGCCGGCGCGACGAGCGCGAGCGTCCGCTCGATGCACCAGAGCGCGGAGAGCGAGCCCATCGCGTAGACCGGGATCCAGCGCGCCGCGGGAATCCTTCGCGTGACGATCGATGCGACCGCGGCCCCGGCGGCCAGCACGACGCCGACGAAGCAGAGCTGGCCGATCTCGATGCCGACGTTGAATGCGAAGAGCGCGGTCGGAATCTCCCCGTCCGGCAGGCCCACCTCGGCGAGCGCACCGGCGAAGCCGAGTCCATGGAGGAGTCCGAAGAGACCCGCGATCGCCCACGGCGCGCGCCGCATGAGCGTCGGCGTGGGTCGCGGGTCGCGCGACAGCTCGACCGCCAGGAGGAAGACGCTCACCGCGATGCCGACCTCGATCGGTCGCGAGGGCAGCCGGGCGAGGCCGAGGGCCGCCAGCGACAGCGTGACGCTGTGGCCGGCCGTGAAGGCCGTGATCGTGCGAACGAGCAACCCGGGGCTGGCGACGAGGAGCAGCAGCCCGAACACGAAGAGCAGATGGTCGGGACCGGTCAGGATGTGCTCGATGCCGAGCTTCGCATAGCTCCGGAGCACGTCGACCCGCCGGGCGCGCACGGGGATCGCGAGCCGAGGCTCGCCGGCACGCAGCACGCCCTGCACGACACGACCGTCGGCGAGCATGATGCGCACGAGCGCGTCGGTCTTGCCGGTCGCGAGGCCGTCCACGCCCACCTCCCGGCCGACGAGCCCGCCTGGACAGTGCGCGGTCCAGCGCGTGGTGATGCTGTCCGTGGCAGCCGTGTCCGCCGGCGGCGTCTCGGCGACGCAATCGGGGGGCAGCACCGGCTCGAGGGCCGCGCCGGTCGGCTGGAACACGGAGATCTTCCAGGCGACGGCGACCCGCTCACCTGCGAGCTCCTCGATCTCGAGGAGCGCGGGAGAGAGCGCATGCGCCGCCGCACTTCCGCGGAAGGGGCCGAGCGCGAGCACGGCCGCCATCAGGGCTGCGCCGAGTGCTCTCATCCGCGCCCTTTCCCGGGCGGTTCGACTCGCACGACGTACTTCGCCCGGAGATCGCGAAGCGCCGCTGCGAGACGCGCCTCGCGCCGGTTCTCGAGGACGTCGGCGAGGACCCGCGACCTCACCGCGTCCAGCGGCGGCGTGTGCATCGATTCCTTCTCCTCGACCTTCACGAGGTGCAGGCCGTAGGCGGAGCGGAGCGGGCCCGACCAGCGGCCGGGCTCGAGCGCCAGGGTGGCCCGGGCGAAATCCGGCCCGAAGAGTCGCGTGAGATCCGCCGCCGACTGCCCGCGGAAGCGGGTGCCCGGCGGGAAGACGTCACCGAGTCGCACGGCCTCTGCCGGGGACGTCGCGTCGGTCCGCAGCCGTGCGAGCAGCCCCTCCGCGTCGCGCGTGACGCCAGCTCTCCGCCGGTCGTCGGCGAGGAAGACGTGCCAGAACGTGACACGACCAGGCTCGACATATCGATCCGGGTGCCGCTCGAGATATCCCGCCAGCTCGGCGTCGTCGGGCGGTTTCTCGCCCGCCACCCGTGCGAGGAGCAAACGCATCTGCCGCACGAGGATGCCCCGCACGATGGCATCCTCCCGGTCGAGGCCGAGCCGCACGGCTTTCCGGTACAGCTCGTCCTCGCTCCCGGGTGTCGCAGTCGTCTCCTCGTCGCCGAGGAACCGCATCTTCTCGGCGAGCCTCCAGCGGACGGAAGGGTCTTTGTGATCCATGCCGCGCGCCAACGCCTCGCGGTAGAGGATCTCGTCGTCGACCGCCCGTTCGACGAGCGTCCGTTCGTCGGGGGCCGGCGCGCTCGCCGTCACGGCCCCGAGCTCGGCGCGGACCTGTGCCAGCCGGGTCGCCGTGATCACCAGCGTCGGACGGTCGGCCGGCCGCGGTGGCGCACTCCGGTGGTGGCCGATGGCGAACAGAATCACCCCGATCACCACGAAGTGCACGGGCGGTTTCCGAATCCAGCGCACGCTATCTCGTCCCCAGCGAGTTCGACATGAGCGTCCAGAGCCGGCTCTGCGAGGTCTCGAACGTCGGCCCGACGCGCACTGCGACCTCCACCATGTGGCTCACGCGGTCGGCGCTCGAGAGATCCATGGGCAGCGTCTGGAGCACGAGCCTCGCGGGGCCGGTCCGGCGCTGACTGAACTTGCCGATCTTCAACCCGCCGAAGTTCTGGACCCTTCCGTTCCGGAACGTGCCCGCGGGAATCGTCACGTGGAAGATCTCGTCGTCGTCGCGGACCGTGACGTCGAGGTCCTCCGTGGCGAGGTCGTGCGCCACGCCACGCGCGAGCGTCGTGACGAGCCGCAACCGGTCGGTTCCCGGCGTCCTGCCGTACTTGACCGAGGCCCTGACCCGCCCGAGCGCTTCGGGCCGATACCAGATCGGCGACGACCAGGAGCGCTCCTGGATCGTCTTCGGGATCCTCGCGTCGCAGCAGAGCGCGAAGGCCGCGGGTACCGAGCCCGGGTTGCTGCAGTCGATCGCGTTCTGGTTGCACACGTAGGTGCTCCAGCGGCAGGTCGGGTTCTCCAGGACCCGGACGTAGTAGAACGCACGCTGGTCGTCGCTCCACTCCGGATCCTGCCAGGTGGTGCAGACGGTGTCGGCGCCTGCTCCCGTCGGCGTGCAGGTCGCAAGGTCGACGCTCGCACCGTTGTTCGCGTCGCCCGCGACGTCGAACACCTTCTCCTGTGCCGCGCCATTCGCATCGACCCAACCCTTGACGATCTGGACGCGCTGGAGCGGTGTACCCGGATGGCCCGGGTCGCCCGGGTCCTTCATCGCGAGGACGGCGAACACGGGGCTCTGACCGTCCGTGATGGGTCCCATCTCGGCGCCCATGGTGGCGCCTCGCATGTAGCCGGTCGCCACGAAGTCCGGATCGTCACAGACGTTCGCCGGGTACTTTCCGGCGAAGAACCGCACCATGTGCCGTGGCCCGCTCGTGCCGTAGGTCTCGCGGCGTCGCATGGCGGAGAACAGCGCGTCGCGGGAGTTCTCCTCCGCCCAGACCACCGCGAGGCCCGCCGGGCTGTTCTCGCCGTTCCATCCGTTGTTCGAGGTCAGGTTCAGCTGATTGTGAGCCGGGGAGTCGTCGTTCACGCCCGTGTGGCCGACGTAGCTGTCCTCGCGCACGTTGCCGGGGTCGCCGTTGTGGGTGTCGGTGGAGGCGACGATCCCGAGGCGGAACGGGTTGACGCCGAGCGTCTGCTCCTGGAGCAGCCCTTCCTTCAGGGCGTTGCGGACGAACGACAGCCGGGAGAACGTCTGGTTGGGATCGCTCGCCCCGATGAGCACCTTCCGACTGAGCAGCTCGAATCCGCATTGCTCGTCGGTCGAGTCGACGCCGGGCCGGCACTCCGAGCTGCCCTTGTGCTGGTAGATCTCGACGAGCGGCTCCATCGCGGCACGCGTGGCGGCGTCGGCAGCGGTGAGCGGGCTGTGGTCGGCGTTCTCGGGCATGAACATGAGCCCGTTCCCGCTGATGTTCGAATTGTGCGGGATCGCGAGCCAGTCACAGCCGGGAAGCGCGTCCTGACAGAGCGTCTTGAGCGTCGCCCAGAGGCCCTGCGCCGTGTGCTGATCGATGTAGGTCACCGGCACCGACGGGACCGTCGCGTTCCGGAAGATGACGTTTCGATGGAGGTTGGCGAAGCTGGGCGTTCCCGTCCATTCATACGCGACGAACGAGGTGAACGTGCACGCCGACGAGCGGTCGTAGTGCTCCTCCGCGGCGGCCTGATGGTCGAGCCAGAAGACCGACTGGCGAGAAACGCATTCGACGCCATCCGGTCCGCAGACCGTGGTGTTGTAGGTGGGGTTCGTGCTGATGACGACCGGCAGAAGGAAGTTCAGGAACACCTGCAGCACGAGGCTCGGATCGTTGCTGACGGACGCCTGCCGCAGCGTCTGGCAGGGGGCGGAGTTGTAGCCGTCCAGGTACGGCCCCATCGTGGAGTCGAAGCAGACCTCCTGCGTCCCGAATCCCTCCGAGTGATCCGTGACGGCGGCGAAGTCGAGGGGCCGCCCGAGCTGCACCGTGTGTGCCGGGTGCCCCTCGGCATCAAAGGGAGCGAGGCCGAGGGACGCACCCTGCGCGAACTCGTAGGCCTGCCGGGGAGTGGTGAGCGTGTTGAAGAGTACCGCGTCGATCGACTGCGTCGTGTGGATGTGCGTGTCGCCGAAGTACGGATTGCGCAGAACGTTGAACGAGGCGCAGTCCGCGCGAGTCTCCGTCCGCTGCCAGGGAGGTGGCGGCGTGGTCGCCGTGGCGGAGCCGGATGTCAGGATCAGGGCAACCGCGGTGCAGCCCAGCTGATAGAGGCGGCTTGATGCGATCATGGTCGTACCTCCCCTTAGGCCGGTATTTTCCATTGACAAAGAGGGGGAGGGGAAGTGTATGCATCGCCAGAAACTGGTCATTAGGTGCCAAATGCGCAGATGGACGACCAGCCTGCCGATGCCGAGCACGTACTTCGAGCTCGTCATGCGCGCGTTCGGCGGGGCCCCGGGCATCGACACGGTGCTCCGCGAGGGGACCGGAGTCACGTCGGAGGTGCCGGGGGCCGAGATCACGCTCGGGCAGCAGCTCGTGCAGGTCCGGAACGCCAACCGGCTCTTCGCCCCCGGCTGGGGGCTGAAGCTCGGCCGTCGCTTCGAGCCGAGCACGCACGGACCGGTCGGGTTCGCGGCCGTGAGCGCGCCGACGCTGGGGGACGGCCTCGCGGTGGTCGAGCGCTTCGGACACGTGCGATCGCCGTATTTCCAGTTCGGCTCGAGCCGGGACGCGCGCCGCTTCGCACTCCGTGTGGAGGAGCGCGTGTCGCTGGCCGTAGACGAACGGATCCCCTTGATCGAGTGCGTGATGCTGAGCCTGCAGAAGCTCGTGGAGCCGGTGCTCGGGGAACCGATGAGCGCGGCGGAGTTCCACTTCGCCTGGGCGCCGCCGCCGTACGCCGACCGGTACCGCGAGTGCTTTCACGGGCCGGTGCGCTTCCACGCGCGTCACACCGAGGTCGCGATGCCGTCGCAATGGCTCGCGCTCAAATGCCCGATGGCCGACCCCGTCACGTACAATGACTCGATGCGCACGCTCGAGGCGCTGGAGCGGCGGCTCGACGGCGACGCCTACGTCGCGGCGCAGGTCGAGCAGCTGATCGCGGCGAGCCGCGGCAGCGGCCCGTCGCTCGCGGAAGCGGCGGCGCGCCTGCATCTGTCCTGCCGCACGCTCATCCGGCGTCTCCGCGGAGCGGGGACGACGTACCACGAGCTCATCGACACGCAGCAACGCGACCGCGCGGAAACGCTGCTTGCCAACCCCGACTTCGACATCGCCGAGATCGGCCATCGGCTCGGATATCGGGACCCCGCCAACTTCGGGCGTGCCGCGCGACGGTGGTTCGGGATGGCACCCGGTCGTTACCGACGGCTGCTGACGCAACGGCCGGCCCAGGAGGCCGACCCGAGATACATCTCGGGTCGGGACCGGACGCGAGAGTGGAACGCTCGGTGACCCGCGCGCGCCGCATGTCGCGGCCGGCGAAAGCCGGCGCGACAGACGAGGTACGCCCGCCCCACCGACGCCTCTGTGCGAGTCCTGTCCAGCACGCCGAAGGCTGGCGCGGCTGGTGTCGTCAAAGATGGCCAGCCGCCAGGCGAGCGGATGGGTCCGCTCCTCGCGGCTCAGTACGGCGACGGGTTCGACGGCGCATTCTCGGGATACGCCGACACCGCGCGCGGCAGCTGCTGGCGGTCGGCGCTTCCCTGCATCTCGTCGAGTCGCTGCACGAGGCGCGGCAGCGGATCGTCGCCGTCGAGCGCGGCGCCGTCCGTTCCGAGACGGCGGCGCGCGTCGGCGGCCAGCGGTCCATCCGGGTGATGGTGCGCGAGCGTGGCAAGGGCGAGCGTCGCGCCGTCGGGCTCCTTGCGTTTGGCGTACGTCGCCGCGAACACGTAGAGCGCCTGCGCCGTGGCGTCCGTCTCCGGATAGTCGGCGAGGAGGCTCCGCAGCCGCGCTTCGGCCGCCTTCATGTTGCCGTGTCGCAGGTAGTACTGCGCGATGCCCGACTCGTGCATGGCCATCGCCTCGCGGCATTCGCGAAGCCGGAGCCGCGCTTTCTCGGACCACGGCGTCCCGGGGAAGCGATCGATGAGATTCTGGAAGTAGGTTCGCGCGTTCGACGCTGCCTGCTGGTCGCGGTCGCTCGTGCTCGCCTGCGCGAGGTACGCCATGCCGAGGTGATACTCGACGACGGCGAGATTCGAGCTCGTCGGGTGCATGCGCTCGAAGTCCCCGAAGGAGGCGATCGCCTCGGCGTAGTGGCCGGCGAAGTAGTGCGCCTCGCCGATCTTCAGCTCGGCCTCCTCGGAATTGGTGTCGAACGGGTGCTGGTCGAGGAGCGCCTTGTAGCGCTCGATCGCCACCTCCCAGGCCTCGTCGTGGAAGGCGGAGTTGCCTTCGCTCCAAAGCTTGTCGGAGGGGACGAGCCGCTTCTTGCCCGCGCACCCGCCCGTCAGGACGACGGCCACGAGCACGGCAAGGACGCACCGCCGCAACACGCGGGGACGGTAGTGGAAGCCGTATTTGCAGTCAAACCGCGGGCGCGATCAGCGCGTGTCCGGCCGTGTGGAGCGGCGGCGAAGATACGCGAGCGCCAGCAGGTTGTAGGTACCATGGGCGGCGATGGGTGCCACGAGACCGCCGCTCGCGATCGCGAGCGCGCCGAGCCCCGCGCCGGCCGCCGTGGCCCAGACGATGTATGCCGCGCCCAGCGGGTGGAGCAAACCGAACAGCACGCTCGCCACGGCGACGCCGAACTCGCGCTGCACGGCGCCGCGGAAGAACACTTCCTCCGACACGGCAGAGCCGAGCGCCAGCACGAGGATCTCGACCACGCCGAGGCCCGGGCCGATGCCCGACTCGAGCGCGTCCCATGCGCGCCGGAGACCGCGCAGCAGGAAGAGCCGCCGTGCCCACGGCGCGGTCACCAGCGGCAGCGTGACTGCGAGGCCGGCCCCTGCGGTGACGCCGGCGAGCAGTGCGCCCGTCGACGGCTCGGCGGCGGCGCCGAGACCGAGGCCGCGGGCGGCGCTCCACGCGGCCGTGGCCGCGACGAGCAGCGCGCTCGCGGCGAGCTCCACGCGCAGAGGGGTCCAGTGTATGTGCGCCATGCTTGACCGATCCCGGGACCGAGTATAACGCAGCGGCGACCGCAAGGCAGGCACCTTGGGCGAACTCTTTCGCATGTGGAGCAACACGCGCATGGTCGTCCTGACGGCGATCTGTGCGGCCCTCTATGCGGCCCTCCTCATTCCCTTCAAGGTCGTCCCGCTGATCCCCGGGATCACGGAGTTCCGGCCCGCCAACGCGATGCCGGTCGTCTGCTCGTTCCTCTTCGGGCCGGCGGCCGCGTGGGGCGCGGCGTTCGGCAACCTGATCGGCGACTTCTTCGGGGGTCTCGGCCCCGGGGATGTCTTCGGGTTCCTCGGGAATCTCCTCTACGGCCTTGTCCCGTACGCGATATGGGAGGCGCTCACGGATGTGCCCCCGGTCCCGGGGGGGCTCGTCGTGTCCGCCGGCTTGCTCGCCGTCATGGCGGTGGCATCCACGCTGTGCGCCGCCGTGGTCGGCTGGGGACTCCATCTGCTCGGGTTTCACCCGTTCACGGTCCTCGGCACGGTCGTGCTCGTGAACAACCTGGTCGTGGCGGCCGTCCTGGCACCGTTCCTGCTGGCAGTCCTGTATCCGCGCGTCCAGCGTGCGCGGCTCCTCTACCGGGACCTGCTCGGCCCCCGCCGTCCGCTCCCGCGCTGGCGCGGCCTCCTCGGGGCGGGACTCGCCGTCGTCGGCACCGGGGCGGCGTTCGCCGCGGGCGAGCTCATCGCGGCGGGACGCTGGGTGGCGCCCTGGGCGACGCACGCGACGGCCGGCCACCGCCTCGAAGTCGGCCTCGGTCTGCTCCGCTCCTCGGTCTCGCCGT
>WNGI01000968.1_pt1 | contig 39639 bp, 41 predicted proteins | sample 5400621 | NCBI WGS metagenome assembly WNGI01 (sample SAMN13153374, study PRJNA577476) | soil metagenome | isolation source: 20 cm soil or saprolite under Garry oak tree replicate 1 | place: USA:California | collected 2016-06-15
GTTTCGCATAGAAGCCCATCGTCATCCTGGGCATGGCCGCGGAGTGGAAGTGTTGTCAAGATGTCCTCGCGCAGTGGATGGCGGAGGGGAAGCTCAAGCACCGCGACACGATCGTCGACGGGCTCGAGCGCGCACCGGAGGCGCTGAACCTGCTCTTCGACGGCGGCAACGTGGGCAAGCTGATCGTGAAGATCGCCGACCCACCGCGGAAGCTCTGATGCGGTTCAGCGCGCTCGACCGGCGAGCGCAAGGGCCGCACCCGGCTCGTGCCGTGCGGCGAGGAGCGCGAGGACGACCATCGCCGCCGTCTCGACGAGCTCGGCGGTCGCGACGAGCAGCCCCTCGGTCATCCCGCGACCGCGGCGATGGGCGTGGAGTCGCAGCACCACCGTCGTGACCGCCGCGGTGACGAGGACCACGAGCCCCGCCGCATCGGCGACGGCGAGCGTGACAGCGAAGGCCGTCACGCTCGCCCAGCCGAACTCGCGAAATCGTGCCTGACCGGCGAGACGCGCGCGCTCGGGTGAGCCCGCGACGCCCCCGTAGCACTGCACGACGATCGCCCAGCGACCGAGCATCGGAGCGATGAGCAGCGCGGCGGTGCGCGCCGGCACGGGGAGCACGGTCACGGACCAGAGCTTCGCGGCAAACGCGAGCGCCGCCGTCGCGACCCCCGGTACGCCGCGCGCCGCCCGCACGCGCGAGGCGCTCAGCACGGTGAGGACGACGATTCCGGCCACGCCGGCGAACGGCGGGCAGCACCCGTCCATCCCCCAGGCGGCGGCGCTCGCGACCATGCCGAGCACCAGGCCGACAGCGGGGTAGAAAGCGAGCGCTTCCGCGCGCCTCTGCTGGCCGAAGGCCACGCGCGGCGCCTAACCGGGCGCACGCGCTCCGTCAACAGACCGCGGCTTGCAGCGCCTCCCCGTGGTCAGTATCACGACCCCGCATGCCTCGTCCCGATGCGGCGATCGAGGCCCAGATCGCCGCCTTCACGCGCGACGTCCAGGCCGCGCTCGGCGATCGGCTCCGGTCCCTGGCCCTCTATGGTAGCGCGGCAGGCGAGGACTGGATCGCGAACCGCTCGGACCTGAACGTCGCCATCGTCGTCGCACGCGTCACGCCCGACGTGCTGGAGGCGCTCGTTCCGGTCGTCGCCCGCTGGCGGGGCAAGCGCTTCGCCCTCCCGCTGATCGTCGATCACGAGTATCTCGAGGCGGCGCGCGATGCCTTCCCGATGGAGCTCGACGACATCCGTCGCCAGCACCGCGTGCTCGCCGGGGCGGATCCGTTCGCCACGCTGGTCGTCGAGCGAGCGGCGCTCCGGCGCCAGTGCGAGCACGAGGCACGCGGGAAGCTCCTCCGGCTGCGTGCGCAGTTCCTCGACGCCGCGCCGCGCGCGGCGGCGCTCGAGCAGCTGATGATCGAGTCGCTGAAGAGCTTCCTCGTGGTCCTGCAGCACCTCGTCCGGCTGCGCGGCGGCGATGACGTGCATCGGTACCGCGAGGTGCTGGCCGCCGGCGCCCGGCTGCTCGGGCCTCTGCCCGTCATGCAGCGGCTGCTCGATCACCGCGCCGGCGGCACGCGGCTCGGCGCCGCCGCGCTGCGCGCGGAGTTCGGCGCGTATCTCGGCGAAGTCGAGCGGGTCGTCGCGGCGCTCGATGCGCTCGATGCGTAGTCTCCTCGCGCTGCTCACCGCGGTAGTGATCACGCTCGCGCACGGCGCCGAGCCGCCGGTGCCGGTGCCGCAGGGCTACGTGACCGACCTCGCCCACGTCATCGGCCCCGACGTCCGCGCACGGATCGAGCGCCTGAGTCAGGAGCTGCGCGACAAGACCGGTGCCGAGATCGCCGTCGTGACCGTGGAGACGACGGCGCCGCTCGACGACTTCACCTACGCGATGCGCATCGCGGACGCGTGGAAGCCCGGCCGCAAGGGCGAGGACACCGGCGTCGTCTTCCTCGTCGCCACCCGCGATCGGAAGCTCCGCGTCCTGGTGGGCTACGGCCTCGAGGGCATCCTGCCCGACGGGCTGGTCGGCGAGATCGAGGATCGTGAGGTCGTGCCTGCGTTCCGCGCGGGGCGCGTCGACGACGGCGTCTGGCAGGGGGTCGCCGCGCTCGCGTCGCGTATCGCCGAGGCGCGCGGCGTCGTGCTCACGGGCACGCCGCGGCGCACGCCCGCCCCCGTGCCGCTGCCGGGCTGGCTCGTCCTGCTCGTCATCCTGGCATTCGTCGCGCTCTTCCTATACCAGGCGTCCACCGGCCCGGCCCGCTTCCGGCGCGGCGGCTTCTATCCCGCCGGGCCATTCGGCGGTTTTGGCGGGGGCTTCGGCGGCGGCGGGGGCGGCTTCGGTGGATTCGGCGGCGGCAGCTTCGGCGGCGGCGGCGCCGGCCGAAGCTGGTGAGGAGGAAACCCATGGCGAGGCTCCTGGTCCTGTTGGCGGCGATGCTCGGCGGCTGCGGCTACAACACGATGGTCGCCATGAAGGAGCGCGTCGAGGCGGCATGGGCACAGGTGGAGAACCAGCTCCAGCGACGCAACGACCTGATCCCGAACCTGGTCGAGGTGACCAAGGGCTACGCCACGCACGAGCGCGAGGTCTTCGACCATGTCGCCGACGCGCGCGCACGCCTGATCGCCGGCGGCTCCCGCGAGCAGCGGATCGACGCGGCCAACGACCTCTCGGGCGCCCTCGGACGACTCCTCGCGCTCGCCGAGCGCTATCCGGACCTGAAGGCCAACCAGCAGTTCGCGCGTCTCTCGGACGAGCTCGCCGGCACGGAGAACCGCATCGCCGTCGAGCGGATGCGGTACAACGACGCGGTTCGCGAATACAACGCCTACATCAAGAGCGTCCCGGCGGTGGTCTACGCGCGCGCCTTCGGCTTCCAGCCGCAGAAGTACTTCGAGGCGCCCGCGGAGGCGCAGAAGGTCCCGAAGGTCGACTTCGGAACGACGGGTCCACGGCCAACCCAACCGTAGAATCCCCCTCGACGGGCAATTCGCTGTTCGACGGAATCGCCGATCTTCCGGGCCCTGCAGCCGTGAGCGTTCCGGTGACGGTGCAGATCGATCGACCGCTGCTCGGGTCGCCGTTCCCGTAGTCGTTGCCCCTGTCAAGGAACAATCGCACGGGAACGGCATCCGGGCGCGCTTATCTGTCCGCGACCGGACCTGGGTCCGGAAAGTCGTGGACCGTCGGTTGCCTCGCTGCCGGCCCCGGCCTACCGTCCCTCCCGATGCGCGTGGACGTCTCGTGCAAGCGGTGCCTCCGGCGGAGCCGCCTCGACATCGGGACGCCGGCGCCCGAGCAGTCCGCCGCCGAGTATCTGCGGCTGCTCGAGGAAAGACTGCGGCACCGTCCGAGCTTCGAGTGCTTCGGCGGGCACACGGAGCTGCGGCCGCCGGTGCCGGAGTTCTGGGACATCCATTGGGAGACAGTCGGGGACTGATGCGGGTGCTCGTGCTCGGCGCGGGCGCCGTCGGCGGCTACTTCGGCGCGCGGCTCGCCGAAGGCGGCCACGACGTGACGTTCGTGGCGCGGGGCGACAACCTCGACGCCCTCCGGCGCGACGGCCTGACCGTCCGGCTCGCCGACCGCACCATGCATCTCTCACCGGTGCACGCGGTCCGCGAGCCGGCGGACGCGCCGCGACCGGCGCTCGTTCTGGTCTGTGTCAAGTCCCACGACACGCCCGCGGCGGCGGCCGCGCTCCGTCCGGTCGTGAGCGCGGACACGATCGTTCTTTCGCTGCAGAACGGCATCGAGAACGAGGAGATCATCGCCCGCGAGCTCGCCATCCCGCCGCTCATGGTCGCCTGCACGCGCATCGGTGTCGCCCTCGTCGCCCCGGCGACGATCGAGTACAGCGGCCGTGGCACGATCGTCTTCGGCGAGGTGGACGGGCGCGAGTCGCCGCGCGCCCGCCAGGTCGCGGCGACGCTGGCGGCGGCCGGCGTCCCGTACGAGCTACGTTCCGACATCCTCGTCCCTGCGTGGGAGAAGCTCGCGTGGAACGCGGGCTTCAACGCCGTGACGACGCTCACCCAGGCGACCGTCGCGCAGGTGATGGCGCAGCCGGCGAGCCGCGGTCTCATCGTCGCCACCATGGAAGAGGTGGATGCCGTCGCGACGGCGCTCGGTGTCCCCGTCCGGCGCTCGCGCACCGAGGCCGTCCTTGCCGACAGCGTCGCCGGGCTTCCCGATTTCGAGACCTCGATGCTCCAGGACTACCGCCGCGGCCGCCGCCTCGAGCACGACGCGCTCAACGGCGCGGTCGTGCGTGCCGCGGCGCGTGTCGGCATATCGGTACCGGTCAACCGCGTGCTGCTGGCGCTGCTCGCACGCCTCGATCCTGCGTCGCGGGCGTGATCTGCGAGCGCCCGCGTGTTTTGAATGGGGCCCTGGGGCCGCCCTACCGCAGCGACGCGACGGACACCCGCGCCAGCTCCATGGCTCCCGACGGGAAGACGCCCAGCAGCAGCGTCGCGATGCCCGTCACGAGGATCGTCGCCAGCAGATACGGGCGGCTCGCCGGCGCGTCGATCGACCGCGTGCCCTCCACCATGTACATCTGCACGAGTACGCCGAGGTAGTAGTAGACCGAGACCACGCTGTTCAGGACGCCGATCACCGCGAGACCGACGTAGCCCGCGTCGACCGCGGCGCTGAACAGGTAGAACTTCCCCGTGAACCCCGCGGTGGGCGGGATGCCGGCGAGCGAGAGCATGAAGACGGCCATCGTGAGCCCGAGGACGGGATGGCGGAAGCCGACGCCGGCGAAGTCCTGCAGCATCTCGTTCGGCTCGCCGCGGCGGCCGAGCGCGATCAGCACCGCGAAGGCGCCGAGGTTCATGACCGCGTAGACGACCAGGTAGTAGAGGAGTGCGGCGCCCCCTGCCTTGCTCGCCGTGACCAACCCGACGAGCGCGTAACCCGCGTGCGCGATGCTCGAGTAGGCGAGCATGCGTTTCACGCTGCGCTGGGTCACGGCGCTGACGTTTCCGACCGTCATGGTGAGCGCCGCCAGCACCCAGAGGACGCCGGTCCAGCCTGCGGCGACGGGCAGCAGCGCGTCGAGGAGCACCCGCGCGAAGGCGGCGAACGCCGCGGCCTTGACGCCGACCGCCATGAACGCGGTGACGGCCGTTGGCGCGCCCTCGTACACGTCGGGGGTCCAGACGTGAAAGGGGATCAGCGCCACCTTGAAGCCGAAGCCGACGAGGAGGAGGGCCAGGCCGAGCACCATGAAGGGCGTGAGCCCGTCGCGGGCGGCCACACGCGCCACGACGTCGAGCCGGGTGCTGCCCGTCGCGCCGTAGAAGAAGGCGATGCCGTAGAGGAGGAAGCCGGTCGCGAAGGCGCCGAGCAGGAAGTACTTGAGCGAGGCCTCGTTCGAGCGGACCTCGCGGCGCAGCATGCCGACCAGCACGTACACCGCGACCGACATGATCTCGAGCGCCAGGAAGATCACGATCAGGTCGTTGGCGGCGGCCATGAAGACCATTCCGGAGGTCGACAGCAGCATGAGCGCGAAATATTCGCCCGCCGGCAGTCCGTGGAGACGCAGGAAGTCGACGGAGAGGAGCACGGTGAGCGCCGTCGCGCCGACGAGGAGCAGGGTGAAGAAGAGCGCGTAGCGATCGCCGCGGAGCGTCTCTCCGAAGCCGCCGCCCGCGCCCTGCGCCCAGAGCCAGAGGGCGGCGCCCGCGGCCGTTGCCAGGCCGACGAGGGCGAGGCCGGCGAGCGCATCGCGCTCGATGCCGGCCACCAGCACGTCGGCCATCATGATGATCATCGCGGTGGCGGCTATCAGGAGGCCGGGGAGCGCCACCTCCCAGTGCGCGACGAAGGGGCCGACGTCGATCATCGCGCTGCCAGCCGCGGCGCGCGCTCGGCCTCGACGTGCGCCAGGATGCGATCGATCGACGGCTGCATGCGGGAGAGGAACGGCGCCGGATAGAGGCCCATCGCGAAGCAGAGCGCGATGATCGGGACCAGCACGGCGAGCTCGCGCCCGCTGAGGTCCTCGAGCGCCGCGTTCTCGGGTCGCGCGAGCGGACCGAAGATGACACGCTCGTACATCCAGAGGAGATAGAGCGCGCCGAGGACGACGCCGCTGGTCGCCACCGTGGTGGCCCACGGCCAGGGGCCGAACGCGCCGAGCAGGATCAGGAACTCGCCGACGAAGCCGTTGAGACCGGGAAGGCCGACCGAGGCAAGCATGACGACGAGGAAGCACGCGGCGTACACCGGCACCGCCGTCCAGAGCCCGCCGAAGTCGGCGATCATCCGCGTGTGCCTTCGCTCGTAGATCATGCCCACCAGCAGGAAGAGCGCGCCGGTCGAGAGGCCGTGGTTCAGCATCTGATACAGGCCACCGGACACCGCCGTCGGCGTGAGCGCGAAGAGCCCGAGCATCACGAACCCGAGGTGCGAGACCGACGAGTAGGCGACGAGCTTCTTCAGGTCCGGCTGCACGGTCGCCACGAGCGCGCCGTACACGATGCCGGTGACGGCGAGCGCGACGACGACCGGCGACGCGGTCGCCACGGCCGCCGGGAACAGCGGGATCGCGAAGCGAAGGAAACCGTACGTCCCCATCTTCAGCAGCACCCCCGCCAGGATCACGGAGCCGCCGGTCGGTGCCTCCACGTGCGCGTCGGGCAGCCAGGTGTGGAGCGGGAAGAGCGGCACCTTGACGGCGAAGGCCAGCGCGAACGCCGCGAAGAGATAGAGCTGCTCGCGCGCCCCGAGGTGAAGGGCGAGAAAGCGCTCGTAGGCGAACCCGAAGTTCCCGGTCTGCGTCTTCACCTGCCACGCGAGGTAGAGGATGGCGACCAGCATGAGCAGGCTGCCGGTCATCGTGTACAGCACGAACTTGATGGCCGCATAGATGCGCCGCGGGCCACCCCAGACGCCGATCAGGAACGCCATCGGGATGAGCATGACCTCCCAGAAGACGTAGAAGAGGAAGAGGTCGAGCGCGAGGAACGTGCCGAGCATGCCCGTCTCGAGGACGAGAAGGAGCGCGAAGAACTCCTTCACCCGGCGGTGGATGTCGCCCCACGACGCGAGCACGACGAGCGGCGTGAGAAAGGCGGTCAACAGGACGAGGAAGAGGCTCACGCCGTCCACTCCCAGCCGGTACTCGATCCCCCATGCCGGGATCCACGCCGCGCGCTCGATCAGCTGGAAGTCCGCCTCGCCGGCCCGGAAGCGCGCGAAGAGCCACAGCGAGAGCGCGAAGGGCACGAGCGCGAAGACGAGCGCGGCGCGGCGCACGGCGGCGAGCGGCTCGCGCGGCAGGAGGGCGAGCAGCACGGCACCCAGGAGCGGCGCGAAGACGAGCAGCGTGAGGAGCGGCACGGTCAGCGTCCCACGTAGTAGCCGAGGAGGGCGAGCGCACCGAGGAGGAAGAAGAGCGCGTAGTGCTGGACGTTGCCCGTCTGGAGCCGGCGCCAGACCCCGCTCGTCGCCGCGACGAGCATCCCCGTGCCGTTCACGGTCCCGTCGATCAGCTTCGGGTCGATGCCGCGCGCCGCGACGTCGGCGGCCGCGAAGAGCGGCCGGATCACCACGGCGTCGTACAGTTCGTCGACACGGAACTTGTCGCGCACCAGCTGGTAGAAGCCGCCGAGGCGGGCCGCGACCTGAGCCGGCACGGCCGGGTGGACGACGTGGAGCTGGTAGGCGAGCCACAGCCCTCCGACGGCAAGCCCGGTCGCGAGCGCCATCAGCCCGAGCGGCGCGCCGGCTTCGCCCCTGTGCCCGAGCAGCGCCGGCACCGGGAGAAATCCTCCCGCCACCGCGCCCACGGCCAGGATCGCGAGCGGCAGCGTCATCACCGGCGGCGACTCGTGCACGTGGTGCTCCGCCTCGTGCGACAGCCGCGATCGACCGAGGAAGGTGAGGCAGAGGAGCCGTCCGGTGTAGTACGCGGTGAGCGCCGCCGCGACGAGACCGACGACGCCGAGGACAGGCATCTCGCGGAACGCGCTCGACACGATCTCGTCCTTGCTGAAGAACCCCGCAAGCGGCGGCACGCCCGCGATCGCGAGCCCGGCGGCGGCCATTGTCCAGAAGGTGACCGGCATGCGCTCGCGGAGCCCACCCATCCGCTGCATGTCCTGCTCGCCGCCGAGCCCGTGGATCACGCTGCCGGCACCGAGGAAGAGAAGGGCCTTGAAGAAGGCGTGGGTGACCAGGTGGAAGACCGCGGCGCCCGTCGCGCCGACGCCGAGACCGAGGAACATGTAGCCGAGCTGGCTGACGGTCGAGTACGCGAGCACCCGCTTGATGTCGGTCTGGGCAGTCGCGATGACGGCGGCGAAGAGCGCCGTCGCCGCCCCGACGACCGCCACGACGGTGAGCGCCGCAGGGGCCAGCGCGTAGAGCGCGTGGAGCCGGGCGATCATGTAGACGCCCGCCGTCACCATGGTGGCCGCATGGATCAGCGCGGAGACGGGCGTCGGCCCGGCCATCGCGTCGGGGAGCCACACGTAGAGCGGGAGCTGCGCCGACTTGCCGGTGGCGCCCATGAACAGGAGGAGCCCGACGACGACCGGCACCGGCCAGCCCCCGATCGTCGCGGTGCGGAGGACGTCGAGGTGCCGCTCGATCTCCGCGACGTCGAGCGTCCAGAATCCGTGGCGGCCGAGCGTCCAGACCAGCACGAAGAGGCCGAGCAGGAAGCCCGCGTCGCCGATCCGGTTCACGAGAAACGCCTTCTTCCCCGCGGCCGCGTTCTCGGGCTTCTCGTACCAGAAGCCGATCAACAGGTACGAGCAGAGCCCCACGCCCTCCCAGCCGACGAAGAGGAGCACCAGGTTGTCGGCGAGGACGAGGATGAGCATGGCGGTGGTGAAGAGGTTCAGGTAGGCGAAGTAGCGCGCGAACCCGCGGTCGCCCGACATGTAGCCGACCGAATACACGTGGATCAGGAAGCCGACGCCGGTCACGACGAGCGCCATGACCGCCGAGAGCCAATCGAGGCGGAGCACGGCATCGGCACGGAACGGTCCGGCGGCGATCCACGTGTAGACGTGGTCGCGGAGGATCCCGCCCTCGGGCAGCGCGCGTAGCCGGAACGCGGCCACGACGGCGACCGCGAACGCCGCCCCGACGAGCCCGGGGCCGACCACCTTCACGGCCGCAATGGCGCGTCGCCCGACGAAGACGTGGAAGAAGACGCCCGCCGCGGGGAGGAGGACGATCCACCGGAGCGCGGTCGTCGGTGTCACCACCGGAGCGTCACCAGCTCGTCGGCGTTCGTCGTCTCACGGTTCCGGAAGAGCGCGAGGATGATGGCGAGGCCGACCGCCGCCTCCGCGGCGGCGACCGTCATCACGAAGAAGACGATCACCTGGCCGTCCATCGAGCCGAGGCTCCGGGCGAACGCCACGAACGTCAGGTTGACGGCATTCAGCATGAGCTCGATCGCCATGAAGATGACGATGATGTTCCGGCGCACGAGCACGCCGACGGTGCCGATCGCGAACACGACGGCGCTGAGGCCGAGGTACCAGGTGAGCGGCGCCCCCGGCGGCATGTCACCCCTTCCGGCTGGCGAGGCCGACCGCGCCCACGATGGCGACGAGCAGCAGCACGGACGTGAGCTCGAAGGGGAGCACGTACGCCGTGAACAGCCGGCGGGCAAGCGCGGCCGTGTCGCCGAAGCCCTCGGGGAGAGCCGGGGCGCCCGCTGGGGGCACCCGACGAAGCGCCGCCGCGACCAGCGCCGCGATCCCGATCCCGCCGCCGACCGCGACCGCGACCACCGGCACGCCTGCGGTGGGACGCGATTCGGGCTGCGTCAGGTTGAGCAGCATGATGACGAAGAGGAAGAGCACGACGATGGCGCCGGCGTAGACGATCACCTGGAGGACCGCGACGAGCTGGGCGTCGAGCGCCACGAAGAAGACCGAGAGCAGGAAGAGCGTCACGACGAGCGCGCACGCGCTGTAGACCGGGCTCGGGTGAGCGACGACCGTGAGCGCCGCCGCGACGACGAGGACCGCGAGCAGCAGGAACACGGGCGCGGTCACGCGCCCCGCCCCGCGAGGAGCACGAGCAGCGCCGAGACCATCACGTTGGCGAGCGACACCGGGAGCAGACCCTTCCAGCCGAGCCGCATGAGCTGGTCGTACCGGAAGCGCGGCAGCGTCCAGCGGATGACGATCTGCAGCCAGGTGAAGGCGATCACCTTGAGCGCGAACGCGGTCACCTGCAGGAGCGCCACGACGAGCGACGGCAGCGCCACCGCCGTCCCCCAGGGAAAGTGGAATCCGTCGCGCGCAAGATAGGGCACCTGCCAGCCGCCGAAGAAGAGCGTCGTCACGAGTGCCGCGACGAGCACCACCTCGACGAAGTCGCTCATCATGAACATCAGGTGCTTCGCCCCGGAGTATTCCGTGAAGTAGCCGCTCACGAGCTCCGATTCGCTCTCGGGCAGGTCGAACGGGATGCGCTTGCTCTCCGCGATGCCGGCGACCAGGAAGACGACGAAGGCGAGCGGCTGGTAGAGGATGCCCCACGCCGGCACCCAGCCCCAGAGGAGTTGGCCCTGCGCGCGCGCGATCTCCTGGAGGTCGAGCGTGTTGTAGGTGAGGACCACGCCGATCAGCGCGAGCCCCATCGCCACCTCGTACGAGATCATCTGCGCCGAGCCGCGGATGCCGCCGAGCAGCGACCAGCGGTTGTTCGATGCCCAGCCGGCGAGCACGACGCCGTAGACCCCGAGCGAGGCCATCGCGAGCACGAAGAGCAGCCCGACGTTCAGCTCGGCGCCCTGCAGGTTGATCAGCCGTCCGCCCACCGCGAGCACGTCGCCGAAGGGCACGACGGCGAACGTGGCCAGGGCGGGCACCAGGCTCGCGCACGGCGCCACGAAGTGCAGGAAACGGTCCGCCTGCGCGGGCGTGATGTCCTCTTTCAGCAGGAACTTGATCGGGTCGGCGACCAGCGTGTTCACGAGGCCGAGGCCGGCAAAGCCGAAGATCGCGGCGCGATTCGCCCCGATGCGGTCCTGGATGAGCGCGCTCACCTTGCGCTCGAAGAAGACGCCGAGCCCCATTATCTGGAGCGCGAGCAAGAGGGCGAAGAGGACCTTCGCCGCCGCGATGGCGACGTCGACCGGCACGTCAGGTGTTGGCCAGCCGATCGATCAAGGCGAGCGTCCGCTCGACGGTCAGGTTCTCGTGGTACTCGGTGTTGTTCACCTGGAGCACGGGGGCCGTGTCGCACGACGCGAGGCACTCGACCTCCTCGAGCGAGAAGCGGCCGTCCGCCGTCTTCTCCCCGGGGCGGATCCCGAGCCGCTCCTCCACCGCGGCCCGGATGCCTTCGGCGCCGCGGAGCGCGCACGGCAGGGTCCGGCACACCTGGAGGTGCCAGCGACCCGGCGGCTGCTTCCAGTACATCGTGTAGAACGACGCGGTCGCGGTCACCCAGGCGAGCGGCAGCTCCATCAGCTGCGCGACGTACTCGAGGACCGGCGGCGAGAGCCACCCGAACTCGCGCTGCGCGAGCCAGAGCGTCGGCAGCAGCGCCGCGCGGCGCTCCGGGTAGCGGCCGAGGATCGCCCGGTACTCGGCGAGGGCCGCCCCGGAGAATTGGGGGGCCTCAGTGGTCACATTCCCCCCCGATCATGTTGATCTGCCCGAAGGTGGTGATGATGTCCGCGATCATGTGCCCCCGAAGCATGTCGCCGAGCGCGGCCATGCCGTAGAAGCAGGGCGGCCGCACGCGAACGCGATACGGCCGGCCGCTGCCGTCGCTCACGAGGTAGAAGCCGAGCTCGCCATTCCCGCCCTCGGTGGCGACGTACACTTCGCCCGCCGGCACCTTCTGGCCCTCCATCACCAGCTTGAAGTGGTTCATGAGCCCCTCGATCGTCGTGTAGACCTGCTCCTTCGGGGGCAGCACGAAGCGGGGATCGTCGGCGAGGATCGGGCCGGGCGGCAGCTGTGCGAGCGCCTGGTCGATGATGCGCATGCTCTGTTCCATCTCGGCAAAGCGCACCATGAAGCGGTCGTAGTTGTCGCCGGTGGTGCCGGTCGGAATCTCGAAGTCCATCCGGTCGTAGACGAGATAGGGCTCCGCCTTGCGGACGTCGTACGGGACGCCCGTCGCGCGGAGGAGCGGACCGGTGAGACCCCACGAGACGGCGTCCGCCGATGGGAGCTTGCCGATGCCGACCATGCGGTCGACGAAGATGCGGTTCCGGGAGAGCAGCCGGTCGCAGTCGCCGAGGATGTCGCGGACGTGCTTCAGCGCGACGCGAGTCCGCTCCGTCATGTCGGCCGGCAGGTCCGTCATGACGCCGCCGAGCCGGCAGTACGTCACCGTGAGGCGCGCGCCGCAGATCGCCTCGACGAGGTCGTAGAGGAACTCGCGCGCCTCGAGCATGTAGAAACCAGCCGAGATCGCGCCGAGCTCGTTGGCCGCCATGCCGAGGCACGTGAGGTGATCGGTGATGCGCGAGATCTCGCCGCCGATCACCCGGATGTATTGGGCGCGCTCGGGCGCCGTGAGGCCCGCGAGCTTCTCGACTGCGAGCGCGAAGCCCACGTTGTTGAGCAGCGGCGAGGCGTAGTTCAGCCGATCGGCGTAGGGGAAGACGTGGTTCCACGTCCCCTGCTCGCACATCTTCTCGAAGCCGCGGTGCAGGTAGCCGATCTCGACGTCGACGTCGATGATTGTCTCGCCGTCGAGGCGGAGGTTGAACTTCACCGTGCCGTGCGACGCGGGGTGTGACGGCCCCATCTGGAGCGCCATCACCTCCGACGTCGGTTCCGCCTCGACGAAGCGCTGCGGCGTCATGGACGCGGAAACCACGGGCGCTCGAGCGGATCGCGCTCGGCCACGAGCGGCTGCCGGCGGAGCAGCGGATAGTCCTTGCGCAGCGGGTAGCCCTCGAACTCCGGGTACATGAGGATGCGCCGGAGGTCGGGGTGACCGGTGAACCGTATGCCGAACATGTCCCAGGTCTCGCGCTCGGCCCAGATCGCCGACTTCCACAGCGACGAGACGGACGACACCACGGGATCCTCCTCCGGCACCGCAACCTTGACGCGCAGCCGGTGATTCCGCGCGATCGAGTAGAGCTGGTACACGACTTCGAACCGCGGGACGCGGCCGAGGTAATCCACGGCGGTCAGGTCCGAGAGCATCTCGAGCCGTACGTCGGGGTGGTCGCGGAGCGCGGCGAGCGCGTCACGCATCAGCGTTCGCTCGAGGTCCGCGACGGCCTGCCCGCGCACGACGTCGCTCGACCGGAGCGCGCCGGCGGGCAGGATCGAGGGCAGCCGCTCAAGAAGCTCCGCTTGCGTCATGCACCGATCGGCGGCGGGGCGCCGTCAGTCCCACTCGAGCGCGCCCTTGCGCCACACGTACACGAGTCCGACCGTGAGTACGAGGACGAAGACGCTCATCTCGACGAGCCCGAAGACGCCGAGCCGACGGAACAGAACTGCCCACGGGTACATGAACACCACCTCGACGTCGAAGACGATGAACAGAATCGCAGTGAGATAGAATTTCACCGAGAAACGCCCCCACGCGGGGCCGCTCGGCGGATTGCCGCACTCGAAGGCCGCCTCCTTCACGGGCGAGGGACGGCGCGGGCCGAGGAACATGCCGGCCGCGACGAACACCGCCGCCACCAGCCCCCCGAGCCCGAATGCGATCAGCACGGGAACGTACTGGAACTTCATCGCCGCGCTCCGGTCAGACGGCCACCTAATGGCAATCGACCAGGGCTGTCAAGGCAACGTCGCGTCTTTTGACTCCGCCGCGACGCTCTGGTACGCGCCCCTTCGGGCGATGTCGGAGCCGATGCCGCTCGAGGCGCTGGCGGTGGCCGTGCGGACGGCGTTCGGCGCGCGCGCCCGCGTCGTCGCCGCGGAGCCGCTCGCCGGCGATGCCTCCACGCGACGCTACGTCCGGCTGCGGCTGGCGGACGACGCGTCGCCGCCGACCGTCGTCGCGATGCTGTTCGGCAGCGATCGGCTGCCGCTCGGGTCGGAAGAGATCGGCGGCGAGGTGGGCGGCGACGAGCTGCCGTTCGTGAACGTCGGACGCTATCTCGCAGAGCACGCCCTCCCCGTCCCGCGCGTCCACCATCGGACGGACACGTTTCTCCTGCTCGAGGACATCGGCGACACGACGCTCTTTGCCGCGGCCCGCGCGGACACGGCTCGCGTGAGCACCCTCTTCGGCGCCGCGGTCGACCTCGTCGTCGCTCTGCAGGTCGCCGGCGCGCGGCAGCCGGCTCCCGGCTGCTACGCGTTCCGGCAGCGCTTCGACGGCCGGCTGGCGCGCTGGGAGCTCGAGCACTTCGTCGAGCACGGGATCGAGACGCGGCATGGCCAGCGGCTGCCGGCCGCCGAGCGGGCGGCGCTCCTGACGGCGCTGGCGCCGCTCGCCGAGCCCTTCGAGCGCGCAACGCCCGTGCTCGCGCACCGCGATTTCCACGCCTGGAACCTGCACGTGCACGACGGCCGCCTCCGCCTCATCGACTTCCAGGACGCGCTGCTCGCACCCGATGCCTACGACGTTGCTTCCCTCCTCACGGACCGCACGACCGCCGAGCTCGTGCCGCCAGCACTCGAGACGTCGCTCCTCGAGCGATTCGTCCGCGGGCGGGCCGCCGCCGGTGTCCCCGTCGAGCCGGGGTTTAGCGAGCGCTACCGTCGCTGCGCGCTCCAGCGCGCGCTCAAGGTGATCGGGCGCTTCTACTTCCTCGAGCGCGTCAAGGGAAAGCCGGGCTACCTCGCGTACCTGCCCGCCGTGTACGGTGTCGCGCGCCGACTGCTCCGCGCCGAGCCCGCGCTCGCCTCGGTGCTGCCGGAGCTCGTCAGGTGGGTACCAGAGCTCGGCGAGGAGCCGCGCGCATGATCCGGCGCGCCATGGTGCTCGCCGCCGGCCGCGGCACGCGCCTCGCGCCGCTCACCGACACGACGCCGAAGCCGCTCCTACCGGTCGCGGGGCGGCCGCTCATCGAGCACATCCTCGAGTTCCTGCGCGCCGGCGGCATCCGCGAGGTCGTCATCAACCTCCATCACCTCGGGCAGCGGATCGAGGAACGCATCGGCGACGGCCGCCGCCTCGGGCTCCGGGTGAAGTACTCGTGGGAGGATCCGATTCTCGACACCGGCGGCGGCATCAAGCGCGCCGAGCCGTTGCTCGCCGGCGAGCCGTTCGTGGTGGTGAACGGCGACAGCCTCCTCGAGCTCCGCCTGGAGGACGTCGTCGCGTTCCATCGCGAGCGCGGCGCCGTCGCGACGATGGTCGTGCGGCCCGACCCGGAGGCCGCGCGCTACGGCCTCATCGAGCTCGACGCCGACGACCGCGTCCGCCGCGTGGTCGGCCTGCCCGCGGGCGTCGAGGGCGACTTCCGCGGCTTCATGTTCCCGGGGCTCCACGTGTTCGAGCCGGAGATTTTTCGCTGGATGGAGCCCGACGCTGCGTACAGCGTGATCCGGGTCACCTACGTCAAGCTCCTGACCTCCGGCGGGCCCGTCTACGGATTCGTGACACGGGCACGGTGGGTCAACATTGACACCCCCGCGGCGCTCGAGGCGGCCGATCTGACTCTGCGCTCGGCTCCGTTCCGGTTCTGAACCGCTGAAGCGCGGCGCATCGCGCAACCGGGCCAGATGTGGGACGGCTGCACGAAAACCCCATAGCGACGACGGCCCTGTGCGGGTCTGCCCGTCGGGACCCGGGCGGTTTTCTTGACTTGCAAGCCCCGGCCTAGTAGGCCGAATGCTGCAGCGCGCCATGGTATTACAGGGTGCAGGAAGTCCTGGGGGCCCACGGGGATGGTGGCTGGCATAACGCTTGCTGGCCCTGGGTGTAGACAGCCGGACGCCGAAATGAGCGAGTTCCGGTTGCGTGAGGGGACATGGGGCTCACCATTGTTCACAAGAGTGACCTCTGGACGCGGAAGCGAGACCCGCGCGTGGCTCTCGTGCTGGCCGGCGGGGCCGTCACGGGCGGGGCCTACAAGCTCGGCGGGCTGAAGGCGCTCGACGACTTCCTCGTCAATCGCAAGACCAACGACTTCGACATCTACGTCGGCCTGTCGGCTGGCGCGTTCCTCGCCGCGCCGCTCGCCGGCGGCGTCAACCCGGTCGAGATGCTGCGCTCGATCGACGGGACGTCAGAGGACTTCAGTCAGCTCACGGCGCTCGAGTTCTACCGGCTGAACGTCTCCGAGTTCGCGCGCAAGCCCCTCGAGTTCGTGGTCGACCTCGCCACGTACGTTCCCGGTCTCCTCTACGGCTTCATCTCGCGGACACCCGACCTGGTTCGTCAGCTGCGGGAGCCGCTCGAGCAGTGTCGCCGCGAGCCGTCGCTCACGAACCTGATCGAGTGCGTGAAGCCGCTCATCGACACCATCGGCTCCGCGCGCGAGTTCCCCTTCCCGCTCTCGTACCTTCCCTCGGGTCTCTTCGACAACTCGTCGCTCGAGCGCTACCTCCGCCAGAACATCGAGCGGCGCGGACTCTCGAACGACTTCCGGGTGCTGCGCCGGCTGCGCGGCGTCGAGCTCTACATCGTCGCCATGAACCTCGATACGGCCGAGCGGGTCGTGTTCGGCCACGACGAGGACACCTCGCTCACCATTTCCGAAGCGGTCCAGGCGTCGACGGCGCTGCCGGGCTTCTACAAGCCGGCGCGCATCAAAGGCGTCGACTACGTCGACGGGGGCGTGCGCCGGACGGCGAACCTCGACACCGCCATCGAGCACGGCGCCGACCTCGTCATCTGTTACAACCCGTTTCGCCCGTTCTCGAACCGGGTGTCCCGCCGCTACATCCCCGAGCGCCACGAGTACGTGATCGACGGCAAGCCGCTGGCCGACCAGGGCATGCTCGTCGTCCTCAACCAGGTGCTGCGCACGCTCCTTCACTCGCGCCTCCAGCTCGGCATCCGCCAGTACCAGGACGACCCGAACTTCCAGGGCGACATCATCCTCATCGAGCCTGCCGAGACGGACCTCGCGTTCTTCAAGATGGCCGCCCTCGACTTCTGGGCGAGCCGCAGCGCCGGCGCGCACGGCTACCTCTCGGTCACGCAGTCGATCGAGACGCACTACGAGCTGATGCGCCAGATCCTCCAGACCTACGGCATCCAGATGACCCGCCGCGACGTGCGCGAAGGCCTCGAGCGGCTCACCCGCGCCGAGTCGAGCGACTCGCCCGACGACATCCTCATGCGGGACGTCCCGAAGCGCAGCCTGCACGTCGCCTGAGTACCTAGGCTGTTCGCCGCGGGCGGGGGTGGGCCCCCCGGCTCACGCTCTCGCCGGAAACGCGGCGTCGCGCGCCCGACCCCGCGATACGTCCGGCTCGAGAGATCGCCTGGGGACCCACCCCCGCCCGCGGCTCGCGTCTTGGGTTCGCAGCGCTCGTGCCGGCGGCGTTTCGAGGACAGCCCGACTCGTTTCCAGTAGAGGATTATCGAGCGGGTGCCTGCATCCGTGTGGCCCGCGCGCGGCGGCGGGGCGGGTCCCGCGGCGATCTCTCGAGCCGGACGTGTCGCGGGGTCGTGGTTGCGGCATGCGCGTCCGGCGAGAGCGTGAGCCGAGGGGCCCACCCCGTCCCGCCGCCGCGCGCGCGATTACACCGAGCGACCTACACCCTCTCGATGATCGTCGCGATGCCCATGCCGTAGCCGATGCACATGGTGCAGAGGCCGACCGTCTTGTCCTGGCGCTCGAGCTCGTCGAGGAGCGTGCCGATCAGCATGGCGCCGGTGGCGCCGAGCGGGTGGCCGAGGGCGATCGCGCCGCCGTTCACGTTCACCTTGTCGTGCGGGATGCCGGCTTCCTGCATGGTGATCATCGGCACGGGAGCGAATGCCTCGTTGATCTCGACGAGGTCGATGTCCCGCATCGTCATGCCGGTCCGGCGGAGGATCTTCTGCGTGGCGGGAATGGGCCCGGTCAGCATGATCACCGGCTCGGAGCCGACGATCACCGTGTCGACGATGCGGGCGCGGGGGGTGAGGCCGAGCTCGTCGATGCCGCGGGCCGAGGCGATGAGGACGCCGGCGGCGCCGTCGACGATCCCGCTCGAGTTGCCGGCGTGGATCTTGCCGTCGGGCTTGAACGAGGGCTTCAGCGCCATCAAACCCTCGAGCGTCGTCTGCGGCCGCGGATGCTCGTCGGCCTCGACGGTCTTCCGCGTTCCGTCGGGCTGGGGCGCGTCGACGACCGGGACGAGGCCCTTCACGAAGCGGCCCTCCTGGATCGCGTGCCACGCGCGCCGCTGACTCTCCAGGGCAAAGCCGTCGAGCTGCTCGCGGGAGTAGTTCCAGCGCTCGGCGATCATCTCGGCCGAGATGCCCTGCGGCACGAGGTTGTACCGCTCGGTGAGACTCGGCGGGAGCGGACCCATGTCGGAGCCCATCGGGCAGCGGCTCATGCTCTCGACGCCGCCGGCGTACACGAGATCGTACGCACCCGACGCCGCGCCCTGCGCCGCCAGGTTCACGGCCGTCTGGCCCGACCCGCAGAAGCGGTTCAGGCTCACGCCGGCGATCTCGATCGGCCAGCCGGCCGCCAGGACCGCGGCGCGCGCGACGCAGGCGCCCTGCTCGCCGGTCTCGGTGACGCAGCCGATGATCGCGTCGTCGATCCGCGTGGGATCGACGCCGGTACGCGCGACGATGGCGTGCATCGGCACCGTGCAGAGGTCGATCGGATGCACGCCCGCAAGGCCGCCGCCACGGCGTCCGCGAGGGGTGCGACAGGCATCGATGATGAAGGCGTTCATCCCTCGATGGCTAACAGCCCCGTCCAGTCGTGTCAAAGATGACGTCGTGCGTCGTGCTGCGTTGCCGGTGCCATACCCCTATGTTACGGTCGCGCCGTGCCGCTGACGGAGTGGAACCGCGAGCTCGAGCACGCCACCGCCGAAGACATCGTCGCCTGGACCTGGCGACGGTTCGCTCCCGACGTGATGCTCACCTGCTCGTTCCAGCACGACGGGGTGGTGCTCGCCCACATGCTGCACGCGATCGCGCCCGAGGCCCCGATCGTCTTCATCAACACCGGGTTCCACTTCCCCGAAACGCTCGCCTATCGCGACGAGATCGTGCGTCGCTTCGGTCTGCGGCTCGTCGAGCTCGAGCCGATCATGCCGCGGCCGGAGTTCGCCGAGCGCTACGGTCTCGACCTCTACGCCCGCAATCCCGACCTCTGCTGTCACATCAACAAGGTGGAGCCGCTCAAACGCTATCTCCCGAACATGCGTGCCTGGATCAACGGCCGGCGACGCGACCAGGCGTCGACGCGCACCGCGATCCCGATCGTCGAGGAGCACCAGGGCGGGCTCTACAAGGTGAATCCGCTCGCGTCGTGGACGTCGAAGGACACCTTCTACTACCTCGAGCGGCACGGCATTCCGACCCACCCGCTCTTCGAGCAGGGCTACACGAGCATCGGCTGCGCGCCGTGCACGCGGCCGCCGCTCGCGGGCGGCGACGAGCGGAGCGGCCGTTGGGCGGGACGGGAGAAGACCGAGTGCGGCCTGCACACCTTTCTCGAGCCGAAGGCCGAGTGACGGGCTACGGCTCGGCGTCCTCGTCGCGCTCGGCCGTCGCCTCCGCGTAGCGCTCGAGCAAGGGCTCGCCGAGCCGCTGGACGAGCCAGCGGTGGACGAGCCCGACACAGCGCTGCCACGCCGGCCCGGCGAGCAGCCAGTGGCCCGCGCCGTCGAGCGCCTCGTGCTGCGCGCCGATCGTGCGCGCGAGAGCCGCGGCGGCCGGTGCCGGGAGGAACGGGTCGCGGTCGCCGGCCACGACGAGCGTCGGCACGCCGGCAACGGGCGACGGCGCCAGCCGCGGTCGGACGACGTCCCGCACGACGCGGGCGCTGTCGGGAGCGAGGGCGGAGACCACGGCACTCCGGAGTGGCGGCGGCAGCTCCCCGCAGAGCGGCGCGGCGGCGGCGAGCGTCGGGGGCGGCACGGCGCGGCCGAGGAGGAGCGGCACGACGGTGGCCGGGCGCATGGCCAGCGCGCGCGCCGGCGCGCTGCCCGGGACGACGGGCGCGAGAAGCACGACGGCAGCCGCCGGGGCGCGGGCGGCGGCCGCGAGCGCGACGACGCCGCCCACGTCGTGACCGATGAGCACAGGCGGCGCGGACAGCGCGGCTGCATGCGCGGCCACCGCCGCGGCCCGCGTCGCGATGCCACCGTCGACCGCGCGAACGTCGAGGAGCTGGCTCTCCCAGCCCCGATGCGCCAGGTAGCTGGCGAAGCCGCGCCACACGAGCGGCGCCGACCAGAGGCCCGGGATGCAGAGCAGCGACGTCGTGTAGCGCGCGCTCTCGGCGCGGACGATGTCGGCGCTCAGCATGCGCGTCGCTCCATCGGTCCAACGAAAAAGGCCCTTCGTGACTCGAAGGGCCTTTCCGTGGGCCCGTCGACGGGGCCCATTCTCGCCTGAGACGAATCTTTTGTCTTGGTGTTACGTGCCTAGCAACTGCGGATCGGAACCAACCAACGTCGTCACTACTTCTTCTTGGACCCCTTCTTCTTCGAGGGGGCCTTTTTCTTCGCCTTGCTCTTCTTCTTCGCCTTCTTCGCCTTCTTCTTTGCCGCCATAGTTACCTCCTGTTGGAATCGAGAATGTTCCCTTCCGTCCCTCTCTCAGGCGAGAACCCCACTCCACACCTCAACCACCACGGCACGGAGTATAGAGGTGCGTCCGCGCAAGAGTCAATAGACGACCGGCGTTTTGGAAATTTTTTTTTAAACCGGCGCGACCCGATCTGCCCTCGCCGATCGGCTCCCTAGAATGACGTTCCCCTTCATCCGACGCCGATGAGTAACAGATCGTTTTACTCCTCCGCCGTTGCCTCCGTGCACGCTTTCCGTTAGGCACTTTCGCGGAGTGCGCATGGCGGGTGGACGGCTGCTGAGCGTGGTGCTGCTGCTCGCCAGCGTGACGGTGACGGCGTCGGCGCTCGTCGGCGAGCACGGGATCCCGCACCTCATCGGACTCCGCGCCGAGCGCGAGGATCTCGGGCGAACCGCGTTCGCGTTGCTCGAAGAGAACGCGCGGCTCCGCGACGAGCTCCGCCGTCTCAAGAAGGACGACCTCTATCTCGAGCAGCTCGCGCGCCGCCAGCTCGGACTCGTGAAGCCGGGAGAGATCGTCTACCGGTTCCGTCGCTCGACGCGCGACGGACGGCCGAGGCGTTAGCCTCAGCCCTCCTCTTCGCCGGACGCGTACTCCTCGTACTCGTCGGCGTCCATCAGGTCCTCGAGCTCGGCTTCGTCCGTCAGCTCGATCTCGACGAGCCACCCCTCGTGGTACGGGTCCTCGTTGACGATCGCGGGATGATCGTCGAGCTCGTTGTTGGTGGCGACGATGGTGCCGCTGAGCGGCGCGAGCAGCTCGGAGACCGTGCGCACGGACTCGATCTCGCCGAACGGCTCGCCCTTCTCCACCTCGTCGCCGACGTCGGGCAGCTCGACCGCGATCACCTCGCCGAGCTCGACCTGACCGTACTCCGAGATCCCGAGGTGTGCGCGATTGCCCTCAATGCGCACCCACAGGTGATCCTCGGTGAACTTCAGGGCTTCCGCCATCGGTGGCTCCTGTTCGACGGGCGTGCGGGCTGGATTCCGGCCGGCTGCGGCCTCTTATAGAAGCGGCTTTTGGCGTGTCAAGCCGTCCGCCACCGCGGGGCGCCTCGAAAGGCGCCCCGCGTCCGTCCCACGGACCACCACCCCTCCGGGGAGGCCTGCCGCCCCGCCGCACCACCACCGCCTCCCGACCTCGGAACCGCCGCGGCTACGAGCAGCCGCTCGTCGCACCGCAGTTGAGACACTTGTAACAGGAGCCGTTGCGGATCATCAGCGACCCGCACTCGGGACAGCTCGGCGCATCCGCCTGCGGGCTGAACGCCACCGGGCCGCGCCCCGGCGCCGCCGCGGGCGCCACCACCGGCGACGTCGCGCTCAGCGACTCGGGACGCTCGGCGAGGCCGATCGCCACGCGCTCGTCAGCGCCGAGGAAGCGCGTGCCGAGGAAGCGGAAGATGTAGTCGATGAGCGACTTGGCGATCGGGATCTCCGGGTTCTTCGTGAAGCCCGACGGCTCGAAGCGGACGTGGCTGAACTTGGAGGCCAGCACCTCGAGCGGCACGCCGTACTGCAACGCCATCGAGGTGAGTACGCCGATCGTGTCCATGAGGCCGGAGATCGTGCTGCCCTCCTTGGCCATCTTGATGAAGATCTCGCCCGGCGTGCCGTCGTCGTGGAAGCCGACGTGGATGTAGCCCTCGTGACCGGCGATGTCGAACTTGTGGCAGAGCGCCCGGCGGTTGATCGGCAGCCGCCGCCGGACCGGCTCCGTCGCGGTCTCGACGGCTTCGGGCTTGCGCACCGCCATCGCCATCTCGGTCCGCTCGGCGCCCGGCTTCACGGTGTTCAGCGGCTGCGTCTTCTTGCAGCCGTCGCGATAGACGGCGACCGCCTTGAGACCGAGACGCCACGCCTCGATGTACGCCTGCTCGATGTCCTCGACGGTCGCCTGCTCCGGGACGTTGATCGTCTTCGAGATCGCGCCGGAGATGAACGGCTGGACGGCGGCCATCATGCGGATGTGGCCGAGCGGATGGATCGAGCGGCTGCCGCGCGCCGGCCGGAAGGCACAGTCGAACACCGGAAGGTGCTCGGGGCGGAGCGTCTGGCAGCTCTCGATCGTGTCGTGCTCGTCGATGTGCTCGACGATCTCCTGCACCTCGCGCGAGTCGTAGCCGAGGCGACGGAGCGCGCGCGGGACCGTCGTGTTGACGATTTTCAGGAGACCGCCCCCGACGAGCTTCTTGTACTTCACGAGCGCGATGTCGGGCTCGACGCCCGTCGTGTCGCAGTCCATCATGAAGGCGATCGTCCCCGTCGGGGCGAGGACCGTCACCTGCGAGTTTCGCACCCCGTGCGCGCGCGACTCGGCGAGCGCCGTGTCCCAGACGGGCGTGCGCGCGGTGCTTGTCGACGACGCGGAGCTGCGGCTCGCGGTTCCGCGCGAAGCCCTCGTACGGCCCGAGCGCGCCCGCCAGCCGCGTCGACTGCAGGTAGGCCTCGCCGCACATGAGCGCGGTGAGCGCGCCCGCGTACTCGCGCCCCGCGTCGGAGTCGTACGGCATGCCGAGCGACATGAGAAGCGCGCCCAGGTTCGCGTAGCCGAGGCCGAGCTCGCGGTAGGCCTGCGCATTGGCCGCGATCTCCGGCGTCGGATAGCTCGAGCGATCGACGACGATGTCCTGTGCCGTGATCGCGATGTCCACCGCGTGGCGGAAGCCGGCGACGTCGAAGAGCCCGGCGCCGTCGACGAACTGCATGAGGTTCAAGCTCGCCAGGTTACAGGCGCTGTCGTCGAGGTGCATGTACTCCGAGCACGGGTTCGACGCGTTGATCCGCCCGCTGTTCGGGCAGGTGTGCCAGTCGTTGATGGTGGTGTCGAACTGCATCCCGGGATCGCCGCACTGGTGGGTGGCCTCGGCGATCAGCCGGAGGATGGTCCGCGCCGGCATCGTTTCGGCGACCTCGCCGCTCGTGACGAAGCGCGTGCTCCACGGCCGCCCTTCGAGCGCCGCCCGCATGAACTCGTCGGTCACGCGCACGGAGTTGTTCGCGTTCTGGAAGAAGATCGAGCCGTACGCCGGCCCGTCGAGCGACCGGTCGTAGCCGGCGGCGATGAGTGCCCAGGCCTTCCGCTCCTCGTCGGCCTTGCAGCGGATGAACTCGACGACGTCCGGGTGGTCGGCGTTCAGTACCACCATCTTGGCCGCGCGCCGCGTCTTCCCGCCCGACTTGATGACCCCGGCCGACGCGTCGGCCGCGCGCATGAACGACACGGGGCCCGAGGCCGTCCCGCCGCCGCCGAGGCGCTCCTTCGACGAGCGCAGCCGCGAGAGGTTCACGCCCGAGCCCGACCCGCCTTTGAAAATGACCCCTTCCCTGCGATACCAGTCGAGGATCGAATCCATCGTGTCGTCGACCGACAGGATAAAGCATGCGGAGCACTGCGGCTTCGGCTCGACGCCGACGTTGAACCAGACCGGGCTGTTGAAGGAGAGCTTCTGATGGAGGAGCAGGTGGGTCAGCTCGTCGGCGAAGGCGCGCGCGTCGTCCGCCGTCGCGAAGTAGCCCTGCTCCGCGCCCCACGAGCCGATCGTGTTCACGACCCGGCCGACGAGCTGGCGGACGCTCCGCTCGCGCGCGGGGCTGCCGAGCGGGCCGCGGAAGTACTTCGACACGACGACGTTGGTCGCGAGCTGCGACCAGCCACGCGGCACCTCGACGTCGCGCTGCTCGAAGACCGTCTCGCCGCCCTCGCCCTGGATGACGGCGGCGCGCACCTCCCACTCGACCTCGTCGAAAGGGTTCGCGCCGGCGGTCGTGAATCGCCGTGCGATCCTGACGCCGTGCCGGGCCGAACCCGCCTCCGCCCCAGACCCCTGCACCACGTCGCCTGCCGGCTCCTGCGCCATCACGCCCCTCCCAGGAATGGTATGGCGAGCCGCATACACCACCACATATTGTGTTGTCAAGGGATTTTTTGCAATGGCGGGTCGACGTGATGCGACGCCGCGTCGCGCACGATCCGACCCGCCTCGGCGACGTGCTCCGCCGCGTGCTGGCAGAGCTGCCGGCCGGCGCCGGACTCGAGGACTGGGCCGTGTGGAGCGAATGGGACGCGGCGGTCGGTCCGACGCTCGCGCGCCATGTGCGGCCGCGGCGGCTCGTGCGCGGCGTCCTCGTCGTCGTGGTCGACAGCTCGGAGTGGATGCAGGAGCTCCAGTTCCTGAAGCACGATCTCCGCACGCGGCTGAATGCGCGCCTCGGCCGCGAGGCGATCCAGCGCATCTTCGTCGTGCTAGCGACCAACGACTGAGCGCGCCGCCGGCGCCGCTGCGTCCTCGCCGTCGCGTAGCCGCACCCGCTCGGTCGCGGCCACCCCGAGCGCGACCAGCGCCGGCACGTCCACCCGCCGTTCCGCCGCCTCCACGTCCTCCGGATGCGCCCGCGTCGCGGGATGCGGCGGCACGAAGAGCTGGCAGCAGTCCTGGTCGGGAATGATGGAGGTCTCGAACGTCCCGAGACGGGCAGCCTGATCGGAGATCTCCCCCTTGTCCATGCCGATCAGCGGGCGGAGCACCGGCAGCGTCGCCGCCGCCTCGATCACCGCGAGGTTCGGGAGCGTCTGCGACGCGACCTGCCCGAGGCTCTCACCGGTCACCAGCGCCTCCGCGCCCGTCGCGCGCGCGATCGCCTCGGCGATGCGGAACATCATCCGCCGGTAGAGAACGACGCGCAGCGGACGCCCGATCGCCGCGACGATCTGGCGCTGCACCTCGCCGAAGGCGACGAGGTGCAGGACGGCCTCGTGCTCCCAGCGGACGAGCTCGGCAGCGATGCGCTGCGCCTTCTCCTGGCTCGTCCGATCGTGGAACGGCGCGCTGTGGAAGTGGACGAAATCGACGGCGCATCCCCGCCGCATCATGCGCCAGGCCGCGACGGGCGAATCGATCCCCCCGGAAAGCAGCGCGAGCACGCGACCGCTCGTGCCGACCGGCAGGCCGCCCGCGCCCGCCACCTTCTCGAGCGCGAAGAACGCGCGCCGCGGCAGGATGTCGACGGCGACCGTGAGAGCGGCATGGTCGAGGTCGACCCGTGCGCCCGTCGCCTCCTGGATCGTGCGTCCGAGCCGCCGGTTCACCTCCGGCGACGGCAGCGGGAAGCGCTTGTCGGCGCGCTTGGTCAGCACCCGGAAGCTCGACATGGAGACGGCCGAAAGCCGCACGAGGATCGCCGCGCCGAGACGGTCGAGGGCGGCGTCCGGCTCCCCGTCGAGCGCCACCTCGTGCGCGAGCGAGAAGTTGGCGAGCCCGAAGACGCGCGCGAGCCGCCCCCGCGTCTCCGGCCACGCGGCGAGGTCGTCGAGCGGCAACAGGAGGCGCGCCGAGGCACGTGCGAGCGCGCCGACGGGCAGCCCGGCGGTAGCGCGCCGCACGTTGTCGGTCAGGCGGCGCACGAAGAACGGCCGGTTGCGTCCCTTGAGCGCGATCTCGTGATAGCGGAGCACGATCACGTGCGCGGCGCCCATTAGCTCCCTCCTACCACAGATGCTACTCTCGACGGATCCACGCATGACGGCACATCTCGCTGACGCGCTCGCGCCGATCCTCACCGCGCGCGAGCGCGCCGTGCTCGTGCGGCCGGGGAAGACGCCCGCCGCCGTGCTGGTCCCACTGCTCGCGATCGACGGGGAGCCGCACGTGCTCTTCACGCGGCGCGCACGCGGGCTGCGCCACCACGAGGGGCAGGTCGCGTTTCCCGGCGGCTGCCGCCATCCCGGCGACGTCGATCTCGTGGCGACGGCGCTGCGCGAGGCGCAGGAGGAGATCGGCCTCGATCCGGCCGACGTCCGCCTCCTCGGACCGCTCGACGACATCGAGACGATGGCGACCGAGTTCGTGATCACCCCGTACGTCGGCCTCGTCCCCCATCCGTACGGGTGGACGCTCTGTCGCGACGAGGTCGACGTCGTGTTCACGGTGCCGCTCCGTCTGCTCGACACCCCCGAGGCCGAGCGGCGCGAGCTCTGGGATTTCGAGGGCCAGCAGGTCCCGATCGAGTACTATCCGGTCGGTGAGCACGTGATCTGGGGCGCCACCCACCGGATCACGCGCAATCTGCTCGCCGTGCTCCGGACGATCGCCTGATGCGCCGATTGCTGGCGATCATCCTCCTCTTCGGGGGCGCTGCGCTCCTCCTCACCCGCGCCGAGCCGCTCGCTCCGACCGTGGTCCTCGAGACACCGGTCGACGTCGTCGGCCGCGCGACAGCCCTGGTCGTCGTGGCGCGCGATCGCGGTACCGGGCTCGCGCACGTCGAGGTGCGGCTCGCGTCGGGCACCGGGGGCGCGCCCGCGGTCGTGGCGCGTGAGGACTTCCCGCGCCGCTCGTGGCTCGGGAGCGGCGTCCACGAGGTGCGCCTGACGCCCACCGTCGATGCCGCCGCGGCGCATCTCGTCGAAGGGCCCGCGCGCCTCGAGATCGTCGCGACGGACCACTCCTGGCTCGCCGCGCTCCGACGGGCGCCGCGGCTCTCGCGACCGGTCACGATCGACCTGACGCCGCCCACGCTCGAAGTGCTCTCGCAGCAGCACGTCGTCCGGCTCGGCGGCGCCGAATGTGCCGTCTACCGGGTGGGCGCCGATGCGGTGACGAGCGGCATCACGGTGGGCGAGACGACCTTCCCCGGCGTCGCCGGGCTCTTCGCCGACGGCGCGCTCCGCGCCGCGCTGTTCGCCGTCCCGCCCGGCACGCCGGCCGGCACGGCGGCCATCGCGGTCGCAGCCGACCAGGCCGGGAACCGCCGTACGGTCTGGCTCGATGCGGTGGTGCATCCCCGGCGCTTCGCCGAGAAGTCGCTCGAGCTGAGCGACGATTTTCTGAGCCGCAAGGTCCCCGAGCTCCTCCAGGCGAACGGCCTCGCCGGCGACGGCGATCTCGTGGCCGGCTACCTCCGCGTCAACCGCGAGCTGCGCGTCGCGACCGAGAAGCGGCTGCGGGATCTCTGCCGCGACAGCGCGCCGGAGCCCTTGTGGGAGGGCGCCTTTCTCCGGCAGCCCGGGTCGGAGCCGCTCTCCGGCTTCGCCGACCACCGCACCTATCTCTACCGCGGCCAGCCGATCGACCACCAGACGCATCTCGGCTTCGACCTGGCCTCGCTGCGCGGCAGTCCCGTGCCCGCCGGCAACAACGGTCGCGTCGTGTTCGCCGCGCCGCTCGGCATCTACGGGAACACGGTCATCCTCGACCACGGCTTCGGGCTCTTCTCGCTCTACGGCCATCTGAGCGAGATCGCGGCGACCGTCGGGGCCACGGTCAAGCGCGGCGACATCATCGGCAAGACGGGCGACACCGGCCTCGCGGCCGGCGACCATCTCCACTTCAGCATCATGATCCACGGCGTCCACGTCGACCCGGTCGAGTGGTGGGACGCGCACTGGATCCACGACCACGTCGAGTCCCGTCTCGCGGCCTTCCCGCGGGCGGGAGCCGCCCATTGACGGCGCGGCACGCGCCCGGCACCGAGACGCTGGCGCGGCTCGGGTTCGACGCCGCGGAGCTGGCGGCCGGCCGGGCCTCCGACGACGAGGTGCTCGCGCTGCTCGCCGGTCCGGACGGCGTCGCGCTGGCCGACGCCCTCGGCGAGCTGCCCCACCCCGCCGTCGCGATGCTGCTCGCCCGGCTCGAGGGACGGGTGGCAGAGAAGGCCGTCCGGAAGGCCATCCGCCGCACGCTCTATCGTCTGTCGCAGCGTGGCGTCGCGCGACCCGCGCCGGCGGCAGAGCCCGAGCGGCCGCGCGTCGCGGCACCCGAGGTGGAAGGACTCGTGTCCGCCTTCGATGGCCGCGGCGACCGCATCCTCTGGCTGCTCCGCCCGCTGACGGGCGGCACGCTGCTGGTCGCCGCGCAGCTGAACGAGCCGGGCGGGCTCCGCGACCTGCAGGTCGTCGACGCCGGCCGAAAGCAGCTCCGCGCCGCACGCGAGCGGCTCGAGAGCGAGAATCTGCGACTCGTCCCCGCGCGCTGGGCTGTGCTCGATGCGCTGCTCGTGGAGGCCCAGGAGCGAGCCGGGACGCCCCAGCCGGGGCACGACTACCTCCGCGTGCGTCCGCAGTTCACGACCGAACCCGCGGCGCCGCCCGCCGAGCCGGTGTCGCCGCACGCGCGTCCGCCGGCCAACGTCGACGAAGCCTCCGCGCTCGCCGCGGGCTCCGTCGAGCTCGTCGAGCAGCGGGAGTTCCGGGGCTGGGGACCCGACCCCGAGGCCGCAACGCCGTACGCCGACGACGCGGAATCGATCCGGCGGAGCCCGATCGTGCTGACCGAGCTCCAGCAGGAGGAGCGCCTGCGCGAGGTCCTGGCGCGCGCCACCGCGGCGCTCTATCCACCCGCCGTCCTCGCGCGACGGCTCGAAGGCACTGCCTACGTCCTCGCCGAGACGGGGCGCCCCGCGGCAGCGCGGCTCGCGCTGGCCGTCGCCACGCTGCTCCGCGACGCGCCCCAGCGCGCCCACGAGATCCCGTTCGTCGCCGCGCTCGTCGGCGCGGGGATCCCCGGCCTGTTCGCCCGTTCCGAGGCGCCGCGCGAGGGCGCGCTCGTCCTCACCCCGGAGGAGGTCCTCAAAGCTCGACGATCATCCCGTCCCGGGCACACTCGAGGGTGATGTCCGAGAGGTGGCGCAGCGGCTCCGCGCCGAGGTGAGACAGCAGGAGCCGCTTGCACCCGAGATCGCGCGCGCGGGCGGCGATCTCCGGGTACGCGACGTGAATGTCGAGGCGGGTTTCGTACGTCGAGCATTCGCAGATGAAGAGGTCGGCGCCGCGCGAGCGCGCGATGAAGTCCTCCGTCCACGCGGAGTCGCCCGAGTAGAGGATCGAGCGGCCGTCGATCTCGATCCGGTAGCCGAGGGCGACGAGCTCGGGCGTGTGCGGCACGCAGAAGGCGCTCACCCGGACGCCGCCGATGTCGCGCGTCGTCCCCGGCTCGAGCTGCTCGAAGCGAACGGGAAACGGCGTGGGCATCTGCGCGTTCTTCTCGTAGAGGGCGGCGAAGAGCGCGTGGACGCGACGCTCGGTACCGAGTGGACCATATACGCCGAGGGGACGACGTCGCGGCCGCTCGTAGATGTACTCCATGAAGAGGAACGGGATGCCGCCGAAATGGTCGCCGTGCAGATGCGACACGAGCACGAAGTCGATGCGGCCGGTGTCGTGCTGTCCGGATTTCAAAGATTGGAGGATCGTCGGACCGCAATCGATCAGGAAGGTCACGCCTGCGCTCTCGACCATGTAGGCGCTGTGCAGGCGTCCGCCCGAGCCGAAGGCGTCGCCCGAGCCGAGCACCGTCACGCGGACCAACGCCGTCCTCTTTCCGGCCCGCACAGCCGTGAACGTCGCGTCACGTCGGCGCCGGCGCTAGCTCGTCGTCGGCGGGACATCGAGAGGTATCGTGCTGGCATGTCCCTTGCTCTCCCTATCATTAATGCGGCCGGACCCGGAACTCCTCCGCGAGGGCACCCGGCTGGCTCACCTGGTGCTCCTGTCGGCGGCGGCCGGGCTGACCGCGGAACGCTTGCTGCGCCCGGGGCTCGCGGTCCGCGGCCTCGCGCTGCTCGTCGGCCTCGGCGGCTTCTATGCCGGGAGCTGGCTCTGGGCGCTGGCGGACTGGTCGCCCGGTCCCGCGCTCCTCGGGCAGCCGCTGCTGCCGCCGATCGTCGGCGCGCTCGGGGTCTGCCTGCTCGTCAAGCTCGCCGCGATCGGCGCCGCCGGCCCGCGCTGGTAGCCGTCACGGCGTGGCGCCGGGCCGCCGCCGCTCGTCGAGCTCGCGCTGCAGATCGTGGAACCGCCGCTCGAGATCGGTGAACGACCCTTCCATGCGCCCGGCGCGCGCCACCACGTCCTCGAGCTGGCGGCCGAGCTGATCGCGCTGCTGCTCCATGTCGTGCAGCCGCCGCTCGAGGTCCTGCACCGGCTCGGTCGCACGCAGGATCGCGACGCCTGCGCCCGACTGGAGCATCCACACCGTCGTGCCGACCCCGAGGATGAACCCGAGCAGGAGCGCGAACAGCACACGCACGATCGTCATCGGTCCGGTCCCTCCTGCGCGAGACGTCTGATCTCGCGGACGACCACCTGGAGCGCGGCAAGCGAGACGCGCGGCGCCGCGCGCAGGTCGCGGACCAGCGCCTGCACGGCCCCGAGCGCGCGCTCCGACAGCGCGCCGTCGGGGTCCTCGAGCCGCCGGCGCGTGAGGCGCCGGCGGGCATGCAGCAGGTCCTCGATCAGCCCCTCCGCCGCGCGCCGCCGCCAGCGGTCGTCGTCGCCGCTTTCGGCGAGACGCCCGAGCGCCCAACCGAAGTCGACGTACTGCCCGAGCGCGTAGTACGCCGCGCCCGCCTCCTCCGCATCCCTCTCCGTCTGCCGCGCGACCGTCGCCACGTCGAGCGGGCCGACGAGCCACTCGGTCGTGGCGAGATCGTGCGCGAGGTCGGGTGACAGCCCCGCGATCGTCAGCTCGGAGACGCGCTTGTGGAAGGTCTCGGCCTCCGGGCCCGTCACCCAGTCGACGAGCCGGGCCCGGATGGTCGCCACCGCCGGCTCGAGCTCGGCGACCACGCCGGCCGCGGGCCGCCCCGCCTCGGTGTTGGCCAGCACCCACTTGGCCAGCCGCTCGGCGCCCGCCTCGAGCGCCAGCCGGCACGCGCCGTCGACGTCGGCGGCCGCGGCGCTCGCGCCGATCGCGGCGGCGAGCGCCTCGCCGCCCGCGATGCGCCAGCCGATCACCCACGCACGCACGACGTCGGCCGCCGCGGCGCCGGTGTCGCGCGCGATCCGCGACACGAAGGTGACGCCCACGTGATCGACGAGGGCGTTCGCCACCTCGGTGGCGATGATCTCGCGGCGGAGGCGATGGGATCGGACCGCCGCCGGGTAGCGGGTCGCGATCTCGCCCGGGAAGTACGCGAGCAAGTACGGCTCGACGAGCGGATCGTCGGGCAGCGGCGAGGCGAGGATCTCCCGCTGCAGATGGATCTTCGTGTAGGCCGCGAGCACGGCGAGCTCCGGCCGGGTGAGCCCGAGGAACGCGCCGCGGCGTGCCCGGAGCGCCTCGCGGTCCGGCACGGTCTCGAGGGCGCGATCGAGGCCCGCGTCGCGCTCGAGCTCCGTGATGAGATCGCGAAAGTCGGCGAGCCGGCTCCGGCTCCGCAGCTGGTCGAGCCCGAGGAGTCGGCTCTGCCGGCGGTTGTGCGCGAGCACCCGGGCGACGACCTCGTCCGTCACGGCGTGCAGCAGCGCGTGGCGGGCGTCGGGCGTGAGCTGTCGCGCCTCGACCACCGGCTGGAGGCAGATCTTCAGGTTGACCTCGTGGTCCGAGAGGTCGACGCCGGCGGAGTTGTCGATCGCGTCGGTGTTGATGTGCCCGCCGGCGAGCGCGAACTGGATCCGCGCGCGTTGTGTGAAGCCGAGATTGCCGCCCTCGGCGACGACCCGCACGCGCAGCGACTCGGCGTCCACCCGCACCGTGTCGTTCGCGGGGTCACCGACGGCGGCGTGCGGCTCCTCGGCGGCCTTCACGTAGGTGCCGATGCCGCCGTTGAACAGCAGGTCCGCGTCGAGCGTCAGGACGGCCTGGACGAGGCGCTCGCCGCTCACCTCCGGCGTCGCGAGGCCGAGGAGCCGCTGCGCCTCCGGTGCGAGTCTCACGCGCTTGGCGGTGCGCGATACGACCGCGCCGCCCGCCGAGAGGACGGCGGGGTCGTAGCCGTCCCAGCCGAGCGCGGCGCGATAGCAGCGCTGCCGCTCGGCGAAGCTCGCCACCGGGTCGGGATCGGGGTCGAGGAACACGTGACGATGGTTGAAGGCGGCCCGTAGCAGGACGTGCGGGGAGCGGAGCATGCCGTTCCCGAAAACATCTCCGCTCATGTCGCCGATGCCCGCGACCGTGAGCGGCGCCGTGTCGGCGTCGACCCCGATCTCGCGGTAGTGCGTCCGGACCGACTCCCACACACCGCGCGCCGTGATGCCGAGCGCCTTGTGGTCGTAGCCGTGCGCGCCGCCCGACGCGAAGGCATCGCCCAGCCAGAAGCCGCGCGCCTGCGCGATGGCGTTGGCGAGGTCCGAGAAGCCGGCCGTCCCCTTGTCCGCGGCGACGACGAGATAGGGATCCTCCTCGTCGTGCACGATCAGCCCGCGCGGGTACACGATGGCGCCCCCGACGACGTTGTCGGTGAGCTCGAGGAGCGCGCCGATGAACACGCGATACGCTTCGGCGGCCGTCCCGCGGCGCACGACGAACCCGCCCTTGGCGCCGACGGGCACGATGACGGCGTTCTTCACCGTCTGCGTCTTCATGAGGTTCAGGACCTCGGTGCGAAAGTCCTCGGGCCGATCACTGTGCCGGATGCCGCCGCGCGCCACGCGACCGGCCCGCAGATGCACGCCCTCCACCGTCGGGCCGTGGACGTACATCTCGTAGAGCGGGCGCGGCCGCGGCAGGTGGGCCAGACCCGCGGAGTGGATCTTGAAGCTCAGCGTCTCGGACGGCGGAACGGCGAAGTAGTTGGAGCGCACCGTCGCCTCGACCGTGTCCAGGAGCGCGCGGAGAATCGTGTCGTCGCGCAGGGTGGCCACCGTCTCGAGGCTCTCGAGAAAACGCCGGCGGAGGTCGGTCCCGTCGGCGCGTCCGGAGAAGCGCCCGGCGAAGCAGTCGAACAGCGCGGCCGCGGGCTCGGGGTGTCGAACGAGCGCGTCGATCACCTGAGAGCGTGGGCCGAGGCCCGCCTGCACCGCGTGCCCCGCGTACGCGCGCAGGCAATCCACCGCGCGCCAGTCGAGCGCCGCCTCCAGGACCAGGCGGCCGAGCGGGTCCCCCGCGACGCGTCCGGCGCGCACCGCCAGCAGCGCGTCGATCAGCCGCGGACCCGCCGCGGCGTCGAGCCGGCGCCCCTGGCGGTCCTGGACGAAGAACGTCTGCACGAAGAGCCGTGGCGCGTCGGCCGGTGTCACCGCGACCTGGTCCTCGGCGATCACCCGGAGCCCGAGGTTCTCGAGCACCGGCACGAAGTCGGAGAGGACGAGCGGCTCGCCCGCGATGTAGACACGCAGCGCGCTCGTGTCGGGCAGCGTGCGGTCGTCGCCGAGCGCGACCCGCATCGTCCCCTCGGCGAGCGCCGCCTCGAGCAGCGCGACGTCCACCGCCGCCCGCGCCGGCGGCGTCGCCGCGCGATACGCTTCCGGGAACGCGCTCCGATAGCGGGCGCCGAGCCGCGTTCCCTCCTCGGCGCCGTGGTGGGCGCGGAGCTCGTCGTCGAGCCGTTCCTTCCAGCCGCGGACGAGGTCGCGCACCGCGTTCCGCGCCGCGGCGAGCTCCGCTGCGGTTGCCGCCGCCGGTCGGTCCCCGGCGAAGGTGAACGACAGGAGCGCCAGGTCCTCGTGCAGGACCAGATGGTCGGCGACGCAGGGACCGCCGGCGCGGGCGGCGAGCGTCTCGAGGATGCGCTCGCGGGCCTCGCCCGACAGCCGGTCGCGCGGCAGCGCGACGAGCGCCGCGAGGCCCGCGGGCCGGGGGCGGAGGGAGACGACGACGTCGCCCGTCCGCCCGGCCGTCAGGACCGCCTCGATGTCGGCGCGGATCTCCGCCGGCGTCGCCGCGAAGAGGTCGTCCTTCGGGAGCACGTTGAAGATGGCGACGATCGCCTTGTAGTCGTGGCTGCCCGCGACGACCTGCTCCGCGGCGAGGATCTGGCCGAGCACGCGTCGCAGCAGCGGAATCTCCGCCGCCTCCTCCGCGTAGGCCTTCGAGGTGAAGAGGCCGATGAAACGCCGCTCGCCGATCACCTGGCCGGTGGCATCGAGCTGCCGGATGCCGACGTCGTCCATGCGCGTGCGGCGGTGGACGGGCGAGGTCGCGATCGTCTTGGTGATGGTGAGGAGGCGGTCGCCGAGGAGTCGGGCGCGGACCGGCTCGGGCAGCTCGGCGACCGGCCGCGGGCGGGAGAACGCCGAGCGGCTCTCGCGCCGCAGGAGGCCGAGACCGGATCCCGAACGCACGAGGAGCACGCGGCTCCCCCCGAGCGTCAGCACCTGGTACTCGCGGTAGCCGAGGAAGACGAAGCCGCCGTCCACGAGCCAGTGGAGGAAGTCCGCGGCGGCGCTGGCCTCGGAGCCGGTGGCGGCGCCGCTCCGCGCGAGCCCGTCGAGCTCGGCCGCGGCCTCCTGCGCCCGGGCGAGCATCGGGCGGAAGTCGTCGGTCACCAGCCGCACGTCGCCGAGCCGGTCGCGCGCGAGCTGCTCGAGCCCGGCGAGCGCCGCCGCGTCGGTGGTGCGCGGGACGGCGACGTGCACGAACGACTCGCGCCGCGCGCTGCCGTTCGGCGGCGCAAGCGAGATCGACCGCCCCGTGAGATCCCGCTCGGCCCCGACGATGGGGTGGAGCAGCCCCCGCACGGCGACTCCCTCGGCCTCGAGCGCGGCCTCGAGGGTGTCGACGATGAAGGGACGGTCGGCCATGACCGTCTCGATGACCGACACGGACGCGTCCCAGCCCTCGGTCGCGTAGGTCGGCGCGATCGCGCGGACCCGCAGCTCGTCCCCCGGCCCGGCGTAGAACCGGAACGCGGAGGCGACGAGCGCGGCCACCTCCTCCTCGGCGAGCGTCGCGACGTAGTCCTGCGCGCGCTGCAGCAGGAGCTGCGCGAAGGTCTCGAGCGCGGTGGCCTCCGCGTCCGACGCGCGCCGCTCCAGGAGCGAACGCAGCCGCTCGCCGACGACCGCCACGCCGCGCGGTCCCCGCTGCTCGTGGGCCGACATTCAGCTCGCGGGCACGAGCGCGGCGACGAGCGCGTCGGCAGGACGGAAGCCGCGCGCGAGGAGCACCGCGCGGAGCTCCGGATCGACGCCGTCGATCCGCGCCGCGAGCTCGCGGCAGCCGCGACGCCGCGCCCGGTCCTCCGCGAAGGCGACGAGCCCCTCGCCGAGCCGCGGCTCGGTCGAGCGACGCGCCACCTCGAGCACGGCGGCGAGCCCACCGCCGAGGAGCGAGCGGGCATAGGCGAGCGCGATCACGGCGACGATCGCTCCGCCCGCTTCCTCGGCGACGTAGAGGTCGGTGCCGAGGTCGCGCGTCATGCGCTTGTAGAGGCGCTCCGCGCGATTGCCGGCGGCGCACCCGAGAACGGCCTGCACGCCGGCGAAGTCGTGACGTCGCCCGCGGCGCACGCGCGTGGTCGTCCCGGGAAGCAATCGTGCCGCCATGGGCCTGTTCCGCCTAGCCTCGGAGCCCATGTATTGCAAATCCGCCGCGACCCGATAAGCGTGCCGCCATGACCGGGCGGACGAAGGTCGCGCTCGTGCTCTGCGTCCTCGCCGCCGGCAGCCGGAGCGTTGCGGACGACGGGACCGCGCGCGCGATCGTCACCACCGGCTCGAGCGCCATGCCGTCGTGGACCGCGGACGGGCATCTCGTCTTCCATTCGCGGCGCAAGGAGGCCAAGCAGCACGGTATCGCGGCGCGGAACATCTGGATCGTCGGCGCCGACGGCTCCGGCGAGCGCCAGCTCACGAAGGGCACCAAGGACGAGTATCACCCCGTCGTGTCGCCCGACGGCAAGAAGCTGCTCTTCGTCTCGGAGCTGAACGGCTCGCGCGACATCTGGATCGCCGATGCCGACGGACAGAACGCCGTGCCGCTGACCGACGACCCGGGCACCGAGGATCAGCCCGCGTGGTCGGCCGACGGCCGCCAGATCGTGTATGCCGCCTTTCCGAAGGAGGGCGGCAGCTTCGACCTCTGGCTCATGTACGCCGACGGCAGCGGCCGGCGTCGCCTCACGACCACGCCGGCCAACGAGATCTTCCCCGCATGGCATCCGTCGGGCGCCTCGATCGCCTACGTCACGGACGTGAACGGCAACTTCGACCTCTACACGATCGACGTCCGCGACGGGCACACCGCGCCGCTCGTCGTCTCGCCCGACCAGGAGGTGCGGCCCGCGTTCTCGCGCGATGGGACGAAGCTCGCGTTCGTCCGCTGGCCGGCGCGCGGCCGAAGCAGCGACGCGACGCCGTGGGTGGCCAATGCCGACGGGACCACACCGATCGAGCTCACGGCCGCACCCGCGCCGGCGCTCCATCCCGCCTGGTCGCCCGACGGGCGGACGCTCGCCTTCCAGCATCGGGGCGAGAAGGGCTGGGAGATCTGGACGCTCGCCCTGCCGGCCGACATCGCGACGGGGGGACGGCTGCGGCTCGCGCAGCAGGTGCGGGGCGGCGCCGACGTCGACACGGCGAAGCTGCGGAGCGGCGACACGCTCCGCGGGACGCTCGGGGACGCGCGCTTTCGCCTCAGGACGGCGTACGGCGCCGTCGAGCTGCCGCGCGAGGTGGTGACCACCATCATCTTCGATACCGGCGAGCGGGGCCTCGCCCGCGTCGTACTCGCCAACGGTGATGCGCTGAGCGGCTTCCTCGAGAACGAGACGATCCATCTCGCCGCCGGCGGACGGAGCCAGGGCGTGCCCGTCGAGGGCATCGCGCAGCTGAGCCTGCGCGCCGCCGGACGCGGCGGCCCCGGGCCGCCGGCACCGTTTCGCGCCCTCCTGCGCAACGGCGACAGCGTCCGCGTGACCGCGGCGTTCGCCCCGCTCCGCCTCCGCGTCGGTGGGCGGACGATGGAGGTCTCGGCGGCCGAGGTCGAGCGGGTCGACTTCACCGAGGCGGGCAACAAGGCCGACGTCGCGCTGCGCAGCGGGGACCGGGTGTCGGGCGAGGTCGTCGGCGAGCGGCTACCGCTGGTGCTCGCCTCCGGGGCGCACTTGAGCGTGCATCCGAGCAGCCTCCGCGCGCTCGAGCGGGCCGGTGGGCCATGAAGCGAACGCCGTTGCAGGTCGCCGTCGTCTGCTGGCTCGTCGTCGGGTGTGCCGGCGTGCATCGCTTCCACCCGAACTTCTACTCGCTCGACGGCGACATCCGGCTCGGCGAGCAGCTCTCGAAGGAAGTGGAAACCGACCTCGTGCTTCTCCGTCACAGCGCGCTCAACCAGCTGGTGAACACCGTCGGGCGCCGCCTCCTCGACGCGAGCCCCGAGCCTGCGTTCAAGCTCTTCCCCTACAGCTACCACGTCGTCGATTCGCCCGAGGTGAACGCCTTCGCGCTGCCCGGCGGTCCGGTCTACCTGAACATGGGCATCGTCGAGGTCTGCGAGACGGAGGACGAGCTCGCCTCGGTCATGGCGCACGAGATGAGCCACGTCGCGGCGCGACACGCGACCGAGATGCTGACGACGCAGAACCTGAGCCAGCTCGCGATCATCGCCGCCGTCTCCGTCGTCCCCATCCCGATTCCGCCGATCGCGTGGGAGGGGGCGAAGCTCGGCTACGTGCTGTCGCTCCTGCACTACAGCCGCGGCAAGGAGGCCGAGGCGGACCGGCTCGGCCTCCGGCTCATGAACGCCGCCGGCTACGACCCGACGGCGATGGCGTCGGTCTTCCGGAAGCTCTCCGAGCAGCAGCACAGCCTGCCGAGCGTCGTCGAGCGGTTCATGTCGAGCCACCCGCTCTCCGAAGTCCGGATGCGCGACGCCGAGCGGCAGTCCGCGCAGCTCGAGCGCCCGAACGCCGCGGCGGTGGCGGCGGCGAGCCCGTCGACCTTCCCGCAGGTGAAGATGATGTTCGCCAAGGACTGAGCATGCGCCGCGCGCTCGTGCTCGCCGCGCTCGCGACCGGGTGCGGTTCGCTGCACGCCCCGGTGGCCGACCCGAAGGTCCACGTGCGCGGAGAGCACTACCGCGTGATCCACGAGCCCCCCGATCGGCTGTGGCCGGAGATCGTGTTCGCGCTCGACGAGGAGGGGTTCCGCGTGGCGCACAGCGACCGTGCGCACCGGATCATCCAGACCGGCGCCCGGCGCTACACGGGCCGCGACGAGGTGAAGCGGCTCGCCGACATCGCCGACCTCTCGGCCGCCCGCGGCGCCGGCTTCGGGCGTGCGACCGAGTACGAGGTGACGTACGCGCTCTTCCTCCTCCCGGCGGGCGAGACCGACACCGGCCTCAAGGTCACGAGCGTGATCGAAGCGATCGACCGCAGCGAGGCGCTCTTCCTCGGACCCGGCGTCTTCCAGGTGGTGCCGCGGCGCATCGAGCTGCCGTCGCGCGGCGTCGTCGAGCGGGAGCTCGTGCGGCGGCTCGCCGCCTCGCTCTTCACCGCCGAGGAGATGCTCTTCGTCCTCGGCGAGCCCGGCTTTGACTGACGTCCTGGCCGTCGAGCGGCTGACGTTCGGCTTCGACGCGCTCGCGCACCGCGACCGTCAGGTGGTCTTCGTGCCCTACGGCGCGCCGGGCGACCACGTCGTGGCGGAGACCGTGGAGCGCCACGCGCAATTCGTCCGGGCCCGGATCGTCGAGGTGGCGGAGCCGGGGCCGGCGCGTGTGCTCCCCGGTTGCCGCTACTTCCCGACCTGCGGCGGCTGTCAGTGGCAACACGTGGCGCCGCCCGCACAGCGCGACGCGAAGGCGGCGATCGTCGCCGAGCAGCTCGCGCGCACCGCCGGCGTGCGCGACGCCGAGGTCCTGCCGACGCTCGCAGCCCGCGACTGGCAGTACCGCGCGCGCATCACGCTCGTCGTCGAGGGACGCCGCGCGGGCTACCACCGCGCGCGCTCCCACCGCCTGCTCGAGGTGGAGGACTGCCCGATCGCGGACCCCGTGCTCTCCGCCCACCTCGACGCCGCCCGCGACTGGGTCGGGGCCCTGCGCGTGCCGCTCCGGCGCGTGTCGCTCGCGGTGGCGCCCGGCGGCGTCGTCCTCACGGCGATCGCGAGCGCGCTGCCCGGCACCCACGACCTCGAGGCGACGACGGAGCTGCTCGCGCGCATGCCGACCGTCCGCGGCGCTGTCCTCGCCGACGCGCGGGCCGAGCGGCGGCTCGTCGCCGGCGATCCGCACGTCCGCGTCGCGCTCGAGCCGGGGCTCGACCTCGAGGTGCCGGCCGACGTCTTCACGCAGGTGAACCCGGACGCCAACCGCCTGCTCGTG
>WNGI01000642.1_pt1 | contig 39628 bp, 43 predicted proteins | sample 5400621 | NCBI WGS metagenome assembly WNGI01 (sample SAMN13153374, study PRJNA577476) | soil metagenome | isolation source: 20 cm soil or saprolite under Garry oak tree replicate 1 | place: USA:California | collected 2016-06-15
AGCCATCAGCCTTGATGGCACGTCGGGCGGCGACAAGACCGACACTGGGATCGGCGGTCGCACCCCCTACCTGGTGCGAGCGCCAGGCCGCGAGGTCATCGACCCTCCCGGCCGCCTCGGTGAGCCGGTGTTCGCTCAAGCGGCCGGCGTTCACCGCCGCGACGATTGCCGCGCTGACCTCGGTGACGACATCTTCATCCGCCAGGCCCCCACCGATGCACAGCGCGTCACATCCGGCGACGAGGGCACGTACTGCGCCGTCAGCCACGCCGAATCCATCGCTCAGGCCTCGCATCTCGAGCCCGTCCGTGATGGCGAGGCCCTGGAATCGAAGCTCATCGCGGAGCAGGGCGGTCATGATCCTGGGGCTGATGGTGGCCGGCACGCCATCGATCGCGGGCACCAGGATGTGCGCGCTCGTGATCGCCTTCACGCCTGAGGCGATCGCGGCGGTGAACGGGGCGAGTGCGCGCAGGTGTGGATCTTCGGTCACGACTGGAAGCGCGAGGTGGGAGTCAACCGAGGTGTCGCCGTGACCTGGAAAGTGCTTGGCGCAGGCAGCAACGCCGGCGCTTTGCAGACCCTCCACCCACGCCGACGTGTGCGTGGCGACCAGGGACGCCTCGGAGCCAAATGCCCGGGTGCCGATCACCGGGTTGGATGGGTTGCTGTTCACGTCGGCATCGGGCGCCAGGTCAAGGTCGATTCCGGCTGCCGCGAGCTCCGCGCCCATCGCGGCGGCCACGTCATGCGTCAGCTGCGGATCGCCCGCCGCGCCCAGCGCGAGGTTGCCGGGATATGAGCTTCCGGTCTTCGCCTCCAGTCGCGTGACGTCGCCGCCTTCTTCGTCGATGGCGACGAGCATCTGTGGACGCTCGGCATGCAAGGCGGCGGTCAGGTTTGCCAGCTGGTCGGGATCAACGACATTTCGCCCGTAAAGAACGACGCCGCCAAGACCCGCGGCTGCTGCCCGCGTCACCCAGTCGGGCGGGACCGTGCCGGTGAAACCAGGCAGAAGGCAGCGCAGAGCGAGCCGCTCGATCGACGTCATCCTTTCACGGCTCCGGCGGTCAGACCGCCGGCCAGGTAGCGCTGCACGATGAGAAAGAACGCGACAACCGGGAGCCCGGTCAGCGTGGCGGCCGCCATCAGAGGACCCCATTCAGGCCCATGGTTGGTTGTGAACGACGCGAGCCAGACCGTGAGCGTTTGGTTGCCCGGGCTGGATAGAAGGACGTACGCGATGATGTACTCGTTCCAGGCCTGGATGAACCCGAAGACCGCTGTCGCGACCAGGCCTGGGCCGACGAGCGGAAAAGTGATCCGGAAGAAGGCTCCAACCCGGGTGCAGCCGTCGATCATCGCCGCTTCCTCGAGCTCGACCGGGATGTTGGCCACGAACCCGCGCAGGGTCCACACCATGAAAGGAAGGACAACCGCAAGGTAGACCGCGATGACGCCGGGAAGCGTGTCGGTCTGGCCGACCCCATCCAGCATCAGATAGAGCGGGATGATGAGCGCGGTCAGCGGCACCATCTGGACGCCGATGATCATGATCAGGAAACCGGTTCGGCCCTTGAACTCGAATCGAGCGACGCCGACTGCGGCGAGGAATGCGACCGCGAGCGAGATCGCGAGCATCGCCGCGACGACGACGAGGCTGTTCTTGACGTCCTCGAGAAAATACGGGCGCGCGATCGCGCTCTGGAAGTTCTGCAGCGTGAAAGGATCTGGAAACCATTTCGGGGTCAAGCTCAGGATGTCGCGGCCGGGCTTGAAGGCAGTCGCGACCATCCAGTAGATCGGGAAGAGCATCACCGCCGCCACGGCAACTCCAGTCGCATCGAACGCGAGCTGTCCCGCTCGCAGTCGTGTTTGGAACCGGGGCCGCTTGCGTTCGCCGGTGGCGATGCGATCCAGTCGAATTTCCTGATGCGCGGTGCCGGGGGCGATCACGTGGCGGCCTCACTCTTCACTTCGGCCACCTTGAGCGTCTCTTTCACATAGAAGAATGTGACGGCGACCAGGATCAGCACCATGATCACCGCGATGGTCGCGCCCAGGCCGTACTTCGTCACGCCGAACGACTCGCGGTAAGAGTAGATCGCGATCGTGTAGTAATCGGAGCTTGGCCGCTGGTTCAGCAGCACGTAGATCTGGTTGAAGACGCCGAAGTCCCAGATCGTGGAGAGGCAGGTGACGATCAAGAAGATCGGCTTGAGGATTGGAACGGTGACGTGCCAGAAGGCCTGCCACGCGTTCGCCCCGTCGACTCTGGCGGCGTCGATGATGTCGCCCGGCACCTGAAGGAGGCCGGCAAAGAGCGTGATGGTGACGAAGGGAATTGCCCCCCACACCACGATGAGCGCGATCACACCCAGGCCCTGCACAGGGTTGTCGAACCAGTTGTGGTGTATGTAGTTGCCGATGTGCAGCTGCGTCAGCAGATAGTTGATGACGCCGAATTCGTAATCGAACATCCACTGCCAGACGTCAACGGTGACGATCACCGGCGTCGCCCAAACGAAGATGAGCGCGCTCGCGACCAGCACCCGGATCGCCTGGCGAACCCTGAGCAGCAGCAGGGAGATGAGCGTGCTCAGCACGAGGGTCAGTGCGACGCAAGTGAGGGTGAAAAGGAGAGTTCGAATCACCACCTGGTGGAAGAGCGGATCGCTGAGGATCGCCCTGTAGTTGTCGAGCCAAACCCACTGACCCTGGTGCGCGATCAGCTCGCGCAGCCCGTAGTTCTGCAGCGAAAGCCACACGAGCATGCCGAGGGGAAAAGCGAGGATGCCGGCTATCGCCGCGACGCTTGGCGCGATCAGCGCATAGGGGAGAAGGTCGACGCGATGGCGCCAGTGACGGCGCGGGGCCGGTTCGAGGTCGGGCGCCGCGATTGCCACTCCCATCGAACCAGCCCCCTTGTATTCGTTCTTGTTAACTGAGCTGCTACGAGCTGCCGTTCAAAAGACTTGTGATCTTGTCGCTGGCGGCCTTAGTCGCGTCCGGTATTGCCATCTGCTTGGTGAATATCTTGACGAGCATGTCGGGAAGCACGTTGGCATTCTCTACGCTCGCCCAGTTCTGCGAGTTGGGTACGAACTTGCTGTTCTTGGCCGCTCCATAGAACACGGCGTTGAGCCCGGTGCCGAGGTTGAGCATCGAGGTGTTGTTCGGAATGACGCCGCCCACGGTCGCCATCTCGCTCATGTGCTTGTTTCCGGTCAAAAGGGCGACCCAGGCGTTGGCCAGGTTCTGGTGCTTGCTCTTTTGCGCGACGCCGAGGTCCGAGCCGCCGAGAAATACTGGAGCCGTCTGACCCGCCTTGCTGCTGGGGATCGGGAATGCGCCGAGCTTGTCGGCGAGCTTCGGGTCGCCTGCCTTGGGGTCGGTGATGACGCCGACTTCCCAGCCGTTGGCGATGATCATGGCGATGTGGCCCTGCGCGAAGGCCGCATCCTGCTTCGCCTCGTCACCGGTCTTGTCGGCTTTGGAAAGGGAGCTGACCAGCTTGCTCAAGGTGGTCAGGCCTTGCTGAGAGCTGGAGCTGTTGAGCGATCCCTGCCACTTGCCTCCCGATTCGGTTGCGATGTCGCCGCCGCTGTCCCAGATGAAGGGAAGCGCCGCGTACCAGTACTTGCCAGGAAAGTACAGGGCCGAGAAGTTCGGGTCGGAGCTGTGCGCCGCCATGAGCTTTTGTCCGACGGTAAGCAGGCCGTCGAGGCTGTCGGGCGGCTGGACGCCGGCTGACTCAAAGAAGTCCTTGCGGTAGATGATGGCTCGGCTGCCGGCGTAGTAAGGCACGCAGTACAGCTTTCCGCCCACGGTGCATGAGTCCGTCAGGGACTGGAGCCACGTGCCGGAGTTGTCGAAGCTGGACTTCTTACCGCTGATGTTCGCAAGCGCCCCGGCCGCGGCGTACTTGGCCACCAGCGTGTTTCCCAGCTCCATCACGTCAGGTGGATTGCTGCCGGCAAAGCCGGTGTCGAGCTTGGTCCCGACGTCACCCCATTGCTGGATCTCGACGTTGACCGTGACTTTTGGATACTTCGCCTTGAAATCGGAGTTGACCGCGTCGATCACGCTGGAGGGCGCACTGCCGTTCATCAGCCAGACGGTCAGCGTCCCCGTTTCATCGGCTGCGTTGCTGCTGGTGCCTCCTCCACATGCCGCTGCGACGATCGCAGTGGCCAGCACCATGGTGCCTAGCCAGACTTTCCTAACTCTCATTCGTTCGAATTCCCCCTATAGGTGAATGCGGCGTTGGTTCGCCATCCGGATGGTCGCCCTCTCTTTCCTGTGCCGCAGACGACCGGCCGCGGGGGACGCCGGCCGAGCGTCCATTGCGGCCCCTCTGCAGCACGAGGTCGGCGACCAGGCGGTAACGGTCGCCGCGATAGATGGAGCGGACGAACTCGACGATCCGCCCTGACTCGGAGACGGTCGTCCGCTCGAAAAGAAATGCCGGCGAGTGCAGAGGCACGCCGAGCACCTCCGACTCTTCCTCGTTGGTGACTGTCGGCTCGATGCTCTGCGTCCCGGACGCGATGACGATCCCATAGCGTTCCGCCAGCAGGTCGTAAAAGGAGTGGTCCTCGAAGTCGGACCGGGTGAGCCCTGGGACCAGCGCTTCGTGAACATGAAGAACTTCCATCGCCATGGGCTTGGAATCGGCGAGCCGCAGCCGCTTGACCCGCACGATCCGGGCGTCGGGCGAGACCGCCAGCTTGTGGGCCAGGCGAGCGCCCGCCAGGATGGTGGCCAGCTCGAGGGTCCGGTTCCCGGGCACCATGCCGCGGCGCCGCATGTCGTTGCTGAACGAGGTGAGGGTCAGCGGCTGGGCGATCTTGGGTTCGGTGACGTAGGTGCCGCTGCCGTGCCGGCGCTCCAGATAGCCGTCGCGAACCAGGTCATCCAGAGCCGCCCGTACAGTCAGCCGCGAGACGCCAAGATCACCAGTCAGCTGTCGTTCGGAGGGGATCGAGTGGCCCACGTCGAGGCCTTCGATCAAGTCCAGGATCCGATCTCGGGTGTCTTCCTGTTTGTTCATTCAGGAAGCCGTCGCTCTCAAGTGGTACTGTCCTGCCAGGGCCATGACGAGCGGCATTAAAGCACAAAACGGCTAAGTGGTCAATACCACTTGTAATTAGGGCGACAATATGGGTTCTTGCATCTCCTCCATGCCGGCTACGCCTCGAGGAAGGCGAGGGTGGCTGCGGCGAACAGTGGCGAGCTGAAGATGTTGTAGTGGGTCAGGCCCGGGAGGATCGCGAGCGCATGACCACCTTTCGGCCGCCCCTCTCCCATCCAGCCGCCGTCGCGGAGACCGCCGTCGAGCAGCTTGAACACTTCGACGTAGTGGCTCGGCGGGGCCATGTCAGCGTCGGCGGCCATCACGAGCGTCGGCATCTGGAGACCGCGGACCTCCTCGGTGAAGTCGAAGTCCTTGGACATCGATTCGCCGATCTTGGTCAGCAGCCGGGGGAAGTCCTCGGGCCGTGGTGCGACCCGCTGGTACAGCTGATACATCGGCGTCTCCTTCATGAAGTCGGCGGCCGCCGCGTTGACCTGCCCCTGCTGGGCCCGCATCTCCGCATAGATCGCGTCGGGCCTTAGGTTCGCCGAGACCATCACGAGGCGCCGGACCTTGGCCGGGTACTGAGCTGCCGTCTGGAGCGCCACCCCGCCGCCCAGCGAGTAGCCCACCACGTCCGGCGTGTCCAGCCCGAGGTGGTCGATGAGAGCGGCGATGTCGCCGGCCATCAGCCGCACGTCGATCGGCCGCTCGATGTCAGCGGTGCGGCCGTGTCCTTGCAGGTCGACGGCGACGACCTGGTGGCGCTCCGCGAGCATAGGCAGAACAGGTCCGAACATCTCGCCCGACCCGAGCCCGCCATGCAGCAGGATGAGCGGCCGCCCGGTCCCGTGAGTCTCGTAGTAGAGGTTGATGCCGTTGACCTCGGCGTACTTGCCGGTGCCCTTCGTCAGTGTTGTCCAGTCGCTGGTCATCGTCATGCTCCTTTCGTGAACAAGAAGTTACGTTCCGAAGATAGAGACTCGGCGGGCGCCCGAAATTCATCGGTGCCCCAGGAGTAGTTCTGCGCTGAATGGTCGGTGCGCCGGCGTCAGGGCGTCGGCGACGGAGCCGGCAAGTTGCCCATAGCAGCCAAGAGCGCCGTAAGCCCGCCAAAAACAATGATCCAAAAAATGGTGATGAGCACAATCGCGACCAGGTGGAGATATCCGAGGACGAGACCTGCGATTGCCATGCCTCCACCGCCTTCTCCGGTGCGTTGAATCTGGCCACGGGCACTATGCCCGAGGATCACGGCCAGCAACCCGCCCAGAAAGGGGCAGAGTAGCCAGGACATGATCCCGAAGACCAGGGACGCTACCGCAAGGCTATTGGTTCGCGGTCCGTAGACAAATACGGCTGGGGGATAAGCGCCCGCAACCGGTTGAGCGGGCGTCTGTAATTGTTGTGGCTGGCCTGACGGAACCAAGGAATTGGCCGGCATGGGATTCCACCGGGAGCCGTCCCACCACCACTTTCCATCTGGCGAAATTTGAGTCCGAGTTGGAGGTCCAGAGCCCACGCGAGGAGAACTTAACAGGCTGGGTTCCCGTATGAGCTCGCGGCTACTAGCTTGGCGGCATGCGCAACCTCATCCGCCAACCGCTGACGTGGATGGTGATCGCCGAATGCGTGGTGGTCGCCGTTTTGCTGGTGTTCGTGTGGAGCCTGGTCGCCACCAGCGCCTCACGTGCGGGCGGTGCTCAGATCCAGGCCGCCGTCCCGCCGGCAGAAGATTCGATCTCGCCGCTGCCCGACCTGCCTGAGCCGGCGCCGCCGTCAGCGGTTGCTCAGCTGCCTGGGCTCAACTTCGACCCGAGCTTCTGGCGCCAACGACTTGGCCAGCTGAACCGGGAGCAGGTGGGCCTGGAGCAGATCGAGTGGCGCATCGTGCACGGCGCCATGGACGCAGCGCAGCACTACCTGGAAACGGTGGTTCTACCGGCGGTCGTCCGGGCCGAGCGAGGTGGGGGTTAGCCTTTCTCCGACTGCATGGTGACGTTGCCGTTCAGCGTGGCCCCGTCCTCGACGGTGAGCCGCGCCACTTTGACGTCGCCGTTCAGGTGGCCCGAGCCGCCCAGCGTCAGGCGCTTCTTGGCCGTCACGTTGCCGTTGACCTGACCGCGAACGCTCACGTTCGCGCCCTCGATCGAGGCCTGGATGGTGGAGCCTTCGCCGACGGTCACATCTCCGCTGGCCTTGAGCTCCCCCTCGACGTGGCCCGCGACTTTGAGATCGCCCTGGATCTCAAGGCGTCCGTTCAGGCTGTCGCGAGGGCCGAGGTTGACGACGTTCGTGCCGCCGTTTGGGGTCGTCGCCGCGGTGTGAGTCGCAGATTTTTCGGCTTGGGCCATCTGGGAATCCTCCACTGAGTTGATCGTGCCTTCCATACTCTGTGTTCAACTCTGAGCGCCGAGCGGACTTGCGCTTAGCGATGAGCAGAGCCTAGGAATTTGAGCGAGCTTGCATGGTAACAGGGTGCCCCCAGACGTAGAAGCAGAGAAGGATCAGGGCGTAGATAGCCCGCGATCCTGGTTTTTTGGAGCGCTGCAGCAGCCTTGATGGACCCGGATACCTCGGATGAGATGGTCGACCACCTGGTCGACTTCTTCGATCGCATCGCTCCTTCGTATGACAGCTGGGCTGGTGGCCAGCACGAGCGGGTCGCCGCGAGGCTGGTCGACGTGGCCGTGCCGCAGAAAGGCGAGCACGTGCTGGACGTGGGCACCGGGACGGGTCTGGTGGCGCATCTGGTCGCGCCTCGGGTCAGCCCCGGCAGCGTCCTCGGTATCGACCTTTCGGACCAGATGCTCGCGCTGGCCCGCTCGAAGCGAGCCAAGAACGTCCAGTTCCTTGGCATGGCCGCCGAGCGACTCGTCTTCAAACCCAACACGTTCGACCTGGTCACCATGGGCGAGGCGCTCGCCTACCTGGCCGACCCGACTGATGCTCTGGCTGAAGCGAATCGCGTCTTACGCGCCGGCGGGCGACTCGCGGTTTCGTGCCAGCGCCGCAGCCTCAGCACGCGCGCGCAGGATCTTTTCTTCCAGGGCCTCGCGCCGCTCGCGCGGCGGCACTACCTGAGCCTGCCGCGCTTCAGCTCGGACCGTGCGCGTTTCGGTGAGCCGAACGCGCTGCCTGAGATCCTGTCGGGCGCCGGCTTCGAGGTCACGCGCATGACCGAGATGGTGACCGGGGGCAAGTCGCGCGATGCGCGCGAATGGATCGACCTCATGTCCGGCGCCGGTCCTCTTCCTTTTACTCTGATCCGCGCGCTGGGGCCTCGATACCGCGATGAGATGGAAGCGGAGGTCGAGTCAGCGATGCAAAGCCTTGGCGATCCTGACGACGCCTTTCGCTACCATCACTCTTACTTGATCGCGGTCGCCCTCAAGCGCTGATCGATCGTCAGCAGCATTACCACCGCGGCGATGGCGCACAGCGCAGCCGCGATGCTGAAAATCTCGCGATACTCCTGCAGGAATGCCGCGGCGACCAACCTCGCCAGGTGATCGACGCGCGCCCTGAGGTCGGGGTCGGTGAGGACCGGTGTACCGAGGATCTGATGAAACCGGTGCAGGCCGAACGCGGTCAGCGCTGACAGCCCGACCAACATGCCCATGGTCCGCGCGAGCACGACGAGGCTGGTCGCGAGGCCGTGGCTCTGGCCGCGGGTCAGCGCCAGGACCGCCGCTGTCAGCGGCGCGATGACGATGCCAAAGCCCAGGCCGCACACCGCGAGGGCGATGTCCGAATGGCGGATGGGGCCGAAGTAAAGGCTCAGCTCGTTTGCCGGCCAGGTGGACATTTGCAGGAAAGCGCCGGTCGAAAGCGCCATGCCGGCGACCGCGGCCGCGCGTCCTCCGATTCGCCCAGCGAGCCACCCACCAAGCAGCGCTCCAACGGGTATCCCCACCAGAAAGCGCGAGAGGAGCAAACCGGAGCCGAGCTGGTCGAGGTTGAACACCAGCCGGCCCAGGACCGGAACGTCGACCAGAGCGACCATGAGCGCGACCCCAATCAAGAGGTTTGCGACGGCAGCGCCGATGAACGTTCTGCTCCGCAGAAGCTCGCGGGGTACAAGCGGTTCCAGCTGGCGGACCTGCCGCCAGCCGTACAGTGCGAGGAAGACCACGCCGGCGATGCCGGCCGGAATGAGCAGCGCGCTGGTGGCTCGATGGTCTGGGTCATCGGGGTAGAGCGCGACCACCAGCAGCCCGAGCCCCAGGCCCAGCAGCGCGGCGCTGATCCAATCGACTGAGGAGGTGGCGCGGCTGGATTGCGCTGGGGCGCTTCGTGTCGCGATTGCGAGGCCGATTGCACAGATCGCCGCAAGGGGCAGGTTGAGCCAGAAAACAAATCGCCACCCGCCATTGGATGCCGCGAGGGCCGCGAGGGTCGCGCCGTAAAGAGGACCGAACACGCTGCCAGCCTCCTGCAGGCCCGCGACCGACCCAAGGGCGATATTGCGGGCGCTGCCTCGGTACAGGTCCGCCGCGAGCGCCAGTGAAAGAGGGACCAGGCCGCCGCCTCCCAGGCCCTGGAGCACCCGGCCCACGACCAGCCAAGGGAGGCCGGCGAAGCTCCACAGGCCGGCGGTCGCGGTGATCGCCGACCCGATCGCGAACGCGAGCATGCATGCGGCATAGACCGGCGCACGCCCGCGCGCGTCCGAGTACGCGCCGAGCAGAGGCATCGCGACGACATAGCCGCCGAGGAAGCCGGTGACGATCGGCGTCGCCTGCTCGAACCGGTCGATGGTCAGCCCTACGTCGGCGATCATCCCGGGCAGCAGGGTGACCACCACGTAGGCATCGAGCGCGGCGATGAAGAGCCCGGCGCCCGCCAAACCGAGCAGTACCGGTTTTGACACGGGCGCTACGGCGAGGGAGGCGTGATGTTGACCGCGGAGTTGAAGCCGGAGATGTTGACCTCGACCGAGGACTGCTTGCCCGAGTCGCCGAAGGCCCCGTTGAGGACCGCCTTTCGGATCAGGTGGTCTGACGCTCCAACCCAGAGCTCGGCGTTCACGTCGACGTCCGAGCTGAGCTGCGGCAGCATTCCGCTCACCTGCGACCCGCTGTATGTCGCGTCGATCTTCTCAACGTCCACATCCCCCACCTTGTCCGAGCCGGCGGATTTCAGGTTGCGACCCGATGGGATGACGGCGGGCAGCCCGGCGGTGGGGTCGAACAGCTTCGCGAGATCAGGGATCGCGGCGGCCTCGTTTCCAGTCAGCTCCTGGAAAGTCGAAAACGGGATATGCAGGTACACGCGACCTCCCGAGATGACGACCTCGAGGCTGATGGTGAAGTCCTGCTGCTTGACGGTGTAAATGGTGTCGCTGTCCGAAGGCAGCCTCACCGAAGTCCGGGCGCCGACGAGCGTGAAGCTCTGGAACGTGATTGCGCCTTTGGTGAACTTCAAATTGGCGGTCACGGTTTTCAGCTTTGCCATCGCGGCGCCCGCGTCGCGTAGCGTGCGCGCGGGATCGACGGCCGGCTGCGGGCCTGAGCAGCCGGCGATGAGCGCCAGCACCAGAACGGCCAGCAATCCTCGCTTCATGGCAACCAACAGTACTCAGTCGTTCTTGGCGTCGCCGGCTCGCACGATCAGCCGGATGGGCCGGTCATAGAAGACGTAGTCCCACGCCCAGTTGATGAGCACGATCATGCGGCTGCGGAAGCTGATCACGTTCACGAGGTGGACGACGAGCCACATCATCCAGCCGAGAAATCCGGTCAGGTGAATCGCGCCGAGCTGCGCCACGGCCGAGTTGCGGCCGATGGTGGCCATGATCCCGGGGTCCTTGTAGCGGAAGTTGGTCGCGCCATAGCTCCGCTGCAGGTCTCTGATGGTGGCCGCGACCTTCTTTCCCTCCTGCATCGCGACCGGGATCAGCATCGGCAGGGGAGAGTCGCCATCAACCGCACCGGCGAGGTCGCCGATGACGAACACCTCGGGATGATCCGGCGCCTGCAGCGTCGGCAGGACCTGGATGCGTGCCTGCCGGCCGAGGGTTAGGCCCAATGCCCGTCCTACGTCGGACGCGCGAACACCTGCCGTCCAGATGACAGTGGAGCCGAAGATCTCGTGACCGTCCGCGAGGCGAATCGATGCCTCGGTCACGTCTTCGACCCTGGCGTTGAAAAGGACCTCGACGCCCTTCTTCTCCAGCGAGCGGCGTGCAGCTTCGCGCAGCGAAGGTTCGAAAGTGCCGAGCAACGCACCCGCTGCTTCGAGGAGGATCACCCGCACAAGGCCCAGGTCCAGGTCGTGATAGTCCTTGCGCAGCACAAGGCTGATCAGCTCGGAAAGCGCTCCCGCCATCTCGACGCCGGTCGGACCACCGCCAACCACCACGAAGGTCAACAGCGAACGGCGCCTCTCACGGTCGGTTGTCCAGCGCGACTCTTCAAATCGCTGCAGCACGCGGTTTCTCAGCGCGAGGCCCTCGTCGAGCTCCTTGAGACCGAAAGCGTGCTGCTCCAGGGACGTTTTGCCGAAGTAGTCGCTCTGGCTGCCTGTGGCCAGGACCAGATAGTCATAAGGAAGGGGGCCGTGGTCCGTCAGCAGCTGGCGCTTCTCGAAATCAGCGCCGGTGACATTCGCGAGCAGGAACTCGGCGTTGCGCAGGGGCCGGATCAGCTGCCGTACCGGACGTGCGATCTCGCCAGGGTCGAGCAGGGCGGAGGCCACCTGGTAGAGCAGCGGCGTGAAGAGGTGGTAGTTGTTGCGATCGACTAGCAGCACGTCGACCGGCGCTCTTTTCAACCCCCGCGCGCAGGTCAATCCGGCGAACCCGGCGCCGGCGATGACGACCCGCGGCCTGGTCACTTTTCTGGAGGTTTGCGGAACCTTCCTCCGCCGCTGTGCCGGCGGTTGGCCATCTTGTCGACAGCCGTCGCGCCGCCGGTCGCGTCGACCAGCGACTTGGGCAGCTTCTGCTTCTTCTTGATCACCGGCTCGAACAGGTCGCCATGCTTGGCGACGCGCGCCAGGACCTGGTCCGAGTCGAAGACGAGCAGGCTCGGTTCCTTCGCCTTGAGGCACTTCTCGACCTCGTCCCACGACACGGGTGTGGACACGGTCGGCCGCGCGCGGGCTCGCAGCGAGTACACGTTGACCGTCGTCTTGTACTGGTCGTTCTGGCTCCAGTCGATCAGCACTCGACCAGTGCGCAGCTCCTTGAGCTGCTTGTGGACGACAAGGTCCGGGTGCTGCTCCTCGAAGAGCTGCGCCAGACCTTTCGACACCACCTTCGTCTCGTTGTAGGTCACCTTCGTGTTGAGCGGCACGTAGAGCTGGAGACCTTTCGAGCCGGATGTCTTGGCGCAGCAGTCGAGCCCGTGCTCGGCGAACACGTCGCGAAGCATCAGGCCGACTCTGCAGCACTCGACGATGGTGGCCGGCGGTCCCGGGTCGAGGTCGAAGACGAGTGTTCTCGGCTCGGGCAGGTTCTTCGCCAGCGAAAGCGAGGTGTGGAACTCGAGCGTCGCGATCTGCGCGAGCCACACCAGCGTCGGCAGGTCCTGGCACAGGCAGTAGTACATGTCGCGGTTGTTGCCCCCGCTCCATACCGTCGCGGTCTCTACCCACGGTGGGCGGTGCTTCGGGCAGTTCTTCTCGTAGAAGAACTCACTGTCCACGCCATTCGGATAGCGCTTGAGCGTCAGCGGGTGCTCGCGCGTGTGGGGAAGAATGGCGGGCGCGATCCGCGTGTAGTAGTCGATCACCTGCGCCTTGGTGAAACCGACTTCGGGATAGAGGACTTTCTCGAGGTTGGTGAGCTTGAGCGTGCGCCCTTCGATCTGGACTTCGACCTCGGTCGACTTAGCCACCTTCGCGTACGACCTCTTCCGCGGGCTTATCCGTGCGCAGTCCCTTAAAAGCCGGCGCGCGGAGCTGGCCGGACCTCGTCCACTCGACGAACTCGATCTCGGCGACGAGCTTCGGTTTCACGAAGTGGGCTTCTTTCGGCGGCGCGCCGGCGCCGAACGGGTTCTTGTCCGTCGCCAGCGGCTTGATCGCGCTCTGCAGCTTGTCGAGCATCGCGTCGGTGAACCCGGTCCCGACCTTGCCGGCATACACGAACTTGCCCTTGTCGTAGTACCCGACCAGCAGCGCTCCCGGATGGCCACTTCGCTTGCCCTCTCCGTCGAGCCAGCCGCCGATCACGAATTCCTGCCGGTTGCGGTTCTTGACCTTGACCCACACGCCACTGCGCCGCCCGGGCTCGTAGCGCGAGTCGAGCTTCTTGCCCATGATGCCTTCGAGCCCGGCCTCGCGACTCGCATCCAGCATGGTCTGACCGCCACCCCTCTCGTAGGGCGGGGTCTGCCATGAATTGCCTTTCAACTTCAGCCCCTCGAGCTTCTTGCGCCGGTCGACATATGTCTCGTTGAGCAGCGAGCGGCCGTCCTGCCACATCACGTCGAAGATCATGTAGGTGACAGGCACTTCTTTCATCTTCCGGCGGATCTCGCTCTCAGAGGTCAGCCCCATGCGCTGCTGGATCTCCTCGAAGCTCGGCCGTCCCTTGTCGTCCAGCGCGACGATCTCGCCGTCGAGGATGACCTCTTTAGATCCCAGCGCGCGGCCCATCGCATGCACCTCGGGGTAGCGCGCGGTGACGATTTCGCCGCTCCGGCTCACCAGGCGAACGGTACCGCCTTCGACATACGCCTCCGCGCGGATGCCGTCCCACTTGAACTCGAAGCCCCAGGCGTCATCCGGAGTGGGGGGCTTGGCGATGAGCTTGGCCATCATCGGCTCGATGCGCTTGGGCATCGGCTTGCGCTCGGGATCCTGCGGCGGATCCATGCGGTGGATCATCCAGTTCTCACCGTTGGTCCGGAACAACACGTAGCGGCCCTGGACTCTCTTGCCGTGGAGGATGACCATCACCTCGCGCTCAGACCACTTCTCGGTCTCGTAGGTGCCGTTGTCCCAGATGAGGACCTTGCCGGCGCCGTAGTTGCCGGCCGGGATGTCTCCCGCGAAATCGATGTAATCCAGCGGGTGGTCCTCGACATGGACGGCGAGGTGGTTGGTCTTGGGGTCCATCGGGACGCCCTTGGGGACCGCCCAGGAGACCAGCACGCCGTCACGTTCGAGCCGGAAGTCCCAGTGCAAGCGCCTCGCGTGGTGCTCCTGGACGACGAACCGCGGCGCCCTGGTCTCCTTGCGGGGGACCTTGGCGCCGGGTTCTGGCGTCTTCTTGAAATCGCGTTTGGCCTCGTACTCCGCGAGCTTCTTGGCCACGTATCAAAGGTTAGGCTCTGGCCTTCGTCAGCCGCACCTCCAGGCCGATTCCGCCTGTGCTGATCTCGCACGTTCGGAAAGGGCTTTCGGCGGCGAGGCGCTCGAACTGCTCCGGCGAGTAGGCACGGCGCTTGAGCATCTCGAGCGTGGCCTTGGTGGTGAAGGTGTTGAGGCGTCCAAGCTTCATTCCGGCGACCTCCTTCTCGATGTCTTCGTGCGATGCGCCGTGGTTCATGTCCTGGATCACCGCCCTCCCGCCCGCGCGCAGGACCCGGTGAATTTCGAACAGCGCGCTGCCCGGATGAACGAAGTTCTTGAACGCGGCCTGGCACACGACGAGGTCGAACGACTCCGCCGCGAACGGCATGACCGCGACGTCGCCCTGGTGAAAGTCGATGCTCAGGCCTGCGTCACGCGCGTTGTCACTTGCGATCTGGACGAACGTGTGGCTGATGTCGAGCCCGGTGACGTGAAATCGTCCCTGCCTGGCGAGCTCGATCGCCATGTAGCCGGGACCGGGCGCCACCTCGAGTATCGCGGCGCCTTCCGGCAGCCCTTTGGTCAGTTGAGCGGCCTGCCTCCGGTACTCCTCGATCTGGCTGCCGGAGCGGCGCACCCTGGCGTACCAGCGCGCCACCGGCCCTTCCATCTCAGGACCTTTGAATCGCCACCGCCGCGTTTCTGTCGCTTGCATCTCCAGCTCCTTTACGAACGACCCTAACGGCGTTAGGGTCCGGAGCGCCGATATTACCCCTAACAGTGTTAGGATTGCAAGCACGATGAACGGATTGAGCCGCGCCGGCCTCGTTTCAGCCGCCCTTGGCCTGGTTCAGGACGAAGGGCTGGAGGCGCTGTCCATGCGTGCCTTGGCCGACCGGCTGAACGTCAAAGCCGCCTCCCTCTACTGGCACGTCCGGGACCGGCGTGAGCTCCTGGAGCTGCTGGCCGAATCGATCCTGGACAACGTGCCGGCCACCAGCGGGGCGAGCTGGAGACCGGCGGTCCTGAACGCTGCCGGGGCGCTGCGCACAGCGCTTGCCTCTCAGCAGGATGCGGACCGGATCCTCCTGGAGGTCCCGGATTCGATACAGCACAGCGCCGTCTGCCAACGCGTGAAAGCCCAGCTTGAGGTGGCCGGTATGCAGCCTGCGGAGGCGGCCGACGTCGCGCGACTGGTCATATTGCAGGTGATCACCAGTCGCGTTGAGGACGGTGAGCCCGCCCTGCTCGCCAAAGGCTCGACCGCATCGATCGCCGTGGACTCGGGATCCCGGGGTGTCGTGCTTCGACGCGGAGAGGACATGGAAACGTTGATCAGAGTTCCGCGCGATCCCGCGTCCGCATCGCCGGCAGTCGTGCGAGGCGAGACGGTGAAGGTGAGGCGCCTACGCGGTGTCGGTCATGGCGAGATCGAGCTGGACCCGCGCCATCCATGGCGCTTCCAGATCCAGGGGCCAACGTGGAACACGATCCTTGATGTCGGGGGACTCGACGTACGCGAGATCAAGCTGGATAGCGGAGCGGCGAAAGTCGAGGTCTTCCTCCCGCAGCCACGCGGAGTCGTCCCAATCGAGATCTCGGGCGGCGTGATCGGCGTGACACTGCACCGGCCGCAGGGCATCGCAGTCGTCGCTGACATCAGCGCGGGGGCAGTTCGGTTGCGGCTTGACGATTACTCAATACAGGCGCTGCTGGCCGACGCGCGATGGGAAAGCGAGGGGGCAGCCGGCGCTGCCGATCGCTACGAGCTGCGCATCAAGAGCGGCGCGGTTCAGGTCTCACTCGGAACGGCTGCGAGCCACGATCCGTCAGCTGCTGTCCCGCCAACAGTGGAAGCCAGGCCGGCCATTCAACAGGCGTCGGCGCTGGATGTCCTACTGGACGGCGTGCAGGGTCGCGTGAAAGGAACTCTTAAAAGTGGGGACTACGGCGCCTGAATTCGAGTGAGTTAAGTCTCGATGAGGCAGCGACTGGTGCGAAGAGAGGGAATCAAGTGCTGTCGATTGCCGATCGGATGCACAATCGACCACCTGCTACACAGGGCTCGATGCCGCCGTTTCCTTAACAGGCAGGGTTCCACCGGCGGCTGAGTCCTCCTAGCCTGCGAAAGAAAAAATCGCAGGAGGCTCACATGCTCTTTCTCGCCGCCACCCCGGACATCGCGCCGCTCACCGACCTCATCAACAACTGGATCCACATCGGCCAGGCCCTTGTGGGCTCGATCGGAGCCCTGGCTTTCATCTTCGCGTTCATCTGGAAGATCACGGCCGTCGAGGCCAAGACCGCGCTCGAGGCCAAGCAGTGGATCCAGCGCATCGTCGTCGGCACGATCGGCGTTGAGGTCGCCGGCTCGCTGGTCAGCATCCTCACCAATTCCGTGCCCGCCTCAGCGACCCACTGAGCTTCCATCGTGGACCAGCTCCAGGACCTCATCGTCAAGCTGACGCAGCTGCTGGATTCGCTGTGGCCGTTCGCCCATCCGAAAGAAGTGGTTCTCGGGATGTTGAACGACAGCATCGGACTTCTGCTCAGAGTCTGGTTTGACTTCATCCTCCGGACCACCGACTTCGAGTCGGGTGGGGACTTCACCAGGAACTCGACGATCCAGCACATCGAACCCGTGGTTCAGCTCGTGGCCGATTCGGCGCTGGTGCTGGTCGCCCTGTGGGCGTCCTACCGGATCATGTGGGGACACGGCCTGAGGAGCCAGTACACGGCGCGTATCTTGCTGCCGCGCCTCTTCCTCGCCGTCATCCTCATCAACTTCTCGCTTCCGATGTTCCAGGCGGTGGTTGCCGCGAGCAACTCGTTGTCTTCAGTGGTCCTGAGCCTCGGCTCGCTCAACGACCCAACGAGCTGGTGGACAGGCTTTGCCACCGCGCCGAACGCTGCCGCCTGGCAGGTCGTCACGACCGCAGCACTGGCGGCCGGCTACGACGTGCTCGCGATCACCTACCTGGTGCGTTACGCGATCCTCATCGTCCTCGCGATCACCGCGCCGCTCGCGGGCTTGCTTTTCACGCTCCCCGAGACGCATCACTGGTCGAAGGTCTGGGCCTCGCATTTCGTGACCAACCTCCTGATGCAGCCCGCGCAGCTGTTTGTGCTCGCGATCGGATTTGCGCTGGAGAACGGAGGCAGAACTCCCGTTCATCACCTGTTCGCGCTCGCCTCATTGCTGATCGTATTCAAGGTGCCGGGCGCGATCGGTGGCGCGGAAAAGGCGGCGCACAAGTTGCAATCGACTGTCGAAGGCGCGTTCAAAGCCGTCGGGCACGCGATGGCGAAAGCGTGATCAGTCTCTCGCGCCTCGCGGCGATGTGCGGAGCGGCGACACTGCTGTGGGTTGCCGCCGGCTCCCAAATTCCAAGCCACGCGCGGCTGCCGCTGAGCGGTGTCGTCCCGCGAGCGGTGATCAGCCTGCCATTCGGCTGCACCAGCTTCCAGCTGGAACCGTACGACCCGTTCTGTCCAGGCCGGCACATACACACGGGGGTCGACCTGGCGGCGCCCGCCGGAACCGCGGTGTACTCGGCGACGCCGGGGACTGTCCATGTTGGTTTCGATCCCAACGGCGCGGGGCTCTACGTCGTCGTGACCGTCGACGGGCACGCGCGCGTCTTTTACTGCCACCTTTCGGTGGTCGCAGTCGCCAATGGCGAATTGCTCAGCGCGGGCAAGGTGGTCGGCGCGATTGGACAAACAGGATTGGCGACCGGTCCTCACCTTCATCTCGAGGTGCAGATAGACGGGCGCTCAACCGATCCCGCTGCGTGGCTCGCGCATTAACAGGCTGGGTAGGCATGGGCTCGCGCGATATCTACGCTCACGTCAAATTCTCGGAGGTGATTTCGATGGTCAACAAGGTTTTTCTGATCGGCCACCTGGCGGCGAACCCTGAGGTCAAGGCGACGCCGAAAGGCACGTATGTCGCCAACCTGCGGCTGGCGACCAACACGTACCTCGGCAAGGATGAGGCCGGCAACAGCAAGGAGGAGACAGAGTTCCACCGGCTCGTGGCCTTTGGAAAGCTGGCCGAATTCGCGGGGCAGTATCTAAAGAAGGGCCGCGCGGTCTATGCGGAAGGTCGCCTTCGCACCAACAAGTGGGAGGACACCGGCGGCCAGAAGCACAGCCGCACAGAGGTCGTGCTCAGCGAGCTTCAGTTTGTCGGCCAGAAACCGAAAGAAGCCGCGGCCGCCTAGAGATCGAAGAGGGCTCAAAGGCGATGTAGGGGGCGGCCACCGATGAGATTCGCGACCAGTTCATCGTCGGCGGAGCGATGAAAGCCGAGCACTACGAGATGGTCAGCTACGCCCGAGCGCACGTCTGTGCGCCTGGCGAGAGTCGCCGCCTGAGTCCCGGTTACCTAGGCGGTTCGCAGCGGGTGGGCCGCCCAGGTAATCTTGTAATTGATGGCCGAGGACGTCGGCGTGTGGTTCGCGGGAAAGCTGCCCCCGGGCTGGTTTGCCGGACCCCCAGAGGTGAGCAGCGACGGGGACGAGATCCTCGTGATGGGCACCCTCCCCGACGTGGAGCTGGCCGCCGGCACCGCCGATGAGGGCCGTGCCGCGGCGCGAGTGGCCCGCATCGACCGCTTCCGGGAGGAGACGAGAGACGAGCGGGTGAGGATCGCCAGGGAAGGCGAACGCCACTTCCGGCGCAAGGTCGCGTGGGGCGCGCGCTGTGGTGACCAGGCCAAGATCTTCACGACCCTCAGCGTCCCCGTGATGACCCGCCTGCGGATGTCCGAGCGCTCGATCCTGGACACGCTGGTGGCGGGCGGCGTCGCCCGAAGCCGGAGCGATGCGCTGGCATGGTGCGTGCGCCTGGTCGGAATGCACCAGGCGGACTGGATCAAGGGCCTGAGGGACGCCCTGGTGAAGGTGGACGAAGCGCGCAGCAAAGGCCCGCTCAACTAGCAAGACTGAACCCGCAGGTCCCGTTGCTACCCTGTGGGCACTTTGATCGCCGAGGGCGGCCGCAAGCATGTCGTGATCATGGGCGCGGGCCCCGCCGGGCTGACCGCGGCATACGAGCTGTTCAAGCACGAAATCCCGGTCACCGTCCTGGAAAAGGACCCCGGCCAGGTCGGTGGCCTGGCCCGAACCGTCGAGCACAAGGGCTATCGCTTCGACATCGGCGGCCACCGGTTCTTCTCGAAGAACGAGGAAGTCGAAGCGCTCTGGACCGAGATCCTCGGCGACGAGATGCTCAACCGCGGCCGGCTGTCGCGCATCTACTACCGGGGACGCTTTTTCGCCTATCCGATCAAAGCCGCCAACGCGCTCTGGAACCTCGGGCCGATCGAAGCGGTGCGCTGCCTGGCGAGCTACGCGTGGGCGCGCGTGCACCCCGTCAAGAATCCCCGGAGCCTCGAGGACTGGGTGCGCAACCAGTTCGGGTGGCGTCTCTTCAGCATCTTCTTCAAGACCTATACGGAAAAGGTGTGGGGGATCAGCACGAAAGAGCTGTCCGCCGACTGGGCGGCGCAGCGCATCAAGAGCCTCGATCTCTGGCTGGTGATTCGCAGCGCGCTGCTCCCGCGACGCAAGGCGAAAAATCGTGGTGAGGTCGTCACGACTCTGATCGACAAATTTCGCTACCCACGATTCGGCCCCGGACAGATGTGGGAGCGCGTCGCTGAGATCGGTCGGAAAAAAGGATCACCGGTTCTCTTCGGGCGATCGATCGACCAGGTGATTCATGAGGACGGCGCCGTCACGTCGGTGGTCGTGCGTATGCCGCGCGGCGAGGTCGAAGAGCATGTCGGTACCCATTTCGTTTCCAGCATTCCCATTCGCGAGCTGATTGCCCGCCTCGACCCGCCCGCGCCGGACGCGGTGCGGCGGGCCGCGGAAAGCTTGAGTTACCGCGACTTCATCAGCATCGCGCTGATGATCGACCGCGCCGACGTGTTTCCGGACAACTGGATCTACATCCACGATCCGAGCGTCAAGGTCGGCCGGATTCAGAACTTCAAGAACTGGAGCCCGGACATGGTCCCCGACCAGGCCAAGACCTGCCTCGGCCTCGAGTACTTCTGCTTCGAGGGCGACGGGCTCTGGACGTCAGATGACGCCGCGCTGATTGCGCTCGCGACCAACGAGCTGGCGCAGCTCGGAATCTGCTCGGCAGAGGAGGTCTTCGACGGAGTCGTTGTCCGCCAGGCGAAGGCCTACCCGGTTTACGACGACGCGTACCAGGCGCACGTCGACGTGATTCGCGAATACTTGCAGTCACACTTGCCGAACCTGCACCTGGCCGGCCGCAACGGCATGCACAAGTACAACAACCAGGACCACTCGATGATGACCGCGCTGCTGGTCGCGCGCAACATCGCGACCGGCTCGGCCCTAGACCCGTGGAAGGTGAACGCCGACGCCGTGTATCACGAAGACATCCGGGTCGGCGAGCGCGACACGACAGGCCGGAAGGTTCCGCAAAAGGTCGCCGCACGCTGACCGTGTCTTCGGCTAGGTCGTCTTCGGTCGGGCGAAGTTCGCGGCCACCAGGCTTGCCACCGCCAGCCCTACGAACAGCACCGCATGCGTGTAGTGGTGCGTTGCGTGGGTGTCGCTGACGAGGATCTGCAGGACCCCGAACGCGTAGAGCACCCCGACCACCAGGAAAACGACTGCCAGCACCACCAGACCCCCGGCTAACGAGTTGCCTCTCATAAATTGAACGTTAGCAAAATCAGGCTGGCCAACCCGGCGGCCGCGCAGTACCAGCCGTACGGGTCGAGCCGGCCGGATCTGAAGTAGCGCAGCAGGAACCGAGCGCTGAGATATGCCGCCACCAGCGCGAGCACTGCGCCGGCGAGGTACTCGCCCAGAGGCACGTCCGGAGAGAACAGAAGCGGGACCTCGATGAGGCCCGCCGCCGCGATGATCGGCGTCGCGAGCAAGAACGAGAAGCGCGCGGCTTCCTGGTGGCGCAGGCCGGCGAGCAGCCCGCCGCCGATCGTGACGCCCGAACGCGAGATTCCGGGCAGCAGCGCCAGCGCCTGGATCGCGCCGACCAGCGCGGCGGCGCGGAAGCTGATGCGCTCGGCCGTTCCGAAGCTCTCTTCCTGCTCGGCGCGCGCCTTGCCTTCAACGGCTGCCCTGCGTTCCGCCCGGCGGCGCAGAAGCTCCGCGCCGAGCATCAGGAACCCGTTGATACAAAGGAAGCCGGCCGCGGCCTTTGGATTTGCAAACAGGGTTTTCAGCGAGTGCTCGAGAAAGACGCCGAGGATCCCCGCCGGGATCGTGCCGACAAGCAGCAGCATGGCTAGGCGCTCAGAGTCGGTCTTGATCTGTCCCCGAAAGGCGGCGGTGAAAAAGCCACGGATGATTTCGACCCACGTCTGGCGATAGATGATCAGGAGCGCTGTCGCCGTGCCCAGGTGAAGCAGGACGAGAAACGGAACGAACGAAGGATCCGACGTCTTGAACTTCCAGTGCAGCAGGCTCGGGATAAGCACTGCATGGCCAAGCGACGAGACCGGGAACAGCTCGGTCGCACCCTGGAGCAGCCCCATGAACAGCGCTTGAGCCCACGTCACCGGCATATATTGCTGAAGCCGTGCCTCGCCTCGCCGCCTTCAACCCCGCGGTCAAGTCTCTTGACGAGTCGATCGCCAGGGCTCAAACGGCAGAGCGGCTGGGCTACGAGTCGATCTGGACGTCGCAGCTGCCAGACGCGCGCGATGCCCCTCTGGTCCTGGCCGCTTACGCCGCCGCGACCAAGCGCGTGGGTCTCGGCACTGGCGTGCTGCCCATCTATACGCGGCATCCCACGGCGATGGCGCAGATGGCCGCGACGCTCGATGAGATGTCGGGAGGTCGCTTCATCCTTGGAATCGGCATCAGCCACAAGGTCACCGTCGAGTCGATGTGGGGCATGCACCTCGACAGCCCGCTCACCGCGATGCGCGAGTACCTGGACATCGTGCGCATCAGCCTCCGCGAGGGCTCGTGCGCATACGAGGGCAAATACTTCACCGCGCGGTGGGCTTACTCGGCGCCGCGCCGCCCCGACCTGCCGGTCATGATTTCCGCGCTCAACCCACACATGCTGGATGTCGCCGGCGAGCATGCGGATGGCGTCGTGCTGTGGATGTGCTCGCCCGGTTACATCCGCGACCACGTCGTGCCGGCAGTCACCGCTGGACGCAGGAAGGCCGGCAAGTCGCTCGAAGGATTCGAGATCGTCGCTCCGGTTCCCGTGTGCCTGACCTCCGACCGCGCAGCCGCCCAGGCGGTTTTCCGGAAGACGGTGGAGCGGTACGCCAACCTGCCGTACTACCGAAAGATGATGGACAAAAGCGGCTTTGCCGCCGAGCTTGCATCGGGTGACATAAGCCCCGAGATGCTCGACGAGTATGCCGGCATCGGTGACGAGAGCCAGGTTCGCGACGCGATCAGGCGCTACCGGGAAGCCGGCGCCACGCTGCCCGCCGCGGGCCCGTTCTCCGGCCACGTGGGCGCGGCCGGTTTCGAGAAAACGTTGGAGGTCGCCGCCGGCGCCTAGCTGAGCCTGGCAGCGGCTTCGTCGAGAAGCTGCCGGGCGGTGTCGAACTCTCGACGCACTGCTGCGTCCTCGGCTCGTCCGAGGAGGGCGACCACCGCCTCCCAGCGCTCAGCGTCGCGTTCGGTCAGCGCGGCTCTGACCTGGCCCATCGTCTGGGTGCCAAAAAGAAGACCGCCTCCGGGGTTGTCGAGGATGTCCCGCGCGATCTCGAGCTGTCGGACTGCCCAGCGCACCAGTGAGTCACCGGGATGGGTCTCGATCTCTTTTGGCCCAAGCACTTCCATCCGAGACCTATTCTCGGCCAAGCGAGGTGAGCGCCTCGCCGGCGAGACGGTAGACCGTCCACTCACTGTTCGGCTTCGCGCCCAATCGCTCGTAGAAACCGATCGCTTCGCGGTTCCAGTCGAGCACCGCCCATTCCAGGCGCCCGCAATCGCGTTCCACGGCGATCTGCGCCAGCCGATGGAGCAGCGCGCGTCCGATGCCGCGGCCCCTTTGCTCGGGGACGACGAAGAGGTCTTCGAGATAGATCCCGGGTTTCGCCAGAAAGGTCGAGAAGTTGTGAAAGAAAAGCGCGAAGCCAACCGGCGTGCCGCCATCTTCGGCGATCAGCGTCTCGGCATAGGGTCGCGGACGGAAGAGATTCCTGGCGAGCAGCTCCTCGGTCATCGTGACCTCGTCCTCCAGCTTCTCGAATCGCGCCAGGCCGCGAATCAAGTCGGCGATCACCGGCACATCCGCCGGCTCCGCCATGCGGATGGCCAAGCTCATTTCGGGCGGTCGCGCAGGCGAAACACAAAACGCATCGCACTATGAGTATCCGAAAAGCTGGCGATCTTGTTGTCGACAAGGCCCGCGGCCAGCCCCGCCTCGAAGAGGTCGGTCTCGCGCAGCGTGCTGCGGCCGCCCTTGGGCCTCACCACCCAGATCGCCCCATTCGGCTCGATCCAGGTCTTGAGCGTGTTGAGGCGTTTCAGGTCGGACGGCTCGTTTGCGCCCATGAAGACGAGGTCGACCGGCTGTCGCGGGCGGCCCCTCACGATGTCGGACGTCCGGCTGCGCAGCAGGGAGAGGAAGTCAGCATCGGGGAGGTCGACGACCGCCACCTTCGAGCCCGGCTTCACGCCCAGCTTGTCGAGCAGCGGACGGGTCGACGCAAGGTCTGGGCTCAGACCTGCTCTTCCTCGACGCCGGCGCCGCGCACGGCGCTGAAGACGATCAGCCCGACGAGCCAGCCCGCGTAGGCGCCGGCCACCACGAGCACGATGATCGGCACCAGCGGCGACACCCCGAGCCGGCTGGAGAGCAGGAATCCGAGCGCGGTGAACGCGGCGAAGACGAACGCACCTGCGACACCGCCGACGACCGCGCCGGCAAGAACGGCAGCTGAGACCCGTCGCTTCAGACTTCGATCACCTGCAGATCGTCCACCGCGCCGTCGACGGTGCCGTTGTAGAGGTGGTTGAACATGAACCGAGTCTTCGGGTGGCGCTTCTTCAACGCGTCCGCATGCTCCCAGCTCATGTGGCTGAAAACGTCGCCGGGTCCGGTTGCCTCGACGATGGCGATGTCAGCTCCTTTCACCAGCTCGTCCAGGGGTGCCGTCGGCTCGGTATCGCCCGAGTAGGCGAGGATTCGGCCGTCGACCCAGATTCGGTATCCATTGCTGCCGCTCGTCCCGTGGTCCAACTTGACGGTTTCGTACTTGTAGCCGGCCACCTTGCCTGAAGGCTTGGCGACCTCGTACTTCACATTGAAGCGAGGCAGCATCACCGGCTTCCAGTCGACTCCCCAGCTCACCTCCCACAGGGCGCTGAGCCTCTCCTCGATTCCGGCCGGACCGACGAACGTGATCGGGCGCGGATCCACGAACACGCGGTAGAGCACGAAGGGCGGAAGCCCCAGCGTGTGGTCGCCGTGGAAGTGCGTGAGGAAGACCACATCGATCGCGCCCGCGTCAACTCCCACGCGACTCATGTGCGGAAGCAGCGGCGCACCGCCATCGAGAAGAAGCCGCCCGTTGACCACCACGGCCCCGTTGTACCGCTCCAGCGAGAAGGCTGAACCGGTGCCGAGGAACGCGAGCTTTACGCGATGGTTACCGACGGGTTGAGGTACACGTCCTGAATTGCGTGTAGTAACTCGACTCCCTCCTTCATCGGGCGCTGAAACGACTTCCGGCCGCTGATGAGACCCATGCCGCCGGCGCGCTTGTTGATCACGGCGGTGCGGACAGCCTCTTTCAAGTCTGCTGCGCCGCGTGACTCACCCCCCGAGTTGATGAGGCCCGCTCGTCCCATGTAGTTGTTGATGACCTGATAACGGCACAGGTCGATTGGATGGTCTGAGGTCAATTTTTCGTAAACGAGCGGCGAGGTCTTGCCGAACCCGATGACCTCGAAGCCGCGGTTGGTGTCAGGCAGCTTCTGCTTGATGATGTCGGCCTGGATCGTGACGCCCAGATGGTTGGCCTGGCCGGTCAGGTCGGCCGCGGTCTCGTAGTTGACCCCGTCCTTCTTGAATGCGTTGTTGCGGACGTAGCACCACAGCACGGTCGCCATGCCGAGCTCGTGCGCCGCGTGAAATGCGACCGCTATCTCCTGCAGCTGGCGGTCTGATTCGGCCGACCCGAAGTAGACGGTGGCGCCCACCGCCACCGCGCCCATGTCCCAGGCCTCTTTGACGGTGCCGAAAAGGATCTGGTCGTAGTGGTTGGGGTAGGTCATCAGCTCGTTGTGGTTCAGCTTGCAGATGAAAGGAATGCGGTGGGCGTACTTTCGGGCCACCGAGCCCAAAACGCCGAAGGTCGAGGCGACGGCGTTGCAGTCGGCCTCGATGGCCAGCTCGACGATCTTGCCGCTGTCGAAATAGATCGGGTTGGGAGCAAACGAGGCGCCGGCGGTGTGCTCGATGCCCTGGTCGACCGGCAGGATCGAGAGGTAGCCCGTACCGCCAAGGCGCCCCCGGTCGAGGATCGACTGCAGGCTCCGCAGGACCCGAGTCGGCCGGTCACTGTCCTTCCAGACCCGGTCGACGAAGTCGGGTCCGGGCAGGTGCAGCTGCTCCTTGGGCACCGTCTTGCACTTGTACTCGAGCAGGTCTCGGGCGTCCGGCCCAAGCACCTCTTCAAGCTTTTCCAGCGATCCCTTGGCGACTGTAGCCATCAAAGCCCCTTCCACGCTTAATTAGGATGCTACGCAGGGACGCGTAAGCACCCGCGTCACTCTATAGTGCGCCGATATGACAGAGCGGGCCAGTGATCTCCTGACGGAGCTTGCCGACCGGCTCTCAGACAAGGCTGCTGAGAGCGGTTTGGTGGCTGCCGAGTCGGTCCGGGCGATCGAGCCGGAGCTGCTTCGGACGCACAAGGACGGTTCGGTCGACGAGCTGGTCAAGACCTCGGTCGCCTTCCTGGAGATCCTGTTCCGCTCGCTCCGGCCCGACTCCAAGGTGCCCTGGAACGAGTACTACACCGTGGCCCGGGAGGCCTCCCGGCGCTACGCCGAAAAGGGCGTCCCGCTGGAATCCCTGATGGAGGGCCTGGCGGTGTTCCGCCGCTCGGTCATCGCCAGGGTGACCGACGAGGTGGGCGTCAGCGAGTATGCCGACGAGGTGCTGCTCCTGGCCCAGAGCCGCCTCGGGGATGTGATCGAGCATCTCAACTCGAGCTTCATCCGCGGCTATCTCGACTACACGGAAACCCGGCATCGCGCCCGGCAGACCGAGCTTCACGGCTTGTATCACATCGCCAGCGCCCTCGGCCGATCGCTGGACGTGACCGAGATTGCCGAGGTCGGCCTGCGCGAGACGCTCAAGGTGCTCGGCCTCCAGGCCGGCGCGGTCTGGGTCCGCGTAGGCGCGCGGCTCAAGCTGGCCAAGACGATCGGCATGCAGCCCGGCGAGGAGGAGGAGTTCTCCGAGTCAGGCCGCGGCCAGGTGAAGGTGGTCGAGGTTTCATCCGGACCGGCCGAGTCTCGGGTGGACCGGATCGCCGGCGAGTGGAGCGCGATCCGCGAGGCCAGGACCGACTACCTGACCGGGCTGGCCAACCGGCCGGAGTTTGAGCGGGCGATCGACCGCGCGGTGGCCGCCGCTCAGCGGCACAAGCGCCGGCTCGCGCTGATGATGCTCGACCTCGACAACCTCAAAGAGATCAACGACACGCAGGGTCACCACGTCGGCGACGAAGCGATCCGGCTCCTGGCGCAAGAGCTGCAGCGGGCCGTGCGCGCCACCGACACGTGCGGGCGGCTCGGAGGCGACGAGTTCGGCGTCGCGATGCCTGACGCCGACGAGCACGACGCCCGCGAGGTCGGAACCCGCGTCCGTCAGTCGCTCGACGACCTCAACCGCATGAACAAGGTGCCGGTACCGGTCGCGTTCAGCCTGGGGATCACGTCCTGGAGACCTGGCATGGACTGGCAGGCGATGTACCAGGTGGCGGACAAGGCCCTCTACGTCGACAAGCGCCGCCGGCAGGCGGGACGCAAGAAGCTCGGCGAGGCGCGGGTATGAGCGGAAACCTCATCGGTTTCCGCTCATCGCCCGGTCGGCTTGGCCGACGGGGCTGCTCACCTTCCCATAAGGATTGGACTTTCTAAATAGCTACTCCAGGCGGAGCAGGGAGGCTTCAAGAACGAGGAGTCGCGGCCGGGGTAAACCCGGCCGCCCATGCCACGAGTAAATCGCCAGTCTCGGGCGACGCACCGACCGGCAAGATCCTCGACGCGGGTTTCTTCGACCGTGAAACCGTGAAGGTTGCACGCGACCTGCTCGGCAAGGTGCTGGTCCGAGAGGTCGACGGGCGCAAGCTGTGGGGCCGCCTGGTCGAGGTCGAGGCCTACATGGGACCGGACGACCTCGCGTCCCACTCCTCAGGCGGCCGGCGCAGCCCTCGCAATGAGGTGATGTACGGCGCGCCAGGACATGCCTACGTGTACTTCACGTACGGCATGCATCACTGCCTTAACTTCGTGACGCGCCCGGCAGGCGTTCCCCAGGCGGTGCTGATCCGAGCGCTCGAGCCTGGCCCCGGGGTGGGACGATGCGGAGGTCCTGGCCTGCTCTGCCGCGCCCTCGACATCGATCGCGGGCTGAACGGCGTGCCGCTGACGCCGCCCAACCTTTATGTCGTCGACGACGGCGCGCCCAGGCGCCGCATCGTCGCGACGCCCAGGATCGGCATCTTCAACTCTGGCGACTGGCAGGACCGACCGCTACGTTTCTGCTGGGACTCGCCGCACCTGTCGCGGCCGATTCCCAACCACGCTGGTAAAAACACTGGCGTGAGGGCGGGCTAGATGGACAAGTCGGTGCGTGACTACATCGCCGAGATAGCGCCTGAGCAACGCCCCCTCTTCGATCGCCTGCACAGGCTGTTCCTCGAGGCAAACCCAAAAATGGTCATTACATTCGCGTACAAGATGCCCACCTACGAGGCCGGCCGCCGCCGGCTGCATATCGCCGCATGGAAGCACTGGGTGTCGATCTACGGCGTCGGGGAGGGCCGCGACGCAGGCTTTATCGCTCGGCACCCGGAGCTGAAAACCACGAAGGGGACACTCCAGCTGCGTCCCAGGGAGGCGGACAAACTCTCCGACGGCGAGCTGCGTGACATGGCACGCGCCGCCCTGAAGCCCTAGGGCCAGCGAGGCTTCGCCGGCTCCAGGCGCTCGAGTTTTTTCCAGTCTTCGCGCACTGGCGCGAAGACGTCGACCACCGTGCACCCGTCCGGTCCAACCGCCACGTGGTGCGGGACGTCACTCGGAATTGCGTACGTGTCGCCCGGGTGAAGGTCGCTCTTCTCGTCCCCGATCCACATCGTCATGCTGCCGGCGATGACGAAGCCGAGCTGCTCGTTTTCGTGGTGGTGCTCGGGCATCGCGATGTTGGGTTCCAGGTCGACGACTGCCATCGTGATGCGCTCGCCTTCGACAGCACGGGCAGTGATGCCCTCGCGCAGCGCGTGAGGCCTGATGTTGCGCAGCGGCTCGAAGGTTTTCGTCTTTCTCTGCAGTGGAGACTCCCCCCCAGTGCGCTTCATTCGATCACCCGGTCGATGATGGTCGCGGTGCCGATGCCACCGCCGCAGCACATCGTCTCGAGCCCATAGCGAAGATCGCGGCGCTCGAGCTCGTAGAGGAGGCGGTTCATGAGGATCGCACCCGACGCGCCGAGCGGATGTCCGACTGCGATCGCGCCTCCGTTGACGTTGGTCTTGTTCATGTCGGCCCCGGTTTCCTTCTGCCACGCGAGGACGACCGACGCAAAGGCTTCGTTGACCTCGAAGAGGTCGATGCTCTTCAGGTCGAGGCCCGCGCGCTTGAGCACTGCGGCGGTGCCGGGGATCGGTCCCTCGAGCATCAACACGGGGTCGGTGCCGACGACTGCCTGAGCCCTGATCCGCGCTCGCGGCTTGAGGCCGAGCTGCTTCGCCTTGTCGAGCGACATCAGCAGCACCGCCGCGGCGCCGTCTGAAATCTGGCTCGAGTTACCGGCGGTGATCGAATGCTCGGGGTTGAACGCCGGCTGCAGCGCCGAGGTCGCCTCGTAGCTTGCGTTGGGCCGGATGCCCTCGTCCTTGGTGAACATGTCGTGCTGACCGTTGCCGTTGAGCGAGACTTCGATCGGCAGGAGCTGAGAGGTAAAGCGTCCCTCCTCCGTCGCCTTGGCCGCAAGTTGATGGCTGCGCACGCCGAACTCGTCCATCTGCCGGCGGGAGACCCCGTACTTCCGCGCGATGAGCTCGGCCGAGATGCCTTGCGGAACGAGGTCGTACAGCTCCATCAGCTCGGGCGGAAATGGAGTCCCCGGTGAAACGGCGTTCGAGCCCATCGGAACACGGCTCATCGATTCGACGCCGCCGGCGATGGTGATGTCGCACACGCCGGACTGGATGAGGTTGGCCGCAAAATGAATCGCCTGCTGGCTCGAGCCGCACTGCCGGTCAACTGTCGTGCCCGGAGTCGTGAAGGGAAATCCGGCGGTCAGCCACACGCTCCGCGCGATGTTGAGGCTCTGCTCGCCGACCTGCGTCACGCAACCGAACACCACGTCGTCGACTTGCTCGGGCGCAATGCCTGAGCGCTTGATGATTTCCTGGAGGACCAAAGAGCCAAGGACGACCGGGTGGATGTCCTTGAGCTTTCCGTTGCGCCGGCCAATCGGCGTGCGGACGGCCTCGACGATCACGGCTTCGCGCATTTGTCAGGTCTCCTTTGCATTGACAGTGCGATCCATTCTAGGAGTCGCCATTACTTGGTCCCCGTCAGAAGGTCAACCCCACAAAGATTTGCCTGGCAGTCCAATTTTTTTCTGAGTTGACTCATTCCATAACCGCCTGATAACTTTCGCGACGCCCCAAGCGGCTGAGTACGGTAAACCTGAGGATACCGAACGTCGAGTAGGTGGAAGGTCCGAGGCAACTCGGGATGGAAACCGAAAAACGCATAGGGGACTTCAGGGTATACAGGAAGGTCGCTTGGGTCACGTGTTTTCCACAACCCGTGCACAGCCCGTTTCTAGTTCAAAAAGCCCATTTGCGAGGCTAAAACGCAGGCTTTCTCCACAGCTTTTGAGTCGAATCTCCCATCCCTCCTCATAAGCCTTTTCGTACCTTCCAACAGGCGCGACACAGGCATCGGGTCCTCGTAGCGAAGCCACCTGTACGCGATTGGCCGCGACCACTCCTTTCCCTCGGCCAGGTAGAGATCCCGATGGGCTTCGACCACGACGTTCTCGATCTCGGTCAACAGCCCGCTCTTAACCAGGACGTCGAAGTCCTGGCGGCCCATCCAGGCCAGCAGGCGCGACAGTCGAGGGCCCTCGTCTACTGAATTGCGCCCTGCGCGCGCCCGGCGTCCGCTTTCTCCGGTGAAATCGTGATTGGGGCGGTGGGGATTTCGAGGACGCTGGCTCGCAGCGTGCAGATGAACGGAAGGTTGCGGTACAGCTCGCGATAGTCGAGGCCGTACCCCACCACGTAGTCGTTGGGGATTTGAAAACCCACGTAACGCACCGGAACCTTGACGAGGCGGCGCAGCGGCCTATCGAGCAGCGTGACGATCTCGATCGAAGCCGGCTCTCTGGTGCGCAGCACCGACAGCACGTAATCCAGCGTGAGGCCGGTGTTCACGATGTCCTCGACGATAAGGACATGACGGCCCGTGATCGGGTAGTCGATGTCTCGCGCGATGCGGACGCGGTCGGACGGCTGTGCGCCCGCGTAGCGCTTGAGGTCGAGGTAGTCGATGACGAAGGGCACCTTGATCGCCCGCGCGAGGTCGGCGAGGAAGAATGTCACGCCTTTCAACACGCCGACCACAACGAGCGACTGACCACGATAATCGCGCGAGATCTTCCGAGCCAGAGCCCTGACTCGAGTCTCGAGCTCTAAAGGTGAGATCAGGATGTCGCCGACGTCCTCTTTGCGCAGGTTCTGGACCTCGACCGCGCCGTAGCCGGCCTTCGCCAGCAGCTGCTGGTAGTCCTTGCGATACAGCAGGCGCACGTTGAGCTCGGGGTACAGCTCTCGCAGCATCCGGAGCTTGCGGTTCTTCGGCGTGACGAGCGACTGCTTCATCGTCGTCAGCTCGATGTATAGGTCGTGCTCCGGCAAGTAGAAGTCGGGCGTGAACATCTCCGCTACGCGCTCTCCTTCCCACGCGATCGGGAAGGACACCGGCTCGTACACCCACCGGATGCGGTAGTAGTCGAGGAAGCGCGCGAACTCCTGCTCGGAGGGGTGGGCAAACTCAACGCGCGCATGCGCCGGGCCTGTGCGCCTGACCAGGCGCGAGCGCTGCCTGACGGGGCGGCGCCATTTTTGCGGGACGGAGTTCGGGGCAGACGACGCCAATGAGACGAGAGGATTGTACTCTCGGTACAGAGGTTGTTTCGATGAGCACTCCGGCGCAGCGGATGGTGGCTGAGCAGCTGCTGCCTCACGGGGTCACAGACCCGAGAGTGCTCAAGGTCATGTCGGAGATCCCTCGCGAAGAGTTCGTCTTACCCAAGCTGCGCCGCCACGCATACGAAGACCGCGCGCTCGCGATCGAGTGCGGACAGACCATCTCGCAGCCTCTGGTGGTCGCGCTGATGACGCAAGCTGTAGCGCCAAAGCCCGACGACGTCGCGCTGGAGGTCGGCGCCGGTTCCGGTTACCAGGCCGCGGTTTTGAGCCGGCTGTGCCGCAAGGTCATCACCGTTGAGCGCGAGCCGGCGCTCGCCGAGCATGCGGCGGCGACTCTGAGCCGGCTGGGTCTCACAAACGTAGAGGTGGCCGTTGGCGACGGGAGTCAGGGCTGGCCGGCGGAAGCGCCTTACCAGATCATCCTGGTCGCGGCTGCCGCGCGCGGTGTGCCGCCGGCCCTCATCGAACAGCTCGCCGAGGGCGGGCGCATGGTCATCCCGGTCGCGGTGTCACCAAGTGAGCCGCAGGACCTGCGTCTCTACAAGAAGGACCACGGAGAGGTCACGTACCGCTCCCTCTTCCCGGTGCTGTTCGTGCCGCTCCTCTCGGGTTAAGGGCTCGGCGTCGCCTTCGGGCTGGGCGACGCCGAGGTCGGCGACGTCGGCGTGGTTCCGGTCAGCTGCTGTAGCTGCTGTAGGAGCTTGCCGACGGTGGCCATCTCGTTGGCGAAGGTGGTCAGGTCCCCGGCCTTGAGCGCAGCGTAGGCCGCGGCGTAGTGCTGGTTGGCCTGAGTAACCAGGTCCGCCAGCTGCGCGACCTGGGCCGGCGTCAGCGTGGTCACCGGCGGATTGTTCGTGGGTGGCGGCGCGGTTGCGGTCCCGACCAGCTGGTCGATCGCCTGCTGCAAGGTGTCCGTGTAGACGACCTTCGACTGGTCGGCCAGGATGACCTTCTTCAGCTCGGGCAGGCCGGAGGCAGAGGTCGCCTTGAGGTAGATCGGCTCGAAGTACAGGAAGGAGTTGCCGATCGGCACGACGAGGAGGTTGCCCTGCTGGACCTGCGAGCCGGTGCCGTGGAAGAGGGTGAAGTCGCGCGAGATGGCGGGTTCCTGATTGATCAGGTTGGCGACCTGCTGCGGGCCCAGGATGACCTTGTCCTTGGGCAGCACGTAGGACACGTACTCGCCGTAGTGGGTGCCGTCGCTGCGTGCCGCCATCCAGGAAACCATGTTGTTCTTGCCGCGCGGGGTGAACGGCATGATCAGCAGGAACTCGGGGCTCGTCTCGCCCGGGAGGCGGAACAGAACGTAGTAGGGCTGCACGGGCAGCGAGGCGCTGCCCGGCGAGGTCTGGGCGGTGGGGATGTCCCAGACGTCCTCGCGAGCGAAGAAGACCTTGGGGTCGGTGATGTGATATGTCGCGTAGATCCCGATCTGCACGTCGTAGAGGTCGACCGGGACACGCAGGTGCGCCTTCAGCCCCGCCGGCATTGCATCGATTGGCTTGAAGAGCGATGGGAATGTCGCGGCGTAAGCCTTGATCAGCGGGTCTTTCGGGTCGAGGACGTAGAAGTCGACGGTGCCTTCGTAAGCGTCGATGACCACCTTCACCGAGTTGCGGATGTAGTTGATGTCGGTGACGCCCTGGAAGGTGGCGGACTGCGAGTACGGATAGGTCGAACCGGTCGTGTAGCCGTCGAGGATCCAGTAGACCTTGCCGTCGACCACGACGACATAAGGGTCCCTGTCATACGTCAGGAACGGCGCCAGCTCGTTGACCCGCTCGAGGATGTTCCTGCGATAGAGCATCTGGGTCTGGTCGGTGATCTGCGGTGATACCAGCAGGTTGAAATCGCCGAGCTTGAGCGACCACAGCGCCCGGTTGGCCCCGCCCATCAGCACGCCGTGCGTGCCCTTGTAGCTGGTGAACACGTCCTGGCTTCCCTGTGGGTAGTCGAGCTCCTTCGTGTTGGAAGGGGCAAGGACCGGGTTGGCGGTGAGCTCACCGAAGTAGATGGCCGGGTCGCTGACCGTCAGCGGGCCGGTCGGCGGGATGTCTCGCACCACGTAGTCCGGCAGGCCCTCGGCGGCGATGGCGTTGACCGGGCTGCCGGAAACGCCATACCCGTGCGTGTACTGGAGGTGCTGGTTGACCCAGTTCTGGGCGGCCTGCGGGAGCTTGGACGTGTCGAGCTCTCGCGCGCTGATCTCCACCTGGCGGTATTTGTCCGCGATCGTGTACCGGTCGATGTCGATGTCATTGAAGGAGTAATAGGTGCGGATGGTCTGCAGCTGCTCGTATACGGCCTGGAGCTGCGTGTAATCCCAGAGGCGCAGGTTGTCGATCGTGACCTGGTCGCTCTGCACATCCTTGAGCGTCAGCGGCTGGTCGCCTGTGAAGTTGCTGACCTTAACGTTGGAAAGGCCGTAGGCCGCGCGCGTGCCGGCGATCTCACGCTCGATGTAGGGAAGCTCGTATGACTGCGCGCTGGGGGTGACGAAAAAGCTCTGCACGATGCCGGGATAGATCTGCCCGATCACAAGCAGCCCGACCCACACGCCGACGGCCGCGAAGGGCAGCCAGAGCCGCCGGATCCACGCGTTCACGATCAGCGCGCCCGCGAGCACGATTCCGGCCCCCGCCTGGAATGAATAGAGAGGCAGCCGCGCGTTTACGTCGGTGTACGAGGCCCCCCACACGATTGAGCTGTTGTGCGCGTACATGAGGTCGTAACGACCCAGCCAGGTCCAAGCCGCCAGGGTCACGGCGAAAATTCCGAGCAGAACCGAGATATGGGCCACGGCCCGCGGGCTGAGGTTGAGGTCGAACGTGTCGCCTCGCCACGCGTAGAGCGCGCCGATCAGCAGGACCGCCATGAAGTCGAGCCCGAGCGACCAGTTCGCAACCGAGTGCAGGAACGGAAGGGTCAGCAGGTAGAAGGACACGTCCTGACCGAGCACGGGGTCGGTGACCCCCGTCGGAGTCGAGTGCTGGAAGAGGGCGAGCAGCTGCCACTGCGAGCCGGCGCCACCCGACAGCACCAGGGCGATCAAACTGGCGCCAAGCAGGCCGAAGACCCCGGCCGCGCTTCGCAAGCTGGAGCGACGGATGCCCACCGCGCGAAGGGTTGGGCCGGCGCGGAGCCGCAGGGCGACCACGATGTTGATGGCCAGGTAGATGAACGCGAGCAGAAGGCTGCCGAAGAAAAGCCAGGCCTGCAGTGAAAGTCTCGTCGTGAAGATCGGCCTCAATCCGAGCGCGTCGTACCACTGCAGCTCGGTGATCAGCCAGACGATCGGGCTGGCGAAGATGAAGATGAGGACTGCAAGGCCGAACAGGCCGGCTCCGACCCAGAACCGACGTGGCGGCCGGGGCAGGCGAATCTCTCTTGCGCCTTCAATCGGACCCCCCCGCTCGAAAGGATCGAACGGGCGGTAACGCCGGGTCATGTGCTCGAAGCTTAGACAGTTCCCAGAGCGCGGTCGTCGGCAGCGAAATCGATGTTCGGATCAGAAGGAGGATTGGCCAGGTGCCAGCGCACAGAGGTGCCTAACGATTTGTCCGGATCCGATGTCGTCCAGCCCAGCCTCGAGCGCGCTTTCTGTGCGCTGACGACGATGTGCTGGCTCATGGTGCCGGTGGGCTTGAGGTCTTCGGGCAGGACATCATCGGCCACGCGCACGAGCTCGGCGGTGGAGCCGGCAGCGTCCAGGATCATGCGCGACCACATGCGCATCGAATAGGTCCGGTCCTCGCAAAGGTTGAAAACGTGGCCCGCCGCGTCCGGAGACTCGAGCACCCGCACCACCCCGCGCGCGACATCTCTTACGTATGCGCGGCATGCCAGCCACGTCCCCGCGCCGAATGGGATGCGGGTGCGGCCCGCGCGCAAGCGCCGCAGGATGAACTCTTCACGCAGCTGGTAGTCGTGCTCGCCGTAAACCATCGGCAGGCGCACCGACGTTCCCCCGCGTGCGAGGTAAGCCTCCTCGACGTCGAGCTTGTCGTAGTGCTCCATGCCCGGCATCAGGCCGCGGTACGGATAGCGTGTAGGACGCACGGCAGATTCCTCGTCGAGAGGAACGGGATCGGTTTCGAGATCCTGGTTGAGCGCTCCAAACGCTCGGTATACGTCGATGCTCGAGATGACAACCAGGCGCAAGCCGGCGGGCAGCGCGTCAAGCACGATCTCCGAGTCGGCCCGCGTCAATGCGCGGCAGTCGACAGCGGCGTCGGGCTCGAATGCCGCGAGGCCCTTGCGATGGGCACCCAGCTCCCCGCGATCGGCGTGCAAATGCTTGACGGGTGGCATGTCATCGGGCTCGAGGTTGCCGCGATGAACGACCAGCACATCGTGGCCCGAGCCCTCGAGCTCCTCGACGATTGCACGCCCGATAAAGCGCGTCCCGCCGAGGACGACGACTCTCACGCGGGAGTTTTTACGGCGGCTGTCGCGACGTGTGGGTTCTTCTCCACGATCAGGTCGATCAGGCCCCACTTCTTGGCCTCTTCCGGATTCATGAAGAAGTCGCGCTCCATCGCCCGTTCGACATCCTCGAGAGGCCGGGACGTGTGCTTCGTATAGATCCGCGCCATCGCCTCACGCTGCCGGAGGATCTCCTGCGCGTGAAGCTGGATGTCGGTCGCCTGGCCCTGGATGCCCTGGCTGAAGGGCTGATGGATGAGGATCTGAGCGTGAGGCAGCGACATGCGCATGCCAGGATCGCCTCCTGCCAGCAGGATTGACGCGCCGCTGGCGGCAAGCCCAGTGCACAGGGTGCCGACCTTCGGGGCCACGTACTGCATGGCGTCGTACACGGACAGCGCCGCCGTCAGCGACCCACCCGGGCTGTTGATGTAGAGCTGGATGTCGCGGTCCGGCGACTCGCTCTCGAGGAAAAGAAGCTGCGCGGTGACGATGCTCGCGAGGTCGTCGTCGATCACGCCCCGGACGAAGATGATGCCGTCTCTGAGCAGGCGCGAGTAGATGTCGTAGGCGCGCTCGCCGCGGCCGTCGTTGGTGATCACCGTTGGGATCAGGTTCATCGTCTTATCTCCTTGTATCGAAGCCGATTCGAGGTTTCGGTCGGGGCGGCGGGTTGGCCATTGCAAGGTACGCGCTGAAGTCGGCGACGCTGCGCAGCGCTTCCAGCGGCAGCGACGCGGTGGCGAGTCGAAGCTTGGCGGGCGGATCTTCTGGCCACGCGGGTCGATCCGGATCCGCTCCCAAAATACGTGCGAGCTCGGCGTAGATGTCGGCGGGACGCGCCCCAAGAGCGTGCGCCACCGCCAGCAGCCGCTCGGTCGAGACCTCTTTCCGGCCTCGCTCGACTTCCGAGAGATGAGCGGGCGAGAGGCCGGCCTCGCCGGCAACCTCGGTCAGCGTCCGGCGAGACGCCTCTCGACGTTGTCGAAGGATCGCGCCCAGAGCGCTCCTGACCAACCCGGCAGATTCGCTGTAAGCGAAAGCCATCTCTTTGAGGCAAATCATACGACCGGGGTCGTCCTGCCGCTGGTGCATTGCGATGCCCGATCACCGGGGCCCAAATGGCCGCGATCAGGGCCTGCTACACGACCACCGGGGCCCAAATGGCCGAATCCGGAGGGGTGTCGGCAACCAGTCAGCGGCGCGTAAAGGTAGGACCCGGTGGCGCCGGGACCGCTTCCCGCTCAGCGTCGCTTTTGGCCCGCCGGCGGCGCAGCTCGAGCTCCAGGCTCTCTTCGCCTCGCGCCATCGCCCAGCGATGGTTGGCGGCGAAGATCGGTCTGAAGACTGGCGTGCCCACGCGCAGCAGCCGCTTGTTCACCTCGATCCGCCAGTCGTACGTGATATCGACGAAGTCGCCGTCCTGCTTGAAGGTCCAAACCCCCGTGCCGACAAAATCACCTTCAGCCACCAGCTTGAATCCGTGAGGCGGGTTGGATTCGGTGACCTTGAACTGCCAGCGAAGCGTGTAGGGCAGCCAACCCTTGGTGTACAGGTCGATCACCCTGCCGACTCCCGTTCGAGAATCGCCGGGCGCCAGCTCCTTCACGTCGAGGTAGACCGAAGGCCACCAGCGCGACAGCTGCAAAGCGTCGCTCAGCAGCTCTGAAACCTCTTGCGCGGTCCCACGCACGCGCCAGTGGGTGAGGAACGCATACCCCGTCGCCATCAATCCTTAGGAATTCCTTCCGTCAGTGCCGAGACACCCGCATTTGGGAACGAATGCGGTCTACGCGATGCCTGCCCCATGAGTCAGTCCTTGAGGTTGTTCGGGTCGAGGAGCTCTTGCTTCGGCCGCTCGATCTTCTGACGGGACCGCATGATCTCGATCAGCTTTTTCCGGCCTTTCGGCGGGCCGATCATGATCGCGCCGACCAGGTGGTCGTCCTTGAAGAAGAGCTTGCGATAAAACTTTTCCTCGAAGCTGTACGTGCGCACCGACTCGAGGCCGGGCTGCACGTCCGGCGTCACGCCCATCACCGCCAGCGTCGATCCGAACATCGTCGTCGTATAGGTGGGGACGTCGAAAAAATCCTCATCCGCGCCGGCCATGTTGCGCGCCGCCACCTTGCCGTGCGCTTCCGCGTTGTCCCACGTGCCCATCTGGTTGTGGCGCTCGACCATGAGGTCGTAAAACACCGCGACGTCGCCAGCTGCATAAACATCCGGCGCTTTGGTGCGCAGCTTCGCGTCGGTGACGATGCCCTTGTTCAGCTCGATGCCCGTATCGCGCACGGGCTCCGTGTAGTAGTCGAGCCCAACGCCGTAGGTGAGCAGGTCGAAGTCGACGTGTTTTCCGTTGACGGTCTCGGCGTGAAACCGGCCGTTGGTCCGGCTGAACTTCTTGACCTCGTCCTCGACGATGAACTCCACATCCTGCGCCTCGCCCATCTGCCGGCACAGCTTGCCGCCCTCCTCGTCCAGGACGTAGCGGAGGAACCACGGCCCGCGCATGATCCACGTCAACTTGGCCTTCTTCCGATAGCTCACGCCCTCCGCGAGCTCGTAGCCGATGAAGCTGCCGCCCATCACCAGCACGCGCTCTGAGGCGTCGGCCTTCTCGATGATCGCGTCCGTGTCGTCAAGGGTCTGAAAGCCCAGGCAGCTGGACACCTCGTCAGAGCCAGGCCACGGTGGTGGCTTCGGCCGGCCTCCCGTCGCGATGAGCATCGCGTCGTAAGGAAACTCATGGCCCCGATTGGTGCGTACCACCTTGCTGTTGACATCGATCTCGGTCGCCCACGTCTCGAAGTGAATCTCGAGGTTCCGATTCGTGTAGTCCTCAACGGTGCGCATCAAGACTTTCTCGCGGCGGACCTGGCCCCGCAGGTAGCGAGGCAGCGCGACGCGGTTGTAAAGGGGATGCCGCTCGGCGGCGATCATCACGATCGAGGTCTCGGCGTCTGCCTTACGCAGCTCCTCCGCGGCCGTCTGCCCGGCGATGCCGTTTCCAATGACGACGTATCTCCTGGCCAACTAACTAAAGCTGCAGGACGTAGATGTAGCTGGAGTCGTCGTCATTCGCGAGATCGTATCCGGAAGCGGTCATGTCCCCGGCGGCTGGATGGTCGCGCGGGAGCGCGACGGTGACATGGTCGAGGCCGTCAGAGTCGGCCTCGAATCGCAACGACATGAGGAGCTCGCGCAGCGCTCCGCCCTGGCCGGCGACGAATCCGACCGCGAGATTCTCGCCCCAGGGCTCTCGCAGCCCGGCGATCGCGCGACCGCCTGGGCCGGCCCTGAGCATTCCGATGGCAGCGAGCCGTTCGAGCTCCGCCGCGTTCAAGTCGTGTGCGCCGTTGAAGTCCGCGGTGACTCCGCGGTAGAGCTCGATGCCACGGCTTTTCTCCACCGCGGCCCACAGTCTCGTGGCT
>WNGI01000739.1_pt1 | contig 39615 bp, 40 predicted proteins | sample 5400621 | NCBI WGS metagenome assembly WNGI01 (sample SAMN13153374, study PRJNA577476) | soil metagenome | isolation source: 20 cm soil or saprolite under Garry oak tree replicate 1 | place: USA:California | collected 2016-06-15
CTGTCTACCCTAAGTCTTCTGGCTATGTCGGGTTCCAGACTTAAGGCCATCATTTTTGATTTTTTGTGATTTTGGTTGCCCGCTCGGTACTACCTTGCCGCCCCGACGTGACAGCCTTCCTGACGGTTAGTGTGGGGCTTGGCGGCAAGATTGCAAAAAATGCTAGCGCCGTCGCGCCACCGCTATGCCGAACAAGAATGCGACAAATAGGCTCGCCAGCGGCGCTTCACGGGTAATGGCGCTGACCGTGGCAAGCGGCCGTCCTGGTTGCCGCGCGGTCGCGATCGCCTGGCTGAGCCGCTCGACCGCAGCCTGAAGGCCAGCCGAGATTTCCGTGATCGTACGCGACACATCGGTGGCGGTATCGATGGCGCGCTCCGCCATGCCGGGCTGAAGCGTTGGTTCGGATGGATCGATGTTCACGTTGAGATACTCACTTTTCGAGACTTTCTAATTTGCTGCGCCGATCCGCCGATCGATCGTGACGCTGAAGTGCGATGAGGCCGCCGCCTTTGGCTATCCGCGACAGGCGTCGAGTTGAACAGCGGGTAGCGGCCGCACTTCATGAAATGCAGGGGCGGCAGTATTGTTCCGTAGAGGTCATCGCAGCACATCCGCAAATGAAAAGGCCCGCGGAGGAACGGGCCTTTTCGGATGTCATATTGCGACGGCGTGTCATCATTTATCGAGCGGGTTCTCGCCGAACCGTCGCCCCTTTTCGGACGCTGTGGCGGCGCGAGGAACCTTCGCTGCTGCCACGATTTGTCTTGCGAGAACAATCGCAGGCATGTCAATGAACGAGGACCATTTGAAACCAGTGATCCGCGGCCCGCTTGTGATCGCGCTTGCAATTGCAGTTTTCGGCGTCTTGGCAATGCTGATTGTCGACCACGGTCCTTGGAGCCGGCCGCACCTTAAGACCGCGGCCAACCATGCGACCACCGGCGCCGCTCAATCCGTCGGCGCGACGGTAACGCCGACGGCACCAAAGCCACAGCTTGAGCCGGTTGCTCCCGGCCCGAAGCCGGCTCAACCCGCGATCCCGGCGTCAGGGCCTCCCTAGGTTGACCCGAAGCCAGAAGTTGCGGGGGAGATCCGTGGGCTTTCGTCGAGTCGATGAATGTCAGCCGCTTTAGCGGATGCTGACGAATGCGCCCCATACCGCGGCAAGAATAGCGCCGACCAAAACATAGACTGGATTATCGCAAAACGTACTGCCGTATCGGCACATCTCCACGCCCAGGCTGCCGATCTCGTTATGGCTGGCGGCATAGAACAGACCCGACAGCACCACCAGCACCGCGGCCACGTAATACATCAGACATCCTCCCTGTAGGGGTGCTTCGCCGAGCCTCGGCGGGGATCGCACAAATAACATTGGACTTTCCTCAACGGCAGCAAGTCGCTCCGGTCGACAGATCGTCGAGAATCACACAATCGCGCGCGGGCCCTCCGGCGCAGCGTTCGGTACATGCGATGGCAAAGTGAGCGAGACCGTCCTCCAGGGCTCTCAACTCCGCCAGCTTCTTGCGCACCTCGCCTAGATGCAGCTCCGCCACATCGCGGGCCTTGCTGCAGTCTTGTTCGGGGGTGTCCATCAGCGAAACTAATTCGCGGATTTTTTCGATTGGCAGAGCGAAGTCCCGGCAACGCCGGATAAAGGTAAGTCGTTTAAGATCGCTCTCGTCATAAAGGCGGCGCCCGCCCGGGCCGCGCCGGGCCTTCGGTAGCAAACCTATCTCTTCGTAGTAACGCACCGTGGGAACGCTGCTCCCGGTGCGGTCCGCGAGCGCGCCAATGGTCAGCATCGATAAAATCGGCAATCCCGGTCCCCTCGAAAAAGTTACTTGAACCTCAAGTTACTTGAGGGCGTAGGCCACAAGCAAGATCACGACGGAAAGTTGTCCCGCCAAATCCGCGCGCGATCCCTTACTTGTTACCAACCCAAGGATGCCGGATCATGCCTCTCAACCGTAGAAACCTTGTCGCATCGGCTATGCTGGCCGTCCTCATCTCGCCTGCCGCGCAAGCAGCTGACCTGCTGCCGTTCAATAACCTTCGGTTTGACGAGGCGCGAAAGTCAGGAAAGCCCGTTGTGCTCCAGGTGACGGCCACCTGGTGCGGACCTTGTCAGCGTCTGAGGAAAGTCGTTGGCAGACTGCTGGAGAATCCCGAGTTCAAGGATCTGCTGATCTTTGATGCGGACTTCGACGCCAACAAGGACGCCTTGGTCAAGCTCAACGCTCACACCGTGACAACCCTGGTGATTTATCGCGACAATATCGAGGTTCTGCGCAGCTCCGGCGAAACCCGGCCTGATGCGGTCGAAGCCGTGCTCAAGAAAGCCTTGTGAGAACGGTCATGGAGTACGCAAGCATACCGCTCGCTTTGTTCGCTGGGTTGTTTTCAATTCTCTCTCCGTGCGTGCTTCCGCTGGTGCCCATTGTCCTCGGCACCGCCGTGTCCGAGCACAGGTGGGGAGCGCTCGCACTAGCCGCCGGTCTTGCAACTTCCTTCACCGCCATCGGACTATTTGTTGCGACGATCGGTTATTCGATCGGACTCGATGGTGAGTTCTTTAAGATGACCGGTGCTGTTCTGCTGCTCGCCGCCGGGTCTGCTCTCGCGCTGCCGCGCTTTCAGATCCAGCTAGCGCTCGCAGCCACACCATTGGCGGTCTGGACCGAACGAAGATTTGGCGAAATGGCGACCGCCGGACTGCGTGGACAATTCGGGGTGGGACTGCTGCTCGGCGCGGTCTGGAGTCCATGCGTCGGGCCCACCCTGGGTGCCGCCTCCGTTCTCGCCGCTCAGGGCCGGAGCCTGGGTCTGGTCGCACTGACAATGCTGTCGTTCGGCTTTGGAAGCGCCCTTCCGCTGATCGTGCTGGGGTTGGCGTCGCGTGAAGCGATGATGCGGTGGCGGCATCGCCTTCTCTCGGCGGGCAACAATGGCAAGATGGCTCTCGCGAGCGTCTTGATGATCAGCGGGTTGCTGATCCTGTTTCATGTCGACCATCAGTTAGAAGCTTGGTTTGTTCGAATTGCCCCGTCATTCCTGCTCGATTTGAGCGGACAGTACTAGGGATGAGAAGACCACACGCGGTGCAAAGCCTATTCCAAGCCTGCCCGGCGAAATCCTTCCAGATAGTGCTCGCGGTCGGACTCCAACCTCCACGGCAGCTGGCTTGCGATCATCTTCGTGGGCTTTTTGCTGGAGCGCGATCTGGTCGACGGGTTCGGCGACGAGTACCGCCGCTACAAGAAACGGGTGTCTGGTGCCCTGGCGCAGGTCGATGGCCGGCCGAAGTTGAAGGAGCTACTCGGCCAAGTTTGGCGGCATCGGCGAGATGATTGCAGAGTAGGGCGCCTATCTCCAGCGGCGACCGGCGATGGCGGTTGAACGCGCCGCAATTGCCGTTGCCACGACGCTTCACGTGTTTGTCCAGAATGCGCCAATCAACTCGTGGGCCCTCGATAGTAAGGCCAGCTGTTCTTAGGCCATGCACCACTGTTGTTGCGCCGCAAACTGATGTTCAAAAAGCACATTGCGCAAAATTATGCACGCTGACGTTGAGTTTTCTTGAAGGCTAGCCAGCCGCTATGAAAGCATCGTTCCACCCATAAGTAGTGCGTAGGGGATGAAGCGATGAAATCCAGGAGAAGCAAGGGATTGGCGTGCGCGTCGATCCTGGTTGCCGGTACGATGCTTTTGCCGACCGGCGAGGCCAGGGCGCAGACCGTTTTCACAACGATCCAGGCGTTCGGCGACAGTTACGCCGACATCGGAAACGCATTCAGGCTAGCCGGCGTACCGAATCCGCCGCAATATCCGACCGGAAGGTTTAGCGGCGGGACGAATTTCATCGATACCACGTCTGCGCTCCTTGGGATTCCGCAGGTCAACTTTGCCGTCGGTGGCGCCACGTCGGGAACGACCAACGTTGGCAGTCCCTTTCTGCCTGGCTTCACGCAGGAGTGGCAGGGCTTTATCGCATCCGGAAGGACGTTTGCGCCGAGCGACCTGCTTGAAATGAGCGTCGGCGGCAATGATGCCCGCGCTTATCGGATTGCCGGCGGCACACTAGCGGGCGTGCCCGCGGCAGCGACGGTGAGCTTCAATCAGACAATGGCCGGCATCAATGCCCTGGTCGGCGTAGGTGTGCGCAATCTCGTCTTCACCACCGGCGATGTTGGCCAATTGCCCGAAGCGGTCGGCAATCCCAACGCGGCGATCGGAACGGCCTACAGTCAGTTCTATAACGCTCAGATGCAGATTGCGCTTGCCGCGATCGCGAGTTCAGGGGTCCGTGTCGAACTGGTCGATATCGCTGCGGTTGGAAATCTCATCAAAGCGAATCCGGCGCTCTACGGGATATCCAATACAGGGGCATGCCCGCTGGCCTGCATTGGAAATCCAGCGCTGCAGAATCAGTTTCTGTTCTATTTCGACGGCGTGCACTTGACATCGCACGGTTTTGCGATTCTCGGCGAGTACATCGTGAACCGCCTCAATGCGCCGCTCACCTTCGCGCCGCAGGGCGATCTCGCCATCATATCGGCGACGGGCTTCGCTTCGACGCTGTACGGTAAACTCGACATGTTCCGCGAGACCTACGGTCTCATGCCGTCGACGATGAACGCCTACGCGGCCTATGCCAAGGCGCCGTACCTGAAGGCGCCGCCGCCGTTGCTGGTCAATCCGTGGTCGTTCTACATGCAGGCCAATGGCGGCATCAGCGACCGACAAGCCACAGTGGCGTCGAACGGTTTTAATCTCGACGGCGTCGGTGGCACCATCGGAACCGAGTATCGCATCAACAGCAATGCTTTCGTCGGCGCTGCATTCGACTACTCCAACCCCAAGGCGCGCCTGTTCAACAGCGCCGGAACCACGGACGTCAACTCCTATCAGTTCGGCGTTTACGGGGCGTGGGCTGACGCGCACTTCTTCGCGCAAGGGCTCGCCACTTTCGGCTGGCAGAACTACCGCAACACGCGGCCAGGAGTCGTCGACACCATCACCTCGAATCCCGACGGTACCAGCTTTGTTGCGGGCGGCAAGATCGGTTACCTGTTCGATGCCGGCAAATCCCAGGTCGGGCCGATCGGTGGTCTGACTTACGCCCGGGCAAGGGTGAACGGCTACACCGAATCCGGCGATCCCGTGCTGACCTTGACGGTCGGCCCGCAGACCGCCGAGGCGCTGGTCGCAAGCGCCGGCGTGCAATTCCGCGCCCCGTTCATTGTCAACGACCGGGTGATCAGCCCCTATCTCAATTTGACGGCGGAGGACGATTTGATCGGAAACGGTCGCATCATCCAGTTCGGCGCGACATCCGCGCCGCTGATCATCAACAACTGGTCGATCCCGAACGGTACCTCGCAACATGTCTACGGCCGCGTAGCGGGCGGCGTTGTGGCGCCAGTGACGAACAACGTGGCGCTGACGATGAATCTTTCGCGAACGCTGGCCCGTCAGGGCGGCGACGATTTCTACGGTACCGGCGGCCTGAAGATTTCGTTCTAAGGCGAATCGTTTGGCGGATGGGATTTGTTCGAGCTACTTGACGAACGTTCAGGCGTGCTCGCGCTTGAGCGGACGCGGCGTCGGCTCCGCTACGGCAGGCTGGCCCGATTGGTGGTTTGGCCTGCCAGTGAAGCACCAGATGTTCTCAGCACAGCGTCAATTTTCATTTGAACGCGGCGCGCGGCCATGGCCCCCAGCCTAGTCCTGGTCTTTCCCGTCCTGATGCGCTCGCCGATCTGGAAATGCCATTGCCAGACGTCGGGTTCGACGGTGGCTGCGACGCTATATTCAATGCCTTTGTGAATCACGATAACCCCCATCAAAGGTTGAGGAGGGACAATATTTCGCGTCCCTATTCAATCCGGTAAAATACGGTACAACGAACGCGGCGCGCCGATGCGATAGGCTTGCCTTGGGAGCGCAAGGCGGCCCGTTCTGATCGGCTGGAATCACTCTCCCGGCGGTTCGCGGTCTCGATGCAGACAATCGCATCTGAATATGCAAGATGACCGCTGAAGGAACAATTCTGGCGGATGGAGTTCATTAAGGTCGTGACCGATCATTTGCCGGCTGCTGCCAGAATTCCTGACATTCACATCGATGGAGATCGCCGGGACTTGCGGTTAGATGCGTGCCGCGGACTAGCGCTGTGGTTCATCTTCATCGACCATATTCCCGGCAACTCGTTCGCTTGGCTGACACTTCGCAACTATGGCTTCAGCGACACCACCGAGGTGTTTGTGTTCGTGTCCGGCTATACCTGCATGCTTGCCTATGGCGGTGCGTTGCGTCAGCAGGGCTGGCCACCGACGATGACGCGCGCGCTGCGGCGAGGCTGGGAGATCTACGTCGCATTCCTGCTACTGCTGATAGCCTATTTCGTCCTGATCTGGGTGGTCGGCGGCGGCAGCCGCTATCTCGATGAAACCAACACGGGGTTCTTTTTCAAAAATCCCGGTGCGGCCGTCGTTCACGCCGCGATCATGCAGTATGCACCTGTCAACACCGACATATTGCCCACCTTCGTGCTGCTGCATCTGGCTTTTCCGGCCCTGTTGTGGCTCATGATCCGCAGCGCGACGGTCGCGCTGGCGGCATCGCTTCTGCTCTATCTCATGGTGCAAGTGTTCAGCTGGCACATGCCGGCATGGCCGAGCGGCGAGTTGTACTTCAATCCTCTGGCGTGGCAGATACTATTTGTGTTCGGCGCCTGGTATGCATATGAGGGCGCTGGCCGGCTGCGCCCAATCGTGCAGTCGCGCGCCATGCTGGTGTTGGCGATGCTCTATCTGGCATTCAGCCTCGTCGTCGCCTTGAGCTGGCAGATCAAGCCGCTTGAAGGGTTAATACCCGATGTGGTTTCAAAGCTGATTTACCCGATCTACAAAAGTCACCTGGCGCCGGTTCGCCTGTTGCATTTTCTTGCGCTGGCGATCGTGGTCTCCCGCCTGACGGCGCCGGACTGGCACGGCCTGATGAGGCCCTCGATGGTGGCGATGATCCGTTGCGGCGAAAACTCGCTGGCGATGTATTGCTTCAGTATTTTGCTGTCGTTTCTGGGCTTCGTGATCCTGACCGAGATTTCCAGCAGCTTCGCCATGCAGGCGGCCGTCAGCGTTGCCGGGGTCGCTCTGATGATTGCGGTGGCGACCCTGATGACCTGGGAAGCCAAACTGGACCGACACGGGCCGAAGCTCTTTTGAACGCGTTGGTCGTCGCGGTGTGTCAGTCCAAAGTGCGAGCTTGCCATGGGGCTTGCCCCGTCGGGCAAATCAAGTGCAGATGTTCAACCTCACGGTCGCGCGTGGGCCCGACTATCGGCAATGATGTCGGCTAACACCGCTCCCATTACCAAGGCGCCGCCGAAAAGGGCGCGGGTTGTGGGAATCTCCTGAAACGCCAGCCACACCCAAAAGGGCATCAAGGGTGTCTCCAGGGTAGCGATCAAGGAGGCCTGTCCGGACGGCAACTGACGGGAGCCGAGGACAAACAAGGTGAGGCCCAGTGCCACCTGGAAGGATCCGAACATCGCCAGGATAAAGATGTCGGTTGCAGTCACACGGGCTAGCCCTTCCGCAAAGGGGATGCTGACCAGGCTGCCCAGGAAATTCGACAACGCCGCCGCGGCCACCATCGAGATTTGCTTGTAGCGCCGGATCGCAACGGTCATCGCGGCGATAGCCAAGGTCACGAGGCAGGCCAGGCCGATACCGCGGGCGTCGGAAACGCCGCCCGCATTGCCGACGATGATTGCGACGCCGCAGAGAGCCACGAGGCTTGCGATCAAGGTCGTCAATCGAGCGGCTTCTCGAAGCCATATCCAGGCAAGCCCGGCGGCGACAAACGGCCCGGTGGCGATAATGATCGCAACATTGGACACGCTCGTCAGTTGCAGCGCTGGGATAAACGACACCATGCCCAACGTGGAGAGGCATGCCACCAGCCAGCCGCTTCTCCCGGTCGCGATCAAATCGCGCAGGCCGGCCCGGCCTTGCGTTAGCACCAGGAGGGCGGTGATAAGGCCGCCTCCGAACAAACCTCGCCAAAACAGTATCGTCCACGAGTCGAAATGAAGCAGTCGGGTGAAGAACGGCGCGGTACTCCAGGCCACTGCCGCGGCGGTTACGAGCGCGATCCCGCTGCGCCGTGAACTCATCTCCGACATATCAGGAGAAATCCCATCAGGAGAAATTCCAGAAGGTGCGATCTTGTTACGAGGGTGCCTGGACGCCACCGTCTCATCGATCTTATCCACCGGCAACACTTATGTACGGCCGCTTTCCCTGGCCAAGGTCGGTCGATGAGACCACTTTGGGACATCGTCCTGTTGAAAGCGATTCTGGACCCGGTGTAGCTGTGGAGCGGATCGTGACGATGGTAACGTCAGTTTCGTGCCGATCGCACATGGGGCAAGGTCATTGGAAAGCGCGCTGGTCCATAAGGCGTGTCCATGCCGCGCCGCGGGGCTCGAAGGCCGCGCGCTGGGTTGGTATCTTGCGTGGCGCTTGCCGGATTGCTGTCAGTCCATTTTTCCGGCTTTGCTATGGCCAAGGACGATGACGACGACGACCAGCCGGCGAAGCCGGCTTCCACGCTGCCGAATATCTATCTGGACCTGAGGACCAACTACGCGACCGTACCGGCCAACACACTCTCGATCGGCCTCGGCAATCAGGCGTTTGTTCGCCACGCTTCCGGTTCTCACAACCCTGACGGCTCTTCCGATGCTGCCGTCGCTGCCGACCCTGTCATCGCCGTCAAGTCAAAGCATCGGTGTCGATGTCCCGCTGACGGTGGATCTCAACGATCATGTCCGGCCTATGGCGGCTTCAGCGGCAGCGCGTCGAAGACCAGCACGTCCGACTGGTCGGCGTTCACGATCAGCAGCTGGAACGTCGGATTCCAGGCGGATGTTTATCAGCAGAACGGCGGGTCGATCCCGACGGTCACGCTGCAGTCGACCGTCACAAGGTCGGTGCCGGACGCCCCGCTTGCCACGACGTCTCTCAATGCAATCCTTGAATTCGACTACGCCCTGAACAAGGACGAGACCAGGGGATTTCTGGCCGGCGTCCAGTACACCAGGGTTGCGGTCGACTCGCCGCTAGCGACGATCAACCCCAATCTTGTCGGCTACGTCGGCGGCTATTATCAGTGGGACGACAAACTGGAAGTTTTCGGGGCAAATCACCGGCATGTTTCACCCTGGCAGCAATTTCCAAGCGGCGCTGGCCAGCCGATCGCGGACTTCTGAAATCAGCCGTCCACTCGCGCGCGGCACTGCCATATGGAACTAGCCGCTTCGTTCGGCCTGCCGCGATTTCGTTCACAATTTTCGGGGAACCAGTGCTCGTTTCGGGGAACCAATACTCGCGATAAGGCTTTTAGCGTGATGGGCAGCATTTGGACCAACGAGGAGGACACATGAGGAAATTCACCATCGCGATTCTGGCGGGCGCTGGCGCGCTGTTTACGGGCGGCGCAAACGCTACGGACATCTACACGACAAGCGAATACGTCAATCCGGACCTTCCGTTGGTGCAGCCGGTGCGCACAGTCTGCGACGAGGACGGTCGCTGTTACCGGACCCGCGGCGGCAGCCGCGTGATCGTCCGCGACTCTTACGGCTATGCGCCGCGCGAGCGATATATCGAACGCCGCACCTATCGCGACTGGGATGACGGTCCGCGTGCCGGCGTCGGCATCCGGACACCCGGCGTGAGCGTTGGGGTCGGCGTTGGCGATGATCGTTGGTAGATCGTCGGCGAATAAAATTTGACACGTCGGGCAGATCACCGGCATAGCTTCATCATCGCAAGAGTTTCAAAGCCCGCACCGGGAAACCGGCCGCGGGCTTTTTGATCAAGATTTCCTGAATCGGCCGGCGGCCGCGTTTCACGGAGCCTGTCATTCCTCCCATGTCAGCTCACCGTTTTTAGGACGCGTCAAGGCGAGCTGCCGTCCGAACCATCATTTGCCCGCACGCGCGAACGTGCCGGCACGCGGCGTGGCAAAATCCACGTCCGTCAGCGGCATCAGCCAGCGACGATCCGCCATGCGGATCGCGCTTGGTGGGATAGGGTTCGCGCCTGAAATGATCGCGAGAACAGCGATCATGCCGCACAATTGATTCACAGCAGAAGAGGCCGGCATGACCGTGTACTTGATAGCGCTGGCCGTGGCGGGCCTCGTCGCGATCGCGGTGTGGGATGGACTGGCATGAGCGCGAAGGTCATCCGGTTCATCCCGCGTCCCGATCGGAATCGAAAATCTGAGGACCTTCCATGTTTGCGTCTCGCGCCGCGCGAGCATGTCTGGCTGAATCCGGTGAGGAATAAATCTGAAATGGCAAAATCGCTCACCGAAATACGCTCGCTGGCGCGCAGTCATACCCGGACGGCGCTCAATGTCCTGGTCGGCGTGATGCGCAGCAAGGACGCGACGGCCGCAGCAAAGGTCTTAGCCGCCAACGCCATTCTGGATCGCAGCTGGGGCAACAGGCTTCAACTGCGCCTGATGCGTGCTCTGCAGGCGCGTGCGCGGCACAACAGATGGAGCTCTGTGGTTTCGGACACCACCGACAATCTTGCCTCCGCCAACAATTTTATTCGGGCCGGCTATCGGCTGTATCAGCCGCAAACTCCGTGGGGATGGCCGAACACTCTGTATTGCCGCAAATCGATCCGCTGAGGGTCCGCCGATGCAACTGCACGAATTGAAAATATGTTAGTGTGCGCGGGCAGTTCGTGCTCCCGGGCCGTGATCCGGACACGATCGCTACTCTGGCGCACGCTGCCCTCGACGACATAGCCGACGCCAAGCTCCTCGGCGACCTGCTTCATGTGGACGGTCTTGCCCTTGTAGATGAATGAAGAATTGCGCGCGATCACGAAGAACCAGCGCGGCTTGGACAGCGCCGTGATGATGTCCTCGCTGATCCCATCTGAGAAATATTCCTGTTCTGGGTCGCCGCTCACCTTGGTGAAGGGAAGCACCGCGATAGCGGGCCGGTCGGGCAGGGGCAACACCGCCGGCGCCGATTCATGGGTTCCGTCCGACGGCGGATCTGCGGCTTGGGCCGGCTCGGCGTTGTCGCCTTCGGTGCGCACCACGGCGATGAAGCGGAGGCCCCTTGCGCGGGCCGGTCCGGATCAGCTTCTGGCTCCGGCCACTGTCACCGACCGCCGTCTGTGCCGCATTGATGCGGCTTGTCAGTGTTGAGTCCGACACGACCCGACCGCTGCAGATCGAGGCGATAAGATCGTCCTTGCTGATGACGCGATCGCGATTCTTCACCAGGTAGACCAGAAGGTCGAAGACCTGCGGTTCGACATGGACAGGGCGCCTTGCGTGCCACAATTCGCGTCGTTCAAGATCGATCTCGCAGTCGCGATTCCGGGGCAGCTTGGCGACGGCCCGTGTCCGCCGCCTACAAAATAGTTTAGCACGCGGGGCGACGTTCCCGCACAAAGAGGAGCCAACCGAAGCGCAATCGAAGTGCGGCTTGGAGGATAATATTAGCGATTTCAATATCTTATTTGACCTTGAACTAAATGCCGGACTGGACCTGTTGCGGGGCCAGCATCAACAGGAAAACTGGACAATGCCGTTGATTGAGGTTCATCCATGGAGGACGTTTCGATCCAGAGGAAGGCCCAGCTCAAGAATGACCAGCGCAATGATTTCGAACATGCGCGGCGAGATCTGGGTTTTAATTTCGGAAGTCGCAAGCGACGAATAAGGGCATCCGCAGCCAGCTGCCGACCGCCGACCAGATTGCAGCCGGACGAATCACGGCGTGAGGCCGGATTTTTTGAGCAGGTATCGCCAAGCATGTTATTTACCTTCCCGCCTGCCCTCAGACGGTTGCGGCCTGCAATAGGCTCGCAGCAGCCGGATCACACGATGCACGTCGCGGCGTTGGCAGGGCGCGCCACGATTTCATGTTACTTTCAACACAGCAAACTGGCAGAATACTCCACATTCGCCATCCCAATCTGTGTCGTCAAATCGGTCAAGGAGTATTGTCATGAAAGCGATTGTGGGCGTCGGATTTGCGACATTCGCAAGCCTATTTCTCGCTATTGGCTTCGCCGCAGCGCAGCCGGCCAATCTCGGCTGTTCGTCGGACAATCCGGCGGGCGCGTCGCAAACGCTCCGTTGTGAAGGTGGCGTCATCATCGTCGCTGAAAGCGGCGCTCGATTTGCGTTGCAGGATCGCGACGGAAATGGCCGTGTCGATTCTGTCGAATTGAACAGCAAAGCTTTGTTGCTCGAGGTGCCAAAGAAGCCGGGCGGAAATAATTTCCAGGTCGTGACACCGCAAGCGATTGCGGCCGTGCGCGGCACCAAATGGGCGGTGGATGCCGTGGCCGGCAAGACTTCGGTTTTTGTTGTCAACGGAAAGGTGCGCGTGGCGCGGCAAGCGACTGATCGCGTCGTGCTCGGGCCCGGGGAGGGCGTCGACGTGGAAGCGAGCGGCGTCCTGACCGTGAAACGCTGGCCACCCGCCCGGGTCGCCGCATTGATGGCGCGGCTGGCACAATAAGACTGCGGATGGGCCGTCGAAATCTCCCAACACTGATTGCGCTGCTGTTGAGCGGACTGTGGGGAGCGATCGTGTTGTTTGCACACGAGCGCGGTCAGCTGAGCTTTCTCGATCGTATCGAATCCGCCATGACCGATCTTCGAACGCTGGCACGCGGCGTGCGGATTCCGCCCGACCTAGTCACCATCGTCGCGATCGACGATGCCGTGGTCAAGCAGGGCGGGAGCTATCCGCTCGCTCGAATCGATCTTGCCAGAGTTATCGACACGATCTCGCGACTTCAACCAAAAGTTATCGCACTTGATCTCCTGCTGGTCGATCGAGGAACAGACGACGGCGATGAGGCGCTCGCAAGGTCGCTGACTGAGCGGCCCAGCGTGATCGCGGCGGCCGCGGTGTTCGCCCAGTCCAGTCAGTCGATCGCGGCGGAGAAGGACGGACCGCTCGCCGGCCTGCCGCAGGCCGAAAGGTTTTTGCTGCCGCTCAGCAGATTCGCAGATCTTGCGGAAATCGGCATCGTCAATGTGACAACTGACCGGAGCGGTATTCCAAGCTCGATGCCAATGCTATTTCGAACGCAGGACCGGATCGAGGTTTCGTTCGCGCTCCGTGTCGCCGCGCTCGCCGCTGGCAAGGAAGCCACGATCGAACCGAACCGTCTCTTGATCGGTGAACGATCCGTTGCGACCGATAGCAATCATGTCCTGCCAATCAGCTTCTATGGTCCGCGGCGGACGATCCGTACGATCAGCGCCGCCTCGGTGCTTACTGGCGAGGTGGCTGCCGATGCCATCCGCGATCGAGTTGTTGTCGTCGGGGCGACGGTCACCGCTGCCGGAGATGTTTTTCCAACGCCGTTCGATCCGGTCATGCCGGGGGTGGAAGTCAGCTCGACTGCGATCACGCATCTGTTGGCCGGGGACGGGATCGTACGGGACCAGTCGGTGCATCGTACGGACAGAATTATTGCGATCGTAGTTCCGATGTTGCTGGTCGGGCTGCTGGCGTGGCGCCGAAGCGCAATCGGACTTATCACGACGCTGATCGTCGTTTTAGTATGCGCGGCTGCGAACGTCTTTGCGTTTTCGAAAGGTATTTGGCTGAGCGCGGCGCTGCCGATCGCCACGGCCGCACCAGCAGCGATGTTATTTGCAGCGGTACAGATCTGGTCAGGCAGGCGGCGGGCGCAATATTTCGCCACGCGAAGCAAATTGCTGGAAGAGTTTCAGGCGCCTGACATTCAGGAATGGCTAACCCGCGATCCGAATTTTCTAAAGGAACCGGTGCGCCAGGATGCCGCTGTAATTTTCATTGACCTGTCCGGGTTCACCGCGCTCAGCGAGAGGCTTGGACCGGACTCCATCCGTGAGCTGCTTAAGGACTTTCATGCCTTGGTCGACAGGGAGGCCGTGAACTCGGGAGGGATGGTGATCAGCTTTCAGGGTGACGGCGCGTTGCATCAAGGCTCGGTGGCGGAAGTTATCACCACATTACAGCGACCGGCGACACCGTCAACGTGGCAAGCCGGCTGATGGAAGTGGCGGCCGGTCAGGGTGTCGAACTTGCCGTGAGTGATGGATTGCTCCGCGCCGCTGGTCGCGATAGCTCACTTTTTAACGTCGGTGCTCTCACAGGGCCGGTCGAGAGGCGACTCAGAGGTCGTTCAGGCCCGATCACGGTCTGGCTTTGGCGAAAGAGCTCGAGGGAGCCCGTAGCCCAAAGGTGAGTTGGGGCTGCCCCACGTGCCAGATCTGCTTGGCTGTCATCTGGCTCGGGCTCTAGCCGACCGGCCGCCTGCTGTGCTTTGATAGAGAGGCTGAAGCCTAAAGAGCAAGCCGTGCAAAACGGCGGTCGGCTGCGGAAACCGCCGACCAAAAAAGCCAAAGGGAGGATAGGCCTTGGAAAAGCCCGGCCGTACGCTGCTGGCCAAGATCTGGGACCAGCACGTCGTTGCACGAATGAGCGATGATACCGATCTGCTCCACGTCGACCGCCACTTGCTACACGATCTCGGAGGGTCGCGTGGCCTACTCGACCTGAAGAGCCGCAACCTCGACGTCCATAATCCGGAATTGACATTCGCGACGCCAGATCACGCAATTTCGACGGCGCGCGGACGAGCTGGCACCATCAAGATCGGGCAGGAACTGCTCGCGGCGCTGAGGGTCGAAACTTCCGCCACCGGCATCGAGATGTTCGATATCGACGAGCCTGGCCAAGGCATTGTCCATGTGATCGGACCCGAACTCGGGCTTAGCCTTCCGGGTTGCCTGATCGTGTGCGGCGATAGCCATACCTGCACGCATGGCGGGCTGGGAGCCCTGGCCTTCGGCATTGGATCGAGCGAATTGACGCATGTGCTGGCAACGCAGGCGATCATCCAGCGCCGGCCGAAGACGATGCGCGTCAAGTTCGAGGGGCCACTGCTATTCGGCGTAACCGCCAAGGATATGATCCTTGCGTTGATCGGCCACATCGGGGCTGCGGGCGGTACCGGTTACGCTGTCGAATATGCCGGCAGTGCCATTCGCGACCTGCCGATTGAAGGGCGGCTGACGATCTGCAATCTTTCGATCGAACTCGGCGCCAAGATGGGTTTGATCGCGCCGGATGAAAAAACTTTTGATTATCTCCGCGGACGCACCTACGCGCCGCAAGGCGAAATGTGGGAGCGAGCCGTCAAGGCGTGGCGCCAGCTCCCGAGCGATCCTGACGCGGTATTCGACCGCGAAGTCGTCATCGATACCAAAACGATCATCCCACAGGTGACGTGGGGCATCAGTCCAGAGCACGTCATCGGTGTCGATGGTCATGTCCCCGATCCCCTGGCTATTGCGGATCCAGCACGTCGCGTCGCGATCGAAACCGCGCTCGACTATATGGGGCTCCAACCCGGCGCACCGATCATCGGCACACCCGTCGATTGGGTTTTTATTGGGTCATGCACCAATAGCCGGCTGAGCGACCTGCGTGCGGCCGCGGAGGTTGCGCGCGGTCGCAAGGTCGCGCCCGGCGTTCGCGCCTGGGTCGTCCCGGGGTCAGAGACGGTCAAGCGGGAAGCCGTTGCCGAGGGGCTCGACAAGCTTTTCACCGAGGCAGGCTTCGAATGGCGCGAGCCGGGATGCTCGATGTGCCTGGCCGCCAATGGCGAAACCGTGCCTGCCGGCCAGCGTTCGGTTTCGACGTCCAATCGCAATTTTATCGGCAGGCAGGGGCCGCGCGCCCGCACCCATCTGGCAAGCCCGGCCACGGCGGCGGCAGCCGCTATATCAGGCGCCATTGCCGACGTGCGGATGATGGAACGCTGACATGCCGAAACCCTTCACTACATTGACCGCCATTGCCGCGCCAATCATGCGCAGCAATATCGATACCGATGTCATCATCCGCATTGATCGTCTGGTCGGGAATTCCGTGCGCGGGACGCTCGGCAAATGGGCGTTCGGCGCGCTGCGATACCTGTCGGACGGGTCGGAGAATCCTGAATTCATCCTGAACCGCGAGCCCTATCGTCAGGCAGAAATCCTCATCACCGGTCCGAATTTCGGCTGCGGCTCTTCCCGGGAAGGGGCGGTGTGGTCGCTGCAGGAGAGAGGCATCCGCGCCATCATCGGCTCCGGCTTCGGCGACATTTTTTTTGCCAACTGCTTCCAGAACGGGATCCTTCCCATCGTCATCGATAAAGAGATCGTCGACGGCTTGGCCGCGGAGGTCGAGCGCACACAAGGTGCGGGGCGCATCAGCGTCGACCTGGAAGCACAGGCCATCACATCGCCTTCGGGAAAGCAGCACAGCTTCGAGATCGATCCGCGCCGGCGCGCCGGACTACTCGCAGGGCTCGATGAAGTTTTGCTGACGTTGCAGCGTGACGACGAAATCCGCGCCTTTCAGGCGACTGACCGCGCAGCGCGTCCCTGGATACATTTTACAAGGAAATCGGCATGAATGACCTGTCCAACATGATCAAAGTGGCCGTCGTCGGCGGAGAGGGCATCGGCCCGGAAGTGACGACGCAATCGCAACGCGTGCTCAACTGGTTCGCCGCCAAACGCGGTGTGCCCATGATCTTGCGCGAAGCACAATACGGCATCATCCCATATCTCGCGACCGGCAAGGTTTTGCCGGAGGATACTGTCGAGGCGATGGAAGAAGCTGACGCGATCCTTTGGGGAGCAACCGGCGGACCCGAAACAAAGGAGGTGCCCGCGGCCGCGCGCAAGGCGGGTAGTCTGCTGTCGATGCGCAGCAAATACGATCTCTATGCCAACCTCAGGCCCATTGTCGCCGACCCGGCGTTAGCCGAGTCGGCACCGCTCAAGGCGCGTATCCTGAAGGATGTCGACTTCGTCATTATCCGCGAGTTGACCAGCGGCATCTATTTCGGAGAACCGCGTGGTATTGAAACGCTTGCCGACGGACAGCGTCGCGGCTTCAACACCGAGCAATACACCACCAATCAGATACGCCGCGTGGCGCGCGCAGCTTTCGAACTGGCGCGGACGCGAAAGGGCCGCGTCTGTTCGGTGGACAAGGCCAATGTCCTGGAAACGAGCGTGCTGTGGCGTGAGGAGGTCATTGCGCTTCACGCCACCGAATTCTCCGATGTCGAACTTAGCCATCTCTATGTCGATAATGCCGCCATGCAGATCGTCCGCGAGCCGTCGCAGTTCGACGTGATGGTGACCGGCAATATCTTCGGTGACATCCTCTCCGATTGCGCGGCGATGGCGTCCGGCTCGCTCGGGATGTTGCCGTCGGCCTCGCTGGGCCCGGTCGATGAATTTGGGCGACGAAAGGCACTCTATGAACCGGTCCATGGCAGCGCGCCTGATATCGCGGGCAAGAGCATTGCCAATCCGCTCGGCTCGATTCTCAGTGTCGCCATGATGCTGCGTATGACGCTCAATCGGCCCGATGATGCGAACCTGCTCGAAAAGGCCGTCCACGCCGCCTTGGCAAACGGTGCGAGAACAGCCGATATTGCCGAGCCGGGCGCGAAGAAGCTTTCAACAGTCGAGATGGGCGATGCCGTGCTGAACGCCTTGGAAAAAGTTGCGGGCAAAGAGAGGGAGCACGCGTAATGGCATATGTCACAAGGCGCTCAGCACTGACGATCGTGGCGGGCGGGAGTGTTGCTCTAGCGGCGGGCCGGGCGCAGGCCGAGGACAAAGCCGGCCGCGTGATCTATCCGGTGGCAGTACCCGTCTATCAGACGCAATTCGTGGCGGACAAGATTGGATATTTCAAGGAAGCCGGTCTCGACTGCAAACTGATTCAGGGCGGCAGCGGCGTCAAGACGCGCGAGATCATTGCCTCCTCGCAGGGCGACATTGGGATCGGCGATATCACCCATCCGATGCAGCTCAGCAATCATGGCCGCCACGGGCGAGTCCTGATGCCGGTCGACACACGAAGCAGTTCGGTGATGTTCATTATTCGCAAGGATCTGAAAGATCAGGGCATCACCACGCTGGAGGCACTGACGGATTGGAAGAGGCCGGATGGACGTAAGCCGATCGTTTCCGTGTCGTCGTTAGGGGGCACCAACCATGTCTGGGCTTCCTACTACATGGAGACGATGGGGCTCGACCAGAAGGTGACATGGATCGGTACGGGCAACGTCGACACCATGCTGGGTTCCCTGAAGACCAAGCAGGTTGACGTTCTCGTCAGTTCTCTCTCATTGCTTAACGATTCGGTGGAACAGGGATGGGGGTCGCTGTTGTTCGATGGGACGGACGAAGCGATCTGGAACAAGTATATCGGTGGCAAAGTCCCGGTCACGTCTCATTTCACGCTGCAGTCGACGATCGACAAGGATCCGCCCAAGATGCAGGCGTTTGTCACGGCCTTGTGGCGCGCCACTCAGTGGATCAAGAAACGTTCTCCCGAAGAAATCTACCAAACCATCGAGCCCTATGTCGGCAGCACGTCAAGGGCTGCCAATATTCTCGAAATCACGGCGCTGCAAAAAGTCGCCGACTATGAGGCTACCATCGATGCGGCGGGCTTCGCGCGCGGTGAAAAGGTCTGGTTTCGGGAAATGACCGGTATCAAGCCGCTCACCGCCGCGGAAGTCGTCAGTCCTACCTTCATCGAAGCGGCGCGAAGAGCGTATCCGGCTTGAAAGCGCAGGATATGACCGCGACGACGCCGCATCGGTCGCCGGAAATCCAGCGGATCGACGTCAGGGGATTGAGCAAATCGTTTCAACTGGCAGGCAAGGCCATCGACGCGGTGCGGGATGTGTCCTTTAGCGTCCGCCGTGGAGAGTTTGTTGCCTTGCTGGGGCCGTCCGGCTCCGGCAAGAGCACCATCCTCAACATGATAGCGACCCTGATAAAGCCGAGCAGCGGCCAGATCCTGATCGACGGGACACCGGTCATTGCTGGCAAGGCGACACCTGACGTCGGCTATGTCTTCCAGCGCGATACTTTGTTTCCCTGGCGGACCGTCGGCGACAATATCGGTTACGGCTTGCAACTGGCCGGCGTTGCGGATGCGGAGCGCAAGGCGCGCATCGCGGCGTGCGTGGCACAAGCAGGTCTTCACGGTTTCGAGCAGGCTTATCCATCGGCGCTATCGGGTGGAATGCGCCAGCGTGCCGCGCTGATGCGAACGCTCGTCGTCGAGCCGCAGATACTGTTGATGGACGAACCGTTCGGGGCGCTCGATACCCACACCAAGATCGATATGCACGACGTGTTGCTCCGGATCTGGGAGCGCGAGCAGCAAACGGTGTTATTCGTGACCCATGATCTCGGCGAAGCCCTGACGCTGGCGGACCGCATCGTTCTGTTCTCCGCTCGGCCCGGCATGATTAAGGATATGTTCGAAGTGGACTTCGCGCGGCCGCGCGATGCTGTAAAGGTGCGTGAGACGCCGCGCTATGCCGAGCTGTTCCAGCATATCTGGCACTCGCTTGGGGAAGAGTTCGTCAAAGGCCGTAGCCCATGAGGACGTCGCGTCGACACGTCGGTACGTTGGCTTGGCAGGTGCTCATTTGCGTCGCCGTGCTTTCGATCTGGCAGTGGGGATATGATCTGCATGCTAGCATTCCCTGGCTGGTGCCCGATTTGCTTGATCCTTATTTCGTATCGAAGCCCTCGGAGATATTCGAGCACTTTCTGATCCTGAGCTGCCTCAAGTCCAAGATGGGTGTGTTCAATGGCTGGTTCAACGGCGATTTCGCCAAGTGCATGGCCCGCAACGAGAACAATCTCTGGATCGCGACGGCGATCACGCTGAAGAACACCTTCTTCGGCTTCGTGCTTGGCGTGTCGAGCGGTTTTGCCGCCGGGCTGATCCTGGGACGTTCGGACCGGCTTAGCGCTATTTTTCAGCCCTTCATCACGGCGGTCAACTCTATTCCCAGGATCGCGCTGGCGCCGATCATCGTGCTGGCGTTCGGCATCGGCGACACCTCGAAGGTCGTGACGTCGTGGATCGTGGTGGTGTTCCTGGTGTTCTTCAATACCTTCGAGGGAGCGCGCTCGATCGACGAAGGTTTTATTAATGTCGCGCGGCTGCTTGGTGCCAGCGAATGGCAGATCACCCGCACAGTGGTGATCCCCTCGACCATGGCCTGGGTGTTTGCCTCGCTTTCACCCGCGATCTCCTTCGCTCTGATCGGTGTCATCGTCGGTGAGTTCATTGGCGCGGAACGGGGAATTGGCCGTTTGATCATCGAGTCGGAGGCGCGGGCGGAAGCCTCAGGAATGATGGTCGCGGTGATCGTGCTGATGCTGGTAGGGGTGGCGCTCTCGGCGATGATCTGGCGGTTGCAGGCGTACTTGTTGCGCTGGCAGCAGCACAATATGGTGGAGTAAGTCGATACCGACTATTCGGTGCTGGAGGATCTTCCAATGGGTATACAGCTCTACGGATTCTGGCGGTCGATCGCCTCATTTCGGGTACGGGTTGCACTTCGGCTCAAGGGACTGCCGTTCGAGGAAATTCCGATCGACATTCTTTCCGGTGAACAATTTGAGCTGGGTTATGAAACGGTCAACGCCGAGCGCGTCGTGCCGACGTTCATACACGACGGCCACGCGGTGTTTCAATCGCTGGCGATCATCGAATACCTTGACGAGATCCAGCCGAAGCCACGGTTAATACCGGATGACACAAAAGAGCGGGCCTACGCGCGCTCGCTCGCGCTGATGACTATCGCCGATGCTCATCCCCTGGTCACGCCTCGCGTTCGCAATCATCTCGCCAAGACATTTGGTGCCGATGCCAAAGCGATCGAGGACTGGGGCAAGCATTGGACGGTCGAAGGGCTGACGACCTATGAACGGCTGCTTGCGCGCCGTGCGCCTGCGCCTTTTGCCTTGGGCAATGAGCCTGGTCTTGCAGACATCTGCATCGCCGGCCATGTCGTCGGTGCGCATTATCTCAAACTCGAACTGAGTGCCTTTCCCGTGGTGGCAGATCTTGCCGACCGTTGCTTTAACATCCCGGCTTTCGCGACGTCGCATCCGTTCGAGCAGCCTGGCTATAAGTCGGCAGTCGCGCATTGACTGCGCCTACCACGCAACATGTGCTAGACGTCGAGGCCGAGTACCCTCGCGGCATTGCCGCCCGCGATCTGGGCTAGGGTTGCCTCATCCATGCCGTGCACCCCCGCGACATGTCCGATCGGATTATATTCGGCCATGTCGAACGGATAATCGGTGCCCATCACGATTCGGTCAGGACCGAAAACGTCGATCATGTAAGCCAGTTGGTGATAAGTGAAAACCACGGTGTCGAGATAGACCTGCCGCAGATAGGTCGTCGGCGGCAATGGCAGGTCGCCATGCGAATCCTGCCGCGCGCCCCAGGCGTGGTCGATCCGGCCGGAATAGCCCGGAAGGTAGCCGCCCCCATGCACGGCCATCAATTTCAGATCGGGGAAGCGCGCCAACGTTCCCGAGAAGATCAGGTTGTGAAGCGCCAGCGTCGTATCCAGCGGGTTTCCCAGGACATTGTTGAAATAGAAATGGGTGAGGCGTTCCCCGTGGGTGAAGCCGTTCGGATGCATCATGATGAATGCCCCGAGCTGTTCGGCCTTTGCGAAGAACGACCGGAATTTTGGATCGGATAATTCCTGGCCGTCGACGTTGGTGAGGATCTCGACACCCTTCAGTTTCAGATTATTCATGATGTAGTCGAGCTCGCGGACTGCGATTTCCGGCTCTTGCAAGGTAACAACACCGAGCCCGACAAAGCGGTCGGGTTTACGCGCGCAATATTCCACCACGCCGTCGTTGGCGAGGCGATGGGCAGACTCTGCGATTTTAGGATCGATCGAATAGTAACATTGACCCGGCGCCGGCGCCACGACCTGGATGTCGATGCCCATCTTGTCCAGATCGAACAGGCGCCGGTCGATCGTGGTCATGACTTCGCTGACGTCCTTCTCCTGCTGCGCATTGATTTCCTTGGTGGGCGCGTCCGCAAAATGCGCGAGCGGGATTCTGCTGGTATCGACATGCGGTTGCGCCAGCTTGGCGGCCTGGGGAACCACGATGTGGGCGTGGATGTCGATCGTGACAGATGATGGGCGCCGGGCAACGCCGTCGGCGTCGTGGATACGGGCGGCGGTGCGACCATAGCGATTCTTGTGCTCGATCATTGAAATACTCGCTTATAAAGCTGACATTTCGGGGCAGGAGGATGGGTTGAAACCGTTAGGATTTGCCCTGGCGTTGCGGCCAGCGGGTCGAAATCGCAGTGGCGTCGGCGTCGCCTAAACCTGCCGCTTCGGCTTCTTCAAAGCAGGCAAGCGCGCTTGCCGTGACAGGAAGCTCGGCATGAAGGGACGCACCGAATTGAACGGCCGTGGCGAGGTCCTTTTTTGCCGCGTTCAGGCCGAACGCGGTCTCTCCGCGCGGCGCTCCACCCAATACCTTGGCGATAACAGCGCCGCGGCCCTTCATGGCAGTCGGCGTCCCGGCCGTGTCGGACAAGATGTCGATCAGCCGGTCGGCGGGAAGATTGAGCGGCTTGCAGATGGTCAAAGCCTCGCCGAGCGCCTGCCAATAGACCAGCAGCGGAAGATTGACGGCAAGCTTCATCATCGAGCCCGAACCGATCGCTCCGACATGCTCGATGCGGCGGCATAATTGTTCAAGCACGGGCATCGCCCTGGCGACGTCTGTCTTGGCACCCCCGACAAGGCCGAACAGCTTTCCTTCTTTGGCCGGACCGGTGCTTCCGCCGACCGGGGATTCGACAAACGCAGCATCTTGTTGCGTTACCAATGCACCAACTGATGCCATCGTGTCTGGACGCACCGTACTCATGTCGATGATGAGCTTGCCAGCCAGTCTGGATTTCAAAATGCCGTTCGGTCCACGGTAAACAGCTTCGATCGCCGCATCATTCAGCAGCATAACGATCAAAACGTCACACCCATCCACGAGCTCCGCAGGAGACGTGAACAGCTTCGCTCCCACATCGGTCAAGGATTTTGTCTTCCCGGAGTTCCGATTCCAAACGCCGACTTCATGTCCGAGTGACATCAATCGATGCGCGATCGATGAGCCCATCCGTCCTGTTCCGCATACGCCGATTTTCATTGCTTGACCTCTTCTAGAGAGCGAATTGATCGTTTTCTTCTCGCTTTGTCTAATGACCATGGACAACACCAAGATTCTGGGCAATCAGGTCTTCGTTTTTGAGAATGTCGCCGGCGGTACCGGCAAACACACATCGTCCAGTATTGAGGATGACCGCCTGATCAGCAACGTCGAGCGCTAATTGGATATTCTGCTCGACAAGAACGATGGATTGTCCGTCCTCCTTCAATCGTTGGATGGTTCGGCCAACCTCGGCAACGATCAGCGGCGCAAGTCCCTCCGAGGGTTCATCGAGCAAAAGGACTCGCGGATTACCCATCAGCGCACGCCCGATCGCCAGCATCTGCAATTCCCCGCCGGACAGCGTGCCGGCGAGTTGCGCGTGACGTTCGCGCAGCCGCGGAAACAGGTCATAAATCCGCTCAACGTTCCATGGTTTGTCAGTCGTGCTTTCGCGCTGTTGCGCCACGATGAGATTTTCCCGAACCGTCAGCGACGGAAAGATACGGCGTCCTTGCGGCACGAGACCGACCCCGAGGCGCGAGATTCGTTCCGAACTGAACCCGTCGATCGGCTCACCATACAATCTGATTTCGCCGTCCCTGGGTTTCAGAAAGCCGATGATAGTCGAGATGCAGGTGGTCTTTCCCGCGCCATTGCGTCCCAGCAGCGCCAGTACGCCGCCCGGCTTCAGCGAAAAGCCGACGCCGTGCAGGACGTGGCTGTCGCCATAAAATGTATGCACGTTGGTCAAACTGAGGGCGTCACACACCAAGATACACCTCGCGCGTTCGCTCGTCCGCGATCACGGCATCACGCTCGCCATCGACGATGACGCGGCCGTAATTCAGAAGCGTCACGGTTTCCGCGAGGTCGAGGGCGGTATCCATGTCGTGTTCGATCATGATCACGGTGGTCTCGCGGGGAATCGAGGCGATCAGCGACTTCACGGTAGACCGCTCGGTATTTGAAAGCCCCGCAAGCGGCTCGTCCAGCAACAGCACGCGCGGCTTTTGTGCGAGTGCCATGGCTAGCTCGACCCTACGCTTTTCGCCATAGGCAATATCGGATACGTGATGTGTGGCGAGCTGCAACAGTCCGACCGTATCGAGAATGCGACGGGCCTCGGTTGCGAGGTCGCCATAAAACGACAGAGGTCGCCACATCTGCCAGCGTGAGGGCAATAGACCCAGTAGTCCGAGCGCAACATTGTGCTCGAGGGTATCGCCGGTAAACAAGGTGATGATTTGGTAGGTTCGCGATAGCCCGAGATGTGCTCGCTTGTAGGGCTTCAAATGCGTAACGTCGGTGCCGAACAGCCGGATCTCGCCCGACGTCGACCGCAAGTCGCCACTGATCTGATTGAACAGGGTAGTCTTGCCGGCCCCATTTGGACCAATGATCAGGCGGCGTTCGCCCGGTCGTATGGTGAGAGACACATTTTGCGTTACGACAAGACCACCGAAGGCCTTGTTCAGGTCCACGATCTCGAGTGCATGGTCGGAGGTCGGTTGGATCATGACGATCCCCTGCGTAATCCCGCCATCAGCCTGCTCAAGCCGGGAACGATCCCGGTCGGCATCACCAGAACAATGAACAGGAATACCAGACCCAGCAGCATGTTCCATCGTTCGATGTAGGCCGAGGCATAGTTCTTCAACAATAGCACAAGCGCGGCACCGACGACCGGACCGCCGAGCGTTCCTGAGCCCCCGGCAATGACGCCGAGCAATGCTTCTGCCGAACTCGTGGTGGAAAGCGACGTGGGGTGGATATATTTGTTGTAATAGACATACAGCAAGCCGGATACGCCGCCCCAGAACCCGGCATAGATAAATGTGATCCATCGGATCATCCACGGATTGAAGCCGAGGGCGGCCATCCGGCGCGGCTGGTCGCGCACACCTTTCAACGATGATCCGAATGACGACGACACGAAGATTGTCATCATGAAAAAGGCAACCGCAGCCACGACCAGTGCGAACCAGTAAAACGATATGGCGCTGTCGAGCGGAATGCCAAACGGCATCGGTCGGGTCAGGCCGGCAACTCCATTATCGCCATTTGTCACGTTTGACATGCGATAGGCGAGGCCCCACAGCACCTGCGACAAGGCCAGCGTGATCATGAGAAAGCCCAGGCCGGTTGCGCGGAGCGCGATGAGGCCGAAGAACGCCGCCATCGCGGTAGTGCCGGCGATCGAGACAATGGCGGCCAGTCCATGCCCAAATCCGTATCGGCCGGTCAGCAGCGCTGAGATATAGGCGGCAACCCCGAGGTAGGACGCGTGTCCCAGTGATGTCATCCCGCCAAAACCTACCAGCAGATTCAGGCTGAGCGCGAAGATCGCTGCGATCAGGATTTGGCTCGCGAGGTTGATGTAGAAGTCGCCCGCGAAGAAGGGCGGGAGAAGAAACGATGCGGCAACCAGGGTGGCACCGATCCACTTCATGCGCCGACGCGCCCGAACAGGCCTTGTGGCCGAAACGCAATCACGAAGATCATCGGCAGGAACAGGACGATGTAGGCGAGCTCCGGAAACAGTGCTGTGCCGAACGTATAAATGAACCCGATGATGAAGCTACCGATGAACGCACCCAGCAGGCTTCCGATTCCTCCCAAAATGACGACGATCAGCGCCAGCGGCAGCATGTCCGCGTCCAGCCCTGGATAAGCGGACAAGATCGGTCCGCCAAGCACCCCGCCGGCGCCGGCGATGCCTGCGCCCAGGCAAAACACCACGGTAAAAAGGTTGGAGACGGGTATTCCGACCGCGCGCGCCATCTGCCCATCGTCGACGCCAGCGCGGATCATGGCGCCGAGGCGCGTCCGATCCAGCAGAAAATATAGCGCGATCGCGGCAGCAATGGCGCATCCCACCAGCACCAGCCGATAGGTGGGAAACACGAAACCAAAGATTCTGGTTGGCGATTGCAGGTTCTGGGGCGTCGGCACCGGGATCGAATCGCCGCCCCACAACATCAGACAGGCATCGGAAATGATGAACGACATGCCCAGAGTAACCAATACCTGCCCAAGCGGATTGGCCTTCAGTCTGGTCAGCACCAGCCGTTCGAAAACGCCACCGATAGCTGCAACGGCAATACCAGCCCCAAGCGCGGTCACCCAGATGTTCAAGCCATCCCAGGACCGCAGCGCTATAGCCCCGAAATAAGTGCCGAGCATGAAGAATGCGCCATGCGTCAGGTTCGCTAATCTCATCAGGCCGAAGATCAGCGAGAAACCCGACGAGAGCAGGAACAACAGACCTCCGAGCGACAGGCTGTTAAGACCCTGGATGATCCAGAACTGCATCGTCTGCCGCTCTTGTCTAGAAAGCTGCGTGATCGTCTAACGGGGGCAGATTTATTGCTCCAGATTTTTTGCCGGCGGATAGTCGCGCGAATAGACCGGATTCCTCAGGAATGCGGTCTTGTCATAGGTCCAGAATTGGCCGACATCCGGGTAGGTCTTGATGACGGAATTGACCAGCCGCCCATCTTTTCGTGTAACTTTGCGAATATAAGCATCGCCGACGGCGTTGCCGAATTCGTCGAATTTAACAACGCCGCGCACCGTCTCTGCATTGCTGCCGCGGATCGCGGTCATCAGCGCTTTCTTGTCTTCCACATTTCCCTTAGCGGTTTTCAGCCCAGCTTCGAGAATTTGGCCAGAAACGTAGGTGCCGCCGGCATAATAGCCGGGATCGTATTTGAACTGTTTGCGGAACGCCTCCGCGAACGCCTTGTTGAGCGGATTGTCCAGTTCTGCGGAATACCAGCTGGTGGTCACAATCCCCAGCGCCTCGTCGCCCATATTGCGAAGCACGGATTCATCGAGCGCCGTCATGCCGCCGATCACGGCCATTTTGTCCTTCAGGCCATATTCGATAAATTGGCGAAGGAAGCGGAATCCGTTCGAGCCGGCGGTGCCAAGGAAGATCGCATCCGCGCTCTTCACCTGCGCGACATAACTTCCGTAATCCGGTGTCGCCAGCGGTGTGAAGATTTTCTGGATGATCTTGCCACCATTGTCCTCGAAGGCGCGCTGGAAACCGGCGCACATTTCGTGTCCGTAGGCAAAGTCGTCGGCGACGGTGACGATCGTCTTGTACTTCAGTTCCTTGGCGGAATAATCTGCCAGCGGGTAGGCGCATTGCGCCGACGTTGACGTCGCGCGCACAAACCATGGACTTGGGTGCCGTTGCGTCATGTCCTCCGCCGCGGCGACGCCGATGGTGGGTATCTCCTTTTCCGTGAGATAGTCGGCGATTGCCAACGCCTCGAAGGCGGCGAGCGGGCCGATGACGCAATGGATATTGTTCTTTTCAACCAGCTCCTGCGCCTTGGTGCGCGCCGTCGCCGGAGCGCCGGCCGTGTCTGCAACAACCAACTCGACCTTGCGGCCCGCGAGCGTATTGTCGCGTTCCTTCACAAACATCGTCAAGGCAAGTTCCATGTCGATGCCGCCGGAGGCTAGCGGTCCGGTCTTGGCTGCCAACAGCCCGACGCGGATCGGTCCGCTATTCTGGGCAAAGACGAGAGGGGGCGCCGCCATACTGGCAATACCTGCGCCGGCAACGCTTGAGACAAATTGTCGTCGCGATATCGTCATCTGGATCCTCCCCTGAGCGCTACGATTGAATATCCGTCGCTATTTTTATTGATTGAGTGATTTATCGGACGGAAGCCATAAATGATCAAGTGATAACCACGCCATCAATCTGGCCTGGGGGATATTTTGGAAGCTCCTGGTGCCGATGGATTGAAACCGGCTACCTTTGATGCAGTGCGGTATTCCGAGCGCGCGTCTTCGGCCGCTTTTGCCGTTCGCTTTTCCCGTATCGTCTGGCAGTCTTGTAAACGCCCGAACTCGATGCCGGAATGCTATTCCCTATCGGGCGCGTCGGGTTTGGGCTCGGTGATGATGGTCTTCTTCAACACTTCAAACACCGCCGCCGTGTCCTGGTCGCCCAGCCCCATCGCCATCGCCTCTGTGTAGACGGGCTGTGTCAGCGTAAACAGTGGGGTTGCACAGCCAACCTGGTCGGCGAACTCGGCAATGATCGCCATGTCCTTTTTCCAGGTCGATACTTTCATGGTCGCAGGCTCATAAACGCCTTCGACCATCATCGGCGCGCGCATCTGAAACATCCGCGAGCCGCCAGCGCCGGGGCCAACCATCTCCACCACCATTGCGGGATCGAGCCCGGCGCGCTCTGCCAAAATCATCGCCTCGGCCGTTGCGACGTTATGGATCGCCACCAGATGATTGGCGATGAATTTCATCCGGCTGCCATTGCCATACTTTCCGAGATCGGCGCTTTGCTTGGCAAAATCAGAGAATAGCTCCGCGCAACGGACAATGGCATCGCTGTCGCCGCTGGCATAGACTACCAGATCGCGATTGCTTGCCTGCGCGCCGGTTCCGCTCAACGGACAGTCGAGCGCGATGTGGCCAGCTTCTTTCAAGATCCTTTCGAAGCGAAGTTTGTCGGCAATGGCAAGCGTAGAGAGTTCGACGACGATCCGCGGAGACTGACCGGAAGCGGCGATCGACTGCGCGACTTCCTTGACCGCAGCTGGACCGGGAAGGCTGGTCATGATGACCGGCGCCTCGCGCGTGACCTGACCGACATTATCAGCGATCGTGACGTTGACCCTCGCGAGCTCCGCTCGCCGTGCGGTGTCGATGTCGAAGCCAATCACACGCCACCCGCGATCGACGAGATTGCGGGCGATCGCACCTCCCATGATGCCAAGCCCGACGATTCCAACTGTCTTGTTCATGAGGGGCGCTCCTAGCCATCAGGAAGTCGATTATGGGCAACGCATGAGCTGTCTTGAGTGGTAAGTGATAAGGCAATAAGCAATCATCAAAATGATATCAACCAGTCAAGCAGGTTTGGGGCCATCAGTTCCTTGGACGGTTATCGAAGGTAGCTACCCGGTTGCCGGTTGAGTAGATGGAAGCACCGGTGATGGCCGATGGTTTGCCGTGCCAGCCATGATTGGTTGCGGCGCATTATTGCGGAAGGCCTTCCAAGAATATCAGGGGTTCTTATGCAGATATTGTGCAGATGCTTCTATGCGCTGGCATCAAACAGACAAGTTTGATACGCGCGTTTGGGCCCGCGAACCCCTCGTGCAAGCACCTGAGATCGTTCAGTTCGATGACGAGAATCCTTGGCGCTATTTTGATCTGGTTTTTTGGATTGGCTTTCCTTTTTGCTGGCGTCAACATCAACGAGCCCTACCTGATTTCGCTGCGCGGTTTGGGAACCGTTGCCCTCTTTGTAGCGAACATTGTTGTTTTCGTTTTCCTGATCGGGCGGGGATGCTGGAGCGGAGGAGGTATCGCAAAAAGACTGCTGGTTCTACTGTGGTGCCTTCCATCATTGTCGATGCTGTATGCCCATGCTACGTTTGAAGTTCGCAAGCGAAATGTTCTGCAAACCGACCTCGTGCGGGCGCGCGCTTTGGGGCAACATTTCGTCGTGGGTTACTCATCGTTCGATGAGGTCATGCCGCTAGCCGAAAAAGGTCTGATCGCAGGCGTCTATATTGCCAGGCACAATATCGTGGGGCGGACAATGGAGGCGCTGAAGTCTGAGATTGCCGCGCTTCAGGATAGACGACGCATCGCCGGTCTGCCGCCTCTGATGGTCGCGGCCGATCAGGAGGGCGGCATCGTGTCCCATCTGTCGCCGCCGTTGACGGCACTGCCCGCGCTGTCCACTTTGGTGGATCTGCCGCCAAGTATTCGAGCAAAAAGGGCGGAAGATTTCGGCCGGACGCATGGGCAGGAGTTGGCGGCACTTGGCGTAAATCATGATTTTGCGCCGGTTCTGGACCTGCGGCCCGGCGAAGGCCGAAACCGATTTGACTTCAACACCCTCATCGGCCAGCGCGCGATATCGGGCGACCCTGCCGCTGTGACTGATATTGGTCTAGCCTATGTGCGTGGCTTGGACGCGTTCAATGTTGGTGCGACCGTGAAGCATTTCCCCGGATTAGGCCGCGTGCGCACCGATACGCACCATTTCAGCGCTGATCTGGACACTCCGGTGGCGGTGCTTGAAGCGTCCGACTGGCGTCCCTTCAGGGATGTCTTGGCGAGTTCGAAAGCACAATTGATGATCGGGCATGTTACGCTCACGGCTGTCGACGCTGGTCGTCCGGCCTCGCATTCCAAGCGCGTCGTCAGCGGAATCATTCGCCAGCAATGGAACTACCAGGGCGTGATCATCACCGACGATCTGGTGATGGGTGCGATCTATGGCCACAATGTCTGCACGGCCGTGGTTGAGGCGCTCAACGCAAGCGTCGATCTGCTGCTTGTCGCGTTCGATGGCTCACAATTTTATCGCATCTTCGGGTGTGCGTCTGACGCGTTCAACCAGGGAAAGCTCGATACCGCGATGCTGGGCGACAGCGAGGCACGGCTGAAGCGGGCTCTTTCGGCCGATTGAAAGCGAAGGTGAGCTTAAAGAATTTGAACGAATTTTCCGGTACGACCGATAAGATTCGAGCCGCGTCTTGAACAATTAGTGATCAAGCGATAAACACCGAAGGCAGTCTCGTCCCCACCCAGATCAAAGGGACGAGCCAGGAAACGCACATGGCGGGTGCAGGCCAAAAGCCAGACACGAACCTGTCCGCGGCGCCGGACGCGGATGATCGCGCCTACGCGGCCCTGATTGCCCGTGCAAAAGCACTCATTCCACAACTACGGGATCGGGCCTCCCAGACCGAGGAACTGCGGCGTCTGCCCCCAGAGACCGAACGCGATTTGCACGATACCGGCCTGTTTAGGATTGTGCAGCCAAAGCGGGTCGGCGGCTCGGAGCTGGATTACGTGGCGTTGGTCGACTGCGCCGACGCAATCGGGCGCGCGGACGCTTCCGCAGCATGGAATTTTGCCAATCTCGCCAGCCATCACTGGATGCTGGGTATGTTCGACAAGCGCGCTCAGGATCTGGTTTGGGACAAGGACGCCGACGCCCTGATTGCGTCCTCTTTCATATTTCCAGCCGGCCGTGCCCGGAAAGTCGATGGCGGATATAGACTGAGAGGCAGTTGGCCATTCTCGTCGGGCGTGGAGTCCTGTGAATGGAACATGCTGGCCAGCGTCGTCTCCTCCGACGATGAAGCCGACGGGATCGAATACCGGATATTTTTGCTCAACAAAAACGACTATAAGATCAATGACACATGGAACGCGGCCGGATTGCGGGGAACGGGCTCGAATGACGTCGAAGTCGAAGACGCATTCGTCGCCGAGCCGATGACAGTAGCGGTAAGCAATCTCGCCGGGGGACCGACCCCCGGGAGCGCCGTCAATCCGAATGCGCTTTACGCGCTTCCGGTATTCTCATTGTTTCCCTATGTGCTTTCTGGCGTCGCGCTAGGAAATGCGCAGGCGTGTCTGGACGACTATGTCGATCTCGCGCGGCATCGCGCGTCGACCTACAATCGCGCCAAATTGGGCGACCTTCAGAGCACGCAGATCAAGATCGCCGAGGCTTCCTCAAAGATCGATGCTGCGCGCTTGATCATGCGTTCGACGTGCATCGGGGCGATGGCCGACGCAAGACGCGGCCATGTTCCGGACATGGCGGCCAAGACCAGATTGCGGCGCGATGGAGCCTATTCCGTCAATCTCTGCACCGAAGCCGTGTCGCTGCTGTTCGCGGCAAGCGGCGCGCGGGGTTTGTTCACCACGGGCGCATTGCAGCGGCAGTTTCGCGACGCTCACGCGATCAATTCGCACATCGCGTTCAATTTCGATGCGGCCGGCACCAATTATGGCCGCGTGGCGCTTGGCCTACCGTCCGACAACCTGACGCTTTGAGGCCGGCGAATGACCGACGCGCCAAAGCATCCGACCAGTTCAGATCCAGCCAACGAATTGTCGAGCGACAGTTCGGCGATCGATCCGCGGGATTTTCGTAGCGCACTGGGGACTTATGCCACCGGCGTCACCATCATCACGGCAGTCGGAGCCAACGGAAAGCCCTATGGGCTGACCTGCAATTCTTTCGCCTCGGTGTCGTTGAACCCGCCGCTCGTGCTCTGGAGCCTCGGAATGTTTTCGCAGGGCTTGAGCATATTTCAGAACGCCAGCCATTTCGCAGTCAATGTGCTTGGCGTATCGCAGCAGGCGCTGGCGACAAAATTCGCAAAATCATCGGAAGATAAATTCGCCGGAGTTGAGTGGACGCCTGGCCTGGGCAACGCGCCGGTTCTTGCCGACAGCGTTGCCAGTTTTCAGTGTCGGGCGGCTAGTCGATATTATGGCGGCGACCACGTCATTTTCCTGGGGGCGGTCGAAGCGTATGCGTATAATCGGCAAGAGCCGCTGCTGTTCGCGCGCGGCGGCTACGGCCGGTTTCTGTCGGCTAACGACGTTTCACCGGTCCGCAAGCCATGAGAAAGAACGTCTCACCCCAGCTTGTCCGCGCGAAGCAAAAACGACTGTCACCAGATGATCGCCGCAAGGAGTTCGTTGCCAAGGCGACGGAATTCTTCGCGGATGAGGGATTTGGGGGAGGGACGCGGGATCTGGCGCGCCGGCTCGGCGTCACCCAGCCGTTGCTATATCGCTACTTTCCAAGCAAGGACGATTTGATCAAGGAGGTTTATCGCACGGTCTATCTCGAGCCGCTCGACACAGGCTGGGAGCAACTCCTCATCGACCGCTCGCGACCGATCCGTGATCGGCTGCAGGAATTCTACAACGCTTATACTAATGTGATCTTTACCCGGAAATGGCTTCGCATCTATCTCTATTCAGGACTGAAGGGACTGGACATTAACCGGTGGTATGTTGGCGTGGTACGGGACAAGATATTGACGCGCATCATCAGGGAATGCCGCCATGAAGCGGGGCTTCCGGTGCAAAGTAAACCGACCGCGTCCGAGCTTGAAATGGCGTGGGTGTTTCACAGCGGAATCTTCTATTACGGCGTCCGCAAATACATCTACGAATCTCCCGTGCTCGAAGATAAGGAGCGGATGATTAGCGACGCGCTGGATGTTTTTCTGGCCGGCTTCGAACGGGTTTTTGGGGCAGCCATCAATCCCAACCGCGCTCCAGTAAAGGCGGTCGGATAGCGATTCGTCCAAACCGGCGAGTCATGATTTCCGCATTTGGGCTCGGTACCAATCGCCAATCTCACTGGCCGTCATCAACGCAACGTCGTCATGGCCGATGACATAGTCGAGCAGCGTTTCCAGATATTTGATGCGATGCGGCACACCGGTAATGTAGGGGTGAATCGAGATCGCCATGATCCGTGCATTGGTTGCGCCCTCAAGATAGAGGCGATCGAACTGATCGATGCAGCGCTTGAGAAATTGCTCGGAAGAAAGATGCTGTAGCGCATGGATGACGATATCGTTGGTTTCCACCGAGTACGGGATCGTCGTCATCGTGCCGTGAGGGGTTGCGATGTCCTGCGGTAGATCGTCGATCACCCAGTCCGCCAGATACTCGATACCGTTGAGACGAAGAAGATCGATGGTTTCCTCGGTCTCCGTCAGGCCCGGGCTTTCCCATGATCGCGGCGGCTTGCCGGTGAATGTTGCAATGGTCTCGATCGCCCGTTTGATCGCATCGGCCTGGTTGTCCAACTTGTGCATCGGGCCCTGCACGAATCCATGGCCCATGAATTCGAAACCGGCGTCGAGCGCGGCCGAAGCGACGCGCGGGTAGGAATTGCAGACATTCGCGTTCAACGCCAGGGTTACCGGCATATTGCGGTCCGTCAGCGCCTTGAACTGCCGCCAGAAACCGACGCGCATTCCGTATTCATGCCACGACCAGTTGGGCACGTCCGGCAACAGCGGCTGTCCCATCGGCGGACTCAGCACGGTTCTCGGCATCGCGTTCTCGATCCGCCACTCTTCCACGTTGAGGATCACCCAGACCGCGAGCTTCTTGCCGTTCGGCAGTTTTAGTTGCGGCCGGTCGATTTGCGCCTGATAGGGAATGCGATCGGTGAATGCCACGGTACGCCTTCTCGGGTTGACCGCGGATTATTCAGCGGCCTTGGGCTGTTTCGAGACGCTTGCATTAACTCGCGGCATCACTTTTTCAGCCATCAAGATCATGGACTGACGTCCAAGCTCGCGATCCTTCCAGTCCTTGCCGGCATACAAGAGGGTGCCGAACCTGCCGACCTCGTTCTGGAAGGCCAGTAACTGGTCTGCGACACTGTCAGGTGTTCCGCAGATGATCAGCTTGTCGCAGATCATCTCAAGCGTCACTTCATCGTCGGGTTGATCGCGACGCGTCTTGAACAGTTCGATGCGGCCGCTCTTCTTCAGTTTGGTGAACAGTGAACGATAGTAGTAGACGTAAGGTCCGTCCGGATCGGTGGCGTAGGCCTTCGCTGTCGCCGCGTCCTTGGCAACAAAGACACTTTTTGCGACACGCCAGTTCGCCGGCTCCGCAGCGCGACCGCCGCGCTCGCAGCCCTCGACATATTTCGGCCAATGGCTTTTTACCCACGCCGGCATCAGGAAATTTGCCGAAATTGGGTCCCAGCCGCGCGCGGCAGCCTCGGTGACGCCCTTTGAAAAGGGGGCGACGGCAGTGACGACAATAGGGGGATGCGGCCGCTGCAGCGGCTGCGCAATATATCCCTGGCCGATATCCTTCATCAGGTGTTTTTCGATCGAGATGTTCCAATATTTCCCGGAAAAATTGTACGGCGGCTCGCCGGCCCAGATGTCGAGGACTTGATTGATCGATTCGAGAAACATCTCGTTGCGGTTGGCGTCGAGATTGCCGAACAGTTCGGCATCCGAAAGAAGTCCGCCGGGGCTGATTCCGAAAATGAGACGCCCGTCGAGCATGTGATCAAGCATCGCCACGCTGGCCGCAACGGTGGCCGGATGCGCGTTCGGCATATTGATGGTCCCGGTGCCGAGCCTGATCTGCTTGGTAGCGGCCGCAATCCAGGCCAGGAATGCGACGCAGGAAGTGATGTTCTCGGCCCTGTCGGTAATATGCTCGCCGACATAGGCCTCGGTGTACCCGAGTTCGTCGGCCAGCAGGAAGGCTTCACGATCTTCCCTCAGGGACAGCCGCCAATCCTTGTCGACAGGATGGATCGGCATGGTAAAGAATCCCAGGTTCATCGCCTGCTCCTCCCTGGTGCTGTTTCTCTTGAGAACCGAACCGTGCGTCGTTGGTGCCATTATGACAAATCCGAAACTCGAGTCATCAGAAATAATCGCTCGATAAACAAACTTGACCTTTGGTTGTCGACGCCGTCTAATTCACGGAAAATGCGCTGAAAACAGGCGGAGGGAGGTCACGTCAATGAAAGCCTCGGCTTTCAGCTACGCGCGAGCAACCAGCATTGTGAACGCCTTGGATTTGCTCGTCGCGCATGGGGATCGGGCGAAGGTGCTCTCGGGTGGTCAGAGCCTAATGCCCGCGATGAATTTGCGTTTGATCTCACCCGAACTGATCGTCGATATCGGCGAACTCGTCGAGCTGCGAGGAATAGCGCTCAGCGGTGATGTTCTCCGCATCGGGGCGCTGATGCGCCATGCTGAGCTCTTGAGGTCGTCTGAAATCGCCACTCACGCGCCGCTGCTGAGCGACGCAATCGTCCATGTCGCGCATCCCGCGATCCGTAACAAGGGTACCATCGGGGGCAGTCTCGCTCATGCCGATCCCGCTTCCGAGTTGCCTGCCTGCATGGTCGCGCTGAACGCGACCATTATCATCAGGGGACGGGCTGGCGAACGTCGAATACCGGCCGAAGAGTTTTTCACGGGAATTTACGAGACGGCGTTATCTTCGCAGGAACTACTGGTCGCCGTTGAACTGCCGGTCGGCCGAACAAATTCGTCACACTATTTTCATGAGTTCGCGCGGCGGCATGGCGATTATGCGATCGCCGGCCTGGCGGCGCAGGCGATCGTGGAAGGTGACGTCTTCGCCGATCTTCGCCTGGGATTTTTTGCTGTTGGCGACCGCCCGATATTGGCCAAGGCGGCAAGCAAGCTTATCGACGTCTCCATCAACTCCGCGGTCCTGACTGAGGTAGCGGCGGCCCTTGCTGAAGAAATCGACCCTCAGAGCGATCAGCAGGCGTCCGCTTCGATGCGCCGCCACCTTGCCAAGGTATTGTTGGCGCGTGGTGTGTCCGCGCTTCTGGGCCGCCCCGATCTCAATGGCGGAGTACGGGCGTGACGGTTCCCGTCGCTATCTCGCTTGCGGTCAACCGGGAGCGCATCGACGCCCATGTATTGCCGCGACTCCACCTCGCGGACTTCCTGCGAGAGCACTTGCAGTTGACGGGAACGCATGTCGGGTGCGAGCACGGGGTCTGCGGAGCCTGCACGGTGCGCGTGAATGGCGAGATCGTTCGTTCCTGCCTGATGCTGGCGGTGCAGGCGCACGGTGCGTTCGTCGAAACCATCGAGGGATTGTCCGACAGCGGCGAGATCGACGATTTGCAAGCCGCCTTTCGTGATCGTAATGCACTGCAGTGCGGATTTTGTACGCCGGGAATGCTTGTTGCCGCACAGGATCTGCTGAAGCAGCTTGACGCACCGGATCGGGAGCAAATACGCGAGCATCTTTCCGGTAACTATTGCCGCTGCACCGGCTACCAAGCCATCATCGATGCGGTCGAGGCCACGGCGCGCATGCGGATGGGACGCAACGCATGACGGTTGCCCGGGAAAATCCAGACGGTCTTTCAGTGCTCGATCGGCCGAATTCCTATATTGGCAGGACGGTGCCGCGTCCCAACCTGGAGCGGCTGATGCAGGGCCGCGGCCTCTATGTCAGCGATATGGTGCTGCCGCGGATGGCGCATGTAGCGTTCCTGCGCTCGCCGCATGCGCATGCAAGAATCATCGGGATCGACGCCACCGCGGCTAAGCGTCTGCCGAACGTTATCGCCGTCGTGACTGGCAAGGAGCTTGCGGCCGTCATTACGCCATGGGTTGGTGTGCTATCGCATCTGAAGGGACTCAAATCCGCTCCTCAACACGCGATTGCGATCGATCGTGCCTGCTGGCAGGGCGAAGCCGTCGCCGCCATTGTGGCGACTAGCCGCGCCATCGCAGAGGACGCGTCGGAAATCGTCAGGGTTGAATATGAGGAGCTGGAGGCGGTGACGGACATGCGCACCGCGCTCGATCCGGAAACCCCCGTGATTCATGCCGCGCTGGGCGACAACCTCGCTTTTGAACGGAACCACGATGCCGGCGCCGTCGACGACGCGTTTTCTGATTCAGATGTGGTGGTAGAGGCGGATTTCATCTTTGGGCGGCACACCGGCGTGACTCTGGAGCCGCGCGCGGTGGTTGCCGACTGGAGCGCCGCCGAGGCGAGGCTGACGATCTATCAGGGCACCCAGGCTCCGCATATGGTGCAGAACATCGCCGCGCTTCATTTGGGATTGGAGGAGTCCCAGGTCCGCGTGGTCTGCAAGGATGTAGGCGGCTCTTTCGGTATCAAGGTCCATATCTACGCCGACGAAATGGCCACCTATGCGCTATCGAAGCTGTTACGCCGGCCGATAAAATTCGTCGCCGACCGGATCGAAAGCTTTAATACTGACATTCATGCGCGCGACCACCGCTGCAAGGGGCGGATCGGCGTCAAGCGCGATGGGACCATCATGGCGTTCGAGATCGATGATCTCACCGGCATCGGCCCCTATTCGATGTACCCGCGCACCAGTGCAATCGAAGCCAATCAGGTCGTCAATCTGGTTGGCGGACCCTATGCGACTCCAAATTATCGCGCGCGCGCCCGCGTCGTGTTCCAGAATAAGAATGTGATGTGCCAATATCGCGCCGTCGGCCACCCCATTGCCTGCTCGGTGACGGAAGGGCTGGTCGATCTGGCGGCTTCCAAAATCGGAATGGACCCGGTGGAAATTCGCCGCCGCAATCTCATTGCCGATGATGCCTATCCCTGCGCATCGCCGGCCGGTTTGCGGTTTGAACAATTGTCGCATCACGCGGCGATGCGCAAGCTAATGACCCTGATGAATTATGACGCGCTGCGCGCCGAGCAGGCGGCGTTGCGGCAGAACAATATTCACCGCGGCATCGGTATCGCGAGTTTCATTGAGGTCACCAATCCGAGCGCGGCATTTTACGGCGTCGGCGGCGCCCGCATTTCGTCGCAGGATGGCGTTGCCGTACGGCTGGACGCTACCGGTTCGGTGATCTGCCATACCAGCATCACAGAGCAGGGGCAGGGCTCGGAATCGCTTACGGCGCAGATCGTTGGCAGCGTGCTGGGCGTCTCAATGGAACGCGTGCGCGTCATTCTAGGCGATACCGATAACACGCCTTATGGCGGCGGGACTTGGGCATCGCGCGGTGCCGGCATCGGCGGCGAGGCAGCGCTTCAGGCGGCAAAGGTTCTACGCGGGAACATCCTGGATGTCGCAGCCGCCATCCTGCAATCCGCACCCGCCGAACTCGATATCGTCAACAATGGGGTTGTGAACGCCAGCGATGGGTTGTTGAGGATCGAGTTGCGCGAACTCGCCCGGATCGTCTACTTCCGGCCGGACACGCTGCCGCCAGGTATCCGGCCTGAATTGATGGCGACGCGCCATTTCGTACCGCGCAAATATCCCTTTGCCTTCACCAACGGTGTTCAGGCCTCGTGGCTCGAGGTCGACACCGACACCGGTTTCGTCAAGCTGCTCCGGCATTGGGTGGTTGAGGATTGCGGCACCATCATCAATCCGCAACTTGTCGACGAGCAAATCCGGGGCGGGGTGGTGCAGGGGCTCGGCGCGGCGCTGTTCGAAAAGTGCATCTACGATGAACGCGGTCAATTGACCAACGCCAACATGGCCGATTATCTGGTTCCGATGTCGGGCGAAATGCCCGATATTGACGTGGGACACGTGGTGTCGCCAACGCTTGAGACGGAATTGGGTGCCAAGGGCGCGGGCGAGGCCGGTACGGCCGGGGCCGCCGCCGCGGTGGCCAACGCGGTCAATGATGCGCTAAGGCCGTTTGGCGCAATAATTACCGAGATTCCGCTGACGCCGCAGGTCATCCTGACGGCGCTGGGACGAATTTGAACGAGAACTAGGCAGGAAAACCGCATATAGTGAATCCAACAATATAAAATCCAGGGGACGATGCCATGACCAAGAAGATAACCAAATCCGGATCGATTTCCCGTCGCCGCCTGCTGACGACGGTCAGCGCAGGCGCAGCGCTTGCCACATCGCCGTTTCGTATCAATTGCTGCAGGCGCAGGAGGCCAACATCAAGATCGGGTTTCCCGTTCCACTGACGGGGCCTTACGGCACTGAAGCGCAGGACCAGGTTCGCGCGGGCCAGCTAGCGGTCGCCCAATTCAACGACGCCGGCGGGCGCATATCCGCCTTGGGTCAAAAGCGGACGTGACGCTTTTTCATTGTGATGTCCGCTTTGTTCATCCAATATACGACTAAAAAACGAGACA
>WNGI01000231.1_pt1 | contig 39521 bp, 41 predicted proteins | sample 5400621 | NCBI WGS metagenome assembly WNGI01 (sample SAMN13153374, study PRJNA577476) | soil metagenome | isolation source: 20 cm soil or saprolite under Garry oak tree replicate 1 | place: USA:California | collected 2016-06-15
AGCATCTTCACGCGCCTCGGCGGTTCACCGTCGGCGCGCTGGCCGCGTTCCGGCTCATGCCGCTCTTTGCCGACGAGTGGGAAACGATCGCGCTCGCGCGCCGCGCGCGAGGCCTTGACTCGCGTCGTGTGAGCGCATTCTTCGCCATGACACGCACGCTGCTTGTCGCCGCGATCCGTCGCGCGACGCGTCTTGCGGTCGCGATGGACGGCCGCGGCTTCGCTGATCCCGGATGCCGCACACTCGCGCGGCCGCGATCGATCGACGCTCGCGACTGGTCGCTGATCGCGGCCGCTTTCGCGGTCGGCTTGGCGGCGAGCGTGGCGAGCATCCTGGCGGGGAGCTGGCGATTCTTTCTAGCGCGTTAGGCCTCAGCTGATTTGTGATCCAGGTATCGCGGCGCGAGGAACCAGCATGGCGTTCGGAGGATCGGCGCACCGACATCAAGGCGAACGAGCAACCCCGCTGCAGGACACCCTTCTGACAAGCCGCTGGAAGGACGTTAGTGGTGCAGCCTGGCATGCCCTCTGCTGCACGGGATGGCGCCTGACATGCGACCCGACTATGCGCGAGCCCGGTAATCGTTCGAGCACCTAGCGGGGGAGATGAATGACTAGAGGTGTTGTCGTTCTCACGTTTGTGGCGTTCCTGATGGTGGCTGAAGTCTTTAGCCCATCCCCTGGCACCGCCCAGGGTGCGGCTTGCGATCTAGGCTTCGCACTCACTAGCGGCGGTGTCCCTGAGGCGGATCTCAACGGCGACGGCCTGACCTGCGAAGTTACGAGCGTCGACCCGGGCACCGGGCTGCTGACGAAGTTCCACCGGCTCCACCACCCGAGCTTGGGAAGCCGGTTGCGGGATGTCCACCTATCGAGTCTGGCTTTGAACTAGTTCCGTTGGGGAAGGGGTTTCCAGACGTCGACCGTAACGGCGATGGCTGGGTCTGCGCGAAGGGAGAAAAAATGACGTCAAAGCACCCCGTCGTCATAGACAACAACGTGCCTTTCAAGGTGGCGAACTAAGCAATAGCTGAAGCCAGCAATGCCTCGGCGGCTCACCGGACCCGTCGCTGGAGACGGGTCCGGGGCCGACCTTGGGTTAGCGTCGTTGGACAACTCCGGCGGCCTCCCAGTTCTAGGTCAGAGCCCGTCCCGCAAGCCGAGGAATCGATCATCGCGGGAAGCCCCGGTACTTTCTGTCGTGCTTGGATCGGCAATCGCCAGCTCGTGGACGCGCCCGGTCGCCGTTTTCGGATCGGGTTGCGATTATCGGAGCGAGCCGGCCTCGGTGGGAGGACGCTGCTGACGCGACGGCAAAGTGGGTCGTCCTTCGCCCCTGACTTTCTTGGGTAGCTGACCCCCTGATTTCTGAGGCCGGATTCGCGAATTCGCTAGGACTTCTTGTTCGCGGCTGCCGTTTTACGGGCCCTTGACTCTGGATCAGGGAGTGCTGAGTTTCGAGCTTCGAACGAAGCCGCGCGAGATGCGCCTTCAGCCACTCCGGATCGGGGTCGCGCTCCTCGGGCCAGCCCGCGCGCAGCAGGGCGCGGCGCTCGAGCACCTCGCCGGGATGCGCGGCGAGCGCCGCGAGCAACCGGAACTCCGTCGGCGTGAGATCGAGGGCCGCGCCGTCCACGCTCGCGACGTGCGTCTTCGGATCGACGCGCAGCCGCCCGATGGAAGCGGCGGTCTGCGCGCGCGCCGCCGGACCCGCACGGCGGAGAAGCGCGCGCACCCGGGACGCGAGCTCCTTCCGGCTGAAGGGCTTCTCGAGGTAATCGTCCGCGCCAAGGTCGAGCAGCTTCGCGCGCTCCTCCGCGCCCCGCTCCCCGGTCAGCATCAGGATCGGCGTTTGCGACGACGCACGGATTCGCTTGCAGACCTCGTCACCCGAGAGTCGCGGGAGCGTGCGATCGAGGATCACCAGGTCGGGTGAGTCTTCGGCATGACGGCGAAGCGCCGTCTCGCCGTCGTATGCCGTGACGATCTCGTACCCCTCCTCGCCGAGCAGGGCAGCGACCATGCCGACGAACTGGCGGTCGTCGTCGACGACGAGGATGTTGCTCAACGTGCCGCGGACGCCGTGCCTGCGCGGGCTAGTGGCAGGGTGAAGGCGAAGACCGCGCCGCCACTCGGCCCGTCCTCGAGCCAGAGGTCACCACCCTGGCCTTCGACGACTCGGCGCGCGGCGAAAAGGCCGATACCCGATCCAGCGATGTCGTCGTGCGCGACGCCGCGCGCGTACGGCTCGAAGATGCGTGTGCGGTCCTGCGGGGGGACACCCGGCCCTTCGTCCTGCACGCGCACGATCGCGCGGTCGTCGGCGCGCTCGATGCGCACCGCGATGCGCGTCCCCTCGGGCGCGTACTTCGTCGCGTTGTGCACGAGACCGGCGATGACCTCCACCGTCCGGCGCTTATCGCCGCGGACGAACAGCGCTTGCGCGGCCCGCGGACCGGTGAGCTTATGCCGCCGCGCCATCGGCGCGACCTCCTTTAGCGCAGCGGCGACCGTTGTGCGCAGATCGAAGCGCGCGCGGCGCAGCGAAAGCTCCGGACGATCCGTCCGGACGCCGGCGAGGATGCGGTCGACGAGATGATCGAGTCGCTCGACCTGCGCGGTCGCCTCCGAGACCGGCATCTTCGCCTTGCCATTCTTGTCACCGAGCAGGTCGAGGTAACCGCGGATGACCGAGAGCGGCGTCCGCAGATCGTGGGTCACGACCGCGACGAAATCCGCGCGGGCGCGCTCGAGCTCGCGCAAGCTCTCGGTGGTCTTGCGCTCGAGCGCGTAGAGCGAGGCCTTATCGATCGCGAGCGCCGCCTGGTTAGCGAGCGCGCCGACGAAGCGGACCTCTTCCTCGAGGAACTCCTTGTAGTCGGGGACCTGCAGCACCACCGCGCCGAGGAGCCGGTCGTTCGCGATCAGCGGCATCGCGATGTGATCGAAGGCGACGATCGGCCGGCGCTCGGAGATGGCACGGTGCGCGGCGTGCGTTGCCGTGCGCTGCAGCTCACCGGAGCGTGAACGCTCACGGTCCTCACCCTCCTCGCGGAGGAGGATCGCACCCGACGCGCCAGGGTAGACGCGCACCAAGCGATCCACGATCAAGGACAGCACCTCGTCGAGATCGAGCGTCGAGGTCAGCACATTCGAGACCTCGAAGAGCGCGGAGACTTCGCGGAGCTTGCGATCGGACTCGCGCTGCAGACGGCCCTTCTCGATGATCCCGGCGACCTGGTTCGCGATCGTCTGCAGGAAGTCGATCTCCTCGCGCACGAAATCGCGCGGCTCCACCGTCTGAACGTTCATCACGCCGATGACCTCGTCGCGCGCGATGACCGGTACGGAGAGCATCGATGTGAAGCGCTTCTCGTCCACCTCCGGGACCCACTTCCAGCGCGGCTCCGCGCGCACGTCGCGTGTCGCGAGCGGCACCCGCGCGTTCGCGACCCACCCGACGATGCCTTCGCCGAGTCTCAGCGCGGCGCGTCCGATGCCACCGCGATTCAGTCCATTCGTCGCGACAAGGCGCAAGACGCCTTCGGGCTTCTCGAGGAGATACAGAGATGACACTTCGGCGCCCATCGCGTCCGTGGTGCGGCCGATAACGATGCGGAGCATCTCGTCCCAGTCCCGCGCGGAGGCGGCGAGCTGGGTGACCTCGTGAAGGAACGAGAGCTCACGAAGCTTTCGCTCCGAATCGGATGCGGTCATCGGTGAATTCTAGAAATAGACTCGAAGCGAATGAATACGGTGCTGCGGACCGACAAGCTCACCAAGCGATTCGGCGAGCTCGTCGCGGTGGATGGGATCGACCTCGAGGTCCGCGAGGGCGAAGTGTTCGGCTTCCTCGGGCCCAACGGCGCCGGGAAGACCACCACGCTGCGACTGCTCTGTGCCCTGATCGGACCCACCTCAGGCTCCGCCGAAGTCGCCGGATTCCGGCTCGGCCGCGACGATCCAAAGATCCGCGCGAGCGTCGGCATCCTCACCGAGCAGCCCGGCCTATACGAGCGCCAGTCGGCCTGGGAGAACCTCATCTTCTACGCCACGCTCTATGGCCTCACAAGCTCCGAAGCCAGTTCACAGGCCGAGCGATACCTGCGGCTCATGGGTCTCTGGGAGCGCCGGACCGAGCCCGTCGCCACCTTCTCGCGCGGCATGAAGCAGAAGATGGCCATCGCACGCGCGGCGCTTCACGAGCCGCGGATCCTCTTCCTCGACGAGCCGACCACCGGGCTCGACCCCGATGCGGCGAAGACCGTCCGCGAATTCATCGTGCAGCTCCGCGGTCAAGGGCGGACGGTCTTCCTTTGCACGCACAACCTCGACGAGGCCGATCGCCTGTGCGACCGCATTGCCTTCTTCCGCCGCAACGTGATCCGCATCGCGGATCCGGACGAGCTGCGCGCGGAGCTCTACGGCCGCGCGACCGAAATCCGCCTTTTGCCGTCCCCGCGGCCCGAGGACCTGGCGCTCGTCCGGGCCGTGCCCGGGGTGCGCGAGGCGCGCTTTGAGAACGGCTCGATCATCGTCGCCTCGGCCGATCCTCTGCGCACGAATCCGCAATTGATCCGCGCGCTCATCGAGGGCGGCGCGCAGATCGCCTTCGTCACGGAGCGCAAGCCGCACCTCGAGGACGTCTACTTGAAGATCGTGGAGCCTCTCGAATGAGCGCGATCGTCGCCGCCAGTCCCGCGCGGCCGACGCTCGTGCGCGCGGTCTGCGTCCGCGAGTGGCGCGAGGCGCTCGGCAACAAGCTCCTCGTGGGCATGACGCTGCTGCCACCGGTCGTGATCCTCGCGACAGGCGTGCTCGCCGTGGGCGCCGCGGCGATCAATCCGCCGAGCGAGCGCGACGTCCAGGCGCTCTACGCCGCCGCGCCGGCGGCCGCGGGGCTTGACCCGAAGGAAGCGGTGCAGGGCTTCATCGCGACGTACTTCCTCATCCTCTTCATGCTCATTCCTACCGTCGTGCCGCTGACGATGGCGATCTATTCCGTGATCGGCGAGAAGAGCGCGCGCACGCTCGAGCCGCTCCTGGCGACGCCCGTCGGGGTCGGCGATCTGCTCTTCGCGAAAAGCCTCGCCTCGACCGTGCCGAGCGTGCTCGTCACCTGGCTCGCGTACGCGATCTACCTGACGTCGGTGATCGCTCTCGGATCCCACGCCGCGCAGAACGCCGTGACCGCGCCGCGCTGGATACTCGCGATCGTCGTGATGGTCCCGTTGCTGACGCTTCTCTCCGTGAACCTTGGCATCTTGATCTCGACGCGCGTGAACGACGTCCGCGTCGCGCAGCAGATCGGCGGGCTTGTCGTCGTGCCGGTCGTGGCGCTCGGGATCGCCCAGGTGACCGGTCGGGTCGTCCTCGACAACGGCGCCTTCCTGCAGATGTCAGCCTTCCTCATCGTGGTCGACGTCGCGGTCTTCTGGCTCGCGAAGGTCGCGTTCCAGCGCGAGAACATCCTCGTCCGCTGGCGCTAGATGTTCTTATGATCCCGCGCGTAGATCCGCCAGGTGTCGCGACTTACGGAAAGGAATACGCGGAGCGGCTGAGCAGGACGGCCTCGTGGAAGCGATGGCTCAATGTCCAGGCCATCTACCGCTGGAACCTGCGGCGTCTCGATCCCGGCGTCACGCTCGACATCGGTTGCGGGATCGGCCGCAACCTTGCGCATCTCCCCGAACAAAGCGTAGGGATCGACGTCAACGAACACTGCGTGCGCGAGGCCAGCGCGCGGGGCCTGACCGCGTTCACACCCGATGAGTTCCGTCATTCGGAGTACAACCGCCCAGGCCGGTTCGACGCGATCCTGTTGGCGCATGTCGCTGAACACATGACCGAGGATCAGGTCGTCGCGCTCGTGCACGAGTACGAGGCGCTATTGCGGCCGGACGGAAGGCTGATCCTGATCTCGCCTCAAGAGGCGGGATTCAGGAGTGATTCGACCCATGTCGAGTTCATGGACTTTGCCCGGCTGGCGCGCGTATCCAGCAGGCTGGGATTCCGGGCGGAACGAGCCTTCTCGTTTCCGTTTCCCCGTTGGGTCGGCGGACTGTTCACGTACAACGAATTCGTCGTGGTCAGCAGAAAACCAGCCGGGTCCGCTCCATCCGGATGATCGACTCCAGGGTTAGGGCGCCGGCGACGGGCTCGGTGACTTGCCGCGCAGCGGCAGAGTGATGGGCAGTGACGGCTTCGGGATCGTGATCGTCGGGAACTGGAAGCGCGGCGACGGCGTCGGTGTCGCGCGGCTCTGCGAAGTTGGGACCGGACGGCCGCCTTCGTCATCTGGATAGGTCCGCGGACCTTCGATCTCGACGGTCGTGGTGACCGGCTCGTTCAGAACCGCGTTGCCATCAGTTAGCTCATACGCGAGCCGGTAGGTCCCGAGCACGTTCGGCGCGAGGAAGGAAACGAAGAACGTCCCGTTCGCACCCGCCTTGAGCGCGCCAACCGGGCTCGAGCCCTGCTGCACCGTGCGGTTCGTGCGCGGATCGATGACGCGCCAGCTGATCGAGAGCGGACGGTCGGTCGCGCCCGCGAGCGCTGCGTAGTTCACGACCAAGAGCGAGGCCTCGCTACGGTGAAGCTGGCGCGGCATCCCGATCTGGGCCGTGACGAGATACGGCTGATGCGCGCGCAGCGTGAACGTCGCGGTCGCCGCACCCGACGATGCGAGCGCGTTCCCGCCAGCGTCGGTCAGCCCGATGGTCACCGTGTACATGCCGGGCTGCTTCGGGACGGCGACATCGATACTGATGTTCTGCGTCTGGTTCGGCAGGAGGCCCGGTAGCGCCTGCGGTCGGGGCGAGTTCGTCAGCACCTGGCCCTGGTTACTACGGAGCTCCCAGATGAGGCCGACCGAACCCGGGCCGGTGGCGGTCCACGGGCGGGAGCCGATGTTCGTGATCGATACGACGACGGGCGACTGTGTCCCTATGTCGACGGCGATCGCGTTCTTCGTGACCTGGTAGCGCGCGTTCGCGGCCGGCTCGAGGATCGCGCTGTATACCGACGCGCCTACCGAAGAGATGAAGTTGTCGGCGTCCTCGTCGGGCGCGTCCCAAGTCATCGCGACGACGACCCGCGGGCCGCTCTTCGTGTAGATGATCCCGGCGTCGTGCGTGGCGCCTACGAGATTGCCGGTCTTGTGTGCTACGACGACCCCCGCGGGCAGCTGCGCGGGGAGACGGTTGTTGATCTGCTGCCGCTCGAGCCGGGCGAGCATCCGGTCCGACGCGGCGGGCGAAATGAGCTGGCGCTTCGCGAGCAGCGTGAAGAACGTGCCGACCGCGCGCGGTGTCGCCCAGTGGTCCTCGCTCTCGTCCAGCGCGACGTGGAAGTCGGTGATCCTCGCTTTCTGGAGCGTCGCGTCGATGTTCCCTCCGCCCAGGATGTGCCAGAGGGCGAGCGCCGCGCCGTTGTCGGAGATCGTGATCATCGCTTCCAGCGCCTCGTCCAGCGTGAGCTGCGTGCCTGCCTCCTCGAACGAGCCGTCGGCGGTGATGTCCTCGGGCTGGATGACGACCTCGTCGCTGTAGTGGAGCTGGCCGGCGTCGACGCGCCGCTCCGCCTCGGCCAGGACGCCGAGCTTGTAGAGCGACGCCGCGATCACCTGCTCGTCAGGGTCATGCGTGAAGAGAGGCGTCGGCACGTTCGGGTCACTGACCCACACACCGGCGCCACCAGGAAAGGATGCGACCAGGCCGTCGAGCTGACGGATGAGGTCGGCCGTGCTCGCCTCTGCGCGGGCGGGCGCGACGAGGCCGAAAACCAGGCAGACCACCAGCGTGAAGCCGATCCCGCGCATCCAGCAGAGGTAACGGCATCCGGCGCGCCGTGTTTCATGGCTTAACCGAGTTTTGACGCGTCGCATCGTGCCCGAGCCGGAGCATTTCGCGGTAGCCGCGCGGTGTCTCGTCTTCGAAACCCATTAGATGCAGGGCGCCGTGCGCGGCCAGGAAGGCGACCTCCGACTCAAGAGGCCGCCCGTGTCTGCGCGCCTGCCGCCTGGCTTGGCCTGGGCTGATCACGATGTCCCCGAGACGAAGGACGCCGTCGGGGTCTTCGCCCAGGTGCAGCCTCGCCTCGGCGCCGCGGACCCCGCGCGGCAGCCGTTGGCCGAAGGAGAGGACGTCCGTCGTCCGGTCGATCCGGCGGTGCTTCCGGTTGAGCTCGCGCATCTTGGTGTCGTTCACGAACGCGAGGACGACCTCGCTCTCGCGCGGAAGTCGGAGCGGACTGAGCGCTCTGCGGATGGCTCGGCGGACCGGGGCGAGGTCGCAGGGCGCCTCGCCGGCGACGGCGATGCGCACCGCGCTACTTAGCCGCTCGCCGCCGGCTTGATGCGCGTGATGCGGTCTTCGGGATACGGGATGCGCTCGTGGTACACGCCCAGGAGTAGCTCGCAGAACGCGTCCTTGATCTTCTGGACATCGCGGAAGGTCAGGTCGCATTCGTCGAGCTGTCCGTCCGCGACGCGCTCGTCGATGATCCGCTCGACCATGCCGCGGATCGTCTCGGGGTTCTTTTCGGACAGCGATCGCACCGAGGCCTCGGTGCCATCGGCAAGCATGACGATGCCGGCTTCCTTGCTACGCGGGCGCGGACCCGGGTAGCGGAACGAGCGCTCGTCGGGCGCCTGGCCGCGCTGCTGCGCGAGTTGGAAGAAGTACCTCACCACGCTCGTGCCGTGGTGACCTGGGATCATCTCGCGGATCTGCGCCGGCAGGCTGTAGCGGTCGGCGAGCGCAAGGCCGTCCTTGATGTGCGCCGCGACGATCCCCGCGGACACGAGCGGGTCGAGCTCGTCGTGCGGATTCCCACCGGTCTGGTTCTCGATGAACGCCGTAGGGTTCCGCATCTTGCCGATGTCGTGGTAGTACGCGCCGACCCGGGCCACCAGCGGATCGGCACCGATCACCTCCGCGGCGCGCTCGGCGAGGTTTCCGACGAGCAGCGAGTGGTGATAGGTGCCGGGCGTGCGCAGCAAGAGCTGACGGAGCAGCGGATGGTTCGGGTCGCTCAGCTCGCGAAGCTCGAAGACCGTGGGAATGCGGAAGACATGGCCGAGGATCGCCATGCCGGCGAAGGCGAGGAGGCCCGAGCCGAGACCGCTCACGAGCGCGCCGCCGAGCAGCTGCGCGACGCCGAGCGGGTCCTCCGCGCGACCCACGAGAACGAAGGCGAGGATCACGCCGGCGGCGCCCGCCGCGACGGCGACGGCGCCCACGGCGAATTCCCGCGCGGTCGTCGCGCGGTGCACCGCGGCCATGCCGAGAAGCGCCGGCACGAGCACATACGCGACGAGCTCGACCTGACTGGACATGATCCCGACATGCAGCGCGCCCGCGATCTGCGTCGCGAGCGCGGTCCGGCCGCCGACCAGAACGGTGAGCATCATCGCGATCGCCGCAAACGGCGCGTAGTAGACGGCCACGGTGTGAGTCGGGACGAGCGTGCGGCCCGCTGCGGTGAGCACCAGCAGCGAGACGACGACGAGGATCATCTTCCGATCATCGAGCCAGGCCTCCGTCGCGTAGCGCTCGATGAACAGCGCGAGGACACCGGCGATGAGGACCGCCCAGAGGAGCAGCCCGATGGCGCCACGCCAGTCCGCTCCTTCATTGGCGAGGCCGAGGGCTCGAAGCTTTTCTACCTCAAGCTTGGTGACGACCTCGTCCGTCCTCACGATGGCCTCGCCGGCGGTCACCTGGACCTGCACCGGCGTGACGGCGTTGCGGGCGTCCTGCTGCGCGAGATTCGTCGCGAGCTGGTCAACTTTGACGTTCGCGTCGAGGTTCTGCTTCACGATCTCCGCGCCGGCGCGCTTCTGCCGGTCGGTCCATCCGGAAGGCAGTGCTTTCACCGCGTCGGCCTTGACGGCATCGAGCTGCTCGGCTTTGATGCCTTGCGCGTACAGCGTGCGGAGCCCGGTATCCACGGCGGACGCCACCTGGTCCCACTCGGGCTGCGTCATGTCGACGATGTCCGTGGCGATCGCGGTCGTCAGCGCGACATCCGGCAGGCGCGTGAGCGCGGTGATCTTCTGGTCGCGCGTCTGCGCGGCCTCAAGGCGAATACGTCCGATCGCGGCCACTGAGCTCTGAAGGCGTGTGCTCGCGTTGACGACGATCGCGGGATCCGTGGCGTACTGCTTTTGGACCGCCGCGGCGGCCCTGTCGCGCTCAGCCTCCGTGAGCGACTCCGAGACGAAGGAGACGCTCCGAGGCGCGCGGATCGCGCCCTTCGCCACCTCGCCGACGCTGTACGTAACGGTGGCGGGCGGCGCGAGAAGCAGCGCGATCGCGGTGAGGAGGCCGGCGATGATCACGAACGCGCCAGCGCGTGCGCGTGCGTCGGTCCGCACGGCCGTGCGCAGTCGCGCAAGTCGCGGGTCCCCTGCCCGGAGTCGACGGATCACTTCTGAGCGCCGCCCTTCTCGAAGCGATCGTACGCCCGCACGATGCGGGCGACGAGCTCGTGGCGTACGACGTCACGGTCATCGAAGTCGACCATGGCGATACCTTCGACCCCCTCGAGGATCTCGCGGGCGACGACCATGCCGCTCCGGTCACCGGCGAGGTCGATCTGCGTCACGTCGCCGGTGACGACGGCCTGCGAGCCGAAGCCAAGACGAGTAAGGAACATCTTCATCTGTTGCGGCGTGGTGTTCTGCGCCTCGTCGAGGATGATGAAGGCCTCATTAAGGGTCCTACCACGCATGTACGCCAGCGGCGCGACTTCGATCTCGCCACGCTCCTGCGCACGTGTGAAGCGCTCGGGCGGCATCAGCTCGTAGAGCGCGTCATACAGCGGGCGCAGGTATGGATCGATCTTTTCCTGCAGGTCGCCCGGCAGGAACCCGAGCCGCTCCCCCGCCTCGACCGCGGGGCGCGTCAGGATGAGGCGGCTCACCTTTCGGTCGCGGAGTGCGGCCACGCCCATCGCCACGGCCAGGTAGGACTTCCCCGTGCCCGCCGGACCTTTCGCGAACACCAGGTCGTACCTGCGGATCGCGTCGATGTAGTGGCGCTGGTTCTCCGACTGCGGGGCGATCCGTTTTCCGCGCACGGTCGTCGCGACGACGTCGCGCATCTCCGCAGGAGCGACGACTGGCGCGTCCTTGGCGTCGCCGATAAGTCGCTCGAGAGCGGGCTTACGCAGCGACTGATCGCGGCCTGACAACGTACGCATCGCGCCCACGAGGTCGCCGACGCGCGCGACCGCCTGCGCATCGCCGCTAATGCGCAGCTCCGCGCCGCGCGACACGATCTTCACGCCGAACTCGCGCTCCAGGCGATCGATGTTCGCCTCGTTGTCGCCGGTGACGAACATCATCTCGTCCGGGTCCGGGATCAGGATCGTGATCTGCGAAGGCGCCACGGTCACGCCGCGCCCTCCTTGAGGAGCGCGCCAACGACACCGGAGACGACCTTGCCATCGGCGCGGCCTTTGGTTGCCGCGATCACTTTGGGCATGACGAGCTTGGTGTCCTGCGGACCTTTCGCGCCCGTCTCAGCAATGACACGGCGCGCGATCTCGCGGATCTTCGATTCGTCGAGCTGCTCGGGCAGGTACGCGTTGATGAACCCCAGCTCTTTCTCCTCCTTCTCTACCAGATCGTTGCGTCCGCCTTTGCGGAACGCGTCGATCGAATCGCGCCTCATCTTCGCTTGCTTCGTGAGCACTCCTTCGACCGCGGCGTCATCAAGGTCGCCCGGTCTGTGCTGCGCGAGCCACGCTTTACGCGCAGCCTCGTCCTTGCCTTCGGCGGTCAGGCGATCGACCGCCGCACCGAGCTGGGCCTTCTCCTCGTTCTGGATCGCGGCGAGGAGAAACCGCACGGTGTCGCGCCTTAGGGTCTCGCCTGAACGCATGGCGGTCTTGAGGTCGCTCTCCAGACGTTGCTTCAGACGCGCGCCGATCGGGTCTTGCTCCTAGCGCTTACGGCGCTTTGCTTCCTTGCGCTTGCGGCGCGCGGCGGGGCGCTCGTAGAACTCGCGGCGGCGGGCTTCAGCGAGGATTCCGGCTTGCTGGATCTTCTTATTGAAGCGGCGAAGCGCAGCCTCGAACGACTCGCCATCACCGACGATCACTTCCGACAACGGTTGCTGGTCACCCCGCCTTCTTTTCAAAGGAAACCGGCCCAGTGAGGCCGGACAGTGCGAATGATAGAGGGACCGTCAGCCGGTAAAGATGCGTATCTTTATGGCTAACCGGGAGGCCAGCTGAACAGCCTTCCGCCCAATACGTGGAAGTGAACGTGGAAGACGCTCTGGCCCGCGCCCGCGCCGTTGTTCACGACCAGGCGGAAGTTATCCCCGTGGCCGGCGTCCTTCGCGACCTTCGCGGCGGCGAGGGTGAGCTTCCCGGCGAGCGCTTCGTCGTCGAGCTCCGAAAGACGCTCGACATGCCGACGCGGGATGACGAGCACATGAAGGGGCGCGCGCGGGTTCAAGTCCTTGAAGGCGACGACGTCCGCGTTCTCGTAGACGATCGGCGCGGGAACGTCCTTCGCGGCGATCTTGCAGAAGATGCAGTCGGCCACCTCCGTACTGTACGGGCGTGATCCTGGCGCTCGCGGTCGCGCTCTCTTATCTCGGCGCCTCGATCTCGTTCCCCTATTGGATCGCGCGCGCGAAAGGCGTCGATCTGCGAACGACCGGGTCGCGCAAGCTCGGCGGATCCAATCTCGCGAGCGCGGTCACACCGCTCCATGGGATCGCCGGTGGCCTGCTCGACGGCGGGAAGGGCTTCGCCGCCGTCGTCATCGCGCGGATGCTCGGGCTCTCGGTCGAGACGCAGCTCCTCTGCGGCCTCGCGGCGATCGCGGGGCAGATGTGGCCGGTCTTTCACCAGTTCGACGGCGGCCGCGCCAACGCCACCGCGTGGGGCTTTCAGCTCGCGGCGGACTGGATCGCCTTTTTGATCGCCTGGATCCCCGTCATCGTCGCGGCGGGCCTTCGTATCACGGTGCGGCCACGACCGAAACGGCTCCTGCCGCTCGCGAACCTTCTCTCGTACGCCGTCTTCCCCGCGGTCATCTGGGAACAGGAGGGCGTGACGGCCACGGTAGTTGCGGGACTCGCGGCACTCGCGCTGGTCGTTGCGCGCCGTCTCACGGCAGGCTTGCGTGACGACCTCGCGACCGGCGCCGCGCCAGCGCGCGTCATCGCGAATCGTGCCCTCTTCGACCGAAGCGAATTGCAGGAGCGCGGGCTGGTCGCGATCACATGAGAGCCGCGGGACGGTGAGCCGACTTCACGCGCTCACGGACGGCGTCTTCGCGATCGCCATGACCCTTCTGGTGCTCGAGTTGCACGTGCCGGATGCGGCGTCGACCGATGAGTTCGTTCGGGGAGTTGCCGCGGTTGTCCCAAGCCTGTTTAGCTTCACGCTCTCGTTCGCGGTGCTCGGCGCCTACTGGCTGGGGACGGTCTGGAGTCTGGGCTCCGTTCGTCACGTCGACCGCCCTCTTCTGCTCCTGAACCTGCTAACCCTGCTCTTCATCACCCTCGTTCCGTTCACAACTGCGGTGTTGGCGCGCTACCCGGACGAAGCAGGTGCGGTGATCCTGTACGGCACGCATCTGACGCTCCTCGGATTGACTCAGTACGCGAACTGGGTCTACCTGCGCACGAACCCGCGATTGCTCGAGTCCCCGATCGGGCAGCGCGAGGCCGCCGCGACGACGCGGCGGATCTTGTTCGGACCGGTCGGATTCGTCGTCGCGATGGTCGTTGCGATGGTCAGCCCACGCGGCGCGTATGCGATCTTCTACGTCGTGCTTTTCGTCTACATCTTCAACGCGGCTCGCGATCGCTCGACAATCGGGCGCTGACGGCGATGGCTGGGAGCCGATGCCGCCCGAGTTTCTATCGGTCGAGCGCGGCCACCGCCTGAGCGACCGCGGCGATCGCGGCGGTCTCGCTGCGAAGATTGCGGGGCCCAAGCGATACGGTCACGGCGCCGCGCTCCCGCGCGAACTCGATCTCGTCCGGACGAAGACCGCCCTCGGGGCCGACGACCAGGCTCATGTCGCTCCGCGGAAGCGCGTCGCGGAACCTGCGGAGCGCTTCCCCTTCCCAGGCAACGAGCGCGCCCTTGTGCAAGACATCGAAAAGCTTCTCCCACTCGTGCGGCTCCTCGATCTTGGGTACGCGCCCGCGCCGTGCGGTCTCCGCGGCTTCGCGCGCGATGCGCTGCCAGCGCTCGCGCTTCGCCGAGCTGAGCGCACGCACCACCGACCGCGCTGAGATGAACGGCACGATCGTGTGGACGCCGAGCTGCGTGACCGCCTCGACGACCTCTTCGTCGTGGTCCCCTTTGAGCAGCGGTAGCGCCAGGGTCACCTCGAATGGCAGCTCGGCCTCACAGATGCCGCGCCCGATCACCTGCCCGCGCGTCTCCTGAGCGTCCACGGTCTCCAGCTTCACGACGGCTTCCATGCCGTTCCGCGCGAGCGTGATGAGCTCCCCGGGGCGAAGGCGCAGGACATTCGCGATCTGATGCGCCTGGTCGCCGCGGAGCACAGGCTGCTCGGGGATCTCCTCATCGACGAAGAAGCGGTGCGTCATGCGGTCAGGATGAGGCGCACCCAGTCCGCGCGCTCGGTCCGGTCGACGATGCCGAGCCCTTGTGCGGCGAATGCGTGGAGCACCTCAGGCTCGGCCTGTTTGGTTATGCCCGCCGCGACGAGCGATCCCGCGGTCCGCAAACGACGGCGCAGATCCGGCGCGATCTGAATGAGAGTGGCGCCGACGAGGTTTGCGAGAACGAGGTCGAACGTGCCCGCAACATCCGCCGCCGAGCCGGCGCGAACGTCGACGAAAAGATCGTTCCCTTTCGCGTTCTCCGTTGCGGCGCGGACGGCGAGTGGATCGGTGTCGATCGCGACGACCTCGCGCGCGCCGCGCTTTGCCGCCGCGATGGCGAGGATGCCCGAGCCGGTCCCAACATCGAGCACACGGAGTCCGTCGAGCCGCAGCTCCGACAACGCCTCGAGGCACTGCTGCGTCGTCGGGTGTAGCCCGGTGCCGAACGCCATCCCCGGATCGAGCGCGAGGGTGATCGCGCTCTCGTCGCGCGCGTCGGACCAGGTCGGACGGACGAGGAACACGCCGATGCGGATCGGTGTGACCGATGCCTTCCACGCCTCGAGCCAGTCCGCGTCGTCGATCTGACGCACCGCGAGCTCGCCGATCGGGCCAAGGCCAAAAGCCTGCAAATGACCCAGTGCGTCGCGCGCGTCTGACACCTTCGCGAAGGCCTCGGCATCCTCGACGAGGTACGCCTTCACGGTGTGATCGGTGCCGCCGCGCGAGTCGATCGGCAGCTCGACGGCGATCCCGTTGTGACCGAAGCGACTCAGGATCTCGCTCACCGCTTCGACAGCCTCGACGTGGACGGGGACCGCGATCTCGATCCACCGTACGCGAGCGCCTACCGTGCTAGCTGCCGCCCATCGCGTCTCTGATGCGCCCGAAAAGATCCTGATCGCCGTCTTGCGATGTCGGGTCCTCCATGTCGCGGAGCTGCGTGTAGAGGCGGCGCTGTTCCTTGCTCAGGGTCCGAGGGACGACAACATCGAGGTACACGAGCTGATCGCCGCGGCCCGAACTTCCGAGGTGCGGGACGCCCTTCCCGCGCACGCGCACCATCTGCCCGTTCTGCGCGCCGGGGGGGATGTGCACCTTGGCCTCGCCGCCGTCGATCGTCGGAACGCTGATCTCATCGCCGAGCGCCGCCTGCGCCGGCGAGATGCGCGCGAGGTGCACGAGGTCGTCGCCCTCGCGGCGGAAGAGCTGGTGTTCTTTAAGGCGGATGAGCACATAGAGATCGCCCGTTGGCCCCCCGCGCATGCCGGCCTCGCCCTCGCCGGCAACGCGGAGCTGCTGTCCGTCGTCGATGCCCGAGAGGATCGTGAGTGTGATCTCACGGTCCTTTCGCTCGCGGCCCTCGCCGCGGCAACGCGTGCAGACCTTGTCGACGGTCTTTCCTGCGCCCCCGCAGCGCGGGCAGGTCGACACATTGACGAACCGGCCGAAGACCGACTGCTGGACTTGGCGGATCTCGCCGCGCCCGTTGCAGGTAGCGCAGGTCGAGATCGAAGACCCGGGCTCGGCGCCCGAGCCCTTACACCGTTCGCACGTCTCAAGGCGCGGCACCCTGATGACCCGCTCTCGTCCTTCGACCGCGTCGAGGAGGTCGATCTCAATCTCCATGCGCAGGTCCGCGCCGCGCATCGGCCCGCGCGGCTCGCGGCGCCGGAGGTCGCCGCCGAAAAAGGTCTCGAAGAGATCGCCGATGCCGAAGTCGCCGAGGCCGCCCGTGGTCGAGCCGAACATGTCGTACCGCTGGCGGCGCTGCGGGTCGGTGAGTACTTCGTACGCCTCGGTGATCTGCTTGAACCGCTCCGCCGCGTCCGGAGCGCCGTTCACATCGGGGTGGTACTGCCGGGCGAGCTTGCGATAGGCACTGCGGATCTGTTCGTCCGTCGCGCTCCGCGGGACTCCCAGTAAGGCGTAGTAGTCGGCCGTCGTCGCCATCACCTGTCATTATCCCGGGCCATGGACGTGCTCCTGCGTATCGGCGTGCAGTGGCTTCACGTCACGGCCGGTGTCCTCTGGATCGGCGGCGGCTTCTACACGATCTTGGTACAGCTCCCCGCACTGCTCGCGACGCCGCCCGCGGCGCGCGGCGCAGTCATGCCCAGCCTCATCCCGCGCCAGTTCAACTACATCCTGAGGGTCGCCGAGATCACGATCGTCACCGGCTTGCTCAATCTGTTCGTCTCCGGTCGCGGTCAGGAGCTCACGCGACTCGACACCCGCTGGTCCTGGGCGATCCTGACGGGCATCATCCTGGCCGTCGGGATCTACGCGGCGACGCGCGCGACGATCGTTCGCTGGGCGTACCGCATGCTGGAGGTCGGACCGCGCGCGGCCGGCGGCGACACCGGTGCGGCGGCGGAGATGGGTGCCATCGGAGCTCGCATTAGGCGCTTCGGCTACTTCCAGCTCACTGTCGGCGCGCTGATCCTCCTGGCCATGGTGACAGCCCGCTTCAGCTAACTGAAAGAATCCGACGGATTCTTTCACTCGCGGGAACCTTCCAGCCCCCCTGCCGTCATAGGGGCATCCCCGGCCTTGGCCGGAGAGGAGGCTGACATGCGACGGTTCCTCGCGGGCCTTGCCGCGGTCGCCGCGGCGCTCATCGCTACGACGCAGCCGGCCGCAGCCTGCGCGGGTCTCATCGGCCCCAACGGCGCGGTCAACCTTCTCCGCACCTCGACGTTCGCGGGCTATCACAACGGTGTCGAGCACTACGTCACCGCGTTCAAGTTCGCCGGCGGTTCCGGTCAGTTCGGCTCCCTCATCCCGCTACCCGGCATCCCGAGCTCTGTCGAAAAGGGCGGCGACTGGACCCTGCAGCGACTCATCCGCGAGACCGCTCCAAAGCGAATCGAGCTTCTGCGTTCCGCCGGTCCGGTCGGCGCGGCCGCCGACGCCCAGGTCATCCTCCAGGTGCGCATCGACGCGCTCGACATCACCGTCCTGAAGGGCGGCGGCGCCGAGGTTGGACGCTGGGCGACCGATCACGGCTTCCGTCTTCCCCCGGCCGCACCGGAGGTCCTCGACTTCTATGCGGCGCGCAGCCCGATCTTCCTCGCGGCGATCTTCGACGCTGACGCGGCGAAGGCGCGCGGACAAAATATCGGCGACGGCACGCCGGTGCACGTGACCATCCCCACCGCTAACCCATGGGTGCCGCTGCGCATCCTCGGGCTCGGCAAGAGCGGCGACGACCGCATCGACGCGGACGTCTACCTGCTGACCGACCAGCGCCCCGCGCTCCTTCCCTACCCGTTCGCGAACGGCATGCGTCTCGACCACAGCGCTCCGGCGACGGTGTCGCTCCTCAACGACCTCCGCTCGGACAAGGGCATGGACTGGATCCCGCAGTCCGGTTGGCTCACCAAGGTCGCGATCGACGCGTCCGCGGGCCAGCTCACGTATGACCTCGCCGTCGACGCCAAGGGTACGAGCCCGTCGCGCGTCGCCGCGGGGCTCGAAGCTCCCGCCAGCCCAACATCAACACCTGCGACACCCAACGCTGACACGGTCGCGCTCATCGGCATCGCGCTCGCCGCGCTCGGCGCCATCGTCCTTCTGCGCCGGTCGCAGACGGTCTCGGCGTGATCCTTCGCATCCTCGTCGTGCTGGCGCTCGCCGCGTTCGCGGCGGGCGCCTGCGCGCCGGCTAACGCGGCCCTCCCGACACAGATCGGGATCCGCATCCACTACTCGCATTTCGACGCGACCAAGATCGAGGTCCCGATGGGCGTCCCGGTGACCTTCACGCTGGTCAACGATGACCCGATCGACCACGAGTGGCTCATCGGCGACGAGGCTTTCCACGCGCGCCATCGCAACGGCACCGAGGCCGTGCACGGCGATCGGCCGAACGAGGTGTCGCTGCCGCCGTTCACGACCAAGACGACGACGCTCACATTCGACAAGCCGGGCGTGCTCACCTTCATTTGCCACTTCCCGCAGCACGAGGCCTACGGGATGGTCGGCGTGGTGATCGTCAGGCCCTAGAGAGCGGGCCGCTCCTCGACACCCGCGTAGCGCGCGGGTTCCGCAACGAAGGCGGCGCGGCAGGCCTTGCTGCAGAAGACGTAGCGGATTCCGCCATGCTCGGTCTCGAGCCCGAGATCGTGGGCCTGTTCTGGATCGACCTCCATCTTGCACACCGGATCGACCTCGTCCATCGGCTCTGCTTCATACGGCATCGCGCACCTCCCCCAGCAAAGAGCGACGGCGCAGCTTTCGCTGCGCCGTCGAATGCTGCACCTTCGGTGCTGGCTCTGCTAACTCTGTTCCTTGAACTCGCCTTCGATCGTGTCGCCATCCTTCTTCGCGCCAGCGCCGGCGGGCTCGCCCTCGGGCTGCTCCGGCCCGGGCTGACTCTGCTGCTCGCCCTGCTGCTGGGCCTGCTCCTGTTGGTACATGACCTCGCCGATCTTCGTCGAGGCTGCCCGCAGTGCCTCCGTGGCTGACTTGATCCGCTCGACGTCGTCAGTCTTAAGGGCATCGCGCAGCGCCGCGAGCTTCTCTTCGACGTCCTTCTTCGTGTCCGCGGGGACCTTGTCGCCAAGGTCCTTGAGGGTCTTCTCGATCGAGTAGGCCATCGTGTCGCCCTGGTTCCGTGCCTCGATCTTCTCGCGGTTGCGCCGGTCCTCCTCCGCGTGCGCCTCGGCGTCCTTCACCAGACGCTGGACCTCGTCCTTGGAGAGCCCGCTCGACGCCGTGATGGTGACGTGCTGCTCACGGCCGGTCGCCTTGTCGCGCGCCTTGACGTTCACGATGCCGTTCGCGTCGATGTCGAACGTCACCTCGATCTGCGGGATCCCGCGGGGTGCGGGCGCGATCCCATCGAGGATGAACCGCGCAAGGCTCTTGTTGTCCGAGGCGAGCTCCCGCTCGCCCTGGGTCACGTGGATCTCGACCTGCGTCTGCGCGTCCGACGCTGTCGTGAAGATCTGCGACTTGGACGTTGGGATTGTCGTGTTCCGCTCGATGAGCTTGGTGGCGACGCCACCCAGCGTCTCGATACCGAGCGAGAGCGGCGTGACGTCCAGCAGGAGGACATCCTTGACCTCGCCCTTGAGAACGCCGGCCTGGATCGCAGCGCCGATGGCGACGACCTCGTCCGGGTTGACGCTCTGGTTGGGTTGCTTTCCGTTGAAGAGCTTCTTCACCGTCTCGATGACCAGCGGCATCCGCGTCTGACCGCCGACCAGGACGACCTCGTCGATCTTGTCCGGGGTCACGCCCGCGTCCTTGAGCGCCTGTTTCACCGGCGCGGTGGTCTTCTCGACGAGATCGCCGACGAGCTGCTCAAGCTTGCTCCGCGTGAGCGTCATGACGAGGTGCTTCGGACCGGACTGGTCCGCGGTGATGAACGGAAGGTTGATCTCGGACTGCTGTGTCGAGCTCAGTTCGATCTTGGCCTTCTCCGCGGCCTCCTTGAGGCGCTGGAGCGCCTGCCGATCGGACCGGAGGTCGATGCCTTGATCCTTCTTGAACTCTTCAACGAGCCACTCGATGACCCGCTGGTCGAAGTCGTCGCCACCGAGGTGGGTGTCGCCGTTGGTAGCCTTCACCTCGAAGACGCCTTCGCCCAGCTGCAACACCGAGATATCGAAGGTGCCGCCACCCAGGTCGTACACGGCCACGAGCTCGTCCTTCTTCTTGTCCAGGCCGTAGGCGAGCGCCGCCGCGGTCGGCTCGTTGATGATTCGGAGAACCTCGAGTCCCGCGATCTGGCCGGCGTCCTTGGTCGCCTGTCGCTGCTGATCGTCGAAGTACGCCGGAACGGTGATGACCGCCTGCGTCACCTTATCGCCGAGATAGGCCTCCGCATCGGTCTTGAGCTTCTGAAGGATCATCGCCGAGACCTCGGGAGGCGTGAGCTTCTTGCCGTTACCGAGGACGATCTCGACACCACCATTGGACGCTTGCTCGATCTTGTACGGGACCATCTTTACGGTCCGCTGGACCTCGGGGTCGGAGAACCTCCGTCCCATTAGGCGCTTGACCGAATAGATGGTGTTCTCGGGGTTCGTGATCGCCTGCCGTTTCGCGAGCTGGCCGACGAGACGCTCCCCGGTCTTGGTGAAGGCGACGACGGATGGCGTGATGCGCCCTCCCTCGGCGTTCGGGATGATCGTCGGTTCGCCACCTTCCATGTAGGCCATGGCCGAGTTCGTCGTGCCGAGGTCGATGCCGATGACTTTTGCCATTTCAGTTCTTCTCCTTGCCTTCGCTCCCGCTCGACACCGTCACCAGAGCGGGACGGATGACCCGGTCGTGGAGTCGATATGCCTTTTGGTGTTCTTGGATGACCGTCCCCTCCGGCTCTTCGGACGGGACATGTGCGACCGCTTCGTGTTTGCGAGGGTCGAACGGCTGCCCGATGGAGTCGATGCCCTCGAGCCCCTCGGCCTCGAGGATCCCGCGCAGCTTCCGCTCGATGAGCCACATGCCTTCGACCCACGCTGTTCCCTTGAGCTCGTCGGGGATCGTGGCGAGCGCGCGGTCGTAGCCGTCGAGCACGTCGAGGAGCTTCGCGATCAGATCGGACTTCGCGAACTTGGCGAACTCCGTGCGCTCGGCCTCGTTCCGCTTGCGGTAGTTCGCGAAGTCCGCGGCCATGCGCTTGAGGTCGTTCGTGAGCTCTTCAGCTTTCCGATCGCTGCTCGATGCCGCCGCCTGCTCCGCGGCGTGCGCGGCGTTCATCTCCTGCTCGTCCGCGACGTTGGTGTGCCCGTTACCGCCTCGGTCGCGCTTGCGCTGCTCGAGCAGCTCCTCGGCGCGACGCACCTTGTCGTCCATCACTGACCCTCCATGACGCGCACGAGGTCGCTCATAAGCGACCCCACGTAGCGGACCGCCCCGATCGACCGCGCGTAGTCCATCCGCGTCGGCCCGACGACCCCAACGAACCCGATCACATCGCCGTCCGCGCCGTAACGACCGACGATCAAGCTGCAGTCGCGCAGCGACTCGTGCCGGTGCTCACGGCCGATCGTGATGTGGACCTCCCCTGCGCCGAGGTCGAGCGGCAGGATCTCGGCCAAACGCGTGTGGTCCTCGAAGAGGCTGAGCATCTCGCGGCCGCGATCGGCTTGCGCGAACTCGGGCTGGGCAAGGATGTTCTGGAATCCGTCCACGTAGAGCTCGCGCGCGCGGAAGGCGTCTTGCTCTTCCAGGATGCGGACGAGGGCCCGGACCACGTCGGCGTCCGCGCCCTTCTCGCTGCCAAGGTGATGCTGCATCGTTGCGGCGTTCGCGCCGGCGAGCGAGTCCGTGAGACGTGCCGAGAGCGCGTGCAGATGCTCGGACGTCGTCGCAGTCCCCAGCTCGAGGACCTGCTGGCGCACGGCGCCGCCTTCGAGGACCACCACGAGGAGCACCCGGCGCTCGTGGATCGGCACGACCTCGAGGTGCTTCAAGGCCGCTCGCTTGGCCGACGGCGGCGTGACCAGCGACGCCTCAGCGGTAAGCCGTGCCAGGCTCGACGCAGCGACGCGTAGCCACGCTCCCGTGTCGGTCAGGGCCTGCTGGAACTGATGGGACACGGTGACCTGTTCCTCCGGGCGGAGTCCCGCCATCGGCATGAGGCTCTCGATGAAGTAGCGGTAGCCGAGATCCGTCGGGACGCGTCCCGCCGAGGTGTGCGGGTGGGTCAGGAGGCCCCGCTCCTCGAGAGCCGCGAGCTCGTTCCGCACGGTCGCCGGCGAGACGTCGAGGTGGTAATTGCGCACGAGCTGGGCAGACGCCACCGGCTCAGCGGTCGCGATGTGCTCGCGAATTACCGCCGCGAGCAGGTCCCGCGCACGCTGATCTAGGCCTGGAAAGAGGTCGGAATCGGGTTTCTTTGGCAAAATTAGCACTCTCCGGTCGAGAGTGCTAAAAGCCTATCAGGGCTCCTTTGACCGCGTCAAGAGGCGCCTGCACGTGCGCGGAGCAAGAAGGCTGGCACGCCCTCTGCGGCTACAGGGATTCATCCGGGACGCAGGAGGGCCTCTTTAGTGTTGTCCGAATTCAACGCGTGGCTGCTGAAGGCCAACGTTCTCGCGCTCGCGCTCGCGTTCATCATCGGCGTCGCGCTGGCGGCGGTCGTCAACTCGCTCGTCAAAGACATCATCATGCCGCCGGTCGGGCTGCTCCTCGGAGGGGTGGACTTCAACAACCTCTTCATCGACCTCTCCGGCAAGCACCCCGCAAGCCTCAAGGCGGCGCAGGACGCGGGCCTGGCGACGATCAACTACGGCGTGTTCATCAACACCGTGATCACGTTCATCATCGTTGCGTTCGTCGTGTTCGTAATCGCCCGCGCCTTCGTGAAGCCCGTTCCGACCAAGGTCTGCCCACGCTGCGCCGCCGATGACCTCCCGATGGCGGCGACGCGCTGCCCGCACTGCACGAGCGACGTCCCTCGAGCCGCCTAGCCTTCGTCTCGCTGCGCACGCTGCTGGCACGCTCCCGCGGGTTCTAGGCCGCGGTCGGCGACAGGAGAGCGCGCACGCGCGAGACCAGGTCGTCCAGGTCGAAGGGCTTGGTCACGTAATCGGCCGCGCCGAGCTCGGTTGCGTACAGGCGCTCGGAGAGACCGAAGATCGCGGTCACGACCACCACCGGTATCCGGGAGATGCGGCCGTCGGCACGGAGCTCGCGAAGCACCGAGAAGCCGTCCCGCTTGGGCATCATCAGGTCGAGGACCATGCAAGACGGGCTGAGGTCGTCGACGTCGCGCATCGCCTCGTCGCCGTCGTGCGCGAGCTTCGCGTCGAGCCCCTCGTCCTTGAGGGCTGTCATGATCACGTCGCCCAGCGCCGGATCGTCCTCGACGACCAGCACGAGAGGGCGCTTGCGGTTGGTGGCCACTAGAACCGGATCTCCTTCTGCAGGCGGTCGGCATCCTTGATCGCGATCCGGCGCCGGCGGATGGCGATGATCTCGCGGCGCTCGAGATCGCCAAGGACGCGGTTCACCGAGACCCGAGACGCGCCGATGAACGCCGCGAGCTCGTCCTGGGTGAGCGTGAGCTCGTTGCCGTCGCCTCCCGTCGACCGTGCGAGGTCGAGCAGGTATTTCGCAACACGGCTCGGTACGTCGAGGAAGATCAGGTCCTCCACTCGGTCCGAGAGCCGTCGGATCGTGCGGGCGAGTGTCTCGAGGACGACCCGGAACGAGGCCGGATGCGACTCCAGGTAGGCCAGGAAGTCGTCCCCAGCGAGCAGCGCGGCGCGCGTCTCCTCGAGAGCGGTCGCGCTCGCAGAGCGAGGGCTCCGGTCGAAGAGCGCCAGCTCCCCAAAGAACTCCCCGGGACGCATGATCGCGACGAGCGCCTCCTGGCCGAACTCACCGGGGAGCGCGATCTTTACCGCCCCGTCCAGGACCATGTACAGGTGGGTGCCTGGGTCGTCCTTGCGAAAGATCGTCTCGCCGCGCCGGTACTGCTTGGTCCGGACACGGTCGCCGAGCTCCGCGAGCTCGCCATCGGGGAGTCGCGAGAAGAGCGGCAGCTGGCGAAGGTACTCTGCCACCTTCTGCTCAGGCATTTGGCCCGATTCTATGGTCCGAACTTGACGTCCCCACCATCATGAGCGCCCCATGGACGAGGCCAAGGAGCAAACAGCCGTCACCGTCGGCGAGGCGTATGTGTCGGGCGCGCTGACGGCGCTCGACGACGCGCCGCGGACGAAGGTCTTCTACGAGCTGCTGGCGGAGATCGCCGAGGCCGCAAATCTTCGTGCATACCTCCCGCATCGCGTCACCGATCCCATAGCCCAGGCGCACCTCGATCCACGAGCGGTCTATGAGATCGATCGCGCACACATCACGGGCGCGGCCGTACTGATCGCATACGCCGGGATCCCGTCCTTCGGTGTCGGTATCGAGGTCGAGCTCGCGCGAGAGCGCGGCGTGCCGGTGGTCGTCGTCGCCGAGCGGGACCGACCCATCTCGAGGTTGCTGCTCGGCAATCCCGCGGTGGTCGATGTCGTCCGATTCGCCGACCTAGACGGGTTACGCCGGCAGCTCCAGACCGCGCTCGCGCGGATCGCGACCGCACCTCGGGAGGGGATCCACGCGGTGGTCGCCGACGACGTCGTCGTCCAGCGTTTCATCGCGAGCCTGGGACATGCTCGCGAGCTTTCCGGCGCGGAGGTGGCCGCCCTGCTCCGAATAGCGGATCTCGACGGGGAGGCCGCCGCTGCCCTGAAGGATGCCGTCGCGAGCGGCAGGCTCTTCGGTGCCGGCCTGCGCGACCTGGTGGGACGTTACGCGCTCCGCGGCCCCGACCTCGGCGCGTTCATCCTGCGCGACGTGCTCGAGCGCTCGCTCGCCGAGACCGCGCGCGCGCTGGGCATCGACGCGCGCACCGCGAAGCGGCACCTCGGCACGGCGCGCGCTCGCGTCGGCCTTCCGGAGGACGCAGAAACCTCGGCGGTCGCACAATGGCTCGTGACCGAGCTCATCGCGCCGCCGACGCGCGCGCTGCAGCTCCATCTCTTCACCGGAGGGCGCGCGTAGCCATGGGCAAAGGTCAGAAGAAACAGAAGACGAAGGGCAAGCTCGGGTGGCGCAGCAAGAAGGCCAACCACGGGCGCAAGCCCGGAATGGGTCGGGGCAAGCGCAACTAGAGGCGAGGGCGCGTTCGCTTCGCGCTCCGCTGAGCGTCCGGGGGCCCCTACCCCCTGGGGCCTACCCCTGGCCCTCGGAACCCCCTGCGCTCGTGGTCGCTTAGCGGCGCTTTTTCCTGGTCGCGCTGCGCCGCGTCGTGCGCTTTGCAGTACTGCGGCGGCCGGTTGTCTTGCGGCGCGTCGTGGTCTTGCGGCGCGTCGTGGTCTTGCGGCCGCGCTTGGCCGTGCTCCGCTTGGCGGTGGTGCGCTTTGCGGTGGTCTTGCGGCGGCCGGTGGAACGCTTCGCGGTCGTCTTGCGTCCGCCAGTGGCCTTCTTCGCTGTGGAGCGGCGGCGCGTGGTCCTCTTCCGTCCGCCCCCCATGCCCGACGACGAGCCACTCATCGGCGACGGCGGAGGCGGGGTCGGACTCGAGGGTAGCGGCGTGGGCCAGACGGAACCGGGTTCCTTCTGCGCGGACCAATCGGTGCCTTGGTCTTCCTGCGTCATGGTTCCTCCCCGAAATAATCGGAAACGGTCGTGTGGTGATGGCATATCGAATTCGGTCCGTCATCGCAAGCACGGGAACTCATCTCGCTCCCACCTTGTATGGGTCGCGTGGAGATCGTCGATCAGCAGGACGCTACTTCGGGTGAATGGCGTCCGTGGGAACCGCCGACCTGGCTTGTCGCCCTCGGCCTCTGCCTGGCGCTCGTCGTGGGATTCATGCGCGCCGCGGACGTGCGCGATCCGCGGCTCGGGCATCCGGCGGGACCCACGCCGTGCGTTGCGCGCACCGTGCCGCAGCCGCACGACATCAACTACGCCTGGGACTGGTGCCCCTAGGGCAGGAGGCGGACGAAGACCTCGTTTGCCAGCAGCCGTCCGCGCGCCGTGAGCGACGCGCGGTCGCCTGACCAGCGCACAAGCCGGGCGCGCGACACATCCGTCAGCGCCAGCCGCACTCGCGAGGCGGCCTCATCCCCGAAGCGGATCCCGTAGCGGCGTAGATCGAGGCCCGTATCGAGCCGCAGCGCCAGCATCGCGGCCTCCGCTCGGGGGTCCGACTCGAGGTCGGCGGAGCGCGCCGACCCGCTTCGCGCGTACGCGATGTATGTGCGCAGCTCGATCGGATTCGCCGAGCGCACGCCTCCAAGGTGGGTATGCGCGCCCGCGCCGACGCCAAGCCAGTCGCGGTCGCGCCAGTAGCCGAGGTTGTGCAGCGAGCGCTTGCGGGGCCTCGCCCAGTTCGCGATCTCGTAGTGGCGGTAGCCGCTGCGTCCCAGAACGCCCTCGGCCAGGCGGTACAAGCGCGCCACACCGGCGTCGTCGGGCTGCGCGGCTGCGGTCCTCTGGCGCCAGCGCTCGAGTACCGGCCAACCGCCGCCGGGCCAGTTCGCGACCGAAGCTTCCGGGTCGAGACGCAGCTCGAGCGGATAGCACGAGACGTGGTCGGGCCTAAGCGCGATCGCCGATTCGAGATCGCGCTGCCAGTCAGCCACGGTCTGCCCCGGCCAGCCAAAGATGAGGTCGAGATTGACGTCGAGCCCCGCGTCGCGAGCTGCCATGAACGCGGTCGTGCTGTCCTGCGACTGGTGCGTCCGGCCAAGTGCCCGCAGTCCGCGGGCGTCGAAGCTTTGCGCGCCGAGCGAGATCCGCGTGACGCCGAGCTCGAGCCAGGCGCCAAGCCGCTCACGGTCGAGGGTCGCCGGATTGACCTCGACCGTCGCCTCGCGTGGGCGCAGATCGAACGCCTCGCGTAGTGAGCGGGCGACCGACTCGATCTCGCTCGGGTCGAGGAGGCTCGGCGTCCCTCCCCCGACATACAACGTGCGGATACGCGGCCGGTCGAGCATCCGCCCTTCGCGGGCGATCTCCTCGCGAAGGGCAGCGAGGTACGCGGCGCGAAGCACGGTCCTCGCCGGTGCCGTCGCGAAGTCACAATACGGGCACCGCGACGCGCAGAACGGAATGTGGACGTAGAGACCGATCCCGCGAGTCATCGCCGGATCGCTCCCAAAGGATCGGGCAGCTCGGCCTCGACCGAGAGCTCGGCGGTCCGGCCAAGGTCCACGAGCCACTCACGTGACTCGTGCACGAAGGCGAGGAGGTGACTCGGCTTCCAGTCCACCTCAGTAACGATCCGCTCCTCGCCGAAGTCCGGGAGCAGGAGCACGTAGGCCGTGGCACGGTCGACGATCCGGGCGCCGGAGACGCCGAAGCCACCGAGCCTCTCCGCACCGCCGAGCGCACCGACGATCGACTCCCGAAGTGGCGAGACGACCTCGGCGAGACGACCGTCGTCTGGGGCCGCCACCCCCGCGGCGCGATGCAGCGCGAGCGCGGCCCGTGCCGCGTACAGGCCTTCGAGCAATCCGCGCGTCTCGCGCGACAGACATTCCCAGATCGCCGGGGGATCGTTATTCGCGACAGCGCGCAGGAATGTCGTCGTCGCGAGCTGCGTCGGATGCTCGAATTGGATGCGCGGCGACCTCACGTCTCGTCCCCGATCCGCAGTACCGCGAGAAAGGCCTCCTGTGGGATCTCAACGGATCCCACCATCTTCATCCGCTTCTTGCCTTCCTTCTGCTTCTCGAGAAGCTTGCGCTTGCGGGTGATGTCGCCCCCGTAGCACTTCGCAAGAACGTCCTTGCGCTTGGCCTTCACCGTCTCGCTGGCGATGACCTTGCCGCCGATCGCCGCCTGGATCCGTACATCGAACATCTGCTTGGGGATGAGTCCCCGCAGCTTGGAGACGAGTACTCGCCCCGACAGCTGGGCCCGATCGCGGTGGGTGATGATCGAGAGCGCGTCGACCAGGCTGCCGGCCACGAGGATGTCGAGGCGCACGAGATCCGCGGCGCGATACTCGGCGAACTCGTAGTCGAGCGAGGCATAGCCCTGCGAGCGAGACTTGAGCTGGTCGTAGAAGTCGACGATCAGCTCCGAGAGCGGCATCTCGTACTTCAGCATCGCGCGCGTGGGATCGACGTAGCTCATGTCGAGAAGAGCTGCGCGCTTGTTCTGCGCGACCTCCATGACCGGGCCGACGTGCGTCGTCGGGACGATGATCGTCACTTTCATCCACGGCTCGCGGATCTCGACGATCGTGCCCGGATCCGGCAAGAGCGCGGGGTTGTCGATCGCGACCTCGGCGCCTTTCTGGGTGATCACGCGGTACTCCACGGACGGCGACGTCGCGATGAGCCCCACGTCGTACTCTCGCTCGAGTCGCTCCTGCACGATCTCGAGATGCAGCAGGCCGAGGAAACCGGCACGGAAGCCGAAACCGAGGGCCTGCGAGGTCTCGGGGTCGTACACCAGCGAGGCGTCGTTGAGGCGAAGCTTCTCGAGCGCGTCCTTGAGCGCGGGGTAGTCCTCGGCGTTCGAGGGATAGAAGCCCGCGAAGACCATCGGCTTCGCCGGACGGTAGCCGGGCAGCGGCTTCGCAGCGGGTCGCGCCGCGAGGGTGAGCGTGTCGCCGACGCGGCAATCGGCCACCGCTTTCAGGCCGGTCGCGACGTAACCCGTTTCGCCAGTAGCCAGACGCTCGATCGGGCGCGCGTCCGGAACGAAGACGCCGAGCTCCAGCAGGTCGCTCTCACGCTCCGTGGCCATGAGGCGAATCCGGTCGCCCGCGGCGAGCGCGCCGTCTACGACGCGGATGTGCGCGACGACTCCTTTGTACGCGTCGTAGTGCGAGTCGAAGATGAGCGCGCGTAGCGGGGCGTCCGGATCTCCGGTCGGCGCGGGGATGCGCTCGACGATGGCGTCGAGCAGCTCCTGGACGCCCGCACCTGTCTTCCCCGACGCGAGGAGGATCTCGTCGTCGCGGAAGCCGAGCGTCGTGCGCAGCTCCTCACGTACGACGTCGAGATCGATGTTGGGCAGGTCGATCTTATTGATGACGGGTATGACCTCGAGGCCCTGCTCCACGGCGAGATACGCATTCGCGAGCGTCTGAGCCTCGATCCCCTGCGACGCGTCGACGAGCAGGACCGCGCCTTCACATGCCGCGAGCGAGCGGCTCACCTCGTACGTGAAGTCAACGTGACCCGGCGTGTCGATGAGATTCAGCTCCTGATCTCGCCAGGCCATGCGGACCGCACGCGCCTTGATCGTGATCCCGTGCTCGCGCTCGAGCTCCATCGAGTCGAGGAGCTGCTCGCGCATCTCCCGGAGCGGCACGGTGCCTGTCGTCTCGAGGAGCCGGTCGGAGAGCGTCGTCTTGCCGTGATCGACGTGCGCGATCACGCAGAAGTTGCGGATGCGCGCGAGGTCGGCCATCGCGAGACAGGCTAGGGCGTTAACCTACCGGCCATCTCGCGCGCCCGGGTCGGTGGACGCTCGGACTTCGCCGTCTCGGCGATGGTCTGGCTCGCCCTCGTCGGCTTCCTCGTCATCGTCGAGCTCTTCATCACGTTCGTCGGCGCCGGCCTCCAGAACGATCCGCGGGCCGAGCTCTTCTCGCCGCCGGCGATCCTGATCGTGGGCCTCGCGGGTCTGGCCGGGATATGGCTCTCGCATCGCACCGGATTTCCGCCGGCATGGGACCCATCCGTGCCCGCGCGCTGGCGCTTCGTTTATCCGAGCCTTATTGGGATCGCGATCGGCCTCTTCCTCTCGGTCGCCGATAATTTCCTGCACTGGACCGCGACCTTCTCGAGTCCCGGTGGAGGTCCGTTCAACGCGCCGTTCCCAGGATCGCTCGTCTTCTACCCGGGCGGCGCGATCATCGTCGAGGTCTTCTACCGGCTCCTTCCGATCCCGCTCGTGATCTTCGTGGTCTCGAACCTCGCGCTCGGCGGCCGATGGCAGGAGCAAGTCTTCTGGGTTCTGGCGGCGCTGACGTCGCTCATCGAACCCGCGTCACAGGATCTGCCCGACCTTCGGGCCGGTACCGAGCTCGCGGTCGGGCTGAACTTCGTTGGTGACTACGCGTTGAACTTCTTCCAGGCGGTCATGTTCCGCCGCTACGGATACCTCGCGTCGATCATCCTCCGCGTCGCGACGTATCTCGTCTGGCATGTCGCATACGGGAACTTCCTCTGCCGCTGCTGACCGATTAGCTCGCAGCGGCAGCGGGTCTAGGGCGGAGTCGTGTCTTCACGACGGCGAGGATCTCGCCGAGCTCACCGATCCGCAGCACGTACGCCGCGCCGAGATAGACCATCCCACCGACCGTCGCCGCCAGCAGCGTCTGGAGGAACAGCACCGGTTTCGAAGGATCGACGAGGAGATCGAACGGCAGGTTCGTCACGCGTATGAAGCCGAACATCGCGACGCCCATGAGCAGACTCGCGGACACCTGCTTGAGGCTCGAAACGCCGAGCCCGACCAGACGGAGGCGCGCTCTCGTCGCAAGGAGCATGAGCAGCAGAGCGGCTTCGACGAGGGTCGCGACCGAGTTCGCCAGCGCCAGGCCGTTGATTCCCAGTGGTTCTGCGAGGAGGACGTCGAGCACGACGTTCAGCCCGATCGAGATGAGCGTCAGCGCCAGCGGCGTCGTGGTGTCGCGCGCCGCGAAATACGCTCGGGCGAGGATCTGGATCAGCGCGTGCCCGGCGAGCCCTAGCGAATAGAAGAGGAACGCGGCCTGCGTGAGCTCGCGCTCGGCCGGCCCGAAATTCCCGTACTGGAAGAGCAGGTTCACGATCGGACGGCGAAGGACGATCATTAGGATGGCCGTCGGTAAGGTCAGGAACAGGATCCAGCGGATGCCCTGCTGTACGGCATCGCGCATCCGGTTCACCTGGCCGAGCGAGGCGAAGTGCGAAAGCGTCGGGAAGATCGCGGCGCTGATCGCGATCGAGAAGACACCGAGCGGCAGCATCAAGAGCTGAAACGCGTAATTCAGCGCGACGAGGGACCCCGTCGACATACCCGACGCCAGGAACGTGTCGACGAAGAAAACGATCTGCACCGCGCCGAGTGCGAGCGTCCGCGGCCCCGCGAGGCGAAGTACGTCGCGCACCCCCGGATGCGCGAGATCCAGCGAGACCGAATACCGCGTTCGCCGGAACGTCAGCTCCGGAAGCTGGACCAGCCACATGACGAGCGCCCCGACCACGACTCCGAGGGCTGCCGCGTGTATGCCGAGGAACGGCGAGCCAAAGAGCGTGAACAGGATGATCACGAGGTTGTAGACGATCGGCGCCGTCGCACCCGAGAGGAATTGGCGATACGAGTTGAGGATGCCGGTCGTCAGCGAGCTGAGCCCCATGAAGATCGGGGAGAGCAGCATCAGCCGCGTGAGGTCAACCGTGAGGGAGATCTGGCCGGGATCGCTGAACCGCGTGACGAATGTCGGAACGACGATCGGAGCGAGCAGCCACATTACGGCCGAGAACGCAACGAGAAGCACGAGCAGAGCGTTCAGCACGCTCGAGGCGACGTGCCAAGCCTCGTCTTCGCGCTCGCGTGCGAGGTACCCCGTGAACACCGGTATGAACGCGGACGCGAGCGCGCCCGCGACGAGGAGACCGAAGATCGCGTCGGGGATCTTGAACGCGGCGATGAACGCATCGAGGTCGGGCGAGCCGCCGAATGTCGCACCGAGCACCGAGAGCCGCAGCCAACCGAGGACTCGACTCGCGACGAGCGTCCCGATCATGATCGCGGACGCGCGCGCTACCGACATCGGCACCGAGTTGATATTGAGGCATCCGCTATCGTTCGCAGCCGATGGCAACAAAGAAACGCAAGCGCTCGGCCCTGAAACGCATCCGGCAGACCCAGCGCCGCACCACCGTCAAGACGATCGGCCGCTCCGCGGCGCGGACGGCCGTGCGCACGGCACGCGAGGCGATCGCGAAGGGCGGCGAAGCGGCTGCCGACGTGATCGCGGCGGCTGCCAGCGCGCTAGACCGCGCGGCGAAGCGTGGCGCGATCCACAAGAACAGCGCGCGGCGCCGCCGCAGCCGGATCGCGAAAGCCAGCTCTAAGGCGAAGAAGAAGGGCTAGTCGCTAGCGACAGTAGCCTGCGGGTCCTGTCCCGGCGAGGGTAGGTCTCTCGCTCGCGCACCCTCCCCGCCGGCCGCGTCATTCGCTTCGCTCATGCCGCGGGGTCGGGTCCCCGGGGAACCCGCGCGTCGCGAGAGACCTATCCCTCGCCGTGCCACCCGCAGGCGCGTGCGCGCTCGTCTATCGCTCAGATGGGGACGAAGTAGGTCTCGCAGGCGAGCTCGACGAGCTCGGGCGTGAGCTCCGCCGGCTTGAGCAGGAACCGCGCTGCCGCGGAGAGATGCTGCATCAGGTCGCGCGGGTGGCACGAGCGGAGCGGGATGTTGCGCTCGCGGCAGTACGCCGCGATCCAATCCGAGGCCTTCGGATAGAACGTGATCTTCTGCTTCTCGCAGACGCGGCGCAGGATCTCGGCGAACTCCTGGTCCGTCGGTGGCTTGATCTCGATCTTGTACTGGATGCGCCGCAGGAACGCCTCGTCGACGAGCGATGACGGTGTGCGGTTCGTCGCGAAGACGAGGAGCACGTCGAAGGGGACCTCGATCTTTCGACCGTCCGAGAGTGTGAGGAAATCCACGTCGCGATCCAGCGGGACGATCCAGCGGTTGAGGAGCATCTCGGGCGAGGCGCGCTGGCGGCCGAAGTCGTCAATGAGCAGCACGCCGCCGCTCGCCTTCATCTGGAATGGCGCCTCGTGTACCTTCGAGACCTGATCGAACGTGAGGTCGAGGTCCTCGAGCGTGAGCTCGCCGCCTACCTCGACGAACGGACGGTTGACCGGGATCCATCGCCGATCGAAGCGGGCGTCGAGAGCCACGAGTGGCCTGTGCCGAGACGGGTCGAACACATGGATGAGCTGCTGGCCGACGAGGATCGCGTACGGCAGAACGATGCTGCCCTTCAGCATCCCGGCAAGGGTTTCAGCGATCGAGGACTTTCCGGTGCCGGGAGGCCCGAAGAGGAAGATCGAGCGGCCGCTGTTGATCGCAGGCCCGAGCTGGCGCAAGGTCTTCTCCGGTAGGACGAGGTGGGTCAGCGCCTTGCGGATCTCGTCGAAGGTGACTTGCATGTCGCCGATCGACTGAGCACGCACGCGGTTGACGTACGCGCCGAGTGTCACCGGCGCGGCGCCGACGTAGCCGTTCTTCGAGAATGCCTCGCGCGCCCGCTCGGCCCCCTTCATCGAGAGCACATAGACGTAGGTGGCGGCGGCCATACCGGAGCCGCCCTTCACTTCGACGAGGTGCTCACTCTTCAGGAAATCGAGGACGCTCTGCAGGATCTTGGGGAGCGGGAGGCAGATCGTGTCGGCGAGGTCGGCCGCCGTAGTCTGGCCCTTCTGGTAGAGGATCTTGAGGACGAGGTCGGCGACGAATTGCCCGGTGAGACCTGTCTCCTCCATGGTCGCCGGGGCCATCGGGGCAGGCGCTTCCGCTTTGGAGGGGGCCGCAGAGGCCGGCGCCACGCGTTCGAGAATTGCCATTCCTCACTCCCGCCCGTATTCGCGTTCGCGTGAGTTTAGGGGCGCTTCCGCTCCCCTCGGTGGGGGAAACGTTACGGTTGATACGGGCGTCTGCCTGTCAGTCAGTAACGCGCCTCGCGTTTCGGCCGCTCGGTCGGGGCTACCATCGTCCTAGGGCTAGTCCTCCAAGCCCGACAGCTCACCTCGCCGGCTCCGCGTGAACTGACCGTGGAGGTCCATCGATGTTCGCGTTCCTCGACCGAGTCTTCTTCTACACGTGTGCCTGCTGCGACCGACGTATCCCGGAGGGCCGCTAGGCCTCGACCGCGACGGTTCCCGCGGACCCATCCACGACGAGGCGCGCGCCAGTGGCGATCCTGCCGGTCGCGTCGGGCACTCCGACGACCGCTGGGATCCCGTACTCGCGCGCGACGACGGCGCCGTGCGACATCATCCCGCCCATTTCCATGACGAGCGCACTCGCGGTGAGAAAGAGCGGCGTCCAGCCAGGATCCGTCGAAGGCGCCACCAGTACCTCGCCCGGCTCGAGGCGTGCGCCCGCCGGCGAGAGGATGACGCGGGCGGCACCACGTGCGATGCCGGGCGATGCGGGCGTGCCGCGGATGCCACCGTCAGCCGACGACGGCAGCAACGTCTCCGCCTCGGTCCCGTCCGAAAGCAGCACCCGCGGGACGCGGCGGCGTGCAAGCTCGCGACGGTAGGTCGCGCGGCGGCCGGCCACGGTGGCGCGGAGGTCCTCGCCCGCAACGGCGCGCCGCGCCTCCGGCAGAGTCATGAAGAAGACGTCGTCCGACGCATCCAGCAGCCCGCGCTCCGCCAGCGCGGTACCGACGGGCACGATCATCGCGCGGCAGATCGCGAAGATCCGCATGATCTGGAACTTCGGCTGCTCGCGTAGCCCGCCCAGCAGGCGCACTCGCCGTAGAAGGAATCGCACCACACGCCGGCGGGGACCGTGCACCCGGGAGACCAGCGCCGCGATCATCGCCTCGGCCTCGCGGGCGCCGCGCGCGAACTGCGCGTCGGGCGCGACCGCCGCGTCGTCCAGACGCTGGTAATTCGCTATAGCGCCGAGGAGATGGGCGGGGTCCTCCGACCAGCGAGGCAATCCAAGGTCGATCTCGGCGATCGCGCGGTGCCCGTAGCGCGCGAGGAATGCGCCCATGTCGCGCTGAAGGCGCTCCGGGAGCGCACCCGCACGGTAGTCCGCCGAGAGCTGGGCCGGGCTGTATGTCTCGAGAGCGCTACGCGAAGTGGGATCCTCGCGGGCGCGGCGCGCGATCTGCCAGAGCTCGAGGTCCATCTCGGTGGTTGGGTTGTGCGCCAGGCCGCGGAGCACGGTCTGCATCTCGCCCGGGCGCGCACGGCGCCCGAGCAGGCGGGCAGCGAGGGTGTACGACAGCATCCCGGGCGCGACAAGGCCGACGAGACGCGGGAAGAGCTTGGGCATCAACGTGAGGACGAGGCTCTCGTACGCGTCGAGCCGCTCGGACGGACCGGCGGGGATGCGAACACCGGCGATCCCCGCGTCGACCTCGGCGAGCAGGCGCTGGCGCGTCGCATCTGGTCGCAGAAGCGCGAACAGCGCGGCCCGCGGAGCGCCTGTCCGGAGCACCCTCCGTAATACGATCAGGCGCGAGCGCGACGCCGAGCCTCGCGGGGCAAGGCGCGGATCGCTCCGCAGCATCGCGAAGATCGCCTGGCTCCGGAATTCCATCGCCCCCATGACCCGCTCGGGCAGCTCGCGCGCGAAGGGGTCCCGCAGCACCGGCGTCAAGTCGATGAAGAGGCGCATCCCGGCCTCCACGGTGAGCGGCGGCCCGGCCGCGGCGTCGTCGACCGCCATCCCGAAGACCTGCGCGAGCGCCGACCCGATCAGCTTGAACGTCTGCAGGCCCATCGGTGTCAACGGTCCCAAGACTCCCTGCGCGACATTCGCTGAGAAGTAGACCCGCAGGTCCTGGTCCGGATCGGGCGTGTTCTTCGGCAGCGGGTAGAGCGTGGTGATGTCGCGCGATTGGACGAGCCACAGCTTCCCGTCCCGGGCGATCGCCCACTCGATGTCTTGGGGCCGCCCATAGTGCGACTCGACGCGCGCGCCGAGAGCCGCGAGCTCGCGAAGCTGAGCATCGCTCAGCACGTCGCCGCGCCGCTCGATGATCGTGCCTTCACGGGGGTCGACGACGAAGTGGTCGGGGTTCACCGCGCCCGAGACAAGCTGGTCGCCGAGCCCGCGGACCGCGTCGATGACGGCGCGTCGGCGACGCCCGGTGATGGGGTCGGCCGTGAAGAGCACACCTGCGCTTTGCGCGTCGACCATCCGCTGCACCACGACCGCGAGCCGAACCTCGCTCTGGTCGACACCATGTGTCTCGCGGTAGGCGACTGCGCGCTCGTTCCAGAGCGACGCCCAACACTTGCGGACCGCGTCTAGCAGCGCCTCCTCGCCGCTGACGCCGAGGATCGTGTCCTGCTGCCCGGCGAAGCTCGCATCGGGCAGATCCTCGGCGGTCGCGGATGAGCGAACGGCCACCCTCGGCGAACCCATCGCCCGGTAGGCGTCGCGCACCGCGTCCGCGATAGCGGAAGGCACAGGCGACGCCGCAAGGCGCACGCGAGCGCTCGCCGGCGCGTCCGTCGCGACCTGCGACGCCTCGGCCGCGAGCGCGTAGACGCCGGTGCTGATGACGAATCCCTCGGGCACGGGAAATCCGGCGCGAATGAGCTCGCCGAGATTCGCGCCCTTGCCGCCCGCGATCGCAACATCGGCCGCGCCGACATCGGCGAGCGGTCGAATGAACATGGAGGTGGCGGCGACGGCGCTCATGCCGGCGGCTCGGCGTTCTCCAGGATTCGGTGGAGCAGGCTCCGCAGCTGCTCCTGCTCGGCCGCAGAGAAACCGTCGAACAGGCGGCGCCTCTGCGCGTGACCGAGCCGCGCCACACGTGGCACGAGCGTCCTTCCCGATCGCGTGAGCCGGACCGTTACCGAGCGGCGGTCGTCGGCGCTCGCGTGCCGCGTGACGAGGCCCTTTCGCTCGAGGCGATCCACGAGCCGGGTCACGCCGGCGTTGTCGGTGGTCAGGAGGTTCGTGAGCTGCTTCGGGGTTAGCTCGCCCGCGCCGCAGCGAAAGAGGATCTCCGCTTGCTGGGCGGTCAGCCCGAGCTCCTCGAGGCTGCGATCGAAGCCCCTGCGCATCTCGCGCACCACCCGAAGCAGGAGACGGCCCATGCCTTCGACTTCCGTCCCGAGGTGCGGTGTCTCGGCGAGCCGGCGGATCGCCACGCCGCCAACGCTAGTCCGCGAGAAAGATATTTGTCAAGACAAGTAATTCGCGCGAGACCCTCAGCGCTTCGAGCGCGGGAAGGCGTCGCGGCCGGGATAGTGCGCGGCAGCGCCGAGCTCGAGCTCGATCTGAAGCAGGCGGTTGTACTTGGCGGTGCGCTCGCTCCGCGAGAGCGAGCCGGTCTTGATCTGCCCGGTGCCAAGCGCGACCGCGAGGTCGGCGATCGTGGTGTCCTCGGTCTCGCCGGAGCGATGCGATATCACCGAGGCATACCCGGAGCGTCGCGCGAGCTCGACGGCGGCGATCGTCTCGGAGAGCGTGCCGATCTGATTCACCTTGATGAGCACGGCGTTGGCGATCTTCTCGCGGACGCCCCGCTCGATACGCTCGACGTTCGTGACGAAAAGATCGTCCCCGACGAGCTGCATCCGGTCGCCCAGCTCGGTCGTGAGGCTTTTCCATCCTGGCCAGTCGTCCTCTGCGAGGCCGTCCTCGATCGAGACGAGCGGATAGCGGTCCGCCCATATCCGGTAGAGCCTGACCATGCCGGCGGCGTCGAGGGTTCGCTCCTCCCGCGCCAATGCGTACGTCCCGTCGGAGAAGAACTCGGTCGATGCCGGGTCGAGCGCGAGCGCAACGTCCCGGCCAGCGTGGTATCCAGCCCTCTCGATCGCGGTGAGGATGAGATCGATGGGCTGCTCGTTGCTCGCGAGGCCGGACGGGGCGAAGCCCCCCTCGTCCCCCACGGCCGTGTTCATACCGCGATCGTGCAGCACGGCTTTCAGCGCGTGGAAGACCTCAGCGCCCATGCGGAGGGCCTCGCGGAAGCTCGGCGCCCCGACCGGAACGAGCATGTATTCCTGCATGTCGGCGGAGTCCGTCGCGTGCTTCCCGCCGTTCAGAACGTTCATCAGGGGCACTGGCAGCACGTGCGCGTCGGCGCCACCCAGGTACCGGTAAAAAGGGACGTCCTTCGCCGCGGCGGCCGCGCGGGCGATCGCGAGCGAGACGCCCAGGATCGCGTTCGCGCCGAGCTTCGACTTGTTCGGAGTCCCGTCGAGCGCGAGCAGGTGATCGTCGATCGCGGCCTGGTCCGCGGCATCGCGGCCGGCAAGCTCGCGCGCGATCACTTCGTTGACGTTCGCGACCGCCTTGAGCACGCCCTTCCCGCGGTAGCGCCGCTTGTCGCCATCGCGCAGCTCGACGGCCTCGTGCGCGCCCGTCGACGCGCCCGACGGGACCATGGCCGTCGCGCGCGCGCCGCCACGAAGCTCGACGTCCACCGACACGGTCGGATCCCCGCGCGAATCGAGGATCTCGCGTGCCCGAACCGAGGCGACAGCTGTGTCGCTCATCGGTCCGGGATCGCGGCGACGCCGGGGAGCGTCTTCCCCTCGATTAGCTCGAGCGCTGCGCCCCCTCCCGTCGACACGTGCGTCATCTTGTCGGCGAGCCCGGCCTCTTCGACGGCCTGCACCGATTCGCCGCCGCCCACGACGGTGACGGCGCCACTGTCTGCGAGAAGCCGGGCAATCTGAAGCGTGCCCGTCGCAAAGGCAGGCACCTCGAAGACGCCAAGCGGGCCGTTCCAGAAGATCGTCTTCGCCCGGCGGATGAGCTGCGCGTACCGATCGACCGTACGCGGGCCCACGTCGACGATCGCAAGATGCGGGGGTACCTCGTCAACGTCGTAGACCGCGGCGCCCGCCGCGCCGTCCGCGTCGGCACTTGGGGCAGCGACCACGTCGACCGGAAGCAGCAGCTGCTTCCCGTTGCCCTCGACGTCGTCGGTCACCAGGCGCGCTTCGGTCTCCTTGTCCGGTTCGGCGAGGGACCGGCCCACGGAGAGGCCGCGCGCGAGGAGGAACGTGTTCGCCATGCCGCCGCCGATCGCGAGGGCATCCACGCGCGGCACGAGCGAGCGCAGGACGTCCATCTTGGTGCTCACCTTTGCGCCGCCGATGATCGCGAGGAACGGTCTCGCGGGATCCTCAAGAATCCCGCCGAGGGCCTCGAGCTCCTTCTGAAGGAGCAGCCCCGCGTACGCCGGAAGCAGGTGCGCGACGCCCTCTGTCGAGGCATGCGCACGATGAGCGGTGCCGAAGGCGTCATTGACGTACACGTCGAACCCATCGGCAAGCTCGCGGGCGAACGCCGGCTCGTTCTTTTCCTCCTCGGTGTGGAAGCGGACATTCTCGAGCAGGATGAGCTCGCCGGGCGCGAGCGCGCGTACCGCTTTCTTCACCTCCGGTCCGACCGAATCCGGCAGGAGCGGCACCGTGCGGCCGAGCAGCTCGCCGAGCCGCCTCGCCACCGGCGCCAGCGACAGGGCTCTGTCACGGCCCTTCGGCCGCCCCAGATGCGAGGCGAGCCCGATCGCGGCGCCAGCTCTGAGCAGCGCGCGGATCGTCGGCAGCGCGGCGCGGATACGCGTGTCATCGGCCACTTTGTCGCCGTCGAGCGGCACGTTGAAGTCGACCCGCACGAGCACGCGCTTGCCGCGAGGATCGAGGTCCTCGATCGTGCGCTTGCGGAACGTCACGCCGCGTTTAGCGGCCGGCGGTGACAGGCTCGCGGAGCTTGGAC
>WNGI01000214.1_pt1 | contig 39469 bp, 30 predicted proteins | sample 5400621 | NCBI WGS metagenome assembly WNGI01 (sample SAMN13153374, study PRJNA577476) | soil metagenome | isolation source: 20 cm soil or saprolite under Garry oak tree replicate 1 | place: USA:California | collected 2016-06-15
GCGACGGGCTCAGTTGTGAATCCGACTCTAGAGACATCCGGCTCGCAAGGTGGTGAGGGCACGAAGAAGATACACCGACCTAGGACCTTTGCTAGTCTCCTACCCCGAAGTGTAACGCTTGGACAGCAGGGGAAAGCCCGTGATCCGCGTCACTGTACACCCGCCTTGCGTTGCGAGCAGAAATGTGCGCTTTTCTTACGTTCGCTCGCTTTTGGCGAACCCCGTTAGCATCGGCGCGTCAAGCACATATCGTGCACTATGACTCATTGAGCGCGACACGGTGACGCTTTCGTTCGTGAGAGGACTGTAATGCCCGCACGGGGATCGGCGGCCCGGCCCGTCGACCTGTTGATTGCCAGCACGGACGAGTGGACGAGCCGATCGCTTGCGACCATTCTCGCCCCGCATGGCTACGTTGTGCACACGACGTACAATCGGGCGCAGGCGCTCGCCCACATCCGTAACAGCCCCCCCGATGCGCTCATCCTCGCCGAGCACCTCCCCGACGGCGACGGCCATGCGCTGGCGCGCCAGCTCCGCGAGGAGAACCTGATTTCGCCGGGGACACCGATGTTCCTGGCGCTGCCGCGCTCGCCGACGCGTCGCGATCGGCTTGCCGCGTTGCATGCGGGCCTGTGGGCATGCCTCGGGCAGCCGCTCGACGCCGAGGAGCTCAAGGCGATGCTGGACGTGCTCGTGCCGGCCAAGCTCGATGCGGACGAGGCCCGGGCGGCCGGTCTTGTGGATGAGGCGACGGGCGTCTACAACCTGCGGGGGTTCTTGCGGCGGGCGGACGAGGTGGCGGCGCACGCCGGGCGGCGACGCGCGGCGCTCGGCTGCGTGTACATCATGCCCGAGATCGAGCCGAGCCCGGGCGGACCGCAGGCAGAGCTTCCCGTTTGGCTGCTCCGCCGCGTCGCCACTGCGCTTCGCTCCACCGCTCGCCATTCCGATGCAATCGGGAGAGTCAGCTCCAACTCCTTCGCCGTCATCGCCTCGGATACGGATGCCCTCCAGGCCCGCCAACTCGCGCGCCGCCTTGCCGGCGCCATTCTCGCCGAGTCGGCCGCGCCGAGCGTGCCCCGCACGCCACGCCTGCGCGTACGGGCTGGATGCCACGGCCTGCCGCACGTGGAGCTGCCGGTGGACGTGAAGACGCTCCTGTTTCAGACCAGCGTCGCGCTCCAGCGGGCCAAAGCCGATTCGGAATCGGAATGGCTCCAGGGCTATTCCGCCTAGCGCTTCCTTAAATAGACGCGTTGTGACATTTTGCGCAGAGCTGTCACAATTCTGTACCGCTTCTGAATTCCGCCTTCCTCACGCATATCGCCACTATCGACTAAGTATCCGTCAACCAACGTCTTGGCCGCGGAATCGGTCATTTAGGGACGGCATACGGCTTGCCAAACCTGCATTCGACCAGACCAGCGAGCCACACTTGCAGCACCGGGATTCAACTTGTGAAGTCGCCATCATCGGCGCGGGCCCCTATGGGCTTGCCGCCGCCGCGCACCTGCGCGCGCAGCACGTCGAGACCCGAGTCTTCGGCGAGCCGATGGCATTCTGGAAGCGGCACATGCCGGCCGGGATGTTTTTGCGCTCCGGCCCGAGCGCCTCGAACCTCGGTGATCCGAACAACCAGCTGAGCCTCGATCGGTATCGAGGCATCCACAAGCTTCCCGCTGCGAAGCCGGTGCCGATCGATGTGTTCGTCCGGTACGGCGAATGGTTCCAGGAACAGGCCGTGCCGGATGTCGATCGGCGCACGATCAGCGATCTGGCGCCCAACGGACGCGGCTTTCACCTCCGGACCGCGGATGGCGAGGAATTCCACGCGCGGCGCGCCGTCGTCGCCACGGGGATAAGCCCGTTTGCCCATCGCCCGCCGCAGTTCGTCGATTTGCCCGCGTCGCTCGTTTCACACTCGTTCGATCACGCCGATCTCAGCAGGTTCGCTGGGCAGCGGGTCGCGGTGCTGGGCGCCGGGCAGAGCGCGCTCGAATCGGCGGCGCTGTTGCACGAGGCGGGCGCGACCGTCGAAGTCATCGCGCGCGCAAGAGGCACGTACATGCTTCCCGGCGGGGCGAGCAGCGGCGTCCTCAAAGCCGTGCGGAGCGCGCTCAGTCCGTTCGTCCGTCCGCCGTTCGATATCATGGGTCCGCGGATCGTGAGCTGGCTGATCGCGGCGCCGCGGATGTTTCGCCGGGCGCCGCGCTCCGTGCAGCAGTTCCTCACGGCCCGCGCGGTGCGGCCCGCCGGCGCGAGCTGGCTCGTGTCGCGCCTGCGCCCGGTCACCATGACCTCCGGCTGCACCATCACCGAGGCGACGCCGGCCGGCGCGCAGCTGCGCCTCCGCCTCAGCGATGGCAGCGAGCGCGTGGTCGATCATCTCCTCCTCGGTACAGGCTATCGCGTAGACGTCGCGCGGTACCCGTTCCTCGCTCCCGCGCTGCGCCAGGCCGTGCGGACTCGCGAGGGATATCCGCAGCTCAATGTCGGATTCGAGTCGTCCGTACCGGGTCTGCATTTCCTGGGTACGCCGGCCGCCGACACGTTCGGTCCCCTGTGTCGCTTCGTCGTCGGGTCGAAGTACGCTGCCCGCGAGCTGACACGCGTCATCGTCTCTCGCAACGGAAACAGCCATAGCCACTCAGCCGCCATACTCGATGAATCGCATGCAGCGTAAGCCGACGGCAGTCGTCCTCAGCTCCGATGCCGTCGGGCTGGGCGCGGTCCGGAGCCTGCACCTCGGGAATGTGCCCACAACCGTCGTCATGTTGGATCCGTGGGAGCCCGTTCGCGCGTCCCGCTACGGCCACAAGATCCTCGTGCCCCAATCGGCAGACAGAGATGGGGCGATTCTCGAGGTGTTGTCTCGAATCGAGGATGACCCACCGCCGATCCTCATTCCGACATCGGATCACCTCGCCTACTTCGTCTCGAGGCACCGGCGAACGCTGGAGACGCGCTTCCGCTGCTGTATTCCGTCGGATGCCGCCATCAATACGGTGCTCGACAAGGCCAAGGACACCGCGCAGCTGACGGGAAGCCAGATTCCCTTCCCGCGCACTGTGCAGACGCTGCCATCCTCCCCCGACGCACTCGTGCGGGAGCTGGGCCTGCCGCTGATCGTGAAGCCGCGCACCTTCATCGACAAGGAGAATCTGGGCTGGAGGAACGTCATCATCACCAGCCCTGGCGATGCAGAAGTCTTCTATCGCGAGAACGCTACGAGGTTCGGCAACGTCATCGCGCAGGAGCTGATTCCGGGGCCTGACACCGACCTGTGGGAAAGCATTTGTCTATTCGACCAGAGCAGTGAAGTCGTTCGCGCGTTCACGTTCCGCAAGCTTTCGACGATGCCGGCCCATTACGGGGCCACGGCGCGCGGTAGAAGCGAGCGCAACGAAACGCTGGTGAACATCGCCGAGGCGATCGGCAAGCGGCTGAACTATGTGGGCATCGCCGACCTCGACTTCAAGTACGACCGGCGCGACGGGCAGTACAAGTATCTCGAGCTCAACCCCCGCCTCGGACTCTGCCACCATTTCGGCACCCGCTGCGGCGTGAACCTGACCCTCGACGCCTACCGGCAGAGCTGCGGCGAGCGTTTGACCAAGAACGACTCACAGGAGGAAGGGCGGACCTTCCTCGCAGTGCTCGAGGAGATAGGCGCCAGGCTGCACAGCGGTGATTCCCTGCTCAGGATCCTCCGGACGGTGCTGGTGGCACTCCTGGTAGCGCCCGTCGGACCGTACTTCGCCGACGACGACATTTGGCCTGGCCCGTTCGCGGTCGCGCGCGTCGGCTATCGGCTGGTCACGAAAGCGTCGCAGGGGCAGCTCGCCAGCGTGTTTACCAAGCAATACCAGTAGGTCGCCCTGGTCGGGGCCGCGCATAGCTGTCACTGTTGTGTGTCGCCTGTAATCCCCGCGGCCACCGGACACCCGCTCCTTACGTCTAAGTGTCTGGGGCAAAATGTGTTGCGTGACTGGTCCCGCATGTTGCAGACGGCATAAGCTTTGCCCCTTGTGACTTCAGTGGACACTCAAGAATCTTCAATTGCTGCCTTATTCTCTTAGTCACATCGCGATCTTGGGGGCGGGTCCGGGACTCGCCACCGCTGCCCGCCTCTACGCCAACCGCGTGGCCAAGCGAGACGCGGTCGCATGCGTACTGGGTGACACCGATCTGCTGCGCTCGCTCCGATTGGCCGGCATCCCGTGCGTCGTCGCGGCGGAACCGGGCTTACCCGGACGCCACTCCCGGCTCGCGCGGGTCGCCCTCGAGTGGGCCGATCCCTTAGTGTCTCCCGACAAGCTCTTCAGCATTCTGGAGCGCTTCGCGTCCGCCGCACCGCAGCCGCCCGTCCTGTTCTACGATGAGGATCGTTACCTCCTGTTTCTGTCGCGCGACCGCGCGCGATTGAGCCGCCATTTCCGGTTTGTCCTTCCGACCAGCGAGATGGTGGAGGATCTCGTCGACAAGTCGCGGTTCCAGCATCTGTCAAATCGCCTCGGCCTGCCGACCCCGCCGGGCCGGCTGCTCGACCCTGCGACCGATCCACCGCCGTTCGATCTCGACTTTCCGCTCGCGCTCAAGCCGCGACAGCGTGACGAGCTCTGGCACACGGTCGGCGGGGCCGCCAAAGCGCTGCGCGTCGATTCGGCGACGGGGTTGCGCGAGCTGTGGCCGCGGCTCGCCGCGGCGAACATGCCCGTGCTGGTGCAGCGGCTCATCCCGGGACCCGAGACACGGGTCGAGAGCTATCACGTCTACGTCGACCAGCGCGGCGAGACCGTCGGGGAGTTCACGGGGCGCAAGCTGCGCACCTGGCCTCCCGCCTACGGCTTCAGCACCGCGCTCGTCACGAGCGACGCGCCCGACGTCCTGGCCCTGGGCCGAGACATCATCGCGCGCCTCGCGTTCACAGGTGTCGCCAAGCTCGACTTCAAGCGCGCGCCGGACGGCAAGTTGTATCTCCTCGAAGTCAATCCACGCTTCAACCTGTGGCATCACCTCGGCGCGCGCGCCGGCGTCAACATTCCGGCGCTGGTGTACGCCGATCTGGTGGGAGAACCGCGCCCGCCCACGGGACCGGTACGCGCCGGCGTGCGCTGGTCCAAGCCCTGGCTCGACCTGCGCGCCGCGCGAGCGGACGGCGTTCCCTTCGTGACGTGGCTCAAATGGACGCTGGGCGCTGAAGCGAAACGCACGCTGGCGTGGGACGACCCGTTCCCGCTCGTGAGCGCGTATCTCGAGCGGCTGTTTTCCCGCTCCCGGAACGGCCGCTGACGCCGAGCGTCGAGCGCCGTGGCTAGGTCATGAAGCTGGTCGAGCGACTCCTCGACGGCTGGCTCGGCCGTCAGCAGCTCGTGCGTGACGTATACGCATGGCGGCTGCGCGTGCACAATACGCTGATCGACAATCGGCCTACTCAGATCGAACCCGGCGGCTGGCTCGCCGGAGTGCCGTCACGACGTGTCTGGCGCGATCTGGAGACCGCCGGCGTGACGCACGCCGTTTCACTCGTAGGCGAACATGCTCCGCCGGGCTGGCTGGAGTCGGCCGCCGGCGTCCTCTGGCTGCCGGTCCGCGATCGCGCGGCGCCAACGCTGGTGCAGTTACGGGCCGGAGTGGAGTTCCTTGAAGCAGCGCGCACGGCGGGGCAGCGCGTGGTCGTGTTCTGTGGTACGGGATCTGGTCGCGCCCCCACGCTGTATGCCGCCTGGCTGCTCGCGCGGGAAGGGGGTACGCCGACTCAAGTCGTCGCCGCACTGCACGCTCGCCGGTCGCTGGTCCTGCCGACGCCACGACAAATGGGCGCCCTGGAAGCCTGGGCGAACGAGCTCGCCTCACGGCCTCTGTAGGGAAAACGACTAGCTAGTCGAACCGCGCGCCATCGCACAGCACCGCCGCGATGCGCTCCCCCGTGCTTCCGTCCCAGCGCTCCAACACGGGCGGCGTCGCCGGCCGCTCCGCCACCGCACTGAGTGCCGCTTCCTGGATCGCCGCGCGGCGGGGGGCAACAAGGCGGTTCGTGCCCACCGCACACGTGATGGGGCGCTCGGTCGTCGGCCGGACGGTGACACAGGGTACGCCGAGCCAGGTGGTCTCCTCTTGCAGGCCACCGGAATCGGTGATCACGAGTGCCGCATCCGAAACCAGAGCGAGCATCTCCAGATACGGCAGCGGATCCAGTAGCCGCACGCCGCGCGTCGTCGCCGTCCCGTTGAGGCGTCCGATTTGCGCGCGGGTGCGCGGATGGACGGGAAACAGCACCGGCCCGTCCGCCGCCAGGAGGGACAGCGTCTCGAGCAGCTCGCGCAGCGTGTCGGGGTCGTCCACGTTGTTGGGCCGGTGCAGCGTCACCATCGTGTACGCGCGTTCCGTCAGCCCGTGCCGCTGCGGCACCTCGAGCGCGCGCGCACCGGGCAGCGCCACCTTGAGCGCGTCGATCATCACGTTACCCACGAACTGCACGCGCTCGGCTGGGATGCCTTCCTGAGCGAGGTTGTCCAGGGCGTCCCGCGACGGTGCCAACAACAGGTCGGCCAGGTGATCGGTCACGATGCGGTTGAGCTCTTCCGGCATCGTGCGATCGCGGCTGCGCAGGCCTGCTTCGACGTGGGCCACCGTGATGCCCAGCTTGGCGGCGACCAGCGCGGCGGCGACCGTCGAGTTCACGTCGCCATAGACCAGCACCACATCGGGCTGCTCGGCAACACACACCGGCTCGAGTCCCTGCATGACCGCCGCGGTCTGATGCGCATGCGACCCGGAACCGACGCCCAGCGCGTGGTCGGGGCGCGGCAAGTGCAGGTCGCGGAAGAACGCGTCCGACATTTCGGGGTCGTAATGCTGCCCCGTGTGCACGATGACGTGGCGCGCCCCACGCGCCGCGAGGGCGCGCGCGACGGGCGCCAGTTTCATGAAGTTGGGTCGGGCGCCGACGACGGAGAGAACCGACGGAAGCCCGGTCACTTCCAGATCTGCGTCAGCGAGTACACGGTAATGGGGATGGTCAACAGCAGGGCGACGAAGCCAATCGTTTCTTTGGTGCTCCCCGTCCCGCCCGGGGGAATGACGTACTGATCGCCGGCCATGAGCCCGGCCTCGTCAATCGTTTTTCCTTCCGCGATCGCCTGCTGCAGTGCCTTCTTTTCCAGAATGGCATGCCCGCCGCGCTCGATGCGCGCGTCCTGAACCTTCGCATTCGGAGCCGGCCCACCGGCCGTCATCACGACGTCCGAGATCAGCGCCTGCGCGGGGACTCCGTAGTAGCCCGGTTTCACAACCGCACCCACGACCGAGAGGCGGATGTACGCGCTCGCCCGCACCACGGGATTGCGCAGGTTTTGTCCGAGCCGCCGTGTCAGATAGTCTTGCACCTCGGAGCGTAGCACGCCCGCCAACGACACGTCGCCGATGCTCGGCAGCGTCAGCGTCGATCCCAGGCCGACCGTGAAGGTGTCGGTCAGGGCGGGCTCACCCTCCACCGTGAGGACGATGCGATCGCCGACTTTGAAGTCTCCCTCGGTCAGGCGTTGGCGAATGCCGGCGGCCGCTCGCGCCGCCGCTGCTCTGAGGTCGGAGGACTTGGTCGTGGCCTGCGCATCCTGCTCCAATTGCTCGGCGCGCGCTTCGAGCTTCATGCGGTTCGCCCCCAGGACCGGAGCCGGCGCCTCGACGCCGCCCGTGGTCTGTGCCACGATGGAGCGGCACGGAATAGCGAGCAGGACCGCGGCGGTGGCGATCGCGATACGAACGTCAATCATGAGCTTCCTCATTCCTCGGTCGGTATTCCCGGTCACGGCTTCTTGCTCTCCGGCGCGGACTGGTCGGACATCAACATCGTGGTTTCGCTGCCCGTTGGGTCTTCTTCCCGAATGTTGTAGCCAGTCAGGGCGTAGCCGTAGTAGCTGTACGCCATGCCGGCGCTGACGTCATTCAGGACGGCACCCAGCACGCGCAGCGGCAGGCGGTGCAGCATTTCCACTTTTGCTTCCGCGAGAGCACGATCGGTCATCCCGGTGCGCAGCACGACGATCACGTTTCCGGTTGCCGTCCCGATCGCATACGGATCGACGCCCGCCGCGAGCGGCGCGCTGTCGACGAGGATGACGTCGAACGACGATCGAAACGTCGCCAGCAGGCCCGGCATAGCAGCCGAGCAGAGCAGCTCCGGCCCGCGATGCATGCGCGAGCCCGCCGCGATGAACCACAGGTTCGGATGCGGCGTGCTCTGCACGACCCCGTCGGTGGGCGACAGACCCGCGAGTGCGTCGGTCAACCCGGGACGTCGCACCCCCCGCAGCGGGCGGTGGAGCGCGCCCAAACGCACGTCGCCGTCGATCAGGAGCGTGCGGTACCCCACCGCGGAGAATGCGTACGCCAGGTTCGCACTGACGAACGATTTTCCTTCACCGCGCCCGGGACTCGTGACGGTCAGGACCAGCGGCGCGGCAGCACCGGCGGCATAATGGACATTGAGGCGAATGCCGCGAAACGCCTCGACGGCTCGCGAGCCATCCTCGGCGTCGGCCTCAGGGCGGCCGTTGCGCCGCCCGAACGGGCCCCATTTGCGCCGTTTGCCGTTATGGCGCACGTGCGACACGGCGCCGAGGATCGGCAATCCCATCGCCTGGCTCACCTGGTCGGCGTACCGCACTTTCTGATCGACGCGTTCCCGCACGACGGCACCCGCCACGCTGACGCCGAAGCTGCTGAAGAACGCCGCGATAATGAGCAGGGGCGCGGTATTGCTCGTGGGACGCGTGGGCCGAACGGCGCGCTCCAGGATGCGGACGTCCGGCAACATGCTGACCTCCGCGAGCCGGGCCTCCTGATAGCGGTGCTGCAGGTTGGTGAAGAGCTGCTCCGCGTTGGTCTGGTCGCGCGCGAGACGGATTTCGGTGAGCGCAACGGGCGGCGCCGTGCGCAGCTCACGGGCGATCGAGTCCCGCTGCTGACCGATTTCACGCTGGCGCGAGGCGAGACCGGCCATCAACGTCCGCGCGAGCCGGGGAATGATCCGCTGCGAGAGCGAGTCCACCTGGGCCGTCAAGCGAACCACCGGCGGATGGGTATCGGCATAACGGAACTGCAGCGCCCGGAGCTCGGCCTGGCGATCGGTCAACTCCTTCAGCGCCGCCGTCAGCTCGGAAGACCGTTGCACCGCGCCGATCATCGACAGCTGATCGACGGCGACGCCGGAATCAGGGGCATGCGTCAGCAGGCGCGCGATCGCGAGGCGGTCGCGCTCCAGCTCATCGAGGGCGACCTGGAGGTCGATGTAGCTGGCGTAGGTTGGGTCTGCCGTAATGCGCCGGCCGTCGGGCCCCTGCGCCGGCCCCTCGGTGGAGCGGACGGCGTTCGTGACGCGAAATGCCGTGAGCGCCGTCTCGGCTGAGCGCAGGTTGGCCTGCGCGTGATCGAGCTGGTCCTGCAAGATGGCCGTCAGCTCCGTGAGTCGCTGGCGTTTCAGGTCGGCGGCTGCCGTAATGAACCGCTCCGCGACGGTGTTGACGATGGCGGTGGTCTGGTCGGGATCGGGACCGCGGCGCGCCAGGGTCACGAGATTGCCTTCCTGAACGGCGCGGATGCGCAACTGTTCACCCAGCTTCTGCGCCGCGTCGCTGATGGTGCTCAGCGTAAACACGACGGTCCTGCCGGGCGTGAGCGCGCCGTTGGGGGGCACCCACGAGAACGCGAACCCCGTGCCGATCTCCTCGCCGACGGTGCCTTGCTGCAGCACGACGTTCCGGTCGACATCGACCAGGCGGAATGCCTTCCCGGTCTTGTCGACGTCGAGTCGATAGCGGCCGGGACGGCCCTCGCCCGTCACGTTCAAGGTCGCGAGCGCCTCGCGGTCGTCCTCGGACTTCGGCTTGATATAGAGCCGCCACTGGCGCACCACGTCGTCGAGGACGACATGCGAGCGCAGCAGGTCCAGCCAGCCGGTGGCGGTGCCGAACAGCTCCTCGGTCTGGATCGGGCCCCGCTCATGCTCGCGCAACGGCTCCGGCGTGATCTCGAGCCAGATGGTCGCATGGGCTTCGTACGTCGGCTTGAGGAATCGCGACGCGGCGACGCCGCCGAGCGTTCCCACGGCCGTGACGGCGACGATCAACCAGCGCGACGCCCGGATCGCCGCCAGCACGCGGCGCCAATCCTCGGCTGCCGGGGGAGGCTGGCTCAGCGGGGCCGGAGGCCCCGACGGCGCGTCGAGCGTGACGCCGGATGACGGGCGAGGGCTGACGATCATCGGCATGGCATACGGTCCGGTTCCAGGTGAGGCCGCTCAAGGTGCATCGCTCCGTGCTGTGCAAGTGCGGTACCGTCGCGCCCCCCGGTGCGGTGCGTCACAACGGCCAGCATTCTCGTCACATAGAACGCGAGCGCCATGCGGCGCGGCGAGGCGGACGGTCAGTTGTCACAGACTTGCAACAATCTGTGAGTTTTGCGCGGGTCATCGTTTGTGCCCGTGGATCTTGACTTATCGCGCACAAGAACGTCTCTTGTGTGCGACACGTTTGTCACAACGGCTGCGCTCAACGGCGCCGGTCATGCACACGACGGCGACGACAGTCGCGGGAGCCTCACGAACAATGCGCGCTGCATCCTATCCGAATGGCAACGGCAAGTCTTCTGGTGCGGGAGCGGCGATGACAGACAGAACCGCGCTGACCGATCTGATCTCCACTTCCCCCGCGGTTCGTCGCAGTATTCGCACGCTGGTCATCGACGACGAGCGCGTGCTGCGCGACAGCTGCGCCAGCATTCTCAATTCCGAAGGCTATCACGTCACCACGGTCGGAAAGGGCAACGAGGCGCTCGAGCTCCTGCGCAATCGCCTCTTCGACATCGTCCTCATCGATCTCTACATGTCGGACGTGCCGGGGATCGAGCTGCTCCGCGCGGCACTCACCGCGCATCCCGACACTATCGCGATCGTCATCACCGGCAAGCCGACCATCGAATCGAGTCTCGAGGTGCTGCGCGCGGGCGCGACGGACTATATCCCCAAGCCGTTCACCGGAACGCAGCTCCAGATCGCTGTCGGCCGCGCGGCGCATTCCGTCATCGTCGCCCGCGAGACCCGCGCGCAGGAGCCCGCCACCAGGCCCGGGGCCAATAGCGACAAGATGTTGCTGCTCGGCACGGCGCCCTCGTTCCGGGCCGCCGTCGAGCAGGCCCGCAAAGTCGCGCCGACCAACGCGTCGGTGTTCATCACGGGCGAAAGCGGCGCGGGCAAGGAGCTCATCGCGCAGTTCATTCACGCGCACAGTCACCGCGCCGCGCGCCCATTGATCGCCGTCAACTGCGCCGCGCTGCCCGAGCCGCTGCTCGAGTCGGAGATGTTCGGGCACGTGAAGGGCGCGTTTACGGGCGCGATCCGCGACAAAATTGGCCTGCTGGAGATGGCCAACGGCGGAACGCTGTTCCTCGACGAGCTGATCGAAATGACCACGCCGATTCAGGCGAAGCTGCTGCGCGTCATCCAGGATGGCGTCGTGCGGCGCGTGGGCAGTGAAACGACGGACGCCGTCATCAACGCGCGCGTCATCGCCGCGACGAACCGCGATCCGGACGAGGCCGTCCGCAGCGGTGCGCTGCGCAAGGATCTCTATTACCGGCTCCGCGTCGTCCCGATTCACGTGCCGCCGCTCCGCGAACGCGCGGACGACATTCCGCTGCTCGCCAATCATTTCCTCGAACAGTCGTGGCGGGAGCATCGCGGGGCGAACGATCCGCTTCCGACACTCAGCAAGGCCGCGATCTGGGCGCTGCGCGCCTACCCCTGGCCGGGCAACGTCCGCGAGCTGCAGAACGTGATCGAACATGCGGCCGTGCTGCTCGAGCCCGGCGCCAACGTCCGGCCCGAGGACATTCCGTTCATCGGCGATGCCGGCGCGGAGCCCGAACCCGACGCGGCCGCCGACAACGCGCTGGCCGACGGCGGCTACTACAGCGCCCGCGATCAGCTGCTCTCGAAGTTCGAGCGCCGCTTCCTGACCAAAGTCGTGATCCGGGCCGGCGGCAACCTGTCGAAGGCCGCCCGCCTGGCGCACATCGATCGCACGTCGTTCTACCGGTTGATGGAGCGTCACGGCCTGCAGCGCGATTCGCTCACGAATACACCCGAGGATTAGCCCCTCCCCCTGCCTCACCGACACAAATCTGTAACGCAGGCGCGTCAGCACGCCGCTCACTTGAATGGGGGCGGCGTGCTAAGTAATTGCGGACCTTCTGCTTCCACCACGCTGCGCCGCAGCATGTGACGTGCGTTGGCCTCGGTCGATACCCATCGATGGGGGCATACGTGGTTGGAGCACCAGCGGTACCGGTTGGGGCGACGCCGGCACGGCGGAGCGAGTTTTTGCCGTTCGCGCCGCCGCTGATCGGCGAGGAAGAGATCGCGGAGGTGGTCGACACACTCCGCTCGGGTTGGATCACGACCGGTCCCAAGACCCGCCAATTCGAGTCCGATTTCGCCGCCTACGTGCAGGCGCCGGGCGGCGGAGCGTTGGCGCTGAATTCGTGCACCGCCGCCCTCCACACCGCGCTGGTGACGGCCGGTATCGGACCAGGCGACGAAGTGATCACCACGCCCATGACGTTTGCCGCTTCGGTGAACGTCATCGAGCATGTCGGCGCGCGGCCCGTGCTGGCGGACATCGAGCCCGACACGCTCAACATCGATCCCACAGCGGTCGAAGCCGCTGTCACGGCGCGCACCCGCGCCATCCTGGCCGTTCACTACGCCGGACATCCCGCCGAGCTCGACGCGTTGTGGGCGATCGCCGACACGCGCAAGTGCATTCTGATCGAAGACGCCGCCCATGCCCTGCCCGCGCGCTATCGCGGGCGTCCCATCGGCGGCGGCGACCGCGGCAATCCCGTCGCGTTCAGCTTCTACGCCACCAAGAACCTGACGACCGGCGAGGGCGGGATGCTCACCGCGTCGCCCGAGTTTCTCGCGCAGGCGCGGATCGTGAGCCTGCACGGCATGAGCCGGGACGCGTGGAAGCGCTACGACAAGGGCGGCAGCTGGTACTACGAGGTCATGCTGCCGGGCTTCAAGTACAACATGACCGATATCCAGGCGGCCCTCGGTGTATGGCAGCTCCGCAAGCTCGCGCGCTTCCAGCAGCGGCGCGCCGAGATCGTCGCGCAGTACAACCGAGCGTTCGGCAACGAGCCGGCGCTCGAGCTGCCGGTCGTGCGCCCCGAGGTCGACCACGCCTGGCATCTGTACGTGCTGCGGCTCCGCCCCGAGGCGCTGTCGATCGGCCGCGACCAGTTCATTCAGGAGCTCGCGGCGCGCAACATCGGCAGCTCGGTGCACTTCATCCCGATTCACATCCACCCGTATTACCGCGACCGGTACGGCTTCACGCCGCAGAGCTTCCCGGTGGCCTACGGCAATTACGAGCGCATGCTGAGCCTGCCGCTCATGCCGCGGCTCACCGATCGGGATGTGGGCGACGTGATCGAAGCCGTCCAGGACATCGTGCGGAGTTTCCGGGCGTGAGCGCAAAACGGACGCTCGACGTTCTGCTTGCGGGCACGGCGCTCCTCGTGGTGTCGCCCGTGCTCGCCATCGTCGCCATCGGTATTCGGCTGGGTGGCGGCCCTGGTCCGATCCTCTTCCGGGCGCAACGCGTCGGCATTCATCGCCGGCCGTTCACCATGTTCAAGTTTCGCACGATGCGCATCGGCAACGCGCCCACGGCGAGCGTCATCACGGCGCAGGGCGACCCGCGCATCTTTCCGCTCGGGCGGCTGATGCGCAGCGCCAAGCTCGACGAGCTGCCACAGCTGTTCAACATCTTGCGCGGCGAGATGTCGATCGTCGGGCCGCGGCCCGAGGATCCCGGCATGGTGACGCGCTTCTACGGGCCCTTCCACTATAAGAGTCTCGCCGTGCTGCCCGGGCTGACGAGCCCCGGCAGCATCTACGCGTACACCCACGGGGAAGCGCAGCTCGACCTGCAAGACCCCGAGCGCTCGTACGGTGAGCGGCTGCTGCCGATCAAGATGGCGCTCGACATCGTGTACGTTCGCCACGTGTCGATCGCCTACGACGTCGCGCTGATCGCGCGCACCGTCTGGATGCTCGGCGGTGCGTTGCTCGGGCGGCGTTCGTTTCCCCTTCCTCCTGAGCTGCCGGAAGCCGAGCGCATCCTGCAGGAAGAGGGTGGCGCAGGCAGCGGCGTCACGCGGATGACAGCCTGATGGCGACCGTCAGCGATCACGCTCCCGCCCCCGCCCTGCGCACGCCGACCCTGCTCGATCGGTTGGGGGAAGCGCTGGACCTCGAGGGCATCCTCTGCTGCCAGTGGAAGGGCCATTACAAGCGCGCCTACTGGGAGAGCGGCGACGGCGACGTCGATCTGCTCGTGGAGCCGGGGATGGCGGAGCGTCTCGCCGGGGTGCTCGACCGCCTGGGCTTCAAGCAGGGCTTGCCGCCGGCGGAAACAGTGATCCCAGGCACGGTGAATTGGTTCGGCTACGATCCGACCCAGCGCGCCTTGATCCACGTCCACGTCCACGTTCGTCTCACGCTGGGCGGCTATTGGACGACGATGTACCGCCTGCCGATCGAGAAAGCGTTGCTCGACTCGATGGCGCCGCGCCTGCCCTTCGCCGTCCCGGAGCCGGAACTCGAGTTTCTGATCTTCGTGATCCGCTCCGTCCAGCGCTATCGGACATCCGATCTTTTCACCCCGGATCAGCCGCGCTGGCTGCGCGCCGCGCAAGCCGAGTTCGCGTATCTGCTGTCGCAGGTCGATCGGCGCAAACTGGTGAGCCGGCTCGAGGAGCTGCTGCCGTCCATCGATACCGCCTTTTTCGACGAGTGTGCCCGGTCGATGCGTCCCGGGGTGTCACGCTGGTGGCGGCTGTGGTTGCGGTGGCGTCTCCATGCCCGGCTGCGCCCGCATGCGCACTCGCCCCCCCCGTTCATGCTGCTGCGCCGGGTCGCGCGGCGGTTGCGACTGCAGCCCAGGGCGCGCCGCCTGCAGGTCGCGCGCGGGGGCAAACTGATCGCGCTGCTCGGTGGCGATGGGGCCGGCAAGACGACCTGCAACGCGGAATTGAATCGTTGGCTCGGGGCGCAGTTCGATGTGCGCCGCGCGCACCTGGGACGACCGCCGCGCTCGCTCACCACGTTGTTCGTGGGGGGACTGCTCAAGCTCGACCGCCTGGTGCGCGGCACCGGCGCCCCCGGGGGAACGCCGCGACTGCTGGAGTTGCTGCGCCTCGTGTGCACCGCCCGCGACCGCTATCACCTGTTTAGCGAGATGCGGAGCTTCTCGGAGTCGGGCGGCATCGCGATCTGCGAGCGTTATCCCGTGCCGCAGAACCGGCTGCTCGTGGGACCCGAGATCGCGCGGTTGCTCGGCCATGGCCGCGACACACCGCTCGCGCGCCGCCTGATGCGCTGGGAGCAATGGTATTACCGCCACATCACCCCGCCGGATCTCGTCATTGTCTTGCGCGTCGATCCCGAGCTCGCGGTGCGGCGCAAGACGGATGAGCCGGCGGACTACGTGCGCGCCCGGTCCCGGATCATCTGGGAAACGGACTGGAGCGAAACCGGTGCGCGTCTCGTCGATGCTGGACGGCCGCTGGGCGAGGTCCTTGCGGATCTGCGGTCCGTCATCTGGGCGGAGATCTAACCATTTCTCCACGGCCGGCTGTCGTCGAGCTTGTTGGCCCCGCCGGCGTCGGCAAGACGCGGCTGTGCCTCGATCTCGAGGCGCACGGCCATTGCGTTCGCCGCACCATCTGGTACGTGCCTCCCGCGTTGCTCGCCCGCAGCGTGCTCCGGCAGGTACCCACCGCGTTCGCGCTGTATCGAGCCACGGGAGCGCTGCTGTGGGACGAAGTCAAGCACCTCGCCCGGCTCGACGCGCTGCACGATGCCCTGCGCATCACGCATTGGAACGGCACTCCGCTCGTGCTGCTCGACGAAGGGCCGGTGTACACGCTCAGCTGGCTGCAGGTCATTGGGCATGCGTGGTTCCGCCGCACCCCGCCCGTGACCGTGTGGCGGCGCGCGCTGGAGCGCTGGGCGCGGAGCCTGGATGCCGTCGTGGTCCTCGACGCGCCCGACCCCGTCCTCTCGGATCGCATTCGCTCACGCGCCAAGCCGCACCTGCTGAAAGACGGCACAGAGTGGGAGTTGTCCGCCTTTGCGACGGCGTATCGACTCGCCTTCGAGCGCGTCCTCGTCAACCTGAAAGCAATGGGTGGTGGACCGCGGGTCTTCCGCCTCGACTGTGCCGACGGGACGGATCAGCTGCAGGACCGCCTGCTCACCGCGCTCCGGGCGCGCGGCGGTGTGCATGCGAGTTGACGCGACGGCGTCCGGTTCCGTCCCCGCACCGGCCCTCCCCTCCCCGGCAGCGAGCGCACCCGCAAAACCGATAGTCGCGCCTCACGCTCCTGCCCTGACGAAGCGGGCGTCGCTCAACGCCATCCAGGCGCTGCTCGACTACGGCGGGAAGCTGCTAGTCGGATTCGTCGTGACGCCCATCCTCGTATCCGGACTCGGCACCTCGCTGTACGGCGTGTGGGAAATGCTCAGCCGGCTTATCGGCTACATGTCGGCCGCCGATGCCCGTCCGACCGAAGCGCTGCGGCTCCTGGTCGCCACGCGTCAGGGCCTCGATGATCCCGCGGGACATCGGCGCGCGGTCGGCAGCGCGCTCGTCGTCTGGCTCATCTTTCTCCCGCTCGTCGTCGTGATCGGTACGGTCTTGGTTTGGGTCGCGCCGCTCATTACCAAAGTTGCCGTCGACCTCCACCTCGCCGTCTATCTCACGGCGGCGCTGCTCGTCGTCGCCTTCCTCGTGAGCGCGTTGGCGTCGGTGCCCGAGTCCGTGCTGCGCGGCATGAACCTCGGCTACAAGCGCATGGGCCTGCAGGCCGCGCTCAGCGGAGTGGGGGGCGTGCTGATGGTGGTCGCGGTGCGGCGCGGGTTCGGCCTTGCCGGACTCGGCGCCTCGCAGGTCGTCCTGGGCGCTGTCACCGGCGCCTGCTTCTGGCTCCTCGCCCGCCGCTACGTGAGCTGGTTCGGGGTCGCGCGGCCGCAGCGACAGGAGGTCCGCGCATTGCTTGGCATCAGCGGCTGGATCGCGGGTGGCGAGCTGGTCGCCAAGGTGTCGCTCGCAAGCGACGTCGTGATCCTCGGTGCAGTCGTGTCGTCCTCGGTGGTGACGAGCTACGTTCTCACCGGCTACGCCGCCCGGCTCGCGCTCGGCCTCCACTTTATCATCGTTGGCTCCGCGATGCCCGGACTCGGCGGGCTCCTCGGTGAGCGCCAGTTCGGCCGCGCCGCGGGGCTGCGGCGCGAGCTGCTCGCCATCACCTGGGTGTTCACGACTGCGTTTGGCGCCACGATCCTCCTGTGGAACCGGTCCTTCCTGACCCTCTGGGTCGGTCAGCAATTGTACGCCGGGGGCTGGGTGAACCTGCTGATCGTGGTCCTGACCCTCCAGACCGCTCTGTTGCGCAGTGACGCATTCCTGCTGGATGCAGCCCTCCAGCCCCGTGCGCGCGTCATCATCAGTGCCATCGCAGGCGTGCTTGCCGTTGGCGGCGGCGTCGCGCTCGCGCCGTACTTCGGCATGATCGGCGTCTGTCTGGCGCTGCTCGCCGGTCGAGCGGTTCAGAGCCTCGGATACCCCATCCTGGCGAGAGCTTCACTCAGTGGCAGCCGCCGCGTGCCGTGGCAGCCACTCGTGCGTCCGACGCTCGCGAGCATTCTGCTGCTTGGCGCCGCCGCGCTGGCGGGGGAGCGGGTGCTTGCGTCCAGCTGGCTTACTTGCGTGGCTGCCGTTGGCGTGAGCGTGGGTCTGTTACTGCCGATCACCCTCGTGGTCGGTTTGGGGAGCAGCGACCGGGCGCGAGTGGTCGCACGGGCGCGGGAGATCTGGCGCGGCGTGGCCAGCCGAGGAGCGGCGCTCCGTGGCTAATGCTCGCTCGCTCGCGATCGTGCGACTGACTTTTTATGCCACCCTCTTCTCGATCCCATTCGAGATGCCGCGCCGCCAGTCGCTCCCGCTCGAGATCCCGACGCTGGTGACGGCGTTGTTTCTCGGGGCGACATTGCTCCAGCCGCGGCGCAGTTATGGCCGCATCCCGTTCGCGGTTTGGCCTTTCTTTGGATATCTGTGCGTCTTTATCTTCGCGACGAGTTTCAATTTCCTCAACGACTCGGCCGAGGTCATGCATGACTTCCTGCTGATTGTCCAGTGCGTCTTCTTTTTCTGGGCCATGACGAACTTGCTCGAGGACGAGTCGGTGACAACGACCGGGCTGATTGTCTTTGGCGCCGCCTGCCTGCTCCGAGCCGTGTTGCCGATGGTGGGGATCGGCCGCACCACGACGCTCGTGTGGACGGGAGGTGAGCGACTGACGGCGTTCGGTCAGAACGAGAACGACGCGGCGATGATTCTTGCCGGAGGACTCATCGCCCTCCTGGGGCTCGGCTATAGTCGCGCGCGTCCCCTGTTCACGCCGCGCGTCCTGCTGCTGCCGGGAGTCCTGCTCATCGCGTACGCGACCGTCGAAACTGGATCGCGCGGTGGTCTGCTCGCACTCATCGCCGGCCTCGTGACCCTCTTTCTGGCACGACGCGAGAATGTCTGGGGTCGCCTGCGGAGCGGCGCGATAGCGGTTGCCATCCTCGGCGTCATCGGGGCGTTTGCCTATGCGACGCCGGTGATGCACAACCGCCTGCGCGAGACGGCGGAGTCAGGCGCGATGGCGGGCCGCGAAGACCTCTATCCGATCGTCGGGCAAATGATCCTCGAAAAACCGATCATTGGCTGGGGCCCGATGAACAATCAGTACGAGCTCTCGATTCGCGAAGGCAGCCGGTTTTTCAATCGGGCCAAGCGCGACACGCACAACGTCGTGTTCGAAGTGCTCACCGCGACCGGGCTGCTGGGGACGCTCGGCTTCGGCCTCGGGATCGCGCTGTGCGTGATCGCCGCGTGGCGCGGGCGGAGCGGCCCAGAAGGCGTGCTGCCGCTCGCGCTCGTCGTCAGCGTGCTCACGGCGAACATGAGCGGCAACTGGATCGCGTCGAAGTTCCTTTGGTTCGCGTTTGCGTACGCGATCGTGAGCGCGCGGCGGCCGCAGAAGAGTACCGCCGTGCAGAGTCCAGGATGACCTCCCTCACGGCACCGCTGGATGAACGCGTGAGGGTCGAGCACGCACGGATCCGGCAAGCCTACGACCGCAGACGCACGCAGCACCTCGACCGCGAGTCATCCTGGACCAACCCGTATTACGTCCACTCGCGTCAGGAGCGAGAACGAGAGGTCCTCGCATGCCTGCGTGGTCTCGGGGTTTCCTTGTCCCAGGCGCGAGTTCTGGAGGTCGGATGTGGAACGGGGGCCTGGCTGAGAGACTTCGTGCGCTGGGGCTTCTCGCCCGAGAACCTGTGGGGCATCGATCTGCTGCCAGAAGTCGTGGTGGAATCCCGGCGCCGCTGTCCGGCCGGTGTGCATGTGCAATGCCAGAGCGTGACCGACCTTGCGTTTCGCGATGCCACCTTCGACATCGTGCTCCAGTCGATGCTGTTCACCTCACTGCTCGACCAGCAGGTCCGGCACCTGGCCGCCCGCGAACTCCAGCGCGTGCTCCGCGAGAACGGCCTGATCTTGTGGTACGACTTCTACCTGTCAAACCCGTGGAATCCCGACGTGCGTCGCGTCGGGCGCGCGGAGCTCGCCGCCCTGTTTCCCGACTGTCAGATCGAGCTGCGGAGGAATACCCTGGCCCCCCCGCTGGCCCGCCGGATCCCCGCGCGATCCCACTTGCTCTACAACCTGCTCGTCCAGCTCCCCTTTCTCTGCACGCATTACCTCGCGGTCGTCCGGCCGAAGCGGCCGCGGGAGCATAGATGAAGCACTTTGAGCACGGTCGCACGGCGCGCGCTCGCGCTTATGTAACGCCGTTGCCACAAACGACGCGTGACGCGCGACACCACAACTTGCTAAACCCCGCCCAGACCACGCGTTGCGGAGCCGCACCTTGCCGTACGGGTTCTGCAATAGACGTGGCCTCGTGACTTCAGTCAAAGCCATGCAGACGACTCCCGCATCCAGCGCCAGCATGGTGGGGTTTGTCTCTCCGCGCACGGGCGCACCGCTGCGACCGGACGGGGAAGTCCTCGTCTCGCCGATGGGCGAGCGCGTGCCGATTGTCCGCTCCATCCCCCGTTTCGTTCCGTCGGAGAGCTACACCGCTGCCTTCGGTCTGCAGTGGAACTTGCACTCGCAGACGCAGCTCGACAGCCGCACCGGCGCCACGCTGTCCCGCGACCGGCTGGAACGGTGCCTTGGCAGGCCGCTCAAAGATCTCGCGGGCCTGCGCGTGCTGGAGGCCGGCTGTGGGGCGGGTCGTTTCACCGAGCTGCTGGTGAACGCCGGCGCGCTGGTGCACGCCGTCGACATGAGCTCGGCGGTGGACGCCAATCGCCGCAACATCGGCGACGCGCCGAACTACGTGTTGGCGCAGGCCGACCTTCGTGACCTGCCCTTTCCGGCGAAGTCCTTCGACATCGTCCTCTGCCTGGGCGTGCTGCAGCACACACCCTCGCCGGAAGCAAGCATTGCCGCGCTGTGGCGCATGGTGGCACCGGGTGGCCAGCTGGTCATCGACCACTACGGATGGACGTTGTCCAGGCTGACCAAGCTCGCGCCACTGTACCGCATGATCCTCAAGCGATTGCCGCCGGCCTCCACGAAGCGCGTGACCGATCGGCTGGTCGATGTCTTCTTTCCAATGCACTGGGCGGTCCGCCGCGCACCCGTGCTGCAAGCACTGCTCAGCCGCGTGTCGCCGTGCCTGGCGTACTGCCACGTTCATCCCGAATTGACTCGCGCGCAGCATGAGGACTGGTGCCGCCTCGATACGTACGACGAGCTGACCGATTTCTATAAGCGGCTTCGTCGTGTCGACCAGATTCGACGTACCCTCACAACGCTCGGCGCCATTGACGTCGAGGCCGTCCGTAGTGGGGGTAACGTCGAAGCGAGGTGCCGCAAGGAGTACAATACGCCATGTGCGGCATAGCCGGCCGGTTTGACCTCAGCGCGCTCGCGCCTGCGTCCGGGTGGCGGGAACGGGCGGCGGCGCTCCTGTCACATCGTGGGCCCGACGGCGAGGGTCATTTCAGCGACTCGCACTGCGAGCTCGTGCATCGCCGTCTCGCACTCATCGATCTGTCGCCGACCGGCAGCCAGCCGCTCGCCAACGAGGACGGGCGCGTCCTGATTGTCTATAACGGCGAGATCTACAATCATCGCGAGCTTCGAGTCGTACTGGAGTCTCAGGGGCACGTTTTCCGCGGCACGTCCGACACCGAAGTGATCGTGCATCTCTACGAAGAGGTCGGCGCGCGCGTCGCGGAGCACCTGCGCGGGATCTTCGCCTTTGCCATCTATGACCGGCGGCGTCGCTCGTTGCTGCTCGCGCGCGACCGCTTCGGCGTGAAGCCGTTGTTCTACACCACCATCGGCACCGAGTGGGTATTCGCGAGCGAGATGAAAGCGATCGCGGCACACCCACGCTTCCGGCCGACGCTCGACCGGCAAGCGTGCTACGATTACCTCGGCCTGGGATACGTGCCGGAGCCGGCGACGGGCTTTGCGAATGTGCACGCCCTGCGCCCCGGCACGACGTTGTGCATCGACGTGGACGGTGGGCAGGCGCGCGAGGCCGCGTTCCACCGCACCGCCGCGCGACCGCACGGCGAGCGCTCGAACGGGGGCGGGGGCGGGGGCGGGGGCGGGGGCGGCATTGAAGGCGCGACGGACGAGATGGCGACGGGCTTGATGCGCGCAGTCGAGGCGCAGGCCGTCGCGGACGTGCCGGTCGCGGCGCTCCTCTCCGGCGGAATCGATTCGTCGCTCGTCGTGGCGGCGCATTCCCGGACCACCCGCCTGCCGATTTCGACGTTCAACGTGCGATTCCCCGACGCCGCCGACGATGAGACGGAGACGGCGCTCGCGGTCGCGCAGCATTACGGCACGAAGCACCAGGTCGTGGATCTTCCCGAGCAGGCGTTGACCCCGGACGCGATGCTCGACCTGATGCGCCATTTCGATCAGCCGTTCGCCGATACCAGCTTCATTCCGACCTACGCGGTATGCCGGGCGATCCGCGACCAGGGCATCATCTGTACGCTCTCCGGCGACGGCGGCGATGAAGCGTTCGGCGGCTACCCGAGCTTCTGGCGCCTGAACCGGCTCGTCCAGCTGATGCGGCTGCCGGAGTGGTTGCAGTACGCCGCCCGCGACGCGGGCGCTCGACTCGCCGGCTGGACGCAGAATCTCGGGCGGCAAGTCTCGAAGGCGGTGGCGCTTGCACAGGCGGGACGGGATGCGCCCGCCGTGCTGTTCGCCGGCCTCGCGAACTACATCAATGAGGATCAGAAAGCGGCGCTGGTGCCGGCCGAGGCGCGGTTCGGACTCGAGCCCGTGTACCGTCTCTACGAAACCGAGCCGGAACCGGAGCCCGGCGACCTCGAGGCGCTGTCCCAACGACTCACCGAGTCCTTGTTCGCCGTGAGCCTGCCCTCCGACATGCTGCGCAAGGTCGACATGATGAGCATGCGCGCGAGCATCGAAGTCCGCGTGCCGCTGCTCGACGAATCCGTAGTTGATCTCGGGCTGTCCCTGCCCCACTCGCTCAAGACGGACGGCCAGACCGGCAAGCGGGTGCTGCGGTCGCTGGCGCGCCGCTGGCTGCCGCGGCGCGTCGCCAGCCATCCGAAACATGGGTTCCAGATCCCGCTCGACCGCATGGTGCCGCCGGGATTCCACGCCGCGCTCGAGGACCTGCTGCTCGGTCCGAGCGCACGCACGCGCGGCGTCTTTGATCAGTCCCTCTTGGGAGGCTGGTTGCGGGCCTTCCGCGAGCGCTCCCCCGGCGGCGGGCTGAGTCGCGGCGGGCTCTATCAACGCGTCTTCACTGCGCTCGGCCTCGAGATGTGGCTGCGGGAGTTCCAGCTCGCATGGTAAACGCCACCGGCGCCGACCGTCCGTTCATCACGATCGTGCTCCCCTGTCGCAACGAGGAGCCCTACATCGCCGCCTGTCTCGACTCCATTCTCGCAACGACCTACCCCCTCGATCGCATGGAAGTGCTCGTGGTGGAAGGGATGAGCGAGGACGGGACCCGGGACGTGCTCGCGAGCTACGTCGCTCGGCACAGCGTGATCCGCGTGATCGACAACCGCCGGCAAATCACGCCGGCGGCGCTCAACGTCGGCATCCGAGCCGCCACCGGCGAAATCATCGTGCGCATGGACGCGCATGTCGTCTATCCGCCCGAGTACATCCCCCGCTTGATCGACGCCCTGCAGTCGAGCGATGCCGACAACGTCGGCGGCATCATCGTCACGCTCCCGGGCGACAACACTCCCATGGCGCGCGCCATCGCGGTCGGATTGTCGCACCCGTTCGCGGTCGGGAACGCCTACTTCCGAATCGGCCTCAGCGCGCCCCGCTGGGTCGACAGCGTGCCCTTCGGGTGTTTTCGCCGCGAAGTGTTCGATCGCGTCGGGTTGTTCGATGAAGAGCTGGTGCGCAATGAGGACGAGGAGTTCAATCTTCGCCTGGTCAAATACGGCGGCCGCATCCTGCTGCTGCCGGAGGTGGTCTCGTATTACTTCGCCCGCCGCCGGCTGCGGGACCTCGGGCGCATGTACTACCAGTACGGCTACTTCAAGCCACTCGTCGTCAGAAAAGCCGATGGCGTCATGACCCTGCGGCAGGTCGTACCCGCCTTGTTCGTCGCGATCCTCGCCGGTTCGATCGCGCTGGCACCGGTGCTCCCGGTACTGGGCATCGCCGTGGGTGTCGCGGCTGCGTATCTCGCGACGATGACGGTCTGTGTCCTGAGTGCCGTCCGTAAGCACGGCTGGCGCTGTGCCCTCGCGCTGGCCGCAGTGTTTCCGGTTGTCCATTTCAGCTACGGGATCGGTTCGCTGCGCGGTGCGTTCGATCACCTCCTGCAACGGCGCCGCGCCCGCCGTGACCCGACCGTCATCCCGCTCTCCCGATGACTACGGACAGCCGGCCCCGGATTTCGATCGTGCTTCCCTGCCGCAACGAGGAGCGCTATATCGGTGCGTGCCTCGATTCCATTCTCGCGACGTCCTACCCGCTCGATCGGATCGAAGTGCTGGTCGTGGACGGCATGAGCGAGGATGGGACGCGGGACCTGCTCGCGACTTACGCCCGCCAGCACAGCGCGATCCATGTGCTCGACAACGGCCGCCGCATCACGCCAGTGGCGCTCAACCTGGGCATCCGCGCCGCCACGTCCCCGATCATCATGCGGATGGATGCGCACGGGGTGTATCCACCCGAGTACATCCCGCGGCTGGTCGATGCCCTGCTGACCAGCAATGCCGACAACGTGGGCGGCGTGATCGTGACCCTCCCTGCCGACACCACGGCGATGGCGCGGGCCATCGCAGTCGGGCTGTCGCACCCGTTCGGCGTGGGGAACGCCGATTTCCGAATCGGCGTCGGCACCGTACGCTGGGTGAACAGCGTCCCGTTCGGATGTTTTCGCCGGGAAGTGTTCGAGCGCATCGGCTTGTTCGATGAGGAGCTCGTCCGCAATCAGGATGACGAGTTCAATCTGCGGCTGATCAAGTCCGGTGGCCGCATCCTGCTGCTGCCGGATGTGGTCTCATATTACTACGCGCGCCGCGCGCTGCGGGATGTCGTACGGATGTTTTACCAATACGGCTATTTCAAGCCGCTGGTCGCCAGAAAAATCGAACGCGTCAAGACGTGGCGGCAACTCGTGCCAGGTCTCTTCGTGTTCACGCTCGCTGGAACGGCGTTGTTCTCCTCGGTGCACCCCCCGCTCCTCCAGATCGGAGCGGGAGTGGCCGGCGCCTACATCGCCGCCGTGATCGGATGTGCGGCCAGCGCGGTGCGACGTCACGGCTGGCGTTGCGCCCTGGCCCTTACCGCGGTCTTCCCCGCGATCCATGTCAGCTACGGCATCGGCTCGCTGCGCGGCGCGTTCGCGAGCCTGCTCCACCGGCGCCGGCCCCGCCGCGATCCGGCACTCATCCCGCTTTCCCGATGACACTCGTCCGCGCCCTTCAGACTGCGGTGTCGCCGCGCGCTCACGAGCCGGAGCTCGCTGCGTTTACCTACCACGATGTCACCGCCGACCCGTCCGACTCCGGATTTCAGCGGCCTGCGGCCACGCGCTACAAGCTGAGCCCCGCCGTCTTCGCCGGGCAGTTGGACGCCATTGGGGCTGCTGGTACGCCGCGGCTGATCACCGACGTGAACCTTGCGATCCCCGGCCGCCATCGCCTGCTCACGTTCGACGATGGCGGGCGGAGCATGATCGCCGCGGCCGACGAGCTCGCGCGCCGCGGCTGGCGAGGCCACTTCTTCCTCGTCACCCGGCTCATCGGCACCCGTCGCTTCGTCGACGTCTCGGACGTGCGCTACCTGCGCAGCTGCGGCCACGTGGTCGGGAGCCACTCGCACACGCACCCGGACATCTTCCGCGACCAGCCGCGTGCGCGCATGGACGAAGAGTGGCGGGTCAGCAGGGATATTGTCGCGCAAGTCCTCGGCGAGCCGTGCACCGTCGCGTCAGTCCCCGGTGGCGATATCTCCCCCGAAGTGCTCGACTCCGGAGCCGCCGCCGGATTCCGCTTCCTCTTCACCTCGGAGCCATGGCTCACGCCGCAGCGCCTGGGGGGGTGCTGGGTGCTCGGGCGCTACTGTCCGACGACCGCAACGTCGCTCGCACAGGTCGCCGACCTGGCACAGTTTCGCGGCTGGCGGACAGCGCTGTTTATGCGGCGACTCAAGGCGCTCGCGCGGGCCGGTTTTCCCAACCTGTACCGGCACTATGTGCGGGTGCGGACCAGGGAGCTCGGCGTGGAGGTCGACTGACGTGTTAACCGTCCGACAGGCCACGGCAGCCGAATGGCACGACTGGGACTCGCTGGTCGGGCGCTTCCCGCATTGCCGCATCGTTCATCAGCGCGCGTGGATCGAGTGGCTGCAGGCGTGCGGCTGCGGTACCCCGCTATGCCTCATCATCGAGCGCGGCGGCGAAATCGTCGGTGCCAGTCCGGGACTCTTGGCGCGGGTCGGGCCGCTCCGTCTCTACGGGTCACCGCTCCCGGGTTGGCAGACGTCCTCGATGGGCCCTCTGTTCGACCCGGACCGTGTCCACCCGCAGGAATTGGTCGCGGCGCTCGTCTCGTTCCTCGAGCGCCGTCACGGCGTCCATCACGTCGAGCTCCTGAGCGACCACCTCGACGGCGACGCGATGGGGCGGCTGGGGTTTCGTGCCGAGCTGGTACCGACGTATCGCGCGCCGCTCTATCCCGGAGACGAGGCACGCGCGTTCAAGACGCTCAAGGACAGCGCACGCCGCAACATCCGGCGGGCGGCAAAGCTCGGGCTCGTGAGCCGCTTCGAGGAAGACGAGAGCATCATCGCCGAGCACTACGCCCAGCTGCGCGAAGTGTTCGTGCGCGGTGGTAACGCCGTGTCATTCGGAGAGGACCGGGTCAGGCATTTCTTTCGTCACATGCACGCCGCGGGCAAGCTGATCGCGGTGGCGGTGTCACTCCCCGATGGCGTCACGATCGCGACCGGGTTGTTCACCGTGGATGGCCGGGAGCTGTTGCTCTGGTCGTGGGCGCACCGCACGGCCTACCGCTGGTTCCGGCCCACCGAGCTCATGACGTGGCACGTCATGCAGCGGGCCATGGCGGCGGGGTGCGTCACGTTCGACTTCATGGGTCTGGGGGAGTTCAAGACCAAATTCGGCGCCGAGCTCGACACCACGAAGCGGCGCTGGGTGCGGAGCCGGTACCGCTGGCTCACGTCAGCGCGCGATCTCGCCGAGCGTGGCTACCGCTGGCAGCAAGCGATTCGCGGACGGTTGGCGCGCGTGCGGATGTTCGGCTGGGGCCAGCAGGACGAGGCCGAGCACGCGGAAAGCACTGCCTGATGCGCGTCCTGATGATCACCACGGAATGGCCCCGGGTGCCGTGGGGCACGGCGCAGTTCATCGCGCGGCAGGCGACATTCCTGCGCGCGGCCGGCGTCGACGTGGAGGTCTTCGCCTTTCAGGGCAACGCCAACCCGCTGAATTACGCCGCCGCGTGGTTCCAGGTCCGGCAACGCCTGGCGCGCGAACACTTCGACTTGGTCCACGCGCAGTTCGGCCAGTGCGCGCTGATGGCGCTCCCGAAACGCGTGCCGATGGTCCTCACCTTCCGGGGCGACGACCTCCAGGGCATTCCGGGTGTTCGCAGCGGTCGGGTTACACTGGCGGGACGGCTGCTGCGGAGCTTCTGCCGCTGGTCCGCCCATCGAGCCGACGCGGTCATTCTCGTCTCGGCGCACATGCAACGCTACCTGCGAAACGGGAACGGCACGCCTGTTCACGTCGTGCCGTCCGGCCTCGATTTCGAGTTGTTCCGGCCGATGCCGCAAGCCCCGGCTCGCGCGCGCCTCGGGCTCCCCCACGATGAGCGCCTCGTGCTGTTCGTCGGCAATCCCGATCTCGCCCGGAAACGCTACGCGCTCGCGCGGGACGCGGTTGCGCTGCTCCCCGCGTCGCCACGGACCCGACTCGTCGTGGGCTGGCATGTGCCGCACGAGCAGATCCCGGATTACATGGCCGCGTGCGATGCCCTCGTGTTTACCTCGGCCCAGGAAGGCTCCCCCAACGCCGTCAAAGAGGCGCTCGCCTGTAACCTGCCCGTCGTCTCCGTTCCGGTCGGGGATGTCGCCGAGCGCCTGAACGGCGTCGAGGGGTGCGAGCTGTGCGCCGATGACCGGCCCGAGACGATTGCGGCGGCGCTGGAGCGGGTCCTGGCGCGGGGTGAGCGGGTCGCGAGCCGCGCCGCCGTCAGCCACCTGGACGAGCGGCTCATCACGCAGCGGGTGATTGCCATCTACAACGGCGCCCTGAACGGACGTCCCCGAGCATGAGAATCGCGTTCCTGACCCAGTACTATCCGCCGGAGATCGGGGCACCCCAGGGCCGCCTCTCCGCGCTCGCGCGCGCGTTTCAGCGAGCGGGGCACGAGGTTACGGTGCTCACCGCGATGCCCAACTATCCCAGCGGCCGAATCCACGCTGGCTACGGTGGGCTGGTGCGCCGCGAGGTGCGTGATGGAGTCCGGATCGTTCGCACGTTCATCTATCCGACCCAGCGCGCGAATTATCTCCCACGGCTGTCGAGCTACTTCTCATTCGTCGCCTCATCGGCGGTCCTCGGGATGCCCTTTCTCGAATCGCCGGATTATCTGTTCGTCGAAAGCCCGCCGCTGTTTCTTGGCCTCGCCGGTTTGTGGCTGAGCTGGGTGAAGCGCTGCCCGATGATCTTCAACGTCGCCGACCTGTGGCCTGAAACCGCCGTGCGGATTGGCGTGCTGGAGCGGAGCGGCCTGGCGTACGCGCTCAGCGAGCGGCTCGAGCGCCTCTGCTATCGCCGCGCCGCGTTGGTAACAGGTCAGACGCGCGCGATCGTCTCGGATATCGAGACCCGCTTCCCGGGGTGTCGGACCTACCACCTGTCAAACGGTGTTGACAGCAGGACCTTCCACCCCGATCGCCGCACGGCGGTGGCTCGCGCCACGCTCGATGCAGAGGCAAGGGACGTCGGAGGGGAAAAGGGAAAGCCGGACACGTGTGTCGCGTTGTACGCCGGCCTGCATGGTTTGGCGCAAGGGCTTGATCGCGTGCTCGAAGCCGCGAGCCTATTGGCCGATTCGCCGCTCCGCTTCGTCTTCCTGGGCGACGGACCGACCAAGGCCGACCTGATCCTCCAGGCGCGCGCGCGCGAGCTCGGCAACATCAAGTTCCTCGATGCGCGTCCTGTCACCGAGGTCCCTCCCCTCGTCGCCGCGGCGGACATCGTGCTCGTGCCGCTCGTGACCCACATTCCCGGCGCCACGCCTTCCAAGTTGTACGAGGCGATGGCGAGTGGACGGCCCGTCGTCCTCGTAGCGGAAGGCGAGCCGGCGAACATCGTCCGCGAGCACGAGACCGGGCTCGTCGTCGCCCCGGGCGACGCCGCCGGCCTGGCGGCTGCGCTTCGGAGGCTGGCCGGCGACCCCGCGCTGCGTCAGAGACTTGGCGCGAATGGACGGCGCACCGCGGAGCTGCTGTTCGACCAAACTGATATCGACGCCAGTTTTGTCACGTTTCTTGAGCAGGAGCATGGCCGCTTGCGGCGCGTCCGGGCCCCCGGACTCCTGGCGAAGGTGCCATGAATAGCGTTCAGCGCCCCCTGTCGGTGCTGATGCTGACGAGCGAGTGGCCGGAAAAGGCCGAACACACCGCCCACTTCGTAGCGCGGCAGGCACGCTTTCTCCAGGCCGCGGGAGTGCGGGTGGAGGTCTTCCCCTTTCGTGGAGAAAAACGGCCACAGAAGTACGCGGCGGCGTGGTTCCAGGTCCGGCGGCGGCTGGCAGGTGGCCAGTTCGACCTCGTGCACGCGCAGTTCGGTCAGAGCGCGCTGCTCGCGCTGCCGAAACGTCTGCCGCTCGTGATCACGTTTCGGGGCGACGACCTGCTCGGCGTCGTGGGCGACGATGGACGCCCGACCCGCGCCGGTCGGATACTCCAGCGGCTCTCTCGGCTGGCCGCGCGTTCCGCCAATGCAGTGATCGTCGTGGCGCAACACATGACGCAGCATCTGCCGGCAGTGAAGGCCGTCCACGTTGTGCCATCGGGCCTCGACCTGGACTTGTTTCGCCCGCAGCCGCAGGGTCCCGCCCGCGCGCGCCTCGGGCTGCCCACGGATGAACGCCTGGTCCTGTTCGTGGGCGAGCCAGCCGAAGCCCGCAAGCGCTACGACCTTGCTAACCGTGCCGTCCAAAGAGTCGCGCCCTCGCTGCGCGCGCGCCTGGTCGTCGCCTGGAAGGTGGCCCACGATCAGATCCCGGTTTACATGGCCGCGTGCGACGCTCTCGTCTTCACCTCGAGCCAGGAAGGCTCCCCCAACGCCGTCAAAGAGGCGCTCGCCTGTAACCTGCCCGTCGTCTCCGTTCCGGTCGGGGATGTCGCCGAGCGCCTGAACGGCATCGAGGGGTGCGAGCTGTGCGCCGATGACCGGCCCGAGACGATTGCGGCGGCGCTGGAGCGGGTCCTGGCGCGGGGTGAGCGGGTCGCGAGCCGCGCCGCTGTCAGCTACCTGGACGAACGACTGTTGACACAGCAGGTCATCGCGATCTACCACGAGACCTTGCAAGGCGCGCCGGAGCGGTCTGCCGCATCGCGGCTGTCAGCGCTGCACCCACCCGCGAGCTGAGGGCGCGCGACACATGTGCGGCATCGTTGGGATCATCTCGCTGAACGGCACGCCGGTCGATCCGATCGTGCTGGAGCGGATGAACGACCGTCAGGCCCACCGCGGCCCCGACGGCGCGGGCTACCTGTTCGGGTGGCCGGTGGATGGCCGTTTCACCGATGTGCTCGCCCGTGAGATCGCGCCCGCGCAAGGCCGTGACGACATCCGCGTCGCGCTCGGCCACCGGCGTCTGGCGATCATCGATTTGTCCGAGCGCGGCATCCAACCGATGGCCGCCGACGGCGTCTCGATCGTCTTCAACGGCGAGATCTACAATCATCGCGAGCTGCGAACCGAGCTGGAGCAGACGGGCGTTCACTTCACGACGCGCACCGATACCGAGGTCCTGCTGCAGGCCTACCGCCATTGGGGCGAGGACTGCCTCGCCCGCATTCAGGGCATGTTCGCCTTTGCAATCTGGGACCGACGTGTCGCCCGCCTGTTTTGCGCGCGCGACCGCTTGGGCATCAAACCCTTCTACTACGCCACGCCGGCGGGGTGCTTCGTATTCGCGTCCGAGATCAAGTCGCTGCTGGCATTCCCCGGGCTGACCGCGGTGGCCGATGACGACGCCGTCTTCGACTACCTCGTGCACGGCAACTGCGATTACGGTGAGCGCACGGTATTTCGCGGCGTGAAAGCGCTGCCGGCCGCGCACGCACTCACCGTGGACTACGGCACGGGCCAGGTCCACGTGCGACGCTACTGGGAGCTGCTGCCGCCTGCGTCGCGCAACGGCACGACCGACGCGGCGCGTATCGAGCGGCTGCGCGAGCTGCTGCTCGACACGACGCGGTCGCATTTGATCAGCGACGTACGCGCCGGGAGCTGCCTCTCCGGCGGGATCGATTCCTCGACGGTGGTTGCGCTCATCGGGAAAATCTGGCGCGAGCAGCCGGATGCGGCGACCGCGGTGGGCGACAGCTTCTTCACGTTCACGTCCTGCTGGGAGTATCCCGAGCTCGATGAGCGGCAATACGCGCTCGCCGCCGCCAACGCGATGGGCGCCACCCCGCACCTCATCTTTCCCACCGCGGACGATTTCTGGGACGTGTTCGAGCGCATGGCGTGGCACCAGGACATGCCGTTCTTTTCGCTCAGCTTCTACGCGCAATGGAGCGTGATGCGCGCGGCGCGGGATGCGGGCGTGAAAGTGCTGCTCGACGGCCAGGGCGGCGACGAAGTCTTCGGCGGCTACGCCAAGTTCCGCTACGCCTATCTCATGTCGCTGTTACGAACGGGCAAGTGGGGGCGGATGACGCTCGAGGCCGGCCACATGGTCCGCCAGGGCGACCTGTACGTGCTCGATCTGCGCAGGGGCTACCGCTACCTCCCCGGCTCGCTGCGACGGCTGCTGGGCGTGGACTCGCTCCTCGAGGGGGCGCTCCAGACCGACTTCCGGCAGGCGGTCTCCGCCGAGAGCACACCCGCGACGCGGTGGTGGCGGTACGCGTCCGACGCCGCGAAATCGGACAACGGCTGGACCATGATGCAGCGCATTCAGGTGGACGACCTCATGGTCGACACGCTGCCCCAGCTCCTGCGCATGGAAGACCGCTCGTCCATGGCGTTCTCCCTCGAGGCGCGCGTGCCGCTCCTCGATCACCCGCTGGTGGAGTACGGCGTCGGCCTTCCCGATCACCTCAAGGTGCGAAATGGCTGGAGCAAATACGCGATTCGGGAGGTGATGCAGGGGACGATGCCGGATGCCGTCCGCCTCCGGACGGCCAAGCTCGGCTTCGCCGCGCCGGATCGGCGTTGGCTGGCCAAGGAACTGCGTCCCAGGGTCGCCGAGATGATCGCCGGCAGGCTGCGCTGCGAACGGTTTGTCGACCCTGTGCCGCTGCGGCGCTGGTACGCGTCGCCGGAGTCGGACGGCGCCAACACGGAATCCTATCTCGGTCTCTTCCGCGTGCTGGCGCTCGAGATGTGGATGCGCGCCTTTAACGTCTCCTAAGAGCGCTTCAAGACAAACACGTCGAACACCGGTCCCGTCTTGTGGAGCGGCAGGAACGATCCACCGATCGGGGCCGGCGGCGTCACACCGGCCATCGGGATGGAAATCGTGCCTCCCTGGTACGTGCCCGTGACGACCGGGCCGCCGAAGATATCCTGCACGTTCCAGATATTGTACGCGTCCCCGGTGTTCAACACCGATCCGATCGACACCGGAACGGAGCTCAGTGATCCCCAATTGTAGATGATGATGGTCGCGCGACCCGCCTCATACCGGTTGGGGCGCACGATGACCTGCGTGGTGCTGGGCAGCGTGGCCGACGAGGCGTCCGTCGCCCCGACAGTCGATTGCCAGTTCGTGAACGTGTAGTTGCTGCCGTTGAATTGCCACGCCTGCGCGGCGGGATCGCGGTAATGGGTGTTGCCGCTCCAGTGCTCCGTCGCCGGTGAGTTGGGATCTCGTTGCGTGATGACCCGGCTGGCGCCCTGGATCCTATTTCCCTGGACGGTGAGGTCGGCCCAGTAGCCAAGGTCGAAGGTCTCGGTCCCACCGACAATCGTGTTGTTACTGACGAGGGCAGTGCCGTTTGCGAGCGTCTGGTAGCCGACCCGCATATTCCAGTCACCCACGCCGGCCGAGAAAAACAGACTGTTGTTGGTCACGCTGTCGTTATCGGCGACCGCGTTACCGCCTAGCTGCAGATTGGCATTGTCGTAGTCGGACGGGGTCCCATTGTTGAACACCACGTTGCCGTCGAGCACCAGGTTTTTCAGGGCCTGATTTCCCTGGGCGTACGCGTGAATCCCGAACCCGAATTGATTGAAGATGATATTGTCACGCGCGATCTTCCACCCGATTCCGTCGTTCTTGATGTAGATGCCGTGGCCATCCGAACGCCCGCCGGTCCGTGCGTTCTCAACGCCGCCGTTGAAAATGATGCAGCCGTAAATCTCGATGTCGTGCGCCGTATTCTCGGTGTAGAAGCCGTGACCCGTATCGTGGATGATGAGGTTGACGAACTTGAGGTTGTGGGCACTCGGGAGGATATAGATCCCCGTTGGTCGCAACGCGGTCCCTGTCCCCGATTCACCCAGGCGCGCCGTGCTCGACTGCATGACTTCGAAATCCCGATAGATCGTGAACTGGCCGCTCACCGTCAGCGTCTCGATGCGATTGGATCCGCCAGTGCCGCCGTTGATCTTGACGCGCTCGCCCGGATAGCCGCTCACCACGATCTCGCTGCCCGCGACACCCGAGAGACCGGAATAGAACTGGCCCGAGTACGTGCCCACGCGCAGCCAGATGGTGTCGCCCACCTGGACCTTGGCATTTCCGCCGTTCAGGGCCGTTTGCAGATCCCACGGGCGGTCATTCGTGCCGTCACCGCTGCTGCTGCCGCCCACCGTGACGTACCAGCCCTTGTGCGTGCCGGGCGGCGGCGGTGGTGCTGGCTCGGTGGTCCCTACCCGTTTACACGCGAGAATCCCGACGACCGCGATCAGCATGAGAACCCGGGGCACTGCGCCCTCCAGAAAGTGGGGGAAGAGGCTACAACACTCAACGCAAGGCACGCGCTGTCAAACGGTCCCCATAGGGGCGACCGCGTTGCAGATTCGTGACACGAATGTGAAGCGAAGCTGTGGCAGCGATGTGGCATTCATCACGACCCCGCGAAGTGGCGCTCAAAGTGCATGAGGCCAGAGGCTACTAAGTTGCTGGTACCTAATCAGTTGACTCTCTGGAGACCGCACGGCGATCGCACTGCGTTCGGCACAGTTCATGAGTAATCCCCCCCCGATGACACCCGACCCGCACCCCACCGCCGAAGCCCTTGCCATCGCGCCGGTACTGTTGAGTGGCGCCTATCAGCTGCGCCGACTGCGCAGCACCGTCTCAGAGTGGAGCGGAGCGTTCGAAGCCGCCTATCTGCGCCATCCCGCCGTCCGCTGGATCGCCAAGGCGGTGCTCGATCTGGCCTGCGGCGCGGGCGCGGTGCTGCTGGCGATCGCCGTCGACGGCAACAGAACGCGTCTTCGGCCCGGTGAAATCGCCACGCTCGCCATCGTCGTCGGCCTGCTCCTGGTGCTCGCCCAGGTCGCGCGCGGCAGCCACCGCATGATCTGGCGCTACACGAGCCTGCGCGAAGCGGCCGCCGTCGCCCTCGCCGCCGCCACGGTCGGCGTCGCGCTCATGATCGCCCGGGGGCTCGGCTGGGTGCAGATCCCGGCCGACGTGGCCCTGTTGGCGTCGCTGCTGGCGCTGTTCAACGCCCTCGGCGTACGCGCGGTTCGCCGCTGGTATGTGAACCGCCCCAAGCAGCGCCGCTATGCGCGCGCGGGGGGCAACGGGCACGTCAGCTATCTGCGGGCGCCGCGCCGGATTCTGATCGTCGGCGCCGGCCGGCGCGGGTTGTCGATCGGCCGCGAGCTCATGGAGCGCGGCAGCGAGGGCATCGAGCTGGCGGGATACCTCGACGATGATACCGCCAAAAAAGACGCCCTTCTCAACGGCGCCCGGGTTCTTGGGAGAATCGACGAGGCGCTCATGATCTGCGATCGCTATCGCATCGCGGAGGTGATCGTGGCGATGCCGTCGTCGGAGCCCGCGTTCGTCCGCGCCTTCGTGCGGCAGCTCGAGGACGTCGGCGTGCGCGCCCGCGCCGTCCAGAACGTCGAGCGCTTCGTCGATGGCGCCGAGGTGCATCGCCCGGGAGCCGCCAAACTCCACGAGCTCATCCGCGCGACCGCCCCCTCCGCGACGGCCCCCGATCACTCGCGGCGACGCGTCCTGATCACGGGCGGTGCAGGCTACATCGGCTCGCATCTCGTGCGGATGCTGCTCGACCGCGGGTATCACGTTCGCATCCTCGATCGCTTCGACTACGGGCAAGTCGGCATCGAGGGGATCAGCCATCCCAATTTCGAAATCATTCAGGGCGACGTCTGCAGCAGCCGCGACGTCAGCCGCGCGGTCAGGAATGTCGATGGGGTCATCGCCCTCGCGGCCATCGTCGGCGATCCGGCGTGTAATCTCAACCCGGAAGAGACGGTCAATCTCAATTACGCCTCGACCAAGATTCTCGCCGAGACCTGCAACTTCTATGGTGTGCGCCGCCTGGTGTTCGCGTCGAGCTGCAGCGTCTACGGGGCAAGCAGCCAGGGCTTGCTCACGGAACGCTCGCGGCTCAACCCCGTGTCGCTGTACGCGCGCACGCGCGTCCTCAGCGAGAACATCCTGTTCGACCGCCACGGCGACGTCGAGCCGGTCGTCGTGCGGCTGGCCACCGTCTTCGGGCTGTCGCCGCGGATGCGCTTCGATCTGGTCGTGAACACGATGACCGCCCGTGCGGTGACGGAGGGGCGGCTCAGCATCTTTGGGGGCACGCAGTGGCGTCCCAACGTGCACTGCCGCGACGCGGCACGCGCGTTCATGATGGCACTCGAGGCCCCCGCCAGTGATGTCGCCGGAGAGATCTTCAACCTCGGCGGTGACGGCAACAATCATCGGATCGGCGAAATCGGGGAGTTGGTGGCGCAGATCGTCGGCGGCGTCGAGATCGAGCGGCGCGATGAGATCGCCGACCCGCGGGATTACCGCGTCAGCTTCGCCAAGATCCGCCGGGTCCTGGGCTTCGAGCCCGAGTACGGGGTGGCGGACGGCATCGGCGAGATCGCCGCCGCGGTCCGCGCCGATCCGGCGCTGCGGCGCTGGCAGGAAGCCCGCTTCCACAACGTGCAGGCGCTGCAGCAGACGTTCGTCGCTCCCCGCCGGCGCCGCGAGGACTTCGCCCCGGTACGTAGTCTCGCGCAAGCCTGAAAAACCCGGACTTTCTCGTCGTTGGGGGCGGCATCATCGGCGTCACGCTGGCGCTGGAGCTGCGCCGCCGCCATCCCAGCGCGAGCGTCACCCTCCTCGAGAAAGAGCCCACTTGGGGCCGCCACGCCAGCGGCCGCAACAGCGGCGTGCTGCACGCCGGCTTCTATTACGCCGCCGATAGCCTCAAGGCGCGCTTCACGCGGGACGGTAATGCGTGCCTCACGCGCTACTGTGTCGAACGGGCCCTGCCGCTGAACCGCTGCGGAAAGCTCGTGGTGGCGCGGACGCCCGCGGACCTCCCGGGGCTCGATCAACTGCTCGCGCGAGGCCGGGCAAACGGGGTCGAACTCCAGGCGATCACGGCGGCCGAGGCGCGGGAGCTCGAGCCGCGCGTGAAAACGTGCGAGCGCGCGCTCTTCTCTCCAACGACATCATCGGTCGACCCGGTGGCGGTGCTGCAATCACTCGTCACGGAGTCGAGCAACGCGGGTGTGACCGTGCTCGCGGGGACGGCGTACCTCGGACGGACCGGGACCGTCGTGCGTACCTCCGCCGGCCCGATCACTCCCGGGTACTGCATCAACACGGCCGGCCTGTACGCCGACCGCGTCGCTCGCGAATGGGGCTTCTCTGAGCGCTGGCGCATCGTCCCCTTCAAGGGACTCTATCTCCAAAGCGCTGCCGGGAGCGCGGGCTTTCGCCGTCACATCTATCCCGTTCCCGAGCTCAGCCGGCCATTCCTGGGCGTCCATGTCACCGTCGGCGTGGACGGCAGCGCGACCCTGGGACCCACCGCGATACCGGCGTTCTGGCGCGAGCAATACAACGGCTGGAGCCGGTTCAGCCTGGGCGAGCTCGCCGAGATCGTGGTGCGCGATGCCGGGCTGTTCCTGCGCAATGCGTTCGGCTTTCGCGCGCTCGCCTTCGACGAGCTTCGCAACTACCGTCGCAGCCGTATCGTCGGCTTGGCAGGCGAGCTCGCTGATGGCGTCCGGGTGCGGGACTTCCCGCGATGGGGCCGCCCGGGGATCCGGGCCCAGCTGGTGGATATCCGTGAGAACCGGCTCGAGATGGACTTCAAGTACGAGGGTGATGACCGGTCATTCCACGTGTTGAACGCGGTCTCGCCCGGATTCACCTGTGCCCTGCCCTTCGCCGCCCATCTCGCGGACGAGATCGACAGGCTGCGGCGCTAGTTAGGGTCCGCTCGAAGTCACCAGGAAGACGTCGAACGCCGGGCCGGTCTTGATCGGTGCCCGCGGCGAGCCGCCGATCGGGACCGGCGGCGTGACCCCGCCCATCGGAATGCTGATCGAGCCACCGCTGTAGGTGCCGCTCAGTAGTGGCGCGCCGAAGACATCCTGCACGTTGCGGACTTCAAAATGCGCGCCGACGGGCACGACGTTCACCAGGCTGACCGGCACGCTGGACTGTCCGCCCCAATTGTAAATCACGACGTGCGCCCGTCCCGGCTCGTACTGATTCGGCCGCACGAACACTTGCGTCACGGACGGCTGGCCCGGGGTCGCTTGGTCGGTGGATCCCAGGCCGGACGCGTCCTTCCAGCTGGCGAACGTGAAATCGGAGCCATGGAAGGTCCACTCGGTGATCGTGGGATCGCGCCAGTAGTGATTGGCCTGCCACTGCCACCCGACCGTCGTGGAGTCGTGCACATTCACCATCGTGCTCGTCCCCACGAACGTGTTGTTGCTTACACTCGGCGTTTGCCAGAATCCCATGTCGAGCGTCGCCCCGCCGCCGACGATGTAGTTGTCATGCGCAACCACGGTGCCGTTCATCTGACCCTCAAACCCGAGTATGGCGTTGATGAACCCCGAAGCACCGGGAGCGAAGTACAACGTGTTGTTGGTCACGGTGTCGTTGTCGGCGATTTCGCGGCCCCCGAGCTGCAAGTTGGGGTTGTCGAAGCCGGAAACCGACCCGTTGTTGAAGAGGGCGTTCCCGTCCAAGACGATGTTCTGCAGTGTGGCCGGTCCGATCCCAGTGTAGGCGTGAATGCCGAAGCCGAATTGATTGAACACGACGTTGTCGCGGATGACCTTCCAACCAATCACGTCATTGTGGAGGTAGATGCCGTGACCGTCGGACCTGGTCGCGTTGATATTGCCGCCGTTGTAGATGATCCATCCATATATCTCGATGTTGTGCGTGGCATCCTCCATAAACGCGCCGTGGCCCACATCGTGGACGATCAGATTGATGAGCTTCACGTTTTGGGCATTGCGCACATAGACCCCGGTGGGCCGCAGGCCTAGGCAGCTGTCGCAGCTGCGGGCGGTCCCCGACTGCATGATCTCGAAGCCCCAGTAGATCGCCCACCGGCCATCGACGCTAAACGTCTCCGCGGTCGCCGTGCCGCCGTCGATCGTGGCGCGTTCGCCCGGATACTGTCGCACCACGATCGGCGCGCTCGCTGTGCCGGCCAGCGTGGTCGTGAAGGTTCCGGCGTACGTGCCGCCGCGGAGCCAGATCGTGTCGCCCGGATGCACCGCACCATTGGCACCCTTCAGCGCAGTCTGCAGGTCCCACGGCTGGCGCGAGCCGTCGCCACCACTCGTACCGGTCGGGGATGCGAACCATCCGGCGACCGCGAGGGTCGCCGTCCCCGCCGTCCCTCCGTAGGTCGCGACGACCATGGTGTGGCCGGGCCGGTTCGCGGTGACGCGTCCGGTCTGCGTCCCGGTCGTCACGATCGACGCCACACCCGGCGTCATCGTGCCCCACGCAACCTGCGCCGCCACGGGATTGCCGTTGCCGTCGAGAATCGTTGCGCCGACCGAAATCGTGTCGCCCACAAACAGCGCGCTGGACGCCGGCGTCACCGTCACCGTGAACGAGCCGAGCGTGACGGTGATCGGGACATCGCCACCGAGCGGCTGCAGCGTAATCGACACCGTCGGATTGGCACCGGGCTGAACGTCGATCGTCACCGAGCCGGTGTGAGTAAGGATGCCGCCGGGGTCGAACGCGCGCAGGGTGATCGTGCGACTCGAGCCCGTGGGCACGGTTATCGTGCCCGACGCGGTCCGTTGGACGATAGGAATGTTGAAGATCAGTGGGGTCGCGATGTCGGGCGCGGTGACCTCAGCGACGAGCAGGGCGACGGCCGTGCCCGACAGATCGGCCCGGAGGAGCAAATTGGTGGTAGGCGCATGAGGAGGGCCCGTCGATTCACTCAGACAGGCGCTCGCCACCAATACCGCGCATGCCGCCGCGGCGATTCGCATGTTGTGGTGCGCTCCCTCCGCCGCGTTACGGGGTCACAGTGATCGTTGCGCGCCC